>Ga0308157_10000525_pt1 | contig 122656 bp, 115 predicted proteins | sample PhyBR1_FD_201035 | JGI IMG/M metagenome (GOLD analysis project Ga0308157, IMG submission 201035) | Phyllosphere microbial communities from UC Gill Tract Community Farm, Albany, California, United States - DLSLB.R1 | ecosystem: Host-associated > Plants > Phyllosphere > Unclassified | place... | reverse complement strand
AAAAAGCATCTGGAAAATTCCAAATGCTTTAAATTATAAATTTTTGTTAAATCTTATCTTTTGATTTTGAATGCCTCCAAACCAGGGAAAATTGCAGTTTCTCCAAGAGCTTCTTCAATTCTCAATAATTGGTTGTACTTGGCCATTCTATCAGATCTGGAAGCAGAACCAGTCTTGATTTGTCCACAGTTTTGCGCCACTGCCAAATCAGCAATTGTAGCATCTTCTGTTTCACCAGATCTGTGAGACATTACTGTTGTATATCTGTTTTGCTGAGCCATTTGTACAGCTGCCATTGTTTCAGAAAGAGAACCGATTTGGTTAACTTTTACAAGAATGGAGTTCGCTGTATTTTCTTTGATACCTCTAGACAATCTCTCAACATTAGTTACGAATAAATCGTCTCCAACCAATTGAACTCTGTCCCCAATTTTGTCTGTCAATTCTTTCCAACCTGCCCAGTCATTTTCCTGCATACCATCTTCGATAGAGATAATTGGATATTTGTTTGCTAATTCAGCAAGATAGGAAACTTGTTCACTACTAGAGAATACTGGCGCATCCGGAGTTTGGAATTTTCTATAATCGTAAACGCCATCTTTATAGAATTCTGAAGCTGCACAATCCAAAGCAATCATTACATCATCACCTGGCTTATAACCTGCCTTCTCGATAGCTTGTAATAAAGTATCCAAAGCATCTTCTGTTCCTGTGAAAGTTGGAGCAAATCCACCTTCGTCACCTACTGCAGTAGACAAACCTCTACCGTGAAGAATAGATTTTAAGCTGTGGAAAATCTCAGTTCCTTTTCTCAAAGCGTGAGAGAAAGAATCTGCTTTTACAGGCATTACCATAAATTCCTGGAAAGCGATGGGCGCGTCGGAGTGAGAACCACCATTGATCACATTCATCATTGGAACAGGAAGTGTGTTTGCGTTTACACCACCAACATATTTATAAAGAGGCATTCTCAATTCAGCAGCAGCAGCTTTTGCAGCAGCCAAAGAAACACCTAGGATTGCGTTTGCACCTAATTTTCCTTTGTTAGAAGTTCCATCAAGGTCAATCATCACAGCATCAATCAAATTTTGTTCGAAAACTGAAAGACCAATTAATTCCGGAGCGATAACTTCTTTCACATTCTCTACCGCCTTCAAAACACCTTTTCCTAAGAATTCCGGTGCCCCGTCTCTCAATTCTACCGCTTCGTGCTCACCTGTAGATGCACCAGAAGGTACAGCCGCACGTCCCATTGCTCCACTTTCTGTGAAAACATCTACTTCTATTGTAGGATTCCCTCTGGAATCTAAAATTTGTCTTGCTTCGATAAATGAAATGTAACTCATTGTCTTGATGTTATTTTTTAAGATTTTTATTTTGTTTGCTTTTAAAAAGCTATGCAAATTTAAACATTTTTAAAATATTATGTGATGAATCATTTCTTAACATTTATCACATATAATAAAATGCAGTATTATTTAAGGATTCTATATTTTACTTTCACGATTCCGGCATTCAGATTTGAAATTTTTTTGAAAGCACCTTGACTCAAATCAAATTCTCTCGAATATTTCAATGGGCCTCTGTCATTTACAGTAATGATGACAGATTTATCATTCTCAACATTCACGATTTCTACTCGTGTGCCGAATGAAAGTGACTTGTGAGCACCCGTCATTTTAGAATGTCTATAAGTTTCGCCACTTGCTGTCTTTTTTCCATCAAATTTATTAGCATAATAGGATACAGATGTGGATTTGTAACTGGAACTTGAGTTACGACTTCCACAAGAAATTACAAATATAGTGAGTAGCAAAATGTATGTTTTAAAGACATATTGGGATATTCTGTAAAAAGTTTTCATTATTATAATTTACAAAGGTTAATAAATAAACAATATAAATGTTAATTATTCATTAATATTTTGTTTATATTGCAGGAATTTCTAAATTAGATTCCTAAATCATTTTAGAATTAATCAAAATCTTCTTTTTGAAATGAGTTACGAAAGTATAAAATTAACGATAGACAGAAAAATTGCAGTTGTAACAATCAACAGACCAGAAAGCTTAAATGCTTTGAACGCTCAGGTTTTTAATGATTTGGAAAATGTGTTTGATAATTTGGCTTGTGATAAAAATGTAAACTGTGTGATTATTACGGGAAGTGGAGAAAAATCTTTCGTTGCAGGTGCAGATATCAAAGAATTTTCTGCTTACAGCTCAGAAAAAGCGAAAGAACTATCAAAAAGAGGACATTCTGTTTTTCAAAAAATAGAAGATTTGAACAAACCTGTGATTGCTGCAATCAATGGTTTTGCTCTTGGTGGAGGATTGGAATTGGCATTATCTTGCCACATACGATACGCTTCGGAAAATGCAAAATTAGGTTTACCGGAAGTAACTTTAGGATTGATTCCTGGTTATGGTGGAACCCAGAGATTACCAAAATTGATAGGAAAAGGTTTGGCTAATGAAATGATTTTCTCAGCAAAAATGATTACTGCTGAAAAAGCCAAATCCATTGGTTTGGTGAATGAAGTTTTTTCTTTGGAAGAATTGCTTTCAAAAACTCAGGAATTAGCTGAGCAAATTGTGAAAAATTCGCCACTCGGTATTGCAAAAGCGATAAAAGCGGTGAATGCAAGTGACAAAGAAAATGGGATGGAAACTGAGATTGATTCTTTTGGAGAATTATTTTCAGGTGAGGATTTTAAAGAAGGAGTTTCGGCTTTTCTGGAAAAAAGAAAGCCTACCTTCAACTAAATTAGTAGAATGAATTATAACAAATTCGATATTGCTTATCTTAAGATGGCGTCTGAATGGGCAAATCTATCTTACTGTAAGAGAAAAAAAGTTGGTGCGCTTATCGTAAAAGACAGAATGATAATTTCTGACGGCTACAATGGAACACCTTCTGGCTTCGAGAATAATTGTGAAGATGAAGAAGGAAAAACAAATTGGTTCGTACTTCATGCAGAAGCCAACGCTATTTTGAAAATAGCTAGCAGCACACAATCTTGCAAAGGTGCAACGTTATATATAACAATGTCTCCATGTAAAGAGTGCAGTAAATTGATATTACAATCTGGAATCGAAAAAGTGGTTTATATGACCGGCTATTCTGACGACAGTGGATTAGAATTTTTAAAAAACGCAGGAATTGAGATTTTAAACATTACAGAACAAGAATTATATATCTTATGAGATAAATATTATATTTTATAAAACAATTAAAAAAACACAAATATGAATTGGTCCGAAAAAATTACAGATTTTTCAAATTTTCTAAAATTTGAAAAAAGCTTCTCTGACAACACACTAGACGCTTACGTTAGAGACATCAAAAAGCTGGAAAGCTTTGCAACTACAGAATTACAAGAGGTTTCTCCACACGACATTTCTTACGAAAATCTACAAGAATTCATCTATCAACTTTCTAAAAAGAAAATCAGTGAACGTTCCCAGGCTAGAGGAATTTCTTCTATTAAGGCTTTTTTCAAATTTCTTTTGGAAGAAGAATACAGAGAAGACAATCCTTCCTCACTTTTAGAAGGTCCGAAGTTGGGTCTTTATCTTCCTGATACTTTGAGTATGGATGACATTGACAAAATCATCAACAGTATTGATAAAAAGACAGATATTGGACAAAGAAACCAATGCATTCTGGAAGTATTGTACGGTTGCGGTCTTCGCGTTTCGGAATTGGTAGATTTGAAAATTTCTAATATCAATTTCAAAGAAGGATTCATTATTGTAGAAGGTAAAGGTGAGAAAACCAGATTGGTTCCTCTTGCAAGTTCTACTGCAGAGTATCTTCACGATTACATCCAAAACGTTAGAAAGAAAATCAAGGTCAACAAAAAACACGAGGATATTGTTTTCCTGAATACAAGAGGAACTAATATGTCCAGAGTGATTGTTTTCATCATCATCAAAGAATTAACTCAGAAAGCCGGAATCAACAAGAGTATTTCCCCACACACTTTCAGACATTCTTTTGCAACACATTTGTTACAAAATGGAGCTGATTTGAGGTTTATTCAGGAGATGTTGGGGCACAGCAGTATTACTACAACGCAAGTTTACACACATTTGAAAACTGAAGAACTGAGAGATGTTATTTTAAATTTCCATCCAAGAAATAGAAATATAGCTTAAGTTTTTTCTTTAAATTTATCCAATGGAAAATTTAAAGTTCTGTCCAAAATGCGGTCAGGAAAAACTACTATGGAATAATATTACCAAATTTAGTTGCAGCAATTGTGATTTTGTTTTGTATCACAATACTGCTGCAGCTGTTGCGGTAATCATAAAACATCAAGATGAATTATTTTTCACAGTTCGAAATCAAGAACCCGGAAAAGGAAAATGGGATTTGCCCGGCGGTTTCACAGACCCGAAAGAAAGTTCCGAACAAACCTGTTCCAGAGAACTGAATGAAGAATTGGGCCTGAATATCAATCCTGAAAACTTCAAATATCTTGGAAGTCAGCCGAACATTTATCCTTATAAAAATATTGATTACAATACTTTGGATTTGTTTTATCTGTATGAAGTTGAGAAAAAATTCGAAATCCAATTAGAAGAATCAGAAATCTCTGAAACTATTTGGATAAAAGCTTCAGAACTTGATTTGGATAAGATTGCTTTTGAATCTCAGAAACGATTTTTGAAAAATTATATTACAAAAAACTAGTTGTCATTTGACAGTGTTTTTAATTAAAAGAAACTCCGGAAATTACTTTCCGGAGTTTTGATTTTATTTCCATTTGATATTGCAACCCAAACTTGGCTTCTGGAAATCTTCCTGCTCAGCTCCTGCCAAAAGATTTTCGAAAGCGATAATCAAATCTTCGCCTGTAATTTCCTTTTGATTTCCTGGACGCGAGTCATCCATTTGACCACGATAAATCAAATTTAGACTTTCGTCAAAGAAATAAAAATCTGGTGTACAAGCTGCTTCAAAAGATTTTGCGACATCTTGAGATTCGTCGTATAAATAGGGAAATTTGATATTCTTTTCATCTACAAAGTCCACCATCATCTCTGGAGAATCTGCTGGATATCTATCCACATCATTAGAATTGATTCCTATAAACTCAATTCCTTGAGATTTGTAATCCTCATACAATTCTTCTAATTTATCAATGATATGAAGAACGAACGGACAATGGTTACACATAAAAACAACCAAAGTTCCTTTTTTCCCTCTCAAAGATTCAAGGCTTTGCAATTCGTTATTTTTTGACGGATTAGGAAGTTTAAAGTCCGGAGCTTTTGTTCCTAAAGCCAACATATTTGAAGGTGTATTTGACATTGTTTTGATTTATTAATGTGATGATTAATCTATTTTATTCAGCAAAGATAGTGCTTCTTGCAGAGAATTATCATAGTTGACCCAATTTACATTTTCCAACTTTCTATTCCACGTTGTTTGACGTTTAGCATAGCGTCTTGAGTTTTTCTTGATCTCTGAAACAGCAAAATCCAAATCCCATTCTCCATCAAAATATCGGAATAACTCTGAGTAACCAACCGTTTGCAAAGCCACTTTATCTCTATCCGCGATCAAACTTTTTGCTTCTTCCAGCAATCCATTTTCCATCATTTTATCAACACGAAGATTGATTCTTTCATAAATCACTTCTCTTGGCGCATCAATTCCAATTCTAATAGTTTCAAAATTTCTTTTAGTTTTTGGTGTACTAAGATTTTCGGTATAAGTTTTATTGGTTTGCCAAATGATGTCAATGGCTCGAAACAATCTTCTAGGATTATCTTTATCTACAACCGAAAAATATTCTGGGTCTAATTTCTCCAGCATTTCTTGCAGAACTTCGATGCCTTCATTTTCAAAAATCGAAATTAGTTTTTTTTGATTTTCTTCATCAGCAACTGGCAGATCATTCATCCCTTCTACAACGGCTTTCTCGTACATCCCGCTTCCGCCAACCATAATGGTAACATCTTTCTTGGCAAAAATTTCGTCTAATTTCTTAAGAGCTTCTTCTTCAAAAAGTCCTATCGAATAATAATCGTCAATGCTGAGATTTCCGACAAAATGATGTTTTGCTTCTGCTAATTCTTCATCGGTTGGCATTGCAGTTCCAATTTTCATTTCTTTGTAGAACTGGCGAGAATCACAGGAAATAATTTCAGTATCGAGATGATTAGCCAAATCGATCGCCAATCGGGTTTTCCCGATTCCTGTAGTGCCGACAATAGAAATAAGACGTTTCAACAATTTTTTTTGCAAACTTACGAATTATGATAACTGATTGCAATCTTATCGCAAAGTCGGAAAATGTTTACCAAAACGTAATTTTATTCAAGTCGCAAAGATTAAAGTTGCTCTTTGCGACTTGAAATATCCTTTTTTGAAAAAATACTTGTGCCTTTGCGATAAAAACATTCAACAATTACTTATTTTTACAATCAGAATGGCATTCAAATTACCAAACTCCAAACTTCCTGATGTGAAAACGACGATTTTCACAGAGATGAGCTTATTAGCACAACAAGAAAACGCAGTCAATATTTCCCAGGGATTTCCAGATTATCAGCCTGATGAAAATTTAATCAAATACCTAGGTGAATTTTCAAAAAAAGGTCATAATCAATATGCACCTTTGTTTGGAATCAAAGAGCTGAGAGAAGAGATTTCCAGGAAATTCAATCTTCAATATCAAGTTGATTATCATCCGGATTATGATATCAATATTACTGCTGGAGCAACACAAGGTATTTTCACCATTATTTCTGCATTTGTGAAAAAAGATGATGAAGTCATTATCTTCGAACCGGCTTACGATTGTTACGAACCCGCAATCATCCTGAATGGCGGAATAGTAAAAAATGTCAAAATGCTTTATCCGGATTATGAAATCAATTGGAATGAAGTCAAAAATCTGGTTTCCGAAAAAACCAAGATGATCATCATCAACAACCCGAATAATCCTGCCGGAAAAATCCTTAAACAGAAAGATATTGATGAACTGATTGCTATTGTAAAAAATACAGACATTATCATTCTAAGTGATGAAGTTTATGAAAGTATCACTTTTGACGAAAAACCCCATCTGACATTAGCCAGATATCCTGAACTGAAAGAAAGAACATTCGTAGTTGGCTCTTTTGGGAAATTATTACACATCACAGGTTGGAAAATCGGGTATGTTTGTGCGCCTTCGGATTTGATGAAAGAGTTTAGGAAAGTTCACCAATTTAATGTGTTTTGTGTGAATACGCCAGCACAATTTGCGATTTCTAAATATTTGCAGAATATTGATGATTTCAAATCCATCTCAACATTTTTCCAAACAAAAAGAGATTATCTTAAAAACGCTTTGAAAGAAACGCCTTTCCAATTATTGGATTGCGAAGGAACTTATTTTTTGTCTGCTAATTTTGGCGCAATTTCTGATATTCAAGACAAGGATTTTTGCTATTGGTTAACCAAAGAATATAAAGTCGCAACTATCCCATTTTCTGCATTTTACAAAGACAAAACCGATGAAAAAGTGATTCGTTTTTGTTTTGCTAAAGAACAGAAAACTTTGGATAAAGCTATAGAACAATTATTAAAAATAAAATAAATCTTAATGAAAAAATTAATTTTAGTCGCTTCATTATTAGTGGGAGTCAGTGCATTTTCACAAGCGAAAATCGACCCAACCAAACTGAATTATATGTCAGTTGACGTAAGTCCAATGGATGCAGTTTACTATCCTCTTCAAGTGACTTCATCTAAAACGGAAACTCCGAAAGTGAAAGTCATCTATTCTCGTCCACAGAAAAAAAACAGAGTTGTTTTCGGTAACCTTATCAAATATGGAGAAATCTGGAGATTCGGGGCGAATGAAAATTCTGAAATCAAATTCTATACACCAGTGAAAATTGGAGGAAAGGAAATTCCTGCAGGAACTTATAGTATTTTTGCCATTCCTTTTGAAAAAGAATGGACGATTGTTCTAAATTCTGAAATCGATAAATGGGGCGCTTATTTCTATGACAAAAGTAAAGATGTTGTGAGATTCAATGTTCCGGTTGAGAAAACAGCTTCTCCAATAGAGTATTTTTCTGTGACTTTTGTGCAGACAAAATCCGGAGCAGATTTGTACGCTGGATGGGATAATTCTCAGGTTAAATTCCCGATTGAGTTTAAATAATTTTCAACAATTTATAAAAAAAGCCTTATCAAAATTTGATAAGGCTTTTTTATGTTCAAAGTTTGGAACAGAGAATCTTACGCAGCCCGACTTGAGCGGAAATCCTTTTTACGTAACGAAGTGAAGTAAAAAGATTGGGAGCGGAAGGCGGATTAAGCTGCCCAAATCAATCTAATAATAATAAATTTTCGAAGTTTTGAATCTGAACTTTTGGATTTTCAATTTTCCCAAAACCGTAAGCTGCATAGATAAAGTCAACACCAGCTTTCCCAGAAGATTCTTTGTCCCAAATGGTATCGCCAACATAAACTGGATTTTGCAGATTATTTCGCTCCACAATTAATCTGATGTTCTTGTCTTTTGGTAAACCGTCGTTGCCAAAACACTCGAAATCTTCAAACAAATTTTCAAAACTAAAAAACTCGATGAAATTCTCGATATAACCTTTCATACAATTGCTAACAATGAAAAGTCTATAATTTTCTGCTAATTTTTCAAGTGTTTCTTTGACTTTTGGAAACAATTCGCCACCATATTTTTTAAGATATTGGCTTTCTTTTTTTGCATATTTTTTTTCAAATTCCTTTAGCTTTTCTTTTGGAACAAAACTGAAATGTTGCGCAAAAATATCGTCCATCTTCATCCCAGAGAAATCTCTCACAGTCTGAGAAGTGATATTGATATCGAATCCAATCGCCTGAATGCTGTCGTTAAAAGCTCTTACAACAGTTTCTGAAGCATTCCAAAGTGTTCCGTCTAAATCAAAAATAATACTGTCTCTCTTCATAATCTAAATCATAAACCATTCGTTCACAAGACTTGCAGCTAATCTTGCGGTTCTTTCCTGTATATCAAAATTGGGATTAACTTCTGCCACATCCAATGCTTTTGTTTTCTTTGATGATAAAATATGATGGTAAATCTGCATAAATTGACGGTCAGCAAAAATACCGTTATAAGCAGGCGCACTAACGCCTGGTGCAATGGAAGCATTAAAAACATCCATACAAATCGTGACGTAAACAATGTCCATATCTTCTAAAAAAGAATTGATTGTGAACATAATATTCGGAATATTTTCGGAGTAAATTTCGTCAGCGAGAATATATTTCATTCCAAAATCATCTGCAATCTCAAACAACTTTCTAGTGTTGCTATTTTTCTGAATCCCAATATGTAAAGAATAAATCTCGCCTTCCTGAGCAATTTGCCAAAACCCTGTTCCGGAACTCGCCAATCCATTTTCCGGCTCGCGGTTATCAAAGTGAGCATCGAAATTAATGATTCCGATTTTTTGATTAGGAAAAGCTTTTCTGATTCCGGAATAATGAGCAAAAGTAATTTCGTGTCCACCTCCTAAAACAACAGATTTCCCTTGTTTTGATAACACTTTCGAAACTTTTTCGGCTAACAAATTCTGAGTTGTTTCGAGGTCATTATTTTCACATTTGATATTTCCGAAATCTTTCAGTGAAAATTCAGGATTGACAACAGGAAAATTGGACATATTTTTTCTAATCAAATCTGGTGCTTCTTGGGCTCCTACTCTACCTTTATTACGCATCACGCCTTCATCTACAGCAAAACCGTGTAAAACGAAATCATTGGGATTAATAGTTTCATAATCCGTTTCTGTTTTCACTCGTTGGAAAATTCTGTGATACGATTCTTCGTCGCCATCAAAACGGCCAGTCCATTTAAACATAGTTTAGATTTTTTCTCCGTTGATATAAATGTTTTTTGGCTTCAAACTTCCCTGATGATAAAGGATGTTCTGGAAATTAGTGGTTTCATATGTGATGAAATCTGCTTTCTTCCCTTCTGCTAAAATCCCTCTGTCTTCTAAATCCAAAGCATAAGCCGCTCTGAAAGTTATTGCAGCTAAAACCTCAGCTGTTGTCAACTTCTGATATGTCGCCAAAATCGAGGCTTGAGTAACCAGATTTCCCATTGGCGCCGAACCAGGATTCCAGTCGGTTGCAATGGCTAAAATGCCACCTTTGTCAAGAATTTTTCTTGCCGGAGCAAATGGTTCGCCCAAACCTAGACTTGCACCTGGTAAAGCAATTGCCACAGTATTTGAATTCGCTAAAAATTCAATATCTTTATCGATAGTCGCTTCCAAATGGTCAGCAGATTTTGCACCAACCTCAACAGCAATTCTTGAACTTCCAGCCGTAAATTGGTCAGCGTGAACGGTAATTTGAAAACCTAATTCTTTCGCTTTCAAAAGAAAATTCTTGCTTTCTTCTGGCTGAAATGCTGATTTTTCAATAAAAATATCAACACGGCTAGCAAGATTTTCTTCTTTTACTTTTGGTAGAATTTCATCAAAAATATAATTTAGATATTCTTCCGAGGTTCCTTCAAAATCTCTTGGCTTAAGGTGAGCTGACAAACAAGTTGGAACTAATGTAGCTTTTGTTAAACCTTGAGCTTTGTTGATTGCTCGTAACATTTTTAGTTCTTCATCAACATTTAATCCGTAACCGCTTTTAATTTCGATGGTTGTGATGCCTTGATTTAGTAAAATATTGGTGCGTTCAAGAATTCCATTAACCAAATCATCTTCCGAAGCTTGTCTTGTATGTTGAACGGAACTCCAAATTCCACCGCCGGATTCGGCAATTTCGAGGTAAGTTTTACCTGCATTTCTCATCGCAAAATCGTTAGCTCGATTTCCTCCGAAACAAATATGTGTATGCGCATCCACAAAAGCCGGAAGTGCAATTTGCTCACTTTCAATCAAATCAATTTCAGAATTTGGAAATTTTTGTTTTAAAGAATCGAAATTGTTGACGTCTAAAATTTTTCCATTTTCTGTTAAAATTCCGCCATTGGGAATTATTTCTAAAGATTCGTCTTGTAATTTTCCCTTGAGTGGAAGATTATTGAGTGTAATGATTTGCTTGAATGGACCTGTTAACTTCATATATAATCTTGAATCGTAAAATTAAAAAAAGAGATGCAATTGCATCTCTTTTTATTTAAAAAATCTCTCTTCCTATCTTCAGAATATTATCGCTTTTCCCCATCGAGTAAAAGTGTAGAACAGGAATTCCAAAATCCAACAATTCCTTACTCTGGTTTATTGCCCATTCTATTCCGACTTCGCGAACATCATTATTGGTTTTGCATTTCAGAACTTCATTGATTAAAGTTTCCGGCAAATCGATTTTGAAAACCTGTGGCAACATTTGTAAATGTGTTTTTGTTGCAATCGGTTTAATTCCTGGAATAATCGGAACATCAATCCCAATTTCTCTGGCTTGTTTTACAAAATCGAAAAATTTCTGGTTATCAAAGAACATTTGAGTAACAATGTAATCTGCTCCTGCTTCCACTTTTTTCTTCAACATTTGAAGGTCATAATTCATAGAAGGTGCCTCGATATGTTTTTCAGGATAACCCGCAACACCGATGCAAAAACTGTTATCAACGTCCGATTCTATCTTGCCGTGAAGATATTCTCCGATTCCCAAATCGTGAATCTGTTTTACCAAATCCGAAGCATACTTGTGTCCGCCTTTTGAAGGTTCAAAATATTTTTCGCCTTTCATTGCATCGCCTCGCAACGCAACAATATTGTTGATTCCCAAATACATACAATCGACCAAAAGATATTCGGTTTCTTCTTTAGTAAATCCGCCACAAAGAACGTGCGGAACGGTATCAACATTATATTTATTCTGAATCGCCGAGCAAATCCCCAAAGTTCCGGGACGCATTCTTGTTATTTTTCTTTCCATCAAACCGTTTCCTCTTTCCAGAAAAATATATTCTTCTCGAGAAGTGGTAACGTCTATAAATGGCGGTTTGAACTCCATCAGCGGGTCTATATTTTTATATAAATCAGCAATTCCAACGCCTTTTTGCGGAGGAACAATTTCAAAAGAAAATAGCGTTTTGCCGTTGGCGTTTTTTATATGGTCAGTAATTTTCATTCAATAATTTTAAATAATATTAATCCGCAAGATTCGGAGCAAGCCATTTTCTGGCATAATCCAATTCAACATTTTTTCTTTCAGCGAAATCTTTCAATTGGTCTTCATCAATTTTTCCAACCCCGAAATATTTTGATTTTTCATTCCCAAAGTAATAGCCAGAAACCGCCGCTGTTGGCCACATCGCAAGACTTTCAGTTAAAGTCACTCCGATTTTTTCATCCACTTTAAGCAAATCCCAAATCGTCAATTTTTCCAAATGGTCAGGACAAGCCGGATAACCTGGAGCAGGACGAATTCCCAAATATTTTTCTTTGATTAATTCATCGTTATCCAAAGTTTCATTTTCAGAATAACCCCAATATTCAGTTCGGACTTTTTTGTGAAGATATTCTGCGAAGGCTTCTGCAAAACGGTCTGCCAAGGCTTTTACCATTATTGCATTATAATCGTCATTTTGGTCTTCATATTCTTTTGCTAATTCATCAGCTCCAAAACCTGTACAAACACAGAAAACACCAAAATAATCCTGTTTTCCAGAATTTTCAGGCGCAATAAAATCACTTAAAGCAAAATATTCTTTGCCTTCGGATTTTTTATGTTGTTGACGAAGGGTTCTGAAAGTCGAAATCACATTCTGGTTGTCATCATAAACCAAAATATCATCTTGTTCATTAGCATTAGCTGGAAAAATTCCGAAGATTCCTTTTGCTTCAAAACTCTTTTCTTTAAGGATTTTATTGAGCATTATTTTAGCTTCATTAAACAAAATTGTCGCTTGTTCTCCCACAACATTATCAGTCAGAATATCAGGAAATTTGCCAAACAATTGCCAGCTTCTGAAGAATGGCGACCAGTCAATAAATTCAACTAGATCGTCCAAATTTTGGTCTTCAATAATTGTAATTCCTAATTTTTTAGGCGTCGGAATATTTTCATTTTCCCAATCGATTTTGAATTTCTTTTCACGAGCTTCTGCAATCGGAACATATTCTTTGTCAACCTGGCGATTTAGGAATTTCTCACGGAATTCGTCATAATCTTTTTTCAATTCCAAAGAATAAACGCTGGATTTTTCTTTATTCAAAAGAGAACTTACAACACCAACCGCTCTGGAAGCATCGTTTACGTGAACTACGGTATTTGTATATTTCGGCGCAATCTTCACAGCAGTATGTGCTTTAGAAGTTGTTGCACCACCAATTAATAAAGGGAAATCAAGATTTCTTCTTTCCAGTTCAGAAGCTAAATGAACCATCTCATCCAGACTTGGTGTAATCAATCCGCTTAATCCAATCACATCCACTTTTTCATCAATCGCAGTCTGAATAATTTTCTCAGCAGGAACCATCACGCCTAAATCCACAATCTCATAATTATTACAACCCAAAACTACGCTGACAATATTTTTTCCAATATCGTGAACATCGCCTTTTACCGTTGCCATCAGGATTTTCCCATTGGATTTTTGAGTTTGGTCTTTCTCTGCTTCGATGAAAGGCTGAAGATATGCAACAGCTCTTTTCATTACTCTCGCCGATTTTACAACTTGAGGCAAAAACATTTTTCCGCTTCCGAAAAGGTCGCCGACAACACCCATTCCTGTCATTAGATTAATTTCGATGACGTGAAGTGGTTTTTCTGATGCCAATCTTGCCTCTTCTGTATCTTCCTCGATAAAACGGTCGATTCCTTTGACTAAAGAATGTGTAATCCTGTCTTGCAAAGGCATTTCTCGCCAAGACAAATCTTCAACTTTTTCTTTTTTGGTCGATTTTACTCTTTCAGAATAATCCAGCAATTTCTCTGTTGCATCATCTTTTCTGTCGAGCATCACATCTTCTACCAATTCCAACAAATCTTTCGGAATCTCGTCATAAACTTCCAACATTGTCGGGTTTACGATTCCCATATTCATTCCGGCTTTTATCGCGTGATAAAGGAAAACGGAATGCATCGCTTCTCTCACAGAATCATTTCCACGGAACGAAAACGAAACATTGGAAACACCTCCACTCACAGAAGCGTTTGGAAGATTGGTACGAACCCAGCGAGTCGCTTCGATAAAATCGATGGCATTTTTGCGGTGTTCATCCATACCTGTCGCAACAGGAAAAATATTCAAATCGAAAATAATATCTTCTGAAGGAAAACCGACTTGGTTAACCAAAATATCATAACTGCGTTGGCAAATCTCAAGTCTTCTCTCATAATTATCAGCCTGCCCAACTTCATCAAAAGCCATAATAATCGCCGCTGCGCCGTATCTTTTGATGATTTTTGCGTGATTGATGAACTCTTCTTCACCTTCTTTTAAACTGATAGAATTAACAACAGGTTTTCCTTGAACGACTTGCAAACCAGCTTCCAATATTTCCCATTTTGATGAATCTATCATAATTGGAATTCTGGCAATATCAGGTTCTGAAGCAATCAAATTAAGGAATTTTACCATTGCATATTTTCCGTCCAAAAGTCCGTCGTCCATATTGACGTCAAGAATCTGAGCACCGCCTTCAACCTGATTTCTGGCAATATCGAGTGCTTCAGAATATTTTTCTTCTTTGATTAATCGAAGAAATTTTTTGGAACCAGCAACATTGGTTCTCTCTCCAACATTGATAAAGTTGGATTCGGGAGTTATGATTAAAGGTTCTAGACCTGAGAGTTTTAGGTATTTCATAATTATAATGTATCAAAATGAAAATACATCAATCTAACAATTTCAATAACTGTTAAATCGATGCATTTTTAAATTGACCAATTTTTCTAGGTTCGTAGTTATTTGCCAAATCAGCAATTGCTTTGATATGTTCTGGCGTCGTTCCACAACAACCACCAATAATATTGATGAGACTTTTTTCCAAATATTCTTTCACTTGCTCTGCCATTTGCTCAGCCGTTTCGTCGTATTGTCCAAAAGCATTGGGTAAACCGGCATTTGGGTAAGCGGAAATTCCGAAGTCTGACTGAGACGAAATTGCTTCCAAATAAGGTGTCAATTGTTTTGCACCCAAAGCACAGTTGAATCCAACGCTCAACAAATTGAGATGCGAAACAGAAATCAAAAATGCTTCCGCAGTTTGTCCGCTCAATGTTCTTCCAGAAGCATCTGTAATGGTTCCGGAAACCATAATTGGAATCTCGATTCCTCTTTCTTCCTGAATTTCGTCAATTGCAAACAACGCAGCTTTTGCATTCAAAGTATCGAAAATAGTTTCTACCAAAAGAATGTCTGAACCGCCGTCTAGCAAAGCTTCACATTGTTGTTTGTAAGCTAAACGCAATTCTTCAAAAGTAATAGCTCTGTAACCTGGGTCATTCACATCTGGACTAAGACTCGCAGTTCTGTTGGTTGGTCCGATTGAACCGGCAACAAATCTTGGTTTGTCAGGATTCTGAGCAGTGAAATCATCGCAGACTTTTCTGGCTATTTTGGCAGATTCGTAGTTTAATTCGTAAACTAAATCTTCCATAAAATAATCCGCCATTGCAATGGTAGTTCCGGAAAAAGTATTGGTTTCCAAGATGTCCGCTCCTGCTTCCAAATATTTTCTATGAACCTCAGCAATGGCTTCTGGCTGGGTAAGTGACAACAAATCGTTGTTTCCTTTTACAGGATGTTCCCAATCTTTGAAACGCTCGCCACGGTAATCTTCTTCCTCGAATTTGTAACGCTGAAGCATTGTTCCCATTGCTCCGTCGAGAATGAGAATACGTTCGCCCAGTGCTTTATATAATTGTTCTGAATTTTTCATTCTTTCTATTTTTTAATCATTGAATTAATCCAAAGCTTGTCTCAAATCGTTGATAATATCATCAATATTTTCTAAACCAACGGAACATCTCACCAATCCAGCAGTAATTCCAACTTCGTTTCTTTCTTCATCGGAAAGTTTGGAATGAGTTGTAGAAGCTGGATGCGTAACAATTGTTCTTGTGTCGCCAAGGTTTGCGGAGAGGGAACACATCTTGATTCGGTTGAGGAAATTGCGTCCGCCTTCGATGCCGTTTTTGACTTCGAAAGCAACGATGTTTCCGCCTAATTTCATTTGTTTTTTGGCGATTTCGTAGCTTGGATGAGACTTCAGGAAAGGATATTTTACCAATTCTACGTTCGGATGATTTTCCAGAAATTCGGCAACTTTCAGCGCATTTTCGCAATGTTTTTCGACACGAATCGCCAAAGTTTCCAAACTCTTGCTCAAAACCCAGGCGTTGAACGGCGACATTGCGGGACCTGTGTTTCTTGCGAAAAGGTAAATCTCGCGAATCAATTCTGCCTTCCCAACGGCAACGCCACCAAGCACACGACCCTGACCGTCAATGAGTTTCGTTGCGGAATGCACGACAATATCTGCGCCGTATTTGATTGGCTGTTGCAAGTAAGGTGTTGCGAAACAGTTGTCTACGATGAAAATCAGATTGTGTTTTTTGGCGATTTGTCCGAAAAATTCTAAATCTAAAATTTCGATTGCGGGATTTGTGGGCGTTTCCAAGTACAAGATTTTTGTATTTGGCTGGATATAATTTTCAATATTCTCCGCGTCTTCCGCTTTGAAATAAGTGGTTTCGATATTCCATTTTGGAAAATATTTCGTGAATAAAGTGTGCGTGGAACCGAAAACCGACTGACAGCTTACGATGTGGTCGCCAGCATTAAGCAAGGTCGCAAAAGTGGAATAAATCGAAGCCATTCCAGTTGCAAAAGCATAACCGGATTCTGCACCTTCCATTTTCACAATTTTATCTACGAATTCTGTGACGTTTGGGTTGCTGAAACGGCTGTAAAGATTCTTGTCTTTTTCCTCCGCAAAGCTTGCGCGCATATCTTCTGCATCTTCGAAAACAAAGCTCGAAGTGAGGTATAAAGGCGTGGAATGCTCGTCAAACTGAGTTCTTTCGGTTTGGGTTCTGATGGCTAATGTTTCGAAATTTTCCATAATGTAATGTAACAATGTATCAGTTTAGCAATTTACCAATGTCATTGTTACATTTTTCACATTGGTAGATTGGTACATTAGAATTTATTTTGTTTCGCTCAGTCTTAAAATATCACCGAAAACGCCTCTGGCAGTTACTTTTGCTCCGGCTCCGGCTCCCATAATGACGATTGGATTTTCGCCGTAACTTTCGGTGTAGATTTCGAAGATTGAATCTGAACCTTTTAGTTGTCCTAAAGCAGAATTTGCCGGAACGGAGATTAATTTCACGTCCAATTCTCCTTTTTCTTCCTGAAGGTTTCCGTGCAAATCACCGACATAACGTAAAACGTGGTCAGGCTTTTGGTTTTCTTTGATGTTTTGATATTCTGAATCTAATTCCTCCAATCTGGAGATGAACTCATCTTTGTTGATATCCAAAAGGTTTTCTGGAACCAGATTTTGAATGTTAATATCCTGAAATTCATTGATTAAATCTAATTCTCTTGCCAGAATCAACAGTTTTCTTGCAACATCATTTCCCGACAAATCTTCGCGTGGGTCTGGTTCTGTAAAACCTTTTTCCATCGCTTCTCGGATGATGACGGAATATTTGTCATTTCGAAGAGAGAAATTATTGAAAACGTAACTCAAAGTTCCGGAAAAAACGCCTTTGATTCTTGTGATGTTTTCGCCTGAAAGATGAAGTAATTTAATTGTGTCAATTAATGGTAAACCTGCGCCGACATTGGTTTCATAAAGATATTTCTTTTTGTTTTTTTCTAATAATTTTCTGAAATCGCGGTATTCTGAAATTGGTAAGGTGTTGTAAATTTTGTTGGAACCGACGACGTCAAAACCATTTTCAACAAAGGTTGGATAATGCTTTACAAAATCTTTGCTTGCTGTATTGTCAACCATTACAAGGTTTTCCAAGTGATGCTCTTTGGCAAACTCAACCAATTTTTCTATGCTGGATTCTGTTTGGGAAAACTTGATTTTCTGTCTCCAGTCGCTTCCGAAACCGGCTTGGTTAAAAGCTATTTTTTTAGAATTGGCAATCGCAACGATTTTCAAATCGACTCTTTTTCTTTTCAGAATGTCATAAGCTGAATCCAGGATTTGCTCGACCAAAGTTCCGCCGACATTTCCGTGTCCAATCAAAGCGAGGTGAACGGTTTTTGGTTTTCCGTAGATTTCGGTTTCGATGATGTTTTTTGTGATTTCGGTTTGGTTTCCAGTTACCACAATGTTGACTCTTCCGGCAGACGCAATTTGACTTAATAATAAAGGATAAATCTTGTTGCGCTGAAGTTCCGATAAAATCTTATTGTAATTATCCGAAACAAATCCGATAACGCTAAGACTATCAATACTATAAATATTATTCACGTGACCTTCTTTCGTTTCCTGTTCGAATTCCTTTTTCAAAAACTTAACCGCATCTTCTGCATCAACTTCGTCTACAAGAACAGAAATTCCGTTTTCTATCGCTTGCTGGGAAATGACGCCAACGCTGATTCCGCCTCCATTCAAAGCTTGAAAGATGCGTGAGTCCACACCGATTTGTCCGAGGAAATTTTTCCCTTCGAAGTTGACCAAAGCTTTGTTTCTATAAATATTAATTGCGTTCTTGTCTGTCATCAGTTCAAAAATAGAGGTGTTAAAATTGTATTCAGCTGTTCGTATTCCATCAGGAAAGCATCGTGTCCGTGGATGGATTTGATTTCGTGGTACTGAACGTTTTTGTTTTTATGTTTTAAAAAATCGTAGGTGTTTTTAATCTCAAAAGCAGGATAAAAAAGGTCTGAATCTACCGAAATCAAATGGATTTCTGCATTGATGTTTTCCAGTTCATTTTCCTTTCCATTGATGTTCATCAGAAGATGGTTGACGAGTTTGTAAGCTTTTAAACTAAATCTTTCGTTCAGCCGATTTCCGTGGAAGTTGAGCCAGTCGTGGGACTTTAAAATCTGCTTTTTAGAATCCGTTTCTCTTTTGAATCTTGAGTTAAGAGATTCCGGTGTTCTGTAGCACAACATTGCGTGAACTCTGGCTTTTTCTAAAGGTTTTTCTTCTGATTCCAAAAGATATTTTTGAACCAGACATTGAGAATGCAACCAATCCGAAGTTTTGAAATCTGTAGCAATCGGGACGAATCTTTCTGCTAAATTATTTTGCAAAGTCAGCATTTCCCAACCGATAGAACCACCGACAGAACCGCCAACTAAAGCGAAAAGTTTGTCAATTTTTAAAAGCTTTAAACCTTCGATGAAAATTTTGGCGATGTCCTGAACAATAAAATCTTCGTAATCATCAATGAAAAATCCGTCGAAACCGTTTCCTGGAATGTTGAAACAAATTATTGTAAATTGGTTTGTGTCGATTACTTTTCCGTTTCCGACCAAGGTTTTCCACCAGCCGTCTTCGCCTGCTACGTCGGAGTTTCCTGTCAGAGCGTGGTTTATCAGAATGATGGGAGCAGAATACAGTTCTTTTCCAAAAAGCTGATAGCTTAATGGAATATCATAAACCTTTCCGGCTTGTGTCGTGAAATGTAATGTCTGAAGATGTTGTAACTTATTTTCCAATTTTATCTGATAAAAAATTGAAAATGCTACGGGGAAATGTAGAATAAATGTTTGGTTATCTTTTCCCTAATAATTTGGGATAGAATTTAGCACCTTCTTCGTTTCCGAAGGGTTGCCAAGGTTTCACAGAGTCTAATCTCTCCACCTTTCTCGATAACATTTTCAATATGTAAATGAACAATTCTGACTGCAAATATACTTCACAAAGTTTACTTTTTCCAAATTTCGGCTGAAAATTCTAAAATAATTATTTGTTAAGAATAAATTTTCTCGGAACTTGCGTATAGTATTTGTACTTAAAATTTCTTTTTACAATCAATTATGGAAATCAATCTAAATAAACAAGTCGCCATCGTAACGGGTTCCAGCAGTGGAATCGGGAAAGGAATTGCTATTAGTTTGGCAAAATCCGGCGCCATCACCATCATAAATCATTCATCTGAACATTCTCGACCAGAAGCGGAGGAAACTTTAAAAACATTGAGGAAAATGGTGGCGAAGGTTTTATCATCCAATGTGATGTGAGTAAGGAAGACCAAGTTCAAGAGATGTTCAAAACTACTATTGAAAAATTTGGAACTGTAGATATTCTTATTAATAACGCTGGTTTGCAACAAGATGCATCGTTCATTGATATGACTTTAGCGCAATGGCAAAAAGTGATTGATGTAAATTTGACGGGACAATTTCTTTGTTCCAGAGAAGCCATCAGAGAATTTTTGAAACGCGGAATGAACGACAAATCCAAGGCTTTGGGGAAAATCATCAATATCAGCAGTGTTCACGAGACGATTCCGTGGGCTGGACACGCCAATTATGCTTCCAGCAAAGGTGCACTCCGAATGCTGATGCAGACTTTGGCTCAGGAATATGGAAAGGATAAAATTCGTGTGAATAATATCTGTCCGGGCGCCATCCAAACGCCAATCAATAAATCTGCGTGGGATAATGAGAAATCTCTGGATGCGCTGATGACGCTGATTCCGTATGACAGAATCGGGCAACCGGAAGACATTGGAAATTTAGCCGTATTTTTGGCGAGTGATTATTCGGATTACATTACGGGAGCGAGTATTTATGTGGATGGTGGAATGACGACGTTGGAAAGTTTTGCGGACAACGGGTAGTTATGAATGATAAATGATGGGTGATAAATGATTTTTTTTGCTGAAAATAATTTTTGTGGAATTTTAAACGCAAAGTTTTTTCTGAGACTGAAGAATTTTTAAGTGAGCAAAGTTTCGATAAATCGATTTTTGAAGCGGATGGTAATTTGGAAAATAAATTTATAATTGATTTTGGGGAATTATCATTTATCGATTATCAACTATCATTTATGCTTTATCAACTATCATTTATATCGTCGGAGAAGGGAAAAACCTCAACATAGCCCCGATGGGAACGGCATCCTTTTTTTGCTTTTGAGAAAGTTTTCTTTTGGATGACCAATCGTCGTAGCAAAAAAAGATATAGTGGACAGCGGGTTGGACAGTTCGAACAAAAATCGAAACGTGATGCTCCTAAATTAAAAACGAATAATTATCCAAAAAATAATTAAAAAAATATGAACGAGGAAGAAAAATTGAGGAATCCGCGTTGGAAGAAATGGGGACCTTATGTGAGCCATCGCCAATGGGGAAATGTGCGGGAAGATTACAGTACAAACGGCGATGCGTGGGGATTTACAGGCCACGATACGGCAGAAGCCTGGTCCTACAGATGGGCCGAAGAAGGTATCGCAGGCATCTCGGATGAGAAGCAACAGATGTGTTTTGCCTTCTCATTTTGGAACAAAAAAGATATTAGAATTAAAGAACGTTTTTTCGGACTGAGTAATTATCAGGGAAATCACGGGGAAGATATAAAGGAAATTTTTTATTATCTGGACAACACGCCGTCTCACAGCTATATGAAGATGGTTTACAAATATCCAATCAATGAATTTCCGTACGAGGAACTCATCAACGTGAATGGTCAGCGTTCCAAAAATGAGATGGAATATGAGCTGATTGACACTGGAATTTTTGATAACGATGAATATTTTGATATTTTTATTGAGTATGCAAAGGCTGGCGAAGATGATTTTTTAATCAGGATTGATGTTCATAATCGTAGTGATAAACCAGCGCCAATCGTGGTTTTACCGACAGTTTGGTATAGGAACAATTGGGTTTGGGGCTACAATGATTACAAGGCAAATCTTGGTTTTTCCAAGCAAGGTGAGATTGATATTCATCACGATAGTCTGAGCATCAAGAAATTATATTCCAGAAATAGAAATGTGGATGCTTTGTTTTGTGAAAATGAAACGAACAGAGCGCGACTTTTCAATCTTCCTAAGACAGAAGGTTTTTTCAAAGATGGAATCAATCAATATATTACCAAAGGATTAGATACGATTAATCCAAAAAAAACTGGAACCAAGGCATCTTTGCATTGCGAAGAAATTGTGGAAGCGCACAGCAACAAAGTTTTCGAGTTCCGATTGTCTCCGCATATTATGGAGGATGCGTTTTGGGATTTTGATGAAATCATCAATCACAGAAAGCAGGATTCGGATGATTTCTATGCGAACATCCAGAAAGATATTGAAAACGAGGACGAAAGAAACGTTCAAAGACAGGCTTTTGCAGGTTTGCTTTGGAACAAACAATTTTATCATTACAATGTTGGAAAATGGCTGAAAGGCGACCCAAATTTCCCGATTCAAAGAAAAGGTTTTGTACGAAACAGCGATTGGGAACATCTTCATAATAAAGACATTATTTCGATGCCCGACAAATGGGAATATCCTTGGTATGCGACTTGGGATTTGGCGTTCCATTGTGTGAGTTTCTGTGTGATTGATTCGGAATTCGCTAAAGACCAATTGATTACATTGACGAAAGAATGGTATATGCATCCAAATGGACAAATGCCAGCTTACGAATGGAACTTCGATGATGTGAATCCGCCTGTTCACGCGTGGGCAACTTTCAGGGTTTTTAAAATCGATGAAAAAAATAATGGGAAACCGGATTTGGCTTTTCTGGAAAGGGTTTTTCAAAAATTATTACTGAATTTCACCTGGTGGGTTAACCGAAAAGATTACAACGGAAACAACCTTTTTGGAGGCGGATTCCTGGGCCTTGATAATATTGGAGCGTTTGACCGGAATATGGAATTCAATGAAGGTGAACATCTGGAACAAGCCGACGGAACCAGCTGGATGGCGATGTATTCGCTAAATATGATGAGGATTGCGATGGAACTCGCCACATATAATCCGGTCTATGAGGATATGGCCATCAAGTTTTTTGAACATTACCTTTATATCGCAGAAGCGATGGAAAATATTGGTGACGGCAAACAAGGACTTTGGAATGAGGAAGACGGGTTTTTCTACGATGTGCTTCAGCTTTCCAATGGAGACAGTGTGAGTTTGAAACTTCGAAGCATCGTTGGATTGATTCCGATGTTTGCGGTAGAAGTGGTAGAACACAGTATGTTAGAGAAATTGCCACAGTTCAAAAAACGAATGGAATGGATTCTCAAAAACAAACAAGACCTTACGAAACTCGTTTCCCAATGGTATGTGGAAGGCGAAGGAAACAAACATCTTTTGAGTATTCTTAGAAAAACAAGACTGACCAAAGTTTTGACAAGATTGGTTGATGAATCTGAATTTTTGAGCGATTATGGAATCCGTGCAATGTCTAAAGTTTATGAAGAAAATCCTTTCCGATTTACCGTTCATGACCAGGAACACGTGGTTTATTACACGCCTGCAGAAAGCGACAGCAGAATGTTCGGCGGTAACAGCAACTGGCGCGGACCAATTTGGTTTCCGATTAACTTCTTGATTGTTGAGAGTTTACAACGTTTTCATTTCTTTTTCGGAGATGCATTGACGATTGAATACCCGAAAGGAAGTGGTGTTCAGAAGAATCTAGAAGAGGTTTCAAAAGATATCAGTGATAGGCTTTGTAATATTTTCCTAAAAGATGAAAACGGAAATCGTGCTTTCAATGGTGGTGTTGAGAAATTTAATCAAGACCCGCACTTCAAAGATTACATTATGTTCTTCGAGTATTTCCATGGTGATAATGGTCGCGGTGTCGGCGCTTCCCATCAAACCGGATGGACTTCTACAGTTGCAAAGTTGATTCAGCCGAGGTTGACAAATAAATAAGTAGTTGTAATTTTTTTTATATCAATAATAATAGTTATGAAGAAAATTGGATTAGTTGGCGGGATAAGCTGGGTTTCAACAATGGACTATTATAAGTTTATAAATGAGGGTGTAAATTCAGAATTAGGTGGATTAAACTTTGCAGAATGTATTATCTATTCTTTAAATTTTGGCGACATACAATCAAAAAGTTGGAACTATTCATTTGAATTATTGCTGAATGCTTGTGAGAGTTTAAAAAGAAGCGGAGTAGACAGTATCGTCTTGTGTGCCAATACTGCGCATCTTTTTGCTGAAAAACTTCAAGAGGCAATCAAATTACCTATTATTCATATTGTAGTAGAAACCGCAAAAGCTATCAACAAACAAGGATTCAAAAAAGTTGGGCTTTTAGGTACAAACTTCACTATGGAAATGGCCTTTTATAGAAATAAACTTGAAGAATATGGTCTTCAAGTTTTGACACCTGAAAAACAAGAAATCAGGGATTATATTCAACATACAGTAAAAGAAGAATTAGGAGTTGGTTTTATCAATCCTGAAACCAAGAATAATTACATTTCTATTGTAAAAGAGTTGGTTGACCGTGGGGCAGAATGTATTATTTTGGGTTGTACAGAAATACCTTTGTTGATAAGCCAAGACGACTTTACAATACCCATTTTTGATACAACTAAAATACATTCGCAAGCAATTGTAAAGCACATACTTTCCTGAAATTATGAAACATAATTAAAAAACCTTATCAGATTTTGATAAGGTTTTTTATTGATTTTCAACTTGTTGTTTTACATTTTTCAAAGCTTGTTTTGTACAGTAAGATTGGTACGGGATTGTAAAAATTGAGCCTAATATTTTGGTTAAGATATTTCCCGGCGTTGAGAAAGTATGAATCCGAAAAATGATTTTATTATTTAACTTTTCGATTGTGAAAGTCGAGATTCCTTTTTCCACGTGACCTTCCAAAGTTTCGTAACTGAAGCCTTTTCTCTTATTTTCATCAATAATTTCTTTAATCCGAACACCAAAAACTATCTTTTGTGAAAATGATTGTATTGGCGGAATAAAAGTTTGCTGAACAATTGTATCTCTAATTTTCATTTCTCGATTTTCGTCTTCCCATTGAGTTTTGAAAATCAGAATATTGTTGGGGAAAATATTGTAATCAAAGAAAAAATCTAAATTCAAATCGTTGACAGATTTGTTGGTATTAATCTCAATCTCAGTAATTTTTTCAGTCAATTTATCCTTATCATAAATCATCACTTTTTTCGATTTGAAAACTTCCAAATGTCTTTTGAAATGATAAATTTGATTTGACAAATAAACTTTCACAAATTGATTTTGAAATTAATCTATAACAATTCCATTCACGCTCACTTCGTAAGTGATTGCAACATTCGGTTCCAAAGTTTTTGAAACAGAACAATATTTTTCGAAAGATAATTCAGCTGCTTTTTTTGCTTTTTTTGGATCGATTTCGCCTTCGAGGAAAAATTTCACTTGGATAGATTTGAAAGGTTTTGCTTCATCCACCTGAACTCTTTCGCCTTCCACTTCCGCTTTGAAATCTGTAATCGTCTGACGTTGCTTTTTCAAAATCGAAACTACATCAATCCCGCTACAGCCAGCAACTGCCATCAGAACCGATTGCATTGGAGAAACTCCTTTTGCATTTGGTAAAGTCGTATTGTCTAGTAAGATAGAATTTCCTTGTTCGTTGGAACATTCGAATAAAAAGTCGTCGTTGATTCTATTAAGTGTAATTTTCATTATGTTAAATTAAAATCAAATTTACAAAATCAAAATTTGGCTAAGTTTATTTTCGTTGCTATTTTAATATATTTGACAAAACTTTTAATCCTGTAAAATGAGAGCTTTTTTATTGATAATTGCTTTATTGATAAGCAATGTCGCTTTTTCACAATCCGAAACAACCAAAACCTCAACATTAGCAGATTCAAAAGCAGAATTCCCTGGCGGACAAGATGCCTTCCGAAAAGAATTTATGAAAATGATTCACGCTTATGTTGATATTACGGCTTACGCTGTGAACGGAAAATTTTCTTTTATCATTACCATTGACGAAAAAGGGAAAATGAGCGAGATGAAAATCTATCCAAAAATCAGAAACGATGAAGAATTCAAACAGGATATGAATTTTGCGATGAAACGTATTAAGAAAAAATGGAAACCGGCAATCACAAATGGTGTTCCTGTGAGCTCTAATATTATTTTTGATATCAATTTTACGTCTGAACATTCTAATGAGGAGTATTAAAATTATGAAAAAAAATTATCTATTTCTGTTGTTACTACCGAATTTATTTTATTCCCAAACTTTAGATGAATATCCAAAAGGCCAAACTTTCTATAAAGATGGAATAGTAAATTTTTACAAAGAAGCTCACGAATTTTTGGTAAAAACCAATGCAAAAGAATGTGATTCAAAGGAAATTTATGTTCCAAGAATTTTGGTTACTGCAGAAGCAAAAGTAAAAGTAGTGCAGGACAACGATACTCTTAACATCTCCAAAAACAAATGTGCATATAATCTGGCAATGTCTATTCTAAAAGGTTTACATAATTGGAGTCCAGCAGAAGTAAAAGGGGGAAAATTTGGAGCAATTACAGATTTCGTTTTTTATCCCAAAGATTTAATGAGCAATTACAATGAGAATTATAAAGCCAGCGATTACATCACTAACGCAAAATATTCTAAAGGAAAGACACAATTTGATAAAGACTTTCATGATAATTTTATGGCATTATTTCAAGATTATCACATCAATGGAGATATCAATATAGAATTTTACATCAATGAAATTGGAGAAATAATCAATGCTAGAATTTATCCACAAATCGATAATAAAGATTTCAATAAAGACTTTTTCCGTGCATTAAAAAGAATAAACAAAAAATGGGTTCCCGCTTTATATTCTAATCTTCCCATTAAACAAAGAATGGCTTTCCCTTTGAATTTTTCTATAAATTTCAATTCACCAAATCCTAATGATAATTATTAAAATTAATAATTATCATTTACTTTTACACTTTATACTCCTGCCATTCTGTCACAATATTTTGTATCTTTGCAGACTTAAACAGTTCTAAGTTTTAGGTTCAAAGTTCATTTAACATTGGATTTTTAAAATACTGAGCTTTAAATATAAATGTAGTGCAGGAAAAATATATAGACGAGACCAAACAAGGAGAAGCCTTCGCCATAGCAGAAAGACCTGGAAATGGGAAAAAACTATTTTTGGAAAGTTATGGCTGCCAGATGAACTTCTCTGATTCCGAGATTGTTGCATCCATTCTTAATGAACAAGGTTATAATACGACTTTGAAGGTAGAAGAAGCAGATTTGATTTTATTGAATACTTGTTCCATCCGTGAAAAAGCTGAGCAAACCGTGAGAATGCGTCTGGCTCAATTCAAGAATCTTAAAAAAGAACGCCCCAATATGACCGTTGGTGTTCTTGGTTGTATGGCAGAAAGATTGAAAACCAAATTTTTAGACGAGGAACAACTCGTGGATTTGGTAGTTGGTCCGGATGCTTACAGAGACCTTCCAAATCTTCTTAAAGAAACCGATGACGGAAGAGACGCCATCAACGTAATTCTCTCAAAAGAAGAAACTTATGCGGATATCAATCCTGTTCGTTTAGGCGGAAACGGCGTTACAGCTTTTGTTACAATTACAAGAGGTTGTGATAATATGTGCACTTTCTGTGTTGTTCCGTTCACAAGAGGTCGTGAAAGAAGCCGTGACCCACATTCTATTATAGAAGAATGCGTTGACCTTTGGAATAATGGTTACAAAGAGATTACATTGCTTGGACAAAACGTGGATTCTTACCTTTGGTATGGAGGTGGTCCTAAAAAAGATTTTGCAAAAGCATCCGAAATGCAAAAATTGACAGCTGTGAATTTTGCTCAATTGATGGAAATGGTTGCGAATGCAGTCCCTAATATGAGAATCAGATTCTCGACTTCCAATCCTCAGGATATGAGTCTGGATGTTTTCCGAGTGATGGCAAAACATAATAACATTTGCAAATATGTTCATTTACCGGTTCAAAGTGGAAGTGATAGAATTCTTGACCTGATGAATCGTCAGCACACGCGTCAGGAATATTTGGATTTAATCAGACAAGCTAAGGAAATCGTTCCGGACATCTCTTTTTCTCAGGATATGATTATCGGATTCTGTACAGAAACAGAAGAAGACCACCAAGATACATTGTCATTGATGAGAGAAGTGGAATACGATTACGGCTATATGTTCGCTTACTCAGAAAGACCTGGAACGCCCGCTCACAAAAAGATGGAAGACGATATTCCTGCTGATGTTAAGCAAAGACGTTTGGCAGAAGTGATTGCTTTACAAGGTGAACTATCCAAAAAGAGAATGGCTTCTTATGTTGGAAGAGTTCACGAAATCTTGATTGAAGGCGTTTCTAAAAAGAATAAGAACCAATGGAAAGGCAGAAATTCCCAGAATGCAGTTTGTGTTTTCGATATGTTGGAAGGACAAAAAATTGGTGACATTGTTTCCGTTTTCGTCCACGGGAATACGCAAGGAACGCTTTTGGGAGAAACAGTTTTGTAAATTTCTAGAACACAAATGAAAAGACTGGTTTTAATTTTCTTATTTCTAACATTATCCTTGAGCATCTCTGCGCAAATGGGTAATGAAAAGTGGAATGAGGACATAAAATACCTACAAAGCAATCTTACCAATAAGCATTACAATCTTTTTGCACTCCGTTCTGAAGCGGATTTCACAAAAGAACTTAATAATATTATTGCTAAATCGAATAATCTTACTGACTTTCAAGTTGCTTTGAAGGTACAACAAGCTCTTGCAAAACAAGGCGATACGCACACCAATTTGTCATTTAAAAAGTTCATTGATAAAAATGAAATCTTGCCTTTGGGTTTGTATTTCTTTGGGAATGATATACACATTACACTTACAACTTCTGAAAATAAAGAATTGATGGGTGGAAAAATATTGGCTGTTAATGATTTTGATATTAAAACAATTACAGATAGTTTATCTACGCTTTTTCCTAATGAAAACTCAGGGATTTTCAGAAATCGTATTCCGGAGATTTTGCCTCTTAATCAAGTTCTCAGAAACTTTGGCTTTTCCAAAACCGATGCTGTAAAGATAAAATATGAAAAGGACGGAAAAATAGCTGAAAAAACCGTTTTTCCATCTATAATAACAAAGGAAAACCGAGTAAGAATCACTCCAAAAACCTTGACTTTCGTTCAGGAAAACAAGAAGAAATATTTCGAGAAAAAATATTTTGACCAAGAGAAAATCCTGTATGTACTTTACAATGTTTGCACAACCAACGAAAAGCGTAATTCGTCTTCTGAGAATCCGTTGAGTTTTGAAGAATTTGAAGATTCGGTTTTTAAAATCATCAAGGATAATAAAGTTGATAAGCTGATTTTTGATATGCGTCAAAATGGTGGCGGAAGCTCCAAACAAGGTCGAGAATTTGTTAAAAAACTGTCTCAGAATCGTGACATTAATAAAAAAGGTCATCTTTTTGTGGTTTTGGGTCGTGATACTTTTTCTTCTGCAATATTGAACGCAACAGATTTCCAAGACGAAACCAAAGCAATATTCGTAGGAGAAGAAACTTCGGGGAAACCAAATCATTATGGAGAAATCCAAAGTTTTGAATTACCAAATTCCAAGCTAAAATTGACTTACTCCACTTATTATTTCATAAGAACTAAAAAGAAAAATGTCAACACCATAAAACCGGATTATCTTGTAGAAACATCCTTTAATGATTATGTTAATGGTATAGACCCCGTTTTTGAATTTATAAAAAGTTATCATTAATTTTTGAAAAATCTTTTATACATATTTTTTCTTCTACCAGTACTTTTCAGTTGTCAATCTGAGAAAAGAGTAACCATTTATCCGAATAAAGTTGGAGATATTGTTTTTGATAAAAACATAGACAGTCCGGATTTCAAAAAATGTATGGACAAAGATTATGGAATTCAGTATTACAGTATTAACAATTCAGGCGGTCTTCCATATGAAGGTGAAAAGATTGCAATCATTCAGAAATTAGAAAAATTAAGTTTATCTTCTTCAAAAAAAATAAATGGCTACATCACAATTCGATTTATAGTTAATTGTGAAGGAAAAACAGGATTATTCCGTGTTCAGCAGATGAATGATAATTATTTGGAAGAAAATTTGGATAAAGATTTTTCCGTGAAGCTTTTAAACTTTACCAAATCTTTAAACGGTTGGATTCTCAAAGAAAATCGAGGAATAAAATTAGATTATTACCAATATTTAACCTACAAAATTACCAATGGAAAGGTTTCAGAAATATTACCTTAGTTTAATTTTCCTTGCGATATATTCTCAGATTTCCGCACAGGCAAATTGCAGTATTTTCACAGAAGAAAATTGCAGAAAAGCCTGTGAAATTTCCAATCAGGCCAGTGAACATCAAGGACTTTCTCTGTCGCAATTAGCATTTGACAAAGCCATAGAAATTTGTCCAACTTACGACAATGCTTATTTTGAAAAATCTGTTCCTTATCTCAAAAACGGAGATTTCATCACTTGGAAAGCTCTGATTGACAAAGCAGTGGAGCTTAATCCTAAAGAACATTTGGGATATCGTGCTTGGTGTAGATATCAGTTTCTGAGAGATTACAAAGGTGCGATTCAGGATTTTGATGAGCTTGAAAAATATTATCCTGATAATTTAGGATATTCCAAAAACGGAGATTACAATTTATATGTCGTAAAAGCAATCTGTTACAGTGCTATCAATCAAAAAGATAAAGCAATTCAAATTTTAGAAAATCTTTTTAAAACTAAGGATTATCATTTTGGACTTTACGATTATTTTCAATTAGGCGTTACTTATTTTGAAACTGGGAAATACGATAAAGCCTTAGAAAATTTTGAAAAACAAAGCAAAGTTTACGATTTTGCAGAAAATATATATTTTAGAAGCAAAGTTTCTAAAATCAGGAACAAAGATTATTTGGATTTGAAAAGTTTAGCCTTAAAGTCCTACGACGAAGGTAAAACAATGAAAGATGCTTACACCCATCACTTCAACAAGATTTACAGAGTTCAAATCACTGAACTGTAGACTCAATTTTAAAATTCAAAATCAAAAATCCTCCGATTTCTAAATACAGATTTCGGACAAAAAATTAAAAAAATGGCAGACTTACAATCCATAAAAGCACGTTTCGGAATCATTGGGAATTTTCCCGCTTTGAACCGCGCTTTAGAAAAATCTATACAAGTAGCACCTACAGATATTTCCGTTCTCGTAATTGGGGAAAGTGGTGTTGGTAAGGAATTTATACCGAAAATTATACATTCAGAATCCAGAAGAAAACACCAGCCTTACATTGTCGTAAACTGTGGTGCAATCCCAGAAGGAACAATTGATTCAGAATTGTTTGGGCACGAAAAAGGCGCTTTTACTGGCGCAACTTCTACGAGAAAAGGTTATTTCGAAGTAGCAGATGGTGGAACAATTTTCCTTGACGAAGTTGGAGAATTACCTTTACAAACTCAGGTTCGTCTTTTGAGAGTTTTGGAAAGTGGAGAATTTATGAAAGTTGGTTCATCCCAAGTTCAAAAAACGAATGTAAGAATCGTGGCTGCAACGAATGTCAATATGATGAAAGCTATCCAAGATGGACGTTTCCGTGAAGATTTGTATTATCGTTTGAACACGGTTCAGATTGATATGCCAGCTTTGCGAGAAAGAAAAGGCGACATTCATTTGTTATTCAGAAAGTTTGCGATAGATTTTGCTGAGAAATACAGAATGCCGGAATTGAGATTAACAGACGATGCTGTTGCCTATCTCGAAAATTATGCATTTCCAGGAAACGTTCGTCAGCTAAGAAATTTGGTTGAGCAAATGACCGTTGTGGAGCAAAACCGCGAAGTTAATTCTGTAAAATTAGCAGAATACATTCCGATGAATGCTAATCTTCCAGCTGTTGTTCAAAAAGGTGGCGGCGGAAGTTCCAGCTCAGATTTCGGTTCGGAGAGAGAAATCATGTACAAAGTTCTCTTTGATATGAGAAACGACATCAATGATTTAAAATCCTTAACTTCGGAACTTATTAAAAGTAGAGGAAGTTCTGACCTTAGTTCTCAGGAAAAAAATCTGATTAACAGGATTTATACGCCAGAACCAGCTCAGAGTGCAAACCCGAATTCTTTGCTTTACTTCGAAAATAATAACAATAATCAAAGTCAGATTCATCATCCAACGATTATTTCTGAGGACGAAGACCATCATTATAACGATGTAGAAGATATTGAGATTGAGGAAGCAAGACCAGAATCTTTATCACTTCAAAACAACGAAAAAGATTTGATTATCAAAGCTTTGGAGAAGCACAAAGGAAGAAGAAACAAAGCTGCGGACGAATTAGGAATTTCGCAAAGAACACTTTACAGAAAAATAAAACAATATAATCTAGAAGAGTAATGGTCAGAAGTCAGAAATCAGAAGTCAGAAGTCTGAAAAAAATTGTAATTTTTTCTCTTTTCTCTTTATTTTTAGTACTTACAAGCTGTTATAGTTTCTCAGGTTCTTCTTTGAGAGAAGATATGAAAACTATAAAAATCAATATGTTCCCGAACAATGCGGCCAATAATCTCCCAAGTTTAAGTCAGGATTTTACGGTAGCTTTGCAAAATCGTTTTCTTCAAAGATCTGGTTTGAAAGGCGCTTTGGAAAATCCGGATTTATTGATAGAAGGTGAAATAACAGATTATAATATCACGCCGACAAGTATTGGTGCTGCGACCACTTCTACAACTGGAAATGTAGTTCAGGCACAACAAAACAAGTTAACGATTACTGTAAAAGTACATTACGAAAACAGCAAAGATCCGACATTGAGTTTTGACAGAACTTACAGTGATGAAGCGGTTTTCAACAGTGATTTGGACTTGAACACAATAGAAACCTCACAGGTAAAAATCGTGAACGAGAGAATCATCGTCAAAATTTTCAATGATATTGTAGCCAATTGGTAAAATAATGAATACTAGAGTTTTAGAATTAATAAAGAATCCAAAAATAATCACTGAATCTGATTTGCAAATTCTACAGTCAGAGTCAGAAAAAATGCCTTATGCACAAAGTATAAGAGCGCTTTATCTTTACGGAATCAATCTTTACAAACCAGAGAATTATAAAGAAAACCTTTCTAAAACAGCGGCTTATACGACAGATAAAAAAATACTTTATCACTTCATTAATTCTAAAAAAATTTCTAAGAAAGAATTGACGTCAACATCAATTGCATCAGAAGAAAAAACTGAAAATCAATCAACTAACGACAAAATAACGGAAGAAGCAAAACCTGCAGAATCTGAAATTGTAACTGAAATTGAAAATACAGAAACGCATTCTGTTCTGAATAAATTTGATGTTGAGAAAATCATCGAAACTGAAAATGCAGAAAATTCGGAATTCATAATTGTAGATGGCGAGAAGAATCGTTTGCTTTATGATGGCGAGGAAAATTTCTTGGAAGAAAAATCTTCGGAAGTTGATTTGGAAGCTTCGAAAGAATCCGGACAACTTGTTCTAAAAGAGGAAACTGAAACTGTTGATACTCAAATCATCATCGATGAAAATCCTGCGGAAGAATCGATTTCTGAGCCGGAACATATTGAAGATATTTTGACTTTAGAAGAAACTAAAGTTGAGGAATTCGTAGTAGAACAAGAATCAGAACCGGAAGTTTCTTCTAATGACATCAGTTTTGGTGGCGCTCAGGAGTTTCTCCCCAATGTAAAATTCTCGATTCCAAAAAATCATTTAGATTACTTAAATCCTCCGAAAAAAGAAAAGCTAGAGGAAAAACCAATAGAAGAAAAACCTGTTATTAAATCTGACTTTAAAGAGACCTTTGTAGAAAATATTTCGGAAGATGATATTGATGACAGCCAAATCAGTTTTGAGAACACACAATCTTTTGAAGTCTCTGAACCTAAAAAAGCTGAGGAAACAGAAATAAAATCAGAAAATCCAATTCAGGAAGAGACAAAAGAAACTGAAATTAATTTTGAAAATACACAGACTTTCGACATTAATGAAGATAAAACGGAAGTTGCTCAGGTTGAAATCAAACCAGAAATTACTGAAACAAAAATCGAAGCTGAACAACCAGTTTCTGAATGGAAACCAATGTCTTTCTCTGCAAATACGCCAGATGCTTTGATTGGTAAAAGTAAACCTGATGAAAGAGCAATTCCGAAAATCATTACAAAAGTTGACGTTGCTCCAAAACCGGAAATAGTTGAAGAAGTTGAAATTCAACCAGAAATCATTGCAAAAGAAACTCAAGAAGAAGAAAATAAAATTGAAATTTCTGAAGAAGAAAGACCAATTCTAAATGTTTCGTTCTTTGGAAATGATGTTTCTAAAATCGAGGAGAAAAAAGAAATTATCCCAGTTTCTGAAACAATTGAAACAAAAGAAGTTCCTGCAAGTAATGTCGGAACATTCATCAATACTTGGCAAAGTTGGTTAAAAATCGAGAGACCAACACAAACAGAAGAAATTGCTAAAGTCAAAGAAAAAATCATCGATAATTTCATAGAAACTAATCCAAAAATCTCGCAACTGAAAGAGGAAAGCAACTATGTTGTGAAGGAAAAGAAAGACGATATTTCTCATTTGATGACGGAAACTCTGGCAAAGTTATATACAGAGCAAAAATTATATTCTAAAGCTATAAAAGCTTACGAAATACTTTCTGAAAAACATCCGGATAGAAAAGATTACTTCGAAGAAAAAATCGAAGAGATAAAAGAAATTAGAAAATCATAAAACCAAAAGTCCCGAAAATTCGGGACTTTTTTATTTCAATTCGATGGGATTATTTCGACTTTTGATTTCAGCCTCCATTCGTTTTTGTCTTTCCTGCATTTCTTTTGGGTCCATTCCTGGTCGGTTTCCGCCACCTCGTCCGCCAGTATTTCTTTGAGCATTCACAAAACTTGCCGGGTCTTTTTGCATTTTTTTCTCCATATCGGTATATTTAGATTTGGAAAGCGTGATAATTTGCCCTCGGTTCAAAGGTTGATATATATCTGCAATCTTCTTAGTTTGCATCAAATCGAAGGAATAATCGCCTTTTGCATCCTGAACTTTTACAATCAAACCTGGTAAACCAGAGAATTTGTAAGGTCCATCCTGAAAAGGAATTTCTTGTGTGAACCAAGCATACCAAGTCCTGCCACCGAATTTCGTCTCCGCTTTTTGCGTTTGATAATCTCCAATTTTCACAGTTTCTGGTAAGATTTTCCATTCAAAAACGGGTGTCTCCGGATAAGAATAATTATCTCTTCCAATTCTTGTTTTGTAAATCAAACTTTGATTCGTAAGGTCTTTTTCTATGGTAAATTGGAGATTGCTTCTCAAATTCTGCATTTGTTCTCTTTCAAAATTTTTGGTTGCACGCATCCTTTCCATCAAAGAATCTCTTTTCATAGAATTTTCTGCATAGAACACAGATTTTTTCCCATCCGTATCCAGATAAGCCAACTCCGTCTTTTTCTCAACATTAGTAGAATCAGGAGATAATGTTGCCTGATAAACAAAGCGTGTATTTTGTTGCGCCATAAGCAATGGCATTGCACATACGCTTAATATTTTTAATAATTTCATATTAATATTTGTTACTTAGTTCAATTGGATTGGAGTTTCCGAAATTTATCGTAGAAGCGTTATTTCCACCTGAGTTCCCTTGTGAATTGCCCATCTGTATATCAGCTTGTCCGTTTCCTACTTCGTTACCTGGCGTTCCACCATTCATTCCTTGTCCGGGTTGACCACCAAATCCGCCGTTCATTCCACCTCTTTGATGCATCCCTCTTCCACCACCTGGATTGAAATTATCCAAATCAATTTCCGAATCTTTACTCTTCGCCATTTCCATTTTTACAGAAGCCTTATCACCTTGGAAATTAATTCTTGTTGATTTTCTAGCGTCTGCTTTTATATCTTCCGTAAAAGTATTCGGAATTGATATTTTTTTAACAAAATTAAATTTGTAATCGCCTTTATCATCTTCCAGCTTCAAAATCAATCCTGGCAATCCTGATAGTTTGTAAGGCCCATCAGAGATTTTAATTTCCGGAGTGAACCAAGCTGTCCAAGTTCTTCCTCCAAAATTTACAGTCGCTTTCTGAACTTTATAACCATTAAAATCCGAAGTCTGTTGAGAAACATCCCAATTCATTTTTCGGTCTTCCTGATAATAAACCTGTCTCGAGCCAATATTTTCTACAAGATTTATCGCTCTGTTTTCATAATTTTTCTTGATGAAATATTCGAAGAAAGTAGGTTGGATTGATTTTCCGTTAGCTAATTTTGGGAATTCCTGCTTATTCTTTTTTGATTTTTTCACATCCAGATTTCCCTGACTTTTCAAGACTGCGACCAAAGAATCTCTCAACAATTTGCTTTCACTTATGAATAACGATTGATTATTTTTCACATCCAGAAAAGTCGTCTCAACCTTCATATCTACAAGATTTATCGTATCAGGATTCACTTCCGTACGATAAACATATCTTTCGGTCTGGCTCATCATTTTTCCAAAAAAGAAAAACAGCATCATCAAAATAAAAATCTTCTTCATAAACTAATTGTTTGATTAACAAATCTCAGCAAAGTTAATTATAAGAACAATCAGAATTAATAATTGTTTCTTTTTTGATAAGAATTTAACATTAACAAACTGTATTTCATTATGAAACGAAATGATAAAGTCTATTTAAAATCGTTAAAATAGATGTCATCGATTTGAGATTGCGGAAATTAGTTCGTACTTTTGTAGACTAAAATCAGTCTAAATAAAAACAATGATACAAGTAAGCGATCAGGCAAAATCAAAAGCGGCTCAGTTGATGACTGAAGAAGGCTTCAACCCTGAGACCGACTATATAAGAGTGGGCGTAAAAAGTGGCGGATGTTCCGGACTAGAATACGTTTTGAAGTTTGATAATGTAAAAAATGAAACCGACCAAATTTTTGAAGATAATGGCGTACGCGTGATAATCGAGAAAAAATCGATTCTTTATCTTGCTGGTACAACTCTGGAATATTCAGGAGGTTTGAATGGAAAAGGTTTTATTTTTAATAATCCGAATGCTGCAAGAACTTGCGGTTGCGGAGAATCTTTTAGTTTATAAAATATGTCTAAATACACCGAAGACGACCTAAGAGTCGATCTCGAAAATCAAAAGTACGAATTCGGATTTGAAACCGACATCGAATATGAGGATTTCCCGATTGGTCTGAATGAAGACATCATTCGTGCTATTTCTGCAAAGAAAGAAGAACCGGAATGGATGACCGATTGGCGTCTGGAATCTTTCAGAATCTGGCTGAAAATGACAGAACCGGATTGGGCAAACATCAAGTATGAAAAACCTGATTTTCAAGCAATCAGATATTATGCTGCTCCAAAGGCAAAACCAGAATTGGCAAGTCTTGATGAAGTGGATCCAGAATTATTGGCAACTTTCGCAAAACTGGGAATCAATATCGAGGAACAAAAACGATTGGCGAATGTTGCTGTTGATATCGTAATAGATTCAGTATCGGTAAAGACGACTTTTCAAGAAACTTTGAGAGAGAAAGGTATTATCTTTTGTTCAATTTCCGAGGCAATCAAAGAACATCCAGAATTAGTAAAACAATATCTTGGAAAAGTTGTTCCAAGAGGCGATAATTTCTACGCTGCTTTGAACTCCGCAGTTTTTTCTGACGGAAGTTTCTGCTACATTCCAAAAGGTGTGAAGTGTCCGATGGAATTATCTACTTATTTCAGAATCAATCAATCTGGAACTGGTCAGTTCGAGAGAACTTTGGTGATTGCTGATGCAGGAAGCTATGTTTCATATTTGGAAGGTTGTACTGCTCCTTCGAGAGATGAAAATCAGCTTCACGCGGCTGTTGTCGAATTAATTGCAATGGACGATGCTGAAATCAAATACTCTACCGTTCAAAACTGGTATCCCGGAAATGAAGAAGGAAAAGGTGGTGTTTTCAATTTTGTAACGAAAAGAGGACTTTGCGAAAACAGAGCTAAAATATCTTGGACTCAGGTAGAAACAGGTTCCGCTGTGACTTGGAAATATCCGAGCTGTATTTTGAAAGGTGACAATTCAATTGGTGAATTTTATTCGATTGCAGTAACCAACAATCATCAATATGCCGATACGGGAACAAAGATGATTCATATCGGGAAGAATACCAGATCAACCATTATTTCAAAAGGTATCTCTGCAGGAAAATCCAATAATTCTTATCGTGGTTTGGTAAAAGTAATGCCAACTGCAAAAGGAGCAAGAAACTTTTCTCAATGTGATTCTTTGTTGATGGGTAATGAATGTGGCGCACACACTTTCCCTTACATCGAAATCAAAGACCCAACAGCACAATTAGAACACGAAGCAACGACTTCAAAAATTGGAGAAGACCAGATTTTCTATTGCAATCAAAGAGGAATTGATACAGAAAGAGCAATTGCACTGATTGTAAATGGATTCAGTAAAGAAGTTTTGAATAAACTTCCAATGGAATTTGCTATTGAAGCTCAGAAATTACTTGAGATTTCCTTGGAAGGAAGTGTTGGATAAGAGTATGAAAAAAATTTTATATCTCTTTTTTGTAGTTTTTTTCACCAGTGTTTATGCACAGGAGAAAAAGGAGTTTCAGCTTTCCAGCCATATTTTAGATATTACAGTCGGAAAACCTGTTGAGAATATTGAAGTTCGACTCGAGAAGTTTGATGACACTACCAATCAATGGATTGCCGTCAGTAAGAAACAAACTGATAAAAATGGTAGAATTGGAGACTTCCTGCAAAAAGATAAAGATTCAAAAAGTAATTACGGAAAATATAAGTTGATATTCCTGACAGAGGAATATTATAAAAATAAAAACATAGAAAGCTTCTATCCATTTATTGAAGTGGTTTTTCAGATTAAAGATAATCAACATTACCACGTGCCAATCACCTTGTCACCTTTTGGATACTCAACATACAGAGGAAGCTAACATCAATCGTTTAAAGAAAAGTACAACTTAGAATGTTACAAATCAAAAACTTACACGCCAAAATTGAAGACGGCGACAAAGAAATTTTAAAAGGAATCAATCTTGAAATAAAACCAGGCGAAGTTCACGCTATTATGGGACCGAACGGCGCTGGGAAATCGACTCTTTCTTCTGTAATTGCAGGAAAAGAAGATTACGAAGTAACGGAAGGCGAAATTCTTTTCGAAGGAGAAGAAATCGGCGAAGATGCGCCTGAAGAAAGAGCTCATAAAGGCATTTTCCTTTCTTTTCAATATCCTGTAGAAATCCCTGGCGTTACCGTTACCAATTTCATCAAAGCCGCTCTTAACGAAACAAGAAAAGCAAATGGATTGGACGAAATGGGAGCCAAAGAAATGCTGGGATTAATTCGTGAAAACTCTGAGAAATTAGGCATAAGAAAAGATTTCCTTTCCCGTTCTTTGAACGAAGGTTTCTCCGGTGGTGAAAAGAAAAGAAACGAAATCTTTCAAATGATGATGTTGAATCCAAAATTGGCAATTCTTGACGAAACTGATTCTGGATTGGATATCGATGCGTTGAGAATCGTTGCTGATGGTGTCAACAAATTTAGAAGCGAAGGCAATGCAGTTTTGTTAATCACACATTATCAAAGACTTTTAAATTACATTCAGCCAGATTTCGTTCACGTTTTGGCGGATGGAAAAATCATAAAAACAGGTGATAAATCTTTAGCACTTGAATTAGAAGAAAAAGGTTACGATTGGCTATTGAACTAATCAAATGGACAAAGTAAATTTAGCAGAAAAATTTCAGTTGTTTTCAGAATACTGGTCGCCAAAAATAGTAGGAGAACTTAATGGGCAACAAGTAAAGCTGGCAAAATTCAAAGGCGAATTTGTCTGGCATAAACACGATAATGAAGACGAAATGTTTTTCATTGCTGAAGGAACTTTGGATATTGAATTTCGTGATAAAACAATCACACTGAATAAAGGAGAATTTTTAATCATTCCGAAAGGAATAGAGCACAAACCTGTTGCAGAAAACGAGGTTTTGGTAATGTTGTTTGAACCTGCAACAACACTCAATACAGGAAATACAGAAAGCGACTTGACCAAACATCAGTTGAATTGGATATAAATAAAAAATGAGTTTACAAGAACAAATTATAAATAATCACACTTCATTTTTAGAAACGCTTCGTCATTCTTTTTTGAATGACGAAAGAAAAACCGCTCTTCAGAAATTTGAGCAAAAAGGTTTTCCAACCAAAAAAGATGAAGAATACAAATACACGAATCTGAAGGAAATCACGGAGAAAGATTACAATTTTTTCCCTTCAGAAGCTCATCATATTACCAAAGAGCAATTGGACGAATTGCATTTGGGAGAAGAACATTTTGACTGGATTGTGTTTATCAATGGGAAACTTCACAAAGAATATTCTAACATTTCGATTGAAAATGCAGAATTCCTTACTTTGAATGAAGCTCTTAATGATTCCGCTAAAAAAGAAACATTCAATCAATATTTCAATACGATTGCGAGCAAAGATTTAGCTTTTACCAATTTGAACCTTGCTTATTTCAATGAAGGATTTTTCCTGAAAGTTCCTAAAAACATCGTTATCGAAAAACCGATTCACGTTTTTTATATCTCTGACAGTCAGGAAGAAAACACATTCTACAATACAAGAAACCTTCTAATTGTAGAAGCTGGCGCAAAAGTAGAAGTGATTGAAAGTCACCATAACTTTGACGAATCTTTCGTTTTCACAAACTCTGTGACGGAGATTTTCACTTACCAAAATGCAAAAGCAGATTGGCATAAATTACAGAACGACAGCGACACATCTTACCTTGTGGATCACACATTTGCAAAGCAGGAAAGAGACAGTTTAACGACTGTGAATACGTTCTCCTTCGGAGGAAAATTGGTTCGTAACAATCTGGATTTCATTCACAACGGAGAGAATATCAACTCGTTTATGAACGGCATCACGATTATTGGGAAAGACCAATTGGTAGATCACCACACGGCTGTTCATCACAACACGCCAAACTGCGAATCTTACCAGAATTATAAAGGGATTTTCAAAGATAAATCGCACGGTGTTTTCAACGGAAAAGTATTTGTGAACAAGATTGCTCAGAAAACCAACGCTTATCAGCAGAACAACAATATTTTGTTGGACGAGGGCGCAACTATCGATACAAAACCTCAGCTGGAAATTTTTGCAGACGATGTGAAATGTTCGCACGGTTGTACTGTTGGACAGTTGAATGAGGATGCGATGTTCTACCTTAGAGCTCGTGGAATTTCCAAGAAGGAAGCAAGAGCATTGCTGCTTTACGCTTTCGCCAACGATGCGATGCAAAACATCGACATCGAGCCACTCAAAGTAAAAGTTTCCAAACTTCTGGCAGAAAAACTGGAAGTTCAAATGGAATTCTAAAACTTCAACATAAACAATCTAAATCCCGGAAAATTCCGGGATTTTTTATTTTTGGGCGACAATTTCCGTCTTCCGCTTCCAATTGTCACTCTGAGGCTCTCGAAGAGTCCGCTCAAGCCGGGTCGCGCATTCAACATATTTTGAACATTTGTCTTTAAATTGTAAATTTGATTAAATTAGAATTTACAAAATCACAAATGAATTACGAACAATTACAATTCAACCTCAACGCTTATAAAGAAACCGGTGAGATCCTCGATGCCGCAAGATTTCTCATCCACGAATTCGAATTGGATGATGAAAATTTTTTAGGATTTGGTTTTAGGGAAGAATTAGAAAAGAACTCTGTTCTATTGACAGCCAATGGAGAAATCGGAGATATGCAGGAAGTTTTGATTCCAAGGAATCTTTTCGACTTTGATTTGACTTTAGTTCTCAATATGTTGGCACACGAGATGTTGCATGTTCGCCAGAAATCACCAAAAATGATGATTCTGGACAAGAACGAACGCGAATGGCAGGCTTACTACGAAATGTTATTTCACACCAATTTTCCGCAGATTCCGGAACTTTCCGACTACTACAAAAACTTCTTCGGCGAGAAAGCTTTGATTTATTACGGAAGAATGGGCGAAGGAAGTGAACTTCAATTAAAATATTTGGAACAAAAACTTGAAGTTGAAGAGCTTTTGCAAGACATTAAAAATAAAGCTTGATATGAAAAGAATTTTATTTTTAGTACTGATAAATATATTCAGCTCTTCTTTTTCACAAAGCCTAAGACAAGACTCAATCATAGAAAAATACACAAAAAAATGTGCTTATCAATTTCATTACTTATCTCAAGGTTGGGAAGATTGCATCAATGAAGGGATAAAAGCAGATTCAACAATTGCCATTTTTTGGCATCATAAAGCCCTTCCACTTTGGAAAACAAGAAAGTATGAACTGGCTTTAAAAAGTTATAATAAAGCCGTTTTGTATAATCGAAAAGAATATCTGGGAAGAAGAGGTTTTCTGAAATGTATTTTTATTAAAAATTATTCGGAAGCTTTGAAAGATTTTAATGATGTAACGAAAGAATTCGGAGACGGAATTCAGAATGATCATTCCTATAATTTTTATAAATCGATTTGCTATTTGCAACTCAATCAATATGATAAAGCTTTAAACTTGATGCAAATCGAAATTGAAAAAACGAAAAAACAAAGCGGAGAAGATTGGGTCTCGCCTCTTTGTTATTTTTACACTGGTATTATTTATTATGAAAAAAGAGATTATAAAAAAGCGATTGAAGAGTTTGATAAAGGCTTAAAAGTTTACCCCAACTTTTCTGATGCAGAATATTATAGAGCTTTGAATCTCTACAAAATTGATAACGATTATACAAACTATCTGGAAAGCGCAAGATTAGCAAAAAGGGATTTTGATAAGGGTCTAACTTTTACTGAAGGAGATTCGCCTTATGAAAAATACCCTTACCAAGTGAATTGGTATATGATAAATCTTGATAATTAAACTTAAAACAATCTAAAAATGATAAAACCTGAAATATCCTGGGACGATTTTGAGAAAATAGACATCAGAGTTGGAACCATTATTTCTGTGAATGATTTTGAAAAAGCCAGAAATCCTTCTTATCAATTGGAAATCGATTTTGGAGATTTGGGCATTCGGAAATCTTCTGCTCAAATAACAGCTTTGTATTCGAAAGAAGAATTGATAGGAAAACAGATTCTTGCTGTTGTGAATTTCCCAAAGAAACAAATCGCCAATTTCTTTAGCGAATGTCTTGTTCTTGGAGTTTATGGCGAAAATAAAAGCGATGTGACTTTGTTAAGTCCAAGTTTGCCTGTAAAAAATGGATTGGAAGTTGGATAAAATCAGTTAAATCAAAAATTTATTTGATATAAGTTTTCACCTCATCAAGAATATCAAAAATCAATTCCATTGGTAAATCTTCATCCATATCCAGAAGCAAAATTTTGAACTTTTTCCGGCCTTCGGATAAAAGTTCAGGATAATCTACTCTATCGCCGTGATAAAAACTGAGATAATGCTTCTGATGCTGTTTGCTGTAATAGAAATAGCAAAGCATTTTCTTTTTGTATTTCAAGAAAGGAAGTCCAAAACTGAACGTTTCGGTTATCAATTCATCGGAATTTAAAATCTTCTCTCGAATGTAAAGAAGTGAACTTCTCGCAGGTTCATCAATCCGATAAAAATATTCCTGAATTGGATTCATTAGTCAAAATTCTGAAGCTCAACCAGCTTTCTATAAGTGCCGTCTTTTTCCATCAATTCCTGATGAGAGCCTTGCTCTATGATGTCACCTTTTTCCATTACAACAATATGATCGGCCTTCTGAATGGTGGATAATCTGTGAGCGATAACCAAAGATGTTCTGTTCTCCATCATTTTTTCCAATGCGTCCTGAACATATCTTTCAGATTCTGTATCCAAAGCAGAAGTTGCTTCATCAAGAATCATAATTGGTGGATTTTTCAGCACAGCTCTGGCGATGGAAACACGTTGCTTTTGTCCGCCAGAAAGTTTGTTTCCGTCGTCGCCGATATTGGTATCATAACCTTCCGGAAGTTGAGATATAAAATCGTGAGCATTGGCAATCTTCGCAGCTTCAATCACTTGTGCTTCTGTTGCATTTGGATTACCCATCAGAATATTGTTGTAAACCGAATCGTTGAACAAAACAGATTCTTGAGTTACCATTCCCAGAAGTTTCCGATAATCTGTTAGTTTTAGATTTTTGATGTTGTGACCGTCGATTAAAATTTCGCCTTCGGAAACGTCATAGAATCTTGCTAATAGATTAGCAATCGTAGTTTTTCCACTTCCGGATTGGCCTACCAAAGCGACTGTTTTTCCTTTTGGCAAAGTAATCGAAACGTTTTTTAGAATTAGATTTGATTTCTCGTAATAGAAACCAATATTTTTAAATTCAATTTTATCATTTAGCTCAGAAATAGGTGTTGGATTCAGGATTTCATCAACCTTCAAATCGTAATCTAAAACTTCGGAAACCCTTTCTAAACTAGCCATTCCACCCTGGATTGCAGAAATAGCATTTGACAATCGTTTCGCAGGATCCAAAACCTGAAAAAATACAGCTATGAATGCAAGGAAAGTCGCAGGATCCTTATTGGTTCCGTTGATAATCTCTGTTCCGGCGTACCAAGTGATGAGCAACATCGTTACAGATCCAAGAAATTCACTCATTGGAGAAGCCAATTCACGTCTTCTGCTCATAGAAATGGCATGATGTTGCCATTGATCTGTTGTTTTATTAAATCTATTTTTCAGGATTTTATCTGCATTAAAAATCTTGATGACCTTTGAAGATTTCAAAGTTTCATCAACCAAAGAGAAGAGATTTCCTAATTCTTCCTGTGCAAATTTGGCCTGTTTTTTCAGACTTTTTCCTACCCAAGAGATGATCCAGCCCATAATTGGGAAAACGATTAATGAAAATAAAGTCAGTTTCGGAGATAAAAGGAATAATGCTGTCAATGACGAAATAATCATAAAAGGCGAATTCACAATATCGACCAAAGACCCCATAATTCCACCCTCTACAGCACCAATGTCATTGGATATTCGCGACATCATATCACCCTTTCTCTGTTCTGTAAAAAACGAGACTGGTAGTTTCAGAAATTTATCATACATCAAGGTTCGAAGATCTCTGGTAATTCCAACACGATAGTTGACCAATAGATAAGACCCCAGATATCTAAAAATATTCCTCAACAAAAACGCAACTGCAGTAATGCAACAAAGAACGGCTAAAACTTTAATACCGCCGTGCTTATCCATATTAATCTGAATTGTATAATATGCCAAGTCTTTGATATAGCCAAAATAATCTGCAATTCTGCCACTCCAAACAGGCACTTTTGACGTGTCGATTTTGTCAGAAGTTCCGAACATCACGCTGAGAATTGGCAATAAAGTACCAATAGAAGCAATCTGAAGAAGAGAATAAAGAATATTGAAAAACATACTGCCCCACAAAAATCTTTGATGTGGTTTGGCAATACTGATAATACGTTGAAATGGTTTCATTCAAAAAAATTGGAAATGCAAAATTACGGAAAATAAATAGCTTAGCTTATCAAGACGTTAGAAATCGTATTTTACTTTGTCGTTGTATTTTGGTGTGAAGTTTTTGGTATTCAGTTTCTCGATTGTTTTTGCGAAGTTGTTGATGATGTTCGTCAAATTATCGGCATCCACAATATTAATATCATCATTCACAGCGTGATAGTGCACTGCTTTGTTCATATCAACGGTTGAAATAGAATGTGCGATGATTTTCTTTTTGACGAAATTCACATTGTCTGAACGGTAAAACAACTGCTGACCTTGATATGGGTCTGGATAAACTTTCAAACCGTTGACTGCATTAGTATTAATCAATTCATCAAAATCTGAAAACTCGTCGCCCGTCATAAAAACTGCATTCTTACCAAATTGAGATTCCGTTGCCAACATTTCAAAATTGAAAAGCGCTTTGATGTTATTGAAAACAGGATTCAGATTTTGATTTTCAGATAATGCTTTTGAGCCAATCAATCCAATTTCTTCTGCATTGAAAGCCATAAAAACCATAGAAAAATCAGTTTTTTTATCTTTAAAATAATCCGCCAACCCGATTACTGTAGCTACTCCACTCGCATCGTCATCTGCCCCATTGTAGATATTATCGCCTTCTTTGTTATTGGTTCCGATATGGTCAAAATGAGCTGAATAAGCTAAACTCTGTTCCGATTTTCCTTTCTTGATACCGCAGACATTATAACCTTTTTTGTCTTTATACTCAAATGGAATCAAGTAAGAATCTCCAAAACAGTAATCCAGATTATTTTTTTTGAATTCCGAAGCGATGTACTCTGCCGCTTTATCATTTTCTAATGTTCCGAACTTTCTGCCTTTCATCTCGTCTGAAGCTAAAGTCGAAACAATGTTTACAACCCTTTCTTTGGAGATATTCTGAGCAAAAGACAGAAACGATTGAGCAATTAAAACAATGGAGATTACTTTTTTCATAGTTAAATTGATTTATTAAGAATTATAAGTACCATAATTATACTTTTTGTTACTAATGCTCTAAAGTTAAAGATATAATTCTTACCAATAAAAAACAGCTTCCTTTTGGAAGCTGTTCTCACTCAAAAAAATCGTCGTAAGCCTATCGAAGTCTGTCCACAGATTTTACGAGCCTCTCATCTTTTCTAATGTAAACATTTGCCAAAAGCAAACATATCATCGAAATAAACGGGAAAATTGGCTCAATACCCTTCTCAGGAAACTGAATTCCTCCGGATAAATTTAGTAACCAGTAAATCAAAAGACCAACCAACAAAGCGTTTATAATAAGGCTGATGTTATTCAGCAATATTTGTCTTTTTCTGTTTTTGAAACTAAAAATACTCAACACTCCGAATAATATTAAAATTACCGTGGAAGCATTGATTGTCAAATATCTTCCAAGGATATCAAAATCTTGTGCGGTAATATTAAGGAAAACGCTTCCCAAAACGGCTAAAAATATCCAGACAGATTGTATTCTTTGTAACATATTTATTATAAATCCTTTATAAAAAAGGTTAAAATAGATTGCAAAAATAAAATAATTTTTGCGTAATTCAAAAATTAATGTAGATTTGCATTGTAATCACTCAATAAAAATGATAACCTCCTGGTTTTCATTCTTACTTATACACAAATAAAAATTACCTTTTACGTATTTATATGTTTAATATTGAAACGCTACGGTCAAAATCCGATGAGGAATTGGCTCAACTTTCTAAAGATTTAGGCGTTAAATTGGCAAAGAAAAGCTCTCCGGAAGACACTGTTTTCGCAATTCTGGACTATCAGGCTTCTAATCCAAAAATCATTAAAGATTATCTTAACGCTACTCAAGAGAATATGACGAAAAAAACAGAAGAGAATTCTACGGAAAATGCAGCTCCTGCAAAGAAAAGAGGCAGGAAGCCGGCAGAGAAACCGAAAGAAGAAAATTCAGTTCCAGCAGAAACTCCTGTTATTGCTGTCACAGAGGAAGCTCCTGCAGCGGTTGTGAAGGAAGAAGCGAAAGCTCCAAATCCTCCAAAGAAAAAGACACCTAGAGCGAGAATCACTCCAGTGCAGACAGAAGAACAAGTTTCTACAACTCCAGTTTCTATAGACGAAACTTCTCCAAAGATTGATGAAAAGCCTGAGCAAGAGGAAAGAAAGCCTCAACAAAAGCAACAGCCTAAGCAGCAAAACAATCAGCAGCATCAGCAAAAGACCAATAACAATAGAGGTCAGCAAAAAACACAAAACCCCAATTCTCAACAACACAACAATCATAAAGAACAATCCGAAGCACAACAGCCAGAAGCTCCAGCTCCAAAGAAGGAATTCAACTTTGATGGAATTGTAACGATAGAAGGTGTTTTGGAAATTCTTCCAGATAACTACGGATTCCTACGTTCTTCAGATTTCAGTTATATTTCTTCTCCAGACGACGTTTATGTTTCTACTAATCAAATAAGAAATTATGGTTTGAAGACCGGAGACACCGTAAAAGGAATCGTGAGATTGCCAAAAGAAGGCGAAAAATATTTCTCGCTTCAGAAACCTACAGAAGTTAACGGAAGAGATTTAGCTTTTATCAAAGACAGAGTTGCTTTTGAATATCTGACACCGCTTTTCCCTCAGGAAAAATTCAATCTGGCTGGTAAAAACTCTACTCTTTCTACAAGAATTGTGGATTTATTTGCGCCAATCGGGAAAGGACAAAGGGCAATGATTGTTGCACAGCCGAAAACCGGTAAAACAATTTTACTGAAAGATATCGCTAACGCCATTTCTGCCAATCATCCGGAAGCTTATATGATGGTTCTTCTAATCGATGAAAGACCAGAGGAAGTTACGGATATGCAAAGAAGTGTGAATGCAGAAGTTATTGCTTCTACATTTGATGAAGCGGCAGATAAGCACGTAAAAGTGGCAAATTTGGTTTTATCAAAAGCGCAAAGAATGGTAGAATGCGGTCACGATGTTGTGATTCTTCTTGATTCCATTACTCGTTTGGCAAGAGCTTACAATACGGTAACGCCTGCATCTGGAAAAATTCTTTCCGGAGGTGTGGATGCCAACGCTCTTCATAAACCAAAACGTTTCTTTGGAGCGGCGAGAAAAATTGAAAATGGAGGTTCTTTGACAATTATTGCCACTGCTTTGATTGATACAGGTTCCAAAATGGACGAAGTTATCTTCGAAGAGTTTAAAGGAACCGGAAATATGGAATTGCAATTGGATAGAAAGATTGCTAACAAACGTATTTATCCAGCTGTAGATTTAGTTGCTTCTAGTACTAGAAGAGATGACCTTTTGATGGACGAAGCGACGCAGCAACGTATGTGGATTATGAGAAAATATCTGGCCGATATGAATCCCTTGGAAGCGATGGAATTTGTTCAAAAACAAATCAAAGGCACCAGAAACAATGAGGAATTCCTGATGTCTATGAACAGATAATTTTTTCAGATTAAATAAAAAAAGCTCGGCTCGCAATTGCGAGCCGTAACTTTAGTATTACCAAGGTAATAAATTTATCTTAAGCGACGAAGACGTCTTCTACATCTGCTTTCCTGCTTAGAACAGCGTGAGCATAAGAGCAATGGGCTTTGATCGTCCATCCATTTTTTCTGGCAAATTCTACCGACTTCTCTACCAAAGTTTTTCCCAATCCTTTGCCTTCGAATTTTGGAAAAACCATTACATAACTCACGATTAATTTTTTAAGTTCAGGAACAATAGTATAGGTCAACCTTCCGATCTCTTCCTGATTATTTTTCATTGTAATAAAACCACCATTCCCAGATTTTTTATTTTCGAAAAGAAGCTCCATAAAAATTTGTTTTGAAGTTATTAGCTAAAATTATTCCAAAAAATTGAATTGACAATCTTCGGGATATTAATTTAATTTTGTATTTTACTTATCTTACAGGCGTTCGCAATTCGCCATAACCAATCAAACCATCGAAGTTTCTTCCAAATGGCGTGTAATATAGAAAGGCTTGGTAAAGGTTTTCTGTCTGCCAGAAGTTTCCATTGACTTCACCATAATTCAGTTTTCCGTCTGCTCCTTTTGTCGCAATGATGTAACTGTAAAAACCTTGTTTCAGATAGATTTTTGCAATATACTTTTGAGACTTTTCATCGTATTGCATTTGGCTGGTTTTATCGGCTTTATAATCATTGAACATCCCGAGAACATAGAATTCTTTATCTGATTTCTGACTGTCTAAAGCAAAATAAACCCAGGAATAATCTGCTTCTCTGTCCGCATTTCTTTCAATCCCCAAATCATTTCTACGGAAATAAAAAGCGCCATTCACGTCTGGTTGGTACTGATAATCGCCCGGATAAGCCCAAACCGGATGAAGATAAGTATAATTTCTGCCATCGATATTTTCCGTATTGGCAACCATATCCAAAGCTTGATTCATCACTTTATTATCAAAATAATAGAACTCGTTATTTCCTGGAAAAGCTAAATTCAATTGTTGGAACAAAAGCTGATTTCCCATTGTAGAACTTGGACGAAGGTTTTTCAAAGAAATATCCCAATTGTTATTCTGAATAACACTCAATGAAAGCGACGACAAATTATTGGTAATTCCTGAGCCGTTTCCAGTCGCCTGAATTTCAATTCGTTGTTTTGCATTAGGATTTTTTGCATCAATAAATCTTGTGACATTGATTCCCAAATTAGCGCCATCTTCATAGATACAAAATCGTCTTGTAAACAAAGGTTTTTCCTGAGAATCTTTGTAAACGATAATCTCATAATTTCCAGAAATTTTTGGCTGAATTTTCTCATTCGGGAAAGCTAATTCGTAGTGCGTATATTTCTGGTACGTATTGAAAGAATATTGGAAATTTTCAATCAAAGCATTCATACTTCCATTGGCAAATTCGGTAAAAAACAAACCGTCTTCTTCCCAATTCTTGTTGTAATGTTTATAAGTATATCTATACAATTGGCTGCTGTTGGACAAATCATCAAATCTCAAAATCAATTGTCCACCTTGAGCAATAACTGGCGTTTCATCATTGGTTTTAGGATTAAAAATTTGGATACTTTTAATTTCCTGTCCAAAAGAAATTGCACTTAAAAAAAGAAAAAATAGTTTAATTACCTTCATCTTGCTAAGTTAATGTTTTATATTTTTACATCTAAATTAAAAAGAATGTTGCACGTAAAATCCTTTGCATTTAATCCGTTTTCTGAGAATACATACATCATTTATAACGATGAAAAGGAAGCTTTTCTTATAGATCCGGGAAATATGCCCGAAGCTGAAACCGAAACTTTGCACAGCTTCATCAAAGCAAATGAACTTAAAATCAAAAATATTTTGTTGACGCACGCACACATTGACCATATTATTGGCTTACAATGGGCTTATGATACTTTTGATGTTCCGGTTTTGATTCATTTTGATGAGATGGAAATTCTTGACCGCGCTTCATTTACCGCTAAAAATTATGGTTTTTTCTTTCCTGCTTTCAGAGGGGAAATTCAGCATATTAAAGAAGGCGGAAAATTAAACTTAGGTTCTGAAACCATTGAAATTTTCGACGTTCCGGGACATTCGCCGGGAAGTGTTGCTTTTTATAATGAAAATAATGAATTTGTAATTTCTGGCGATGCGCTTTTTATGATGAGCATTGGAAGAACCGACCTTCACAAAGGCGATTATGACCAATTAATTTCAAGTATTAAAAATAAATTGTTGACTTTGCCAGAAAATACCAAAGTTTACAGTGGTCACGGAGAACCAACATCAATTGGTTTTGAAAAAGAACATAATCCTTTTCTTAAATAAAAACTGATTTGTAATGAAATACAAGATTTTATTTTTCTTTTTATTAATTTCCAGTGTTGTATTTTCTCAAAACGAAAAGCTGGATAAAATTAAAAACGAGAATATTCAGAAAGTAATTAAGTTATTTCAGACTAAAAATATTGACGAAATTTCTAAAATTGTTAATTATCCTCTGAGCAGAGAATATCCAATTCCTGATGTTAAAAACGAGTCTGATTTCAAGAAGAGATTCAATCAGGTTTTTGATTCGAAAATCATTAATAAAATTTCAAATTCGAAAATAGAACAATGGTCAGAAGTCGGCTGGCGAGGAATAATGCTTGATAATGGAGATTTTTGGATTGATACAGAAGGAAGAATTACAGCATTAAATTACCAGAGTCCATTCGAAACAAATCAAAAAAACAACATTATTGTTAACGAAAAGAAAAATCTATTTTCCACTTTGAGACAATATAAATCGCCAGTTTATAAAATGACCACTAAAAGTTATTTGATTAGAATTGATGAACTGAGCAATGGAAAATACCGTTATGCTTCTTGGAAATTAGGTAAAAAAGAATCTACAAAACCTGATTTGATTCTGACTAATGGCGAGATCAGAATGGAAGGAAGCGGCGGTAATCATACAATTACTTTCAAAAAAGGTGAGTTCAGTTACATTATTTACAGAGGAATTATTGGCGAAAAAGATGCACCGGAAATCGATTTGACCGTTGAACAAAACAATAAAGTTATCCTACAACAAGACGGAAAATTAATACAATAAAAAAACGCTTCCAAAATTGGAAGCGTTTCTATTTTTAGTCCTGATGAACTTCTGACAAAATCGGTCCCGAAGAAACCAACTCCAGAGCTTCATCATTATCTGTAAACTGCTCAAAATACTTAATATATCTTGCAGCCAAATCTTTAGCTTTTGCTTCCCAATCAGAATTATTCTCATAAGTATCTCTTGGGTCAAGAATGTTTTCGGAAACATTTGGTAATGCAACAGGGAATTCCAAATTCATTACAGGAACTTTATTCGTATCAGCTTTATCAATGCTTCCATCAATAATAGCATCGATAATCGCTCTGGTATCTTTGAGAGAAATTCTCTTTCCAGTTCCGTTCCAGCCTGTATTTACCAAATAAGCCTTCGCACCGTGTTCCTTCATTTTCCCGATTAATGTTTTGGAATACATCGTTGGATGCAATGTCAAAAATGCTTCTCCAAATGCCGGTGAAAAAGAAGGTGTCGGTTCTGTGATACCGCGTTCTGTTCCTGCTAATTTTGATGTATATCCGCAAAGGAAATGGTATTGCGCCTGTTGGTCTGTCAAGATAGAAACCGGAGGCAAAACACCGAATGCATCAGCCGACAAATAAATGATTTTACTCGCGTGACCAGCTTTGGAAGGCAGAACAATTTTGCTGATATGATAAATTGGATAGGAAACCCTTGTATTTTCCGTAATCGAGCCGTCGGTGTAATCTACATTACCTTCGTCATCCGTAACCACATTTTCCAACAACGCATCTCTTCTGATTGCGCCGTAAATATCCGGTTCTTTTTCTTTACTAAGGTCAATCACTTTTGCATAGCAACCACCTTCGTAATTGAAAACACCGTTGTTATCCCAACCGTGCTCATCATCACCAATCAAATAGCGTTTCGGGTCAGCAGAAAGCGTTGTTTTCCCAGTTCCGGAAAGTCCGAAGAAAACTGCTACATCGCCGTCCTCGCCTACGTTTGCGGAACAATGCATAGAAGCCATTCCTTTCAATGGAAGGTAATAATTCATTATCGCGAACATTCCTTTCTTCATTTCTCCGCCGTACCAAGTTCCGCCGATAATCTGCATTTTCTTGGTCAAATCGAACATTACAAATACTTCAGAATTAAGTCCGTGTTGTTCCCAATTCTTATTCACAGATTCGGAAGAATTGATGACTACAAAATCCGGATCGCCATAATTTTGAAGGTCATAATGAGAAGGACGAATGAACATATTCATTACAAAATGAGCTTGCCAAGCCACTTTTGTCACGAACCTCACTTTCAGTCTTGTATCCTCGTTAGAACCACAAAATGTATCGATAACGTAGATTCTGTCGCCGGAAAGGTCTTTGGTAACGATGTCTTTTAACTCATCAAAAACTTCGACTGTGGTTGGGCGGTTGATGTTTCCGTCCCACCAGATCGTATCCTGAGTGATATTGTCTTTTACAATATATCTGTCTTTTGGAGACCTGCCGGTAAAAATTCCGGTTTTTACAGCCACAGCTCCCGACTTTGTCAAAACGCCTTTAGCAAATCCGGAATTGTTCGGGTTCATTTCTGCCTGGAAAATTTCTTCGTAAGTTGGATTGTGGATGATCTCTTTCGGATTGAAAATACCTTGGCGTTCAAGATAAGATTTTAACTTGTCCATTTTTAATTTTTTTGAAGATTAAGGGTGTTGCGACAAATGTAAAAATATCGGCGAATTATCAAAGTTTTTATAAACTGACTTTCATCAGTTCAATAAAAATTCATAATTAATTAATAATCAATTAATTAAATCTGACCAAGAAAATATTTTGGTGAAACCTTGCTTTTCGAAATAGTCTTGGTAATCTCCAAATTTGGACGCAAGAATGAAATCTCCTCCCCAAGCACCCAAACTTTTGACAAAGCTTGGACAATTTTGGAAATATTTTTCTTTCACAGTTGGAGTTTCGAGGAAATAGGACAGTTTTTGCTCGTGAATTGTCATTAATTCAGAAAATTCTTCCAAATTCTGACTGTTGACAATCATTTTGGTTAATTTAGAATAGTCATTGATTAATTCTGTTGAAGTTGGCTTAGATTTGTAATTAGAAATTCCTTCTCTCGTATCTTGTTTTTGATTGAGATGAATAAAAATTAATTCATCCTTGAAACTCGGATTGAAATCAATTTTATGATAAGTCCTTTCCGGAAAACGGCTGTAGAGAACTGCAGATTTTTCTTTGGCAACAGCAACGTCATAACCACTTCCGCCAAGACTGATTTCGTTAAGAGTAAAGGCATCGATGTTTGCCCACTCTGCAAGATTGTTCATCAAGGTAGAACTGCTTCCTAACCCAAAGTCTGAAGGAAACTGAAGATTTGTTTTAATGTGATAAGAAGTATCACTTTTTAGTTTGGTATCAGAAAGATTCTGAACATTTTTGAGCGTTTTAAGAATGAATTCTGAAGCTTTGGAATCATTGGTTTCAAGGATTTCCCAATTTTTATAATCAATCGTAGCCTTTAACCATAATTGATTCTGGTGATAAGCTTCCCAAAAAATCAATGACTTCTGGTCTTCATTCTCTGTATAAAAAAGCTCTTGTCCCAGCTTCGTTGGAATAGCTAGAACAAGAGCGCCATCAACAGCAACATATTCTGAGGTAAGCATTAACTTGCCTGGTGAAAATATCCTGCTCATTTGTTGATTATTTTTTAATTTATTTTAAACATAGAATCTTATACAGCCCGACTTGAGCGGAAATCCTTTTTGCTTTTTTGCTAAAAAGTAAAAAGATTGGGAGCGGAAGGCGGATTAAGCTGCCCTAAAAATTCTATTCTTAGATAGCAGACGCAACATTAACTTCTGAATTGATTTTCTTAATCAAACCTTGAAGTGTTTTTCCAGGTCCGACTTCTATAAAATTAGTTGCACCGTCTTTTATCATATTCTGCACACTTTGAGTCCATTTTACAGGACCAGTCAGCTGAGCAATCAAATTTTTCTTGATTTCTTCCGGGTCAGAAACTGCAGTTGTCGTGATGTTCTGATAAACCGGAATTGTTGCTTTACGGAAATTTGTTTTTTCAATCGCTGCTGCCAATCTCTCTTGAGCCGGCATCATCAATGGTGAGTGGAAAGCGCCATTTACAGGCAATAACAAAGCTCTTTTTGCACCAGCCGTTTTCAACGCTTCGCAAGCTTTTTCAACAGCAATTGTTTCTCCGGAAATCACCAATTGTCCAGGACAGTTGTAATTTGCTGGAACAACAATGCCTTCGATTTCTGCACAGATTTCTTCAACTTTTGCATCTTCTAAACCAAGGATTGCAGCCATAGAACTTGGATTAATATCGCAAGCCATCTGCATTGCCTGCGCTCTTTCGGAAACTAATTTCAATCCGTCTTCGAAAGATAAAACGCCGTTAGCAACCAAAGCGGAAAATTCGCCCAAAGAATGTCCAGCAACCATTTCTGCACCCAAACCGTTCGCTACTTTTACAGCAGCAACCGAGTGTAGGAAAATAGCTGGCTGGGTTACGCTCGTTTTTTTAAGGTCTTCGTCTGTTCCATTGAACATCACAGAAACAATATCAAAACCAAGAATATCATTGGCAGAATCCATCAGGTCTTTCACGTCTTTTCGGGAATCGTAAAGTTCTTTTCCCATCCCGACAAACTGTGAACCCTGCCCAGGAAATACAAGTGCTTTCATCTAATTAACTATTATTTTTTTTAGGATAGATGGAACTCTTTCGAGTTTCATTTATTATATCTAATTTTTGACAGATAAAACGCCAGTCGGCGTTTTATCCATTTAATTTTTCTTAACTATTATTTTAATTTTCAAATCAATATTACTGCATCAATCTGACAACTCTGTAACCGTTGTTGATATATGCTCCGTTTGGTTTTGCTTTTACAAATTCGAATTTTGTAGCTAGTTGTGTTTGGGATTTACCGATTTGCTTGAAAATTTCTCCTCTTTTGTTTTCTCTTGTCAACATATCATTCATTACATCAAAACCAATTACAGCATATTTTGAAGGCGTTTTACAATATTTGCCTTTGTAAGCTGCAAGAATTTCTTTTTCAAAATCGCCATCGTAATTGATTTTTCTATCCATCAGATAAACCAAACTCGCTTTTGAAAGGTCGTCTACATTCTTCTCAAAGCTTGGACTGTAAAACATACTGAAAGCTTTCACGCCTTCTGTCTGTTTTCCAAGAGCAATAACTTTCGAAGCAAATGCAGCACCTGCTGATTCGTCATCATCAGCTAAAACTGCAATCACAGGAACAGATTGCCCCGTCATCATATTGTTTTCCAGTTGAATTTCTGAAGAAGAGTTAACAATAACTACATTTGGTTTTGATAATGATTTTTCCAAACCCGCTTTAATCGCATTTGCATTAGCCTTAGAATTATCTGCAACAATAAAGATTTTTTGGTCTTGATAAACCTGACCAACCTCTTTTACGATTCTATCTGAATAAACCGAATTTTCAGTTTCGATGATAATCAAATTGCTGTAATCAAAAAGGTCTTCTGAATTCGCAAAAGGCGCAACAACAGGAATCTTTTTATCATTCACAAATCTTAGAACTTCAAGAACGCTTGATTTGAAAAAAGGTCCCACAATCAAATCTGTATTATCCGGATTGATCTGGGAAAGACTATTTTTGAAGGTTGTTTCATTTCCAGCATCTACAACTTTGATGTCCAATTTTTGTCCGTTTGTTGCATTTCTCTCAGCTGCTAATTTTGCGCCGGTCAAGAAATCCATAGACATTGTTCTGTACTTCGCATCGTTCGCATCGTACCCGAAAGGCAACATCAAAACAACACTCAAAACATCACCGCTTTTCTTAGAATACATCGGGTCTTGTTTCTTAATTTTCAAAGTCATCCCGGCTTTCAATCCATCAGAAAGATTTGGATTAAGGCTAATCAATTGGTCAAGTGTCACATTGAATCTGTTCATAATACTGAACATTGTATCGCCACTCTGAACCGTGTAAGTCACATAATCATCTTCCGAAGAAGTTACAGATGAAGAAGTTTTCGTTGGCTCCGAAACCGTTGTCTGCCTTGTCGTTTCAGTGACCGGAGCTGATGTCGCATTGCTTTGAGAATTATCCTCAACCTTGATAGAATTAGAAGAACTTGCTGCAGAATCCGAACCGGAAACTCTAATCGCTTCTCCCGGTTTCAAACCTGTTGTTTCCAATCCCGGATTCAAAGCGAATAACTGCTTTTGAGTCAGGTTGAATTGTCTCGAGATTTTATAATAATTATCCTTTGCCTGAACAACATATAGACCTTTGTCAGAAGAAGTAGTTTCAGTTTTAGTCACTATTTTTACTTCAGCGGGTTTTTCTGTCGTAGTAGTAGTTGCTTGAACAACAGTTGCAGGCGTAGAACCTCCAAATTTCTGAATGTTATCTAATGGCAAAGTAATCTTGTCACCGATTTTCATATGGGAATCCAATTCAGGATTCAGTTTTCTAAGGTCTGCCTCAGAAATCTGATACTGTTTTGTAATTCCGTAAATGGTTTGCTTTGGCTGTAAGGTAATGGTTCCTGTTTTTCCTGTTTTAGCTACAGAAGTTGCAGGTGTTGGCGTTGAAGGTACAGCTTTTGTACCGCTGCCTCCTTTTGAAACAACGATAACATCGCCAATTTTAAGACCACCTTCTTTTTTGGAAGGATTCAATTGATACAATTCATCAATCGTGATACCATATTGTTTAGAAATCCCATAAGGTGTTTCCTTTGGCGCAACAGTGTGGGTTTTCTGTGCCGAAAGCCCTAAAAATCCTATAAGTCCTGATAAAATGAAAATCTTTTTAACCATCCTTTTTATATAATGTTACAAAAATAATGCTTTCAGATTAAATGGAAGAAATTATCAGTTCCGATTTTTGAACATCCATTTGTTGATAACTACCGGCAATCCATTGTTTTCCAAAATCCGCGTATAACACACTGAAATTCAATACTCTTTCCTGCCAGGTTCCGCCGGGATGAACTTTCAGAAACAGATTTTGCATCTGGTCAAACTTCTCAGACTGTTTTATTTTTTCGGCTTTCAAAAGGCGTTTGTGCATTCTTTTGAATGATTTTAATTGTCGAGTTTCCTCTGCATTCACAAGGTTTGCAAAAGTTTTGTCTGTTTGCTCTGCCTTTGTTTTTATTTCTGAAAACGAATTAATCAAATCCTGTTCTTTTTGTTCAAGAAGTTGTTTAATTTCGTTGTTATCTAATATTTTTTGATTGATGACTTCTGCAAAATTCCCGAAGAAATCTTCGATTTTCAATCCTGAGTTTTCAATTTTCCTAAAGGTTTTTTCTTCCAAAAACAACATCGAATTTCTTGGAATCAAAATCGGGAAAGGCAGATTAATGGATTCGAAATAATCTTTCAATTCTATCCAATACATAATCTCGGCATTTCCGCCAACGTAAGCCAAATTCGGCATAATCGTTTCCTGATAGGCCGGACGAAGAACCGCATTGGGACTGAATTTTTCCGGATGATTTTCGAGCTCGTTGAGAATTTCTTCCTGAGAAAATTTCAAATCGGTGTCAAGAATGAAATAATCGTTGTTGATTTTCTCAATTCTATTTCTGGTTTCTGTCAAGTAAAAGAGATTGATTTCTCTTGGGTTGACTTGGACTTTACCATAATTCTCTTCGAGAAATTGTCTTTGATTTTTAGTCAATTCAAAAAGCTGATTCGATAATAATTCTTTTCTGAAAATATCTTTGACCTGATTTTTCAGTTCTTTTTCGTTTCCATCGATGGTCAGTAATCCATAATCCGAAAACAATTGATTCACCAAATATCGAATCGCTTGTGTATGTGTTTTGCCTTTTTGATACGCTTTTTTAATCCAAAGAATCAGTTCCGTTCCATAGAGATTGTCTTTGAATTCTTTCTCAAATTCCTGAATGAAAAACGTTTCATCGATTTTTATATTTCCAACATCACCACCGGCATTTCCTTTGATTTCGTAATAATGTTCTTTGGTTTTGAAATGATTGATTTCATCAAAATCGTGGTCTTCCGTTGCCATCCAAAAAACAGGTACGAAATTAAATTCCGGAAAATTAGATTTTAAAAACTCGGCCGTTTTGATGGTCTGCAAAATCTTGTAAACAAAGAAAACCGGACCTGTAAACAGATTAAGCTGATGCCCTGTTGTAATGGTGAATGTATTTTTATCTTTCAAAGAAAAGAGAAATTCCAATTGTTTTGGAGATATCTGCTCTTCCTGCTTCTGAGAGAAAATCGCATTATGAAGAATTTGTCTTTTGTCATCAGAATAGGAATTTTGTTTTTCCACAATCTGAGTTTTGAAATTCTCCAAATCAAAAACTTTTCCTTGAAATCCATCCAGATTTTTTTTAAGAAAGTCTTTTACAAGTCTTGGAATGCTGTCTATATGTTCGAAACCGATGGTCATTTGGCTGTCTGTTGTTGGTTGATGGTTGTTGATTCGCAGCCCGACTTGAGCGGACACTTCGACAAGCTCAGTGTGACAAATTGGGAACGGAAGGCGGATAAAGCTACCATAATTATTCTAACAAAATTAGTGGAAAAGATACCAAACCACGCCCAAATTCAATCGAAAATCATAAATAGGATAATTTGGCGCCGTGAAAGATTTATTCTGCATAAAGGTCTGATTGATGTGCTGTCCTTCTACATAGAAAAACATTCTTTTAACTCTCATATTGATGTAAACATCAGCAATCGGTTGTCCACCAATTGAATATGCGTTTGTTCCCGGCAAAATATACTCATTAAGAATTGGCGAATATTCTCTTGAAGCAAATTTGGTGAAGTAGTATAATTTAACACCAGCTTGAATTTCCGCCGCTTTTTTGAATGCCGGAGCCTGATAATATAAATTAACTCTACCGATAAAATCTGGCATTGGCAGAAGATTATCGTTGGTCAAAGCTTTTTGGAATAGTACTCTTCCATTCAAATGAAATCTTTTATAACCAGCAGTTGCTTCTCCTCCAATCTGGGAAATGTTGAGTGAAGATGAACTTTGTTGTGGCTTAGCTGAACTGTCAAAATAAGTGTAATTGTCAATTCTATAATAGTCGACAAATAATTGCGTATTGAACCATTTTGCTAATCTTAAAGTTCCACCAATTTGTGTTACAGCTTCGTTATTTGGATTTTGCAAATAATAGTTATAATTGAGATAATGCGAAGAATTCATCAGATAATTGAAACTTGGATAAGCCGATTGGAAATTAACCCGACCTTCTACCAAATAATCTTTGATAGGTTCGAAAACTAATTCGTTTGTTGTCTTAATATAGTCTCCAAATTCTGACCCTTTGGAAATTTCTAAGAATGATTTCAGTTGGATTTTGTCTAACAATTTAATTTGTAAATTCCCCACTGCGCCAAATCTCTGTTCTTTGAAATAGCCCGGAATATTGAGAAGAGGAAAGGCATTCTTGTTTCCGAAAGTGATGTATTGATGACGGAATCCCGCATCCAACTTAAATTTCTCATTATCCCAAACCAAGCTAAAAGTGTTACTGAGATTGTTGGAGAACTTTTTATTGGTTAATGGAAATGCTGTATTATCTATGCCTCCAAAGAAATCTATATCCGAAGTCGTTTCTGAAAAATAATATTTGTTACCCTGATGATAAATAGTGTGTCTTAGCTTGAAGGGATATTTAGCAGGATCAAAAGGCGCAAACTCCTGACTGAAATAATATCTTCTATAAGCATATCTGGATTCGGCGCCAGCTAAGTTGGTTTCAAGATTTTGACGGTTATTGAACCTTGAATCGCCTCCTAAGAAAACGTCTAAGTCTGCAATCCCTCCATTTTCCTGATTGTTGACATTCTGATGGATGTAATGGGCGTAAGCTTCGTATTTGTTATTTTTAGAAATATAATGTCCGCTGAAAATAGTATTGTTACTCGAAGCCAAACTATTTGTATAGAGTCCTTGAGACCTTAATCCCATATATTCTATCGCAAAATTGAAATTCTTTCCAACATTTTGCGTATAGGTTGTATGTAATTGTCCTCCATTTTTCATTGCATTGTTATAGAAAAATGTGGTGGTTGGTGTTTTTACATCATAGTAATTGATGTCATTTTCACCTATAAGATAGAATGATTTGTTTTCCGGAAGAAGTGTGAGATTTTGCTCCGCATTTTTTTCATAAACCAAATTCTGAAATCCCGATCCAATATTAGCATACTGGATTTTTCCGAAATTATCTTTTTTGTTGTACTGTGTTACAATGTATGATCTCTCAATAGCAAACGTAGTATCATAGATTTTTTTCTCAGAAAATCTTTTCTTGACCTGATAATCATAAATGGTTGGTTTATAAATTTCTAATGAATCTTGTTCTCCAGAATCTACTTTTAGTGTATCCGAAGGCAGTTTATTAGAATCTGTTTTGTTGACTTGCTGTGCATTAATAAAAACGCTAAAAACAAGTAACAGTATTGATAAATATTTCATCAAGGAAATTTGACTACAAAAGTACTAATTATCCGTAAATAAAAACCCCCGCAGATTGCGGGGTTTGATTATGTAAAAATAATCTGGATTATTTTTTAATAACTTTAGTGTTTTCAACAGAGCCTCTCTAAGAAATATACTAAATCTTATACTTAAAAATCAACAAACGAATGGAAAAATAATAAATAAAAAAAGACCATCTAAAAGACAGTCTTTAAAATTCGAATATTGTGAATTATTATTTAACAATAATCTTCTTACTAAGTTTAGTTTGCTCTCCGGTTACATTTACAATATATGTTCCTGGCACAAGCTTAGAAGTATTCACTTCAACTGAAGTTGCATTTGGAGCTAATTTCAATACTTGCTGACCTGCAATGTTATACACTTCTACACTTGAAATTTTTGATTTTCCTGAAACATTAAACACTTGATTGCTAACAAGTGTAGGATAAACAGAGAAAGAATTTGCTGTTACTTCTGTAGTAGCCAAATCTCCTTCACCATACACGAAGTCATCAATATACCATTCGCAAGGATCGTTTGTACTTGTAGATCCTGTAATAAATATATTGCCTGTATCAAATTTCCAAAGGTCAGCACCTCCTACAGACAACCCTGGAGCTGTATAATCTGTTTCAATAATTTTTGTTCCGTTTATATAAAATGAAACGATAGCGCTGTCCAAATCAAAAACCACCTTGTAAGTTGCCCATTGCCCGATAGGGTAGTCAATTGGAGGAGTTAAAGATACAGATGTGTCAGAAGCATAAAGCGAAAGATACATCTTGTTATCATAATTATCCGTTCCAATTACTGTATTTGTATTGAAATTGAGTTTAAATGGCATTGAGTCAGTACCATAATTAGCAGGGTTTGAAGTATCTTCCATAAATGCCAACCATGCAGATTTGTCTGCAGGAACTAGCATTTTCCACTGAAAAGTATGTACCCCTGAAACTGCAGTTGGCACTTTCATGATAACATCTTGCCCATCTACGCTAATAGTCCCTGATTTTGTACCACTTGCGGCTTGTGCAGTTGTAATACGCAAATTTTCAGCACCTGATGCTCCAGACCAATTCGACCAAGTACCTCCAAAATAAGATCCAACAGGATAGCTTTCAAAGTTGTCATTAATGGAAACTTGCGCATTGGCAGCAACCATTGTTACAATGCTTGCCATAAGATAGATTTTTTTCATAATAAATAATTTTAATTTTTAAATATTGACTAAATTATAATTTTTTTTTTAAATAACTTTAAAAAAAAATGTTAAATCTCAAAAAAAAGCACTCCACTAAAATGATTTTTAAATTTCTATTATTTTAATGCAGAGTTTTAGCATTCTGAAACTTTTGATATTCAAACATAAGCTGTCTCTTTACAGAGACAGCTTCATTTTATTAATATCCTGGAGCTTGAGAAATATTAGGATTATTTTGTTTCTCTGCCAAAGGTATTGGCCAAATAAATCGTCTGTCGCCTAACGGAATAGATCCTAAAGTATTCCCGTCTACACCAGTCTGATATTTAATAATTGGTTTGTTATTTCTTTTTAAATCAGTAAATCTTGTTCCTTCGAGGAAAAACTCAAATCCTTTTTGTCTTAAGATTTCATCTAGAACTCCTGTCCCGGTTGGCATCTTGCTGTAGCCTGTATCTCTATATGCTAAAACCCAATCTTTTAGAGTCTGAAACGCAATTGAAGGATCAGAATGATATTGTGCCTCTGCCTTGATAAAAATAGCCTCCGTTTTTCTCAATTGAATTACATCTCTAAATCCATTATTGTATTTTCTGACATTAATTGGCAGTGGTAGATCCGGGTATGTTGTTGCATTATTTTGATACCACGCCGTATTTTTCACACGGATATCATTACCTGTAGCTGATACAAATGAATCATAGAATGGCTTTGCCATAAAATTTTGCTTATAAGTTCCTGCCGTTCCCCAATAAGTAGAAAGAGAGTTTGACCCACCTGGATTAGTAAAATCTATTTGAAAGAGAACTTCTGCGTTATTTTCACCCGTTACTAAAAACATTGATGAAAATGGACTCGAAGTACTAGTTGTACTAAGTAGTCCCCCTACATCAATAACAGCCTGAGCATATTGCTGTGCTTTAGTATAATCTTTTTTAAATAAATAAGCCCTCGCAAGTAATAAATTTACAGCATTTGTGTTGAAAGATTTATTATCTGCATAAATTGCTGAAAAACCATCAGCCTTAAAAAAAGCTAAAGAAGATTCTAAATCAGCAATCACAGAGTTTATAACATTAGGAACTGTTTCTCTGGGTAATTTAGCAGTTATATCATAGGCAGTCGTATATGGAACACCTAAACTTTGATCCCCTTCTCCATAATTAGGGGAAAACAGACCCAAAAGAGCCAAATAATTATATGCACGTATTACCTTCGCATGTGCAAATAAAGTATTAGACTTTACAACTCCATCTTTTCCGTCTGGAATTTTACCTTCATATGACAATACAAGATTTGCATTTGCAATTGTGTTATAAAATGCGGTCCATATACCTTCACTGGCACCTCCATCTACCTGAAGATGATTCAATGCATTAGTAGACACGAAGTATCCAGAATTTTTGATACTTACAAATCCAATATCTCCAGTAAGTTCTTGATAGGTAAAATAACCTCCTCCGAAACCATTAGTATTAGCTAGGGATGCATAAAGTCCTCTGATTGAGTTTTGCAAATCATCATTAGTTTTGATCGTGTTAGCATCTAATGGTATGTTCAACGCTTCCGAGTAGTTTTCTTCTAAAAAGCTATCAGAGCAAGACGACATTCCTAGTAATGCCACAAAAGCTCCTAAAATAAATATTTTGTTTTTCATTTTTTAAATTTTAATAATTAGAAATCTATTACCGCACCAAACATTATCTGTCTTAGTAAGGGCTGAGTTTGATCATATACTCCTGACCCTCCCACATAACTAGGAACAGTATTACTATTTGATTCTGGATCAAATGGAAGATTTTTGTCGAAAGCGAAGGTGAGTAGATTGATACCTCTAACGTACAAATAGATGCTATTTAAATCTTTGATTTTCAAATCATCTTTATTAAGTCTGAAACCAACTTCTGCACTTTTTAATTTTATGTAATCTCCTTTATACAAATACCTTGTAGAATGTGTTTTTGCAACACTATTACCTGGTCTATATTGTGGTCTAGTAGCATTAACATTGTCAGGGCTCCAAGCGTTTGCCACATCTGCAACTTGTCTTATACCAACATCTTGCCCATCTGCATCATAATATCTTCCCCATATATCATACACAGAAAAATCTCCAGCGTAGGTTGCTAAAAAACTGATGGTAAGTTTTTTATAAGAAAAACTATTGGTAAGTCCAGCAGTATGGGTAGGTATAGACTTTTTGCCAACGTAATCTCTAGAAATTGTAGGAGCAGTAGCAGTTCCATTACTCAAAGTTGTTTGAGATGAATTTGTATACCACAATGCATCTCCATTGGTATGATCTACACCAGCATAATTTGCTAAGAACCATTCAGAAGGATCGTGACCAACACCAAATCTTTTAAAGTAATCTGCATCTAGATATGGACCTGTTAGGTTAAGTACTTTTGAACGGTTATAAGAGTAGTTTCCATTGATAGACCAAGAAAAATTATCATTTTTGATTGGATCATAGGTCAAGGAACTCTCAAAACCTTTACTTTCATGTTTCAAAGAGTTACCTGTTAAAGTGCCGAAGCCCGTAGAAGGGGCATTGGGTATATCATTGGTTAGTTGCTCACTAACCAAATTTTTGTAAATATCAAACGAAACTTTCAACGTATTGTTTGCAAAAGCTAAATCTAAACCGATATTGCTTTTTCTAGAAACTTCCCATTGTAGATTTGGATTACCAGGATTATTGATAGTATATCCTCCAAGCAATTGATAAGAAGATTGTCCTAATGTAGCTCTATCTTTGTAATTCTGATTTCCAATGTTACCTACTTCTCCATAACTACCCCTTATTTTTAAGTTATCGAATACAGTGCTAATGTCTACTATATTATGTAGATTGATGTTTGCACCTGTTGCCCAAAAATTACCATATTTCCTATCAGCACCAAAATGAGAATAGCCATCTCTTCTGAAAGAGCCCATCAAGTTAAAATAATCTTTGAAAGCATAAGACAATCTACCAATATATCCAATTAAGTGATATCTCTCTGTGTAAGATTGTGTTGCAAAAGGTGTTGTTCCCCAAGATACATTATTTTGCTCGTAATGTTGAGACTTAAATCCTGTAGAAGCTTGGTATGGATATTTCGAAATCTTGATAGTTGCTTCTGATCCTGCAGTAGCGGTAAATTTATGATCATCATTAATTTTGAAATCATAGTTGAAGAAATTAGACCAGTTTACCGTAGTATAGGTATAATTACTTTGTATAGCGAGTCCCGTAATTCCTGCAGCAGGATTGTTACCATCTCCAAAATCTGGATTTCTATACTCATTTTCATCATAGTAATTATAATCAATTCCTAAATTAGAAGAAAATCTAAGATTTTTAAGTATATTATAATTAAGACCGAAAGAAGATAGGATCTTTGTGAAAACAGATTTTCTAAGATTCACATTTTGAATTGCTACGGGATTGAATCCAGCATTACCTGTACCTCCATTAATTGATAAATTATAACTACCATCTGCGTTATAGATAGCATTAGTACTAGGTGTAAATCTTGCAGATAATATCGGGTTCGCAAAATATCCATAATCCAAAGGACCAAACTGAGTAGCTCTGGAAATCATGTTCGAAGAGACTATCGAAATTTTATCATTAATTTTAGCATCAATTTTAATAGAAGCATTAGCTCGTTTGTATGATGCATCACGGATGATACCGTCTTGCTCAGTGTTTCCTATAGAAGCATAACCCTTGATTTTCTCATTCCCAAATGAATAGTTTAGATTATATTTGGAAGAACTGGTAGCAGATCTTCTTGTAGCATCTTCCCAATCTGTATTGGAAACGCCATCCCAACCTCTTAGCAAACCAGTTGAAGGGCTCAAAACTGTACTCGTAGCAGCCGCTTGCGATTGACCCAAAGCCATGTAACCCTTGATCAAAGCATCAACCTGCTCTTGTGCTGTCTGAAATTTATATCTCTCGAATGCTGGCGTTCCAAAACCGTATTCTGCCATCATCGTCAATTTTCCTTTCCCACCTCTACCAGATTTAGTTTTGATTATAATTACACCTGCTGCAGCTCGCGAGCCATATATAGATGTTGTAGCACCATCTTTCAACACTTCTACACTTTCTATATCTGTAGGATCAATCATTGCCAACGCATTAGACGTAGTTGCAACACCTGCCTGATCACCAACCAAAACAGGAACACCATCTACAATGTATAATGGTTGATTGTCTCCCGTCAAACTGCTCACACCACGAATTAAAACTTTTGCATTAGAACCTGGCTGACCACTATTTGCAGTGATAACAGTTCCAGAAACTTGTCCTGCAATAGCCATATCTACAGATAAAGCATTTGGTTTTTCTAGAGTTTTTGAAGTTACAAGAGAATAAGAACCTACCTTTTGTTCTTGTGTTTCCTTAATACCGTATGTTCCCAACACCACTACCTCTTCAATGTCATTAGTTTTAGTAACAGTATCAGCTTTCTTTTTTTGCGCATTTGCTGCAATTCCTAAGAAGAAAATTGCCCCTGCACTAAGAACTCGTAATTTTACATTCATATTAACACTATTTAATTATAATCTGCAAATATGTTAAAAAAAATTAACACCACAAAAACAGAATTATCAAATTTCATTTAATATTCTATAAGTTTTAATTTTATTATTTTAAAACTATATTTTTTTTACACATTCAATAAATAAATCATTCTATAATCAGACATACTATACTTTATTGATATAGTAATAGTCAAAAATTAATAATTAAAATTTTATTATTTAGAATTATTACAAATAATAAAATTGAATAAAAAAAACCGCTAACAGATTAGCGGTTTCTTTATTAACTTTATAATTATTTCAACTTTTTCTTAACGGCTACCTCTTCGTAGACTTCAAGAATATCTCCAACTTCTATATCGTTATAGCCTTTGATATTAAGACCACACTCATAACCTTTGGTTACTTCTTTTACATCGTCTTTGAAACGTTTTAAGCTTTCTAACTCTCCATCGAATTTCACAATACCATCTCTAAGAAGTCTGATTTTAGAGTTTCTTGTTACTTTTCCTGTAAGAACCATACAACCTGCAATAGATCCAACCTTCGAAATCTTGAACACTTCTCTGATTTCTACGTTACCAATAACTTGTTCCTGAATCTCTGGAGAAAGCATTCCTTCCATCGCTTCTTTAACTTCGTCAATTGCTCGGTATATAATAGAGTAAGTTCGGATTTCCACTTCTTCTCTATCAGCAATATCCTTAGCATTTGCACTTGCTCTTACGTTGAATCCAATCATAATTGCATCTGAAGCAGCAGCCAACAATACATCACTTTCAGAAATCTGACCAACGCCTTTGTGAAGGATATTAACCTGAATCTCTTCGGTAGATAATCTTTGCAACTGATCTGCCAATGCTTCAACTGATCCATCCACATCACCTTTAAGGATAATATTCAATTCTTTGAAATCTCCTAAAGCGATACGACGACCAATTTCATCAAGTGTCAAATGTTTCTTAGTTCTGATAGATTGCTCTCTCTGAAGTTGTTCTCTCTTATTTGCAAGCGTTTTAGCTTCTTTTTCGTCAGCAAAAACTCTGAATTTATCACCTGCTGTTGGCGCCCCATCTAAACCAAGAATTGTTACAGGAATTGATGGCCCTGCTTTTTCCATTGGTTTGCCTCTTTCATCCAACATTGCTTTTACCTTACCGTGATTTTTACCTGCTAAGACATAATCTCCAACAGTTAAAGTTCCATTTTGAACCAACATTGTGGCTACATATCCACGACCTTTATCCAAAGCTGCTTCTATGACAACTCCACTAGCTTGTTTATTCGGGTTTGATTTTAATTCCAGCATTTCAGCCTGAAGTAAAACTTTCTCTAATAACAAATCAATATTATTACCGAATTTAGCTGAAATCTCTTGCGCCTGAACATTTCCTCCCCATTCTTCTACAAGGATATTCATTCCGGAAAGTTGTTGACGAATGTTATCTGGATTAGCTCCAGCTTTATCTACTTTGTTAATTGCGATAATCATTGGAACACCTGCAGCTTGTGCGTGAGCAATAGCTTCTTTGGTTTGTGGCATTACATCATCATCAGCAGCAACTACAATAATTGCAATATCGGTAACTTGTGCACCTCTGGCTCTCATCGCCGTAAACGCCTCGTGACCCGGTGTATCCAAGAATGTAATTCTTTGTCCACTTTCCAATTTCACATTGTAAGCACCAATGTGCTGCGTAATTCCTCCAGATTCACCAGCGATAACGTTAGTTTTTCTGATGTAATCCAACAAAGATGTTTTACCGTGATCTACGTGTCCCATTACGGTAACAATCGGAGCTCTTGGTAATAGATCTTCTTCTAAGTCAGGTGTTTCATCCGCTGCAGCTTCTTCAACATCAGCATCAGAGAATTCAATATTATAACCAAATTCATCAGCAACTAACATTAATGTGTCAGCTTCAAGACGTTGGTTCATCGTCACCATAACACCTAGAGAGAAACAAGCAGAAATAACTTCTGTCGCACTTACATTCATCAAACTAGCCAAATCGCTAACCGTGATGAATTCAGTTACTTTAAGAGTTCTGTCTTGTGCATCGATTTCCTGCTGGATTTCGTCCTGCTCCCTTCTCCAAGATCTTTTATCTTTTCTATGTTTAGAACCTTTAGACTTACCTCCTTTATTAGTCAGTTTCTCTAAAGTTTCCTTAATTTGATTTTTAACTTGCTCATCCGTTAATTCAACCGGCATTGTACGAGCTTGTCCACCTCGGTTGTTTCCACCTCGGTTATTTCCTCCAGGACGGTTATTGTTTCCGCCTGGGCGATTACCTCCTTGGTTGTTTCCTCCTTGTCCTTGTGGACGGTTATTATTATTTCCACCTTGGCGGTTACCACCAACTTGGTTATTTCCTCCTTGCTGATTGTTGCCTTGGTTGCCATTATTATTCTGGCCTGGAACATCTTTAGTAATACGCTTTCTTTTTTTCTTAGCCGCGTTATTATTAGAATTAGCAGAAGGTTTTGGTTTATTGAACTGAGAAAGATCTATTTTCTCGCCAACGATTTTAGGACCGTCTAGTTTTTGATAAACCGTCTCTATTTTCTGAGGTTCTTCAGAATCATTGGACTCTGTATTCTCAGCCTGAGGTTTTACAGCTTCTACAGCTTTCTCTTCTTTTTTAACCTCTTCTTTTACAACCGGCTTTGGTTGCTCTTTTGGTTTTTCAGAAGCTTTAGGCTTATTGCTCTCCAGTTTAGACAAGTCAATTTTATCTAAAACTTTGAACTCCTGTTTTTCCTCTCTTTTAACCACTTCTGGTTTTGGTTCTTCTTTCTGAACAGGTTCAGCGGTGGGAACATTTGGAACGACTTCTTCCACAGACTTTGTTGGATTAAGGTCTATTTTTCCTAAAATCCTGGTCTCTGGTTTTACATTTGCTTTGGCTCTTATAACCTCAGGTGCTTTTTCTTCGATCGCTAATTTTTCGTCAGGAACTTTAGAAATCACTACCTCATGAGAAGCTTTTCTTTGTTCTCCATCTTTTCGGAACTCAGCTTCCAATGCAGAAAATGCCTGTTCTTCTAATAGAGCGTTAGGGTTACTGTCCACACCTATCCCTTTGCTCTGCAGATATTCCACAGCTCTTGGTATAGAAATGTTCAGTTCTTTAACGGCTTTATTTAATCTTATTTTTGGCATAAATATAAATTTGCTTTTGGCTTTAGCGTTTTAAGCTTATTATTTTTCTTTTTATTAAGTTTTGGTCTCGGAAAGATTCTTTCGACCAGATTTATTTCCTATCCTTCTAATTCCTCTCTTAGAATATTCTTCACATCCTCGATTGTTTCTTCTTCCAAATCCACAATCTTCAACAATGCGTCCGTATCTTTATCTAATACACTTCTTGCTGTATTAAGACCCACTTTCTTGAACTCATCAATAATCCAAGATTCTATCTCGTCTGAGAACTCTACCAATTCTACATCATCATCATCAGAAGTTTCTCTGTAAACATCGATTTCGAAACCTGATAACCAGGAAGCCAATTTGATATTCTGACCTTGCTTACCAATCACTTTCGATATTTCTTCTACTGGTGTGTAAACCAAAGCATAATTAGTTTCCGTATTAACCTCAATTTTATTAATGGTAATATTTCCTAATGCTCTCTTTACAAGAATTTCCGGATTTTTTGACCACTGGATAACATCGATATTTTCATTTCTCAATTCTCTTACCACACCGTGGATTCTTGAACCTTTCACACCAACGCAAGCTCCAACCGGATCAATTCTATCATCGTAAGCATCAACAGCGATTTTTGCTTTCTCACCAGGGATTCTTACTACTTTCTTAAGAATAATTGTTCCATCTTGAATCTCAGGAATCTCAAGCTCCAATAATTCTTCTAGGAATTTAGGAGCTGTTCTAGAAACTGTAATTTGTGGTTTAGAACCTCTAAAATCAACACTTTCTACGATTGCTCTTACATTATCTCCTTTTTTGAAGAAATCTGAAGGAATTTGATTTTCTTTTGGTAAAATAAACTCGTTGTCCTCATCATCCAAAAGAATCACGTGCTTGTGACGGATGTGGTGAACTTCACCTACAATCAATTCTCCGATTTTATCACGGAACTGGTCATACAAAGCTGCATTAAAATGCTCTTGGATTTTCGTTGCCAAGATTTGTTTAAGTGTCAAGATATTTCTTCTTCCCAATTTGGAAACCGGAATCTCTTGTGTATATTCTTCTCCAACTTCAAATGTTGAATCTATCTTTCTAACTTCAGAAATTTCTATTTCCAAATCATCATCTTCAGACATCTCATCTTCAACAATGACTTTGTTCAAGAAAATCTGAAAATCTCCTTTATCAGGATTTACAATTACATCAAAATGATCATCAGAATCATATCTTTTTCTAAGAAGAGTCTTAAGAGAATCCTCGATAATAGCCATTAAGTCTATTTTGCTGATATTCTTTATTTCTTTAAAATCACCAAAGGCTTCTATTAAAGCTAAATTATCCATATTTAATATATAATTGATAAATGATGATTGACAGTTGATTTTTGGTACAACATCAATCCATCGTTATGTTAAAATTTTATTACTACTAATGCTTTTTTAATTTCGGAATAAGGGATTTCTTTATCTTCTACTACATCTTCTTTTCCTTTCCCGATTAATTTTGGTCTTCTGTATTCTAATCGAAGTACAATCTTTTCTTCATCTACATTAACCAGTTCCCCTTCGATTTTTTCAGCCTCATTATTCAACAACACTTCAATTGATCTTCCAATGTTTTTCTTGAATTGTCTTGGCGACTCAAGTGGCTCACTCAATCCAGCAGACATTACCTGAAGACTGAAATCGTGCTCTTCACGATCCATATTGAACTCAATCGCTCTACTGGCATCCAAACAATCCTGAAGCGCAACCCCACTATCACCATCAAGAATAACTGTAACATCAGAGGCTGCAGAAATTTTAAGATCCACCAAAAAGAGATCGGGTCTTGTTTCAAGAAACTCGCCGATTAACCGATTAACTTCTGTTTTAAAATCCATAATATCATCCCTAAATATATTTACGAAAAAAGGCATTCTTGCGAAAGCCTTCCCATTTTTCCCGTAAATCTTTTGCAAAGATAAATATTTTTTCTTTAATATACAAGAAACCAATTATTTCAATTATACGTACCGCAAACTATTTTTTCCTATTTTTGCCTGAATTTTAAAACTTATTCTTTGTGAATATTACAATAGTTGGAACCGGATATGTTGGGCTGTCTAATGCTGTTTTGCTAGCACAACATCATAATGTAATTGCTTTGGATATTATTCCAGAAAAAGTTGAAATGCTCAACAATAAGCAATCTCCAATTGACGACAATGAAATTACGGAATTTCTAAAAACAAAAAAACTCAATATAAAAGCAACTCTTGATAAAGAAGAGGCTTATAAAAATGCGGATTTTATTATAGTAGCGACACCAACAGATTACGATGCTTCTACAAATTATTTTGATACCCGTAGCGTTGAAAATGTGATAAAAGAGGTTAAAATAAACAACCCCAAAGCAGTTGTCATTATAAAATCTACTGTTCCTGTTGGCTTCACAGAGAATCTGAAAAAAGATTTAGACTTTGACAATATTATATTTTCTCCAGAGTTTTTGAGGGAAGGAAAAGCACTTTACGATAATCTTTACCCATCGAGAATTATTATTGGTGAACAAAGTGAGCGGGCAACGGTTTTTGCAAATCTTTTAAAAGAAGGTGCTATAAAAAAAGATATACCAACTCTTTTCACCAATGCAACAGAGGCAGAAGCTATCAAATTATTCTCGAATACCTATTTGGCAATGCGTGTAGCTTACTTCAATGAGTTGGACAGTTATTCCCAAATACACGGATTGGACAGCCGTCAAATTATAGAAGGTGTAGGGCTAGATCCAAGAATCGGTTCTCATTATAACAATCCGTCTTTTGGCTATGGTGGTTATTGCCTTCCAAAAGACACCAAACAATTGCTCGCCAATTATAATTCAGTTCCCAACAATCTTATCCAAGCTATTGTGGATGCTAATCGCACAAGAAAAGATTTTATTGCGGACTCTATTTTGGAAAAAAAACCAAAGAAAGTTGGTGTTTATCGATTAATAATGAAATCCGGGTCAGACAATTTCCGGGCATCTGCAATACAAGGCATTATGAAAAGGATCAAAGCAAAAGGTGTGGAAGTAGTTGTTTATGAACCCGTTTTGAAAGAAGATTCTTTTTTTGGATCGAAGGTAACTCGGGATTTGGAAGCTTTTAAACAAGAATGTGATATTATCATATCTAACCGAAAAACTCCAGAATTGGATGATGTAAAAGACAAAGTATATACCAGAGATTTATTCGGAAACGATTAAAATTAAAAACTATTTTATAAAAGCATTTATGAAAAACATTATAATTACCGGAGGTGCCGGTTTTATAGGTTCTCACGTAGTTAGAGAATTTGTGAAAAACAATCCAGATTCCAAAATCATCAACCTTGATGCCTTAACTTACGCTGGAAACCTTGAAAATCTGAAAGATATCGAAAACGAACCTAATTATGTTTTCGAAAAAGCAGATATTACAAAACCAGAAGAACTTAGAAAAGTTTTTGAAAAATATAATCCCGATGCAGTGGTACATTTAGCTGCTGAAAGTCATGTGGACAGAAGTATCACAGACCCCAACGCATTCATTAATACGAATGTTAACGGAACTGCTAATCTTCTAAATCTTTGTATCGAATTCTGGACTTTAAACCCAGATCATACTCACGGAAGATTTCCTAATGAACCAAGGAAAAACTTATTTTATCATGTCTCAACAGACGAAGTTTATGGAAGTCTTGGCGAAACTGGTTTCTTTTTAGAAACGACGCCTTATGATCCGCAATCACCATATTCAGCATCAAAAGCAGCTTCTGACCATTTGGTAAGAGCTTATGGAAATACTTATGGGATGCCTTTTATTTTGTCTAATTGTTCCAACAATTACGGACCAAATCATTTCCCCGAGAAATTGATTCCTCTTTGTATTTCTAATATTTTGAATGAAAAACCATTACCAATCTATGGCGATGGAAAATATACAAGAGATTGGTTATTCGTGATTGATCATGCTAAAGCAATTCATCAGATTTTTAATGAATCTAAAACCGGAGAAACTTACAATATTGGAGGTTTTAACGAGTGGCAGAATATTGATTTGGTTAAGGAATTAATCAAACAATTGGATGCAAAATTGGGAAAACCAGAAGGTTATTCAGAAAAACTGATTACTTACGTCAAAGATAGACCTGGACATGATAAGAGATATGCTATTGATGCTTCAAAATTAAATAAAGATCTAGGATGGAGGCCATCTGTAACTTTTGAAGAAGGATTAGGAAAAACTATTGACTGGTTCTTGGAAAACAAAGAATGGCTGGATAATGTAACTTCTGGCGATTATCAAAAATATTACGAAGGTCAATATTCATAAAAACACAAAAAACTAATTTCAAGATGAAGGGAATTATTCTAGCCGGAGGATCCGGAACAAGACTTTATCCATTAACAATCGCTGTAAGCAAGCAACTGATGCCTGTTTATGACAAACCAATGATTTATTATCCACTTTCAACTCTATTGTTGGCAGGAATTAAGGATATTTTAATCATCACAACACCGCACGACCAGGAGGGATTCATTAAGCTTTTGGGAGATGGTTCTCAGATTGGTTGTAACATCCAATATAAAGTACAGCCAAGCCCAGACGGATTGGCACAAGCTTTTATTCTTGGTGATGAGTTCATTGGAAATGATGCGGCAGCTTTGGTTTTAGGTGATAATATTTTCTATGGTTCCGAAATGGGGACATTACTGAAAAACAAAACCAATCCAGATGGAGGTGTTGTTTTCGCCTACCACGTTTCTGATCCTGAAAGATATGGTGTTGTAGAATTTGATAATGATTTCAAAGCACTTTCTATTGAAGAAAAACCTCTGAAGCCAAAGTCAAACTATGCTGTTCCTGGATTATATTTTTATGATAATGATGTTGTAGAAATCGCCAAAAACATCCAACCATCTCCAAGAGGCGAATTGGAAATTACTGACGTTAACAATGTTTACTTAAGTAAAGGCAAGCTTGAAGTTGGCGTTTTGGATAGAGGAACTGCCTGGCTAGATACAGGAACTTTCGATTCTCTTCAGGACGCTTCAGAATTTGTAAGTGTCATTGAAAAAAGACAAGGTTTCAAAATCGGGTGTATCGAAGAAATTGCCTTCAGAAACAAATTCATAAATGAAGAAAAGCTTCTGGAAACAGCAGCAAAATATGGTAAAAGCGGATATGGTGAGTATCTAAAAAACCTTATAAAATAAACTTAATATAGACACAAATGAGTGATTCTCATAAACAAGAATGGACAGAAACGATTGAATCCAGTCATTCACTTTTTGATCTTAATCTTAAAGAAGTTTGGCGATACAAGGATCTGGTTTATATGTTCGTAAAAAGAGACTTTGTTTCTAGTTTTAAACAAACGATTCTGGGGCCGATCTGGTTTTTTATTAATCCTATTTTCACAACAATTGTTTATATTATTGTATTTGGGAATATTGCTAAATTATCAACTGATGGCGCACCAAAAATTTTGTTTTATCTATCGGGAATTACTTTGTGGAATTATTTTTCCACTTGTTTAACCTCTACTTCCAATGTTTTTACTGCAAATGCAGGCATATTTGGAAAAGTATATTTCCCTCGTTTGGTTATGCCAATCTCAATTGTTTTTTCAAATCTAATGAGGTTAGGCGTACAAATGATGCTATTCCTGGTAGTATTCTTCTATTATTTATTTAAAGGTGAGGTACAACCAAGTTGGTGGATTTTAGCAACACCATTTTTAATTGCTCTTATGGCACTTTTTGCCTTAGGTCTGGGAATGATATTTTCATCATTGACTACAAAGTATCGTGATCTTCAAATGCTTTTATCATTCGGAGTGAGCCTCTATATGTATGCGACACCAGTAATTTATCCTGTCTCCAGTTTAAAAGGGATTTTTAAAACAATAGCTTTTTATAATCCTCTAACAGGAATTTTTGAATGTTTTAAATATGCTTGGCTGGGTGTCGGCGATTTTAGTCCAACGATGCTGATTATCAGTTCAGTTATCATTCTCATTATTTTAGCAATCGGAACCGTCATTTTCAACAAAGTTGAAAAGGGTTTTATGGATACTGTATAATAAAACAACTTCTCGGGCAACTGGAACCAATTAACACAAACACAAAAATGAAACCTATCGCAATAAAGGCAGAACACATTTCTAAACAATACCGTCTAGGACAAGTTGGAACGGGGACTTTATCTCACGATCTCAATCGTTTCTGGCACAGGGTGAGAGGAAAAGAGGATCCTTACTTAAGGATTGGAGAAGTTAATGACAGAACAACAAAAGGTGGAAGTGATTATGTCTGGTCCTTGAAGGATATCAATTTTGAAATAGAGCAAGGTGATGCTGTAGGAATTATTGGTAGAAACGGTGCAGGAAAATCAACTTTATTAAAATTACTCAGTAAGGTTACAAAACCAACTACTGGAAAAATATATACTAGTGGAAGAATTGCTTCTTTGTTAGAAGTAGGAACAGGTTTTCACCCGGAGATGACAGGTCGTGAAAATGTATTTTTGAACGGTGCAATTCTTGGTATGACGAGAAAAGAGATCACAAGAAAATTTGATGAAATTGTAGATTTTTCAGGTGTAGAAAAATACATTGATACGCCAGTAAAGCGCTACAGTTCAGGAATGTATGTGCGTCTTGCATTCGCAGTAGCAGCACATTTGGAATCAGAAGTCTTAATTGTAGATGAAGTTTTAGCGGTAGGAGACCTGGAGTTTCAAAAAAAATGTTTGGGAAAGATGGGGGATGTAAGCTCTGGAGAAGGGAGAACCGTCCTATTTGTCAGCCACAACATGGCATCTATCAAACAGCTTTGTAATAAAGGAATCTTTTTAGATAAGGGAACGTTGAATTATGAAGGAAACATCGATAGATGTGTTGAACTTTATTCTAATAGTAATTCTTTTGAGGGAAATTCTTTGATGGACTATGTCAAGACAAAATCCCCATCCCTTATAATAGATGATATACAAGTTAACGGCTCGTCTCAAACCTCGCTTTTCATTCCGAATGATGTTAATGAGATTAATATATCAATCAAGGGGCAAATAAAAGAACCTATGCATTTTGACGTTGAAAGCTTTTTCTTTAATAATTATGATACCCCTTTTGCATTCTACAGTCCTTCCCACTATGGTGGTAAAACCCAAAAGTTTGAACCGGGCGAATTTTCATTAGAAAGAACTATCACTTTACCTGCCGATATAAATAAAGGGAGCATGTATATGTCGTTAACGCTTTGCGACCCAGGTAAAACAACATTTATGGAACTAACATCTAAAATAAAGGTAGAGTTTGAGGGCGTTCCAATGAAAAATGGATGGGTATTTATGATTGATAATGCCGGGATGTTATATCTAAAATAACTTTGACTATGAATTGGCTTATCGAGAGACTCAGAAGATCATATACGTATAGGAACAAAATTAATTTTAACGATTATTTTGCGCATACATTTGCATCAGATCTCACAGAACAAGAAGCTTCGGATGCTATTGAAAGGGAGATTTTAAGCTCAAAGTCAAGTATGATTGCTCGATTTGGAGGAATCGAACTCGACGTTTTAACCAATTATCTGGAAATTAAAAAACCTAAGATATTCCAAACATTGGATTACATTAAAGGTGATTTTAATAATTTTGGATGGAACGAACAAGCTATTGATAAACTTAATCTATTCTCTAAAAAAAATGAAGATAGGTATCAACTCATAGAAAAATTTTCTAAGCTTTTCCTTCAGGATATAGAATGTCTGGATATTCTTGGTTCTTGGCAGGAAAGTGAGAAAAGAGTTAAAAAATATTATCCAAAAAAATTGATTACTGTAGATCTAAAGGATCTTGAACCTTATTATCACAAGAATCCATGGAGCAAAACTCTTAAAAATAAAAAAATTCTCGTCATACATCCATTTACGAAAAGTATACAGGAACAGTACGAAAAAAGAGAACTGCTTTTTAAAGATAAGAATGTTCTGCCTCAATTTGAGTTAAAAACGATCAATACATTTCATACCTTTCTCGGTATCAATCAAAATAAATTTGAGGATTGGTTTGAAGTTCTAAGCTTTATGAAGTCACAGATGGATGAGGAAGACTATGACATAGCAATTATAGGTTGTGGACCATATGGTTTCCATCTTGCAGCTCACGCCAAGCGTCGTGGCAAAAAAGCAATTCATCTTGGTGGTGCTACTCAGCTACTTTTTGGAATTATTGGTACACGTTGGGAAACCACAGGTTGGAAAGATATATTTCATTTTAAAAATGATTATTGGATAAGACCTTCGAGAGAGGAAACCCCTGACTTTGCAACTACTGACAAATTAGATTTCTCTGCATATTGGTAATATGAAAAAAAAATTCATAACATATGGTAGCAACGCTTTCGTTCATTCTGCTAAAAGAATTATCGAAGAAGCCAAATCTTTAAATATCTTCGATGCAACACAGCGATATGATTACAAGGACTTACCGTTATCCATTCAATCTTCTCCTTTGTTTTTAGATAAGAAAAAAGGAGGTTTCTGGATATGGAAAGCTTACGTTATATATGACAGTCTTTCAAAATTGAAAGACGGAGATCTTCTGGTTTATTCAGATTCTGGATGTGAACTAAAAAACCCTGATGGTTGGAAGGCAGAATTAGAAATACTGAATCATAAAAACGCTATCTTCTACCAATACAGTGAAAACCGTAATTATGCTTTTAGCAAATTTAATCCTGCTTTTAATGACAGTCCTAAGTTAAAATATTGGATGAAAAAAAATCTGCAAGAAACTTTTCAACCCATTTTTGACAATGAAACGTGGTTAGAAAAAAATAAGTTAATGGCAGGATTCATCATCGTAAAGAAAACACCTGATACAATGATGCTTATAAAACAATGGCTGGATGTGATGATCCTTCGTCCTGATCTCGTAGCGGATCCTTTGCTTTTTGAAAAACAAAGTTCCGAATTTTCATCACATCGGCACGACCAATCTGTTTTATCAATAATTGTTCGATATTACGAAGACAAAATTAATATCTTAGTTAAAGATGAATTGAGTGAAGGTGACTATCCAGATCAAATTCTAAAAGCAAGCAGAAGATTGGATTATGTCCCAGACAACAAACTTAAAAGCCAATTAAAAAAACTTTATTATAGAATAAAAAAATAATGGAAAAGAATTCCAAAATATATGTCGCCGGTCATCGCGGACTAGTAGGAAGTGCAATTCTAAGAGCATTGGAAAAGCAGGGCTTTACGAATATTATCACAAGAACTTCCAATGAAGTTGATTTGAGAGATTATAACCAAACTGCAGATTTTTTTGCACAGGAAAAACCGGAATATGTATTCTTAGCAGCAGCAAAAGTTGGTGGAATCCAAGCTAATAACACATACAGAGCAGAGTTTCTTTATGAAAATATGATGATCCAGAACAATGTGATTCATCAGGCTCACACCAACGATGTTAAAAAGCTTTTGTTCTTAGGTTCAAGCTGTATTTATCCAAAAATGGCTCCTCAACCTTTGAAGGAAGATTCTTTATTAACTGGAACTTTGGAACCAACCAATGAACCATACGCTATTGCCAAAATTGCGGGAATCAAAATGTGTGATGCTTACAGAAGTCAGTACAATTCTAATTTCATTTCGGCAATGCCAACCAATATGTATGGCCCCAATGACAATTATGATTTGAATAATTCTCACGTTTTGCCTGCTTTGTTAAGAAAATTCCACGAAGCTAAAGAACAAAATCATCCGGAAGTTGTAGTCTGGGGAACAGGTACACCACTTCGTGAGTTTTTACATTCCAATGATCTTGCGGAAGCATGTATCTTTCTGATGCAGAATTATAATGATTTTGGACACGTTAACGTGGGTATAGGCGAAGACATCAGCATCAAGGATTTAGCTTTATTGGTAAAGAAAATTGTTGGTTACGAAGGCAGTCTTGTTTGGGACACTTCAAAACCGGACGGAACACCTAGAAAATTGATGGATGTTACAAAAATCAATGATATGGGCTGGAAAGCAAAAATAGAATTGGAAGAAGGTATTAGAGATGTTTATGAGAAAAAATTTAAAAACTAAATGTTGATTTGTCTTTCTATATTAGGTGGTGGTCGTGGAAATGATCTTTTCCAGTTTATGCACGCAGATGCGTTTTGCAGAAGAAATGATGTGACTTTTTATTCTCCGACTTTCACAGAGAAATATTGTAAGGATTTTCCAAATCTTCCAGAATCTCCAAAAACTCCTTATATAGTTAAGAAATTTTTATATAATCGATATTACAGAAAACTTAATCCAAACTGTATTATCGGCTTTAATGACGAAAGAGAGATTCCAAAGTACAGAGAGCTAGTAAAAAAAGATTATTTAGTCAATTTCTGCTACGGTTGGTTTTTTAATAATGATATTTACAGAGAAGAAGATATCAGACATTATCAAAAACTGTTTGAACCAAAAGTTGATAAAGATACTTTGAGGCAAAAATATCTTCAGCATAATACTGATGAAAAAATCATCAGTATTCATATCAGGAGAGGCGATTATAAAGACTTTATGGAAGGAAAATTTTTCTTTGATGATGATCTTTACATTAAGAAAATAAAAGAATTTCTAAAATCCCTCCCGAAAGAAAATTATAAATTTCTGATTTGTACCAATGATGAAAATTTTGATTTGGAGCGATATATACAAGAATTTGGAAATGTAATTCAGTCCAAAGAAGGACCAATCGAAGATCAATACCTAATGTCTCAGGCACATTATCTTTTAGGTGCACCTTCAACATTTTCTCAATGGGCAAGTGTAATGGGTGAAGTTCCTTATTATCACATCTATGATCCGGAAGAAACGATTACGAAAGACAAAATAATTAACGAAATAGGAGGTTACAAATACAAAACAAAATAGATGAAAACGGCATTAATAACAGGCGTAACAGGGCAAGATGGTTCTTATTTGGCAGAACTGCTTTTAGAAAAAGGCTATAAAGTTCACGGAATCAAAAGAAGAGCATCTTCATTCAATACTCAGAGAATCGATCATCTTTATGTAGATCAGCACGAAAATCATGTGAATTTCAAATTACATTACGGCGATTTGACAGATTCTACAAACATCATTAGAATCATCCAAGAAGTCCAGCCAGATGAGATTTATAATCTTGGCGCAATGTCGCACGTGAAAGTATCATTTGACTCTCCGGAATATGTGGCCAATGTAGATGGAATAGGAACTTTGAGAATTCTGGAAGCTGTTCGTATCCTTGGTTTGGAAAAGAAAACCAGAATCTATCAGGCTTCAACATCAGAACTTTATGGTGGTTTGGAAGAAAATAAAAATGCTGCTGGTTTTTATGATGAGAATTCGCCTTTCTATCCAAGATCTCCTTACGGTGTAGCGAAAATCTACGGATTTTGGATTACTAAAAATTATCGTGAAGCCTATAATATGTATGCTTGCAACGGAATACTTTTCAATCACGAGTCTCCAAGAAGAGGAGAAACATTTGTAACTAGAAAAATTACAATGGCTACCGCAGCAATCGCAAAAAGAAAACAGGAAGTTCTTTATCTTGGAAATCTTGATGCACAAAGAGATTGGGGGCACGCCAAAGATTATGTTGAAGCAATGTGGAGAATTCTGCAGCAGGATGTAGCAGAAGATTATGTAATTGCAACAGGAAAAACGACTTACGTAAGAGATTTTGTAAGAATGGCTTTTGCAGAAGCAGGAATAGAATTAACATTTGAAGGAAAGAATGAAAATGAAGTGGCAAAAGTGGCAAAATGTAACAATCCGGAATATCAATTAGAAATTGGTAAAACTGTTGTGAAAATTGATCCTCAATATTACAGACCCACAGAAGTTGATTTATTAATTGGAGATCCTACAAAATCAAAAACAAAACTTGGCTGGAAACCAAAATATGATCTTGCCAGTCTTGTAAAAGAAATGATGCAGGAAGATTTGAAAATAATGTAAAAACAAAATAGCGGAGAGATTTTTCTCTCCATCTCTATAAATATTCATAATAATTCTATGCAAAATCAACCTCTGATTTCTATCATAACTGTAGCTTATAACAACAAATCTGGTTTGGAAGAAACAATTAAAAGTGTCATTTCGCAAACCTGGAAAAATTTTGAATTTGTTATAATTGATGGTAATTCTAATGATGGAAGCAAAGAATTATTAGAGTCGTATTCGTCTCAAATTAATTTCTGGATCAGCGAACCTGACAAAGGAATCTACAATGCAATGAACAAAGGGATTGCTAATGCAACGGGAGATTATTTGATATTTATGAATAGTGGTGACCGTTTTTCTTCAACGGAAATTTTAGAAAAAATAGTACCTCATTTTAATAACGAAGATATTATTTACGGAAATGCTTATTATGAGCTGGAAAACCGTAAAAAATATGAATATAGAATCCCGTCCCGAATAACTGTTGCGTCCCTCTTGAAAGAACCAATCTGCCATCAGTCGGCTTTTTTCAAAAAAGAACTTTTCGAAAAATATGGGATGTATGATGAGGGTAATAGAATTGCTTCTGACTGGACTTTTATGATGGATATTTTTATTCATCACAATATTTCTCAAAAGTATATTAACGAGTTTATAAGCATCTTCGAAAAAACTGGAATCAGCAATACCAATACGGATTTAAGTTTCAGTGAGCAGAAAAAATATCTGGCCGAAAATGTTTCTGAGGAAATCCAGAATATGGCAAAATATTTTGATGAATATTCCAAATTCTATAACGGGAAACCAGGAACAATGCTGAGAAATTTAAAGGATAAAATCTATAACTTAATTTATAGAAAAAGAAATTACGAAAGAAAATACATCGATTAAATTTTCAAAAGCGGATTGATATATTTTGGAATTTTTCCGTACAGGAAAAAGTCTTTATCGAACTTCATTTTATAAAGATAGTAAGCGAATAAAGAATTTAATCCAAACTCTTCTTTCGAAGGAAAATAGTTTTTGAAATCTTCTTTAAGATCGGAATAAAAACTTCGGAAGGTTTTGTAATCCAGCAATGCTACTTTTGCTAATAAAATTCTTTTTGCAAAATCCTTCACATAATTTTGAGTTTGATTATTAATATCATACAAATTGTACTCCTCGGAAAATTTTAGTTTTTCTTTTAAAATTGCTTTATAATCATTCAGGTTTTTGATACCAACATTTGCAGTAATAGAACCTTTATTAGAATAATAATAATTGTAAGTCTTTTTATTTACAAAATTGACTTTTTGCGCAAGTGCAGATGCCTGAAAAACCCATAACTCGTCCTCATGGAGTAATCTTTCCGCAAATCTCAGATGGTTTTTTTTTAAAAACTTAATATCATATAATTTGTTCCAAACAACAGAAGCCCATTCTGTTGAGAAAAAACCATTTAGAATTTCATTATTTATATAAGTTTCTTTTTTATTTTTAAGCGTGTGATAGTTGCTAACTGTCAACTTACCATCTACAAAAAAATTATTTTCCCCCATTACAATATCGGGTTTATCGTATGTTTTATTAATAAGACTTTCTAATGCGGTAGAATCTACCAAATCATCATCAGCATCTATAAAAAACAGGTATTCTCCTGTTGACATTTCGATTCCTAAATTTCTGCTAATACTGGGACCTGAGTTTTTCTCATTTGTAAATATTTTTACATCTAAATCGTTGTTTATAAGCTTATAACGATTCAAAACATCTAATGTATTATCAGAACTTCTGTCATTAACGAGAATAATTTCAAAATTTTTGTAGCTCTGATTTTTAATAGAATCCAGACATCTAAGAATATAATCTTCAGCGTTATAGACAGGAATAACAATAGATATTTTTTTCATTGATGTTTTAGCTTTTTATTGATCAGAAAATTTAAAATAAGAAAAGGATTGATACCAAAAAACTTCGTGAAAAATGACTGCTTGGTTTTTGAGGCAATATCCCAGTAGGTTTTTACAAGATTGGACTTTTCTTCTGGAGATATTTCATCTTGAAAACGTTCTTTGATATTCAGTAGAGAACTTTTGGGGCTTTTCAGAAGAAGTTGGTAGTAGTTGTTCATTAAGCCATCTTCAAGATAATCACCAAAAGCCAGAACTTTATCTGTTACTAATATTTTAAATTGCCTTTCTATTCTCCTGAGAATTAATGATTCTGGGCAGAATTTTTCACCTTCAAATTCGGGGAAATAGAATTGTTGGTGAACATTTGTTTTGATGCAAAATATCATTTCACCAGGAAATTCCCATTCATAATTTATTCTCCTAGAAGAGATCCACTCATTCTTTCCATATTTTGCTTTATCATAATTTATTTTTTCAGAAAACCTTATAAAAGTAAAGCCTGCAATTTGATCATTTTTTTTGATTTTATAAGAAAGCAGTTCCATTTCTTCAACTGCATTTTCAGCTAAATAATCATCGCTATCAATAACGCAGAAAAATTCGGTTTCTGTTCTTTTCAGCCCCTGATTAACAGCAAAATGCTTTCCCTTATTTTCCTGAAAAAAATATTGTATCTCTATCTGATTTTCATTTTGGAACTTTTGTACCAACATTTTTGTTTCATCAGAAGAACCATCATCTACAATGTGCCAAACAAAATTTTTATTGGTCTGAGTCTTTAAACTTCCATATAATTTTGGAAGAATATAAGCTCTGTTATAAGTAGGAGTAAAAATGGTTAAAAACGTTTTCATTTCTACAAATTTATTAATATTTAAGAAACACAAAAAAATACTTTATCAAATAATAAAATTTGAAGGATTATTTGTTTCAAACAGACAAATATCTTTGTACTTTTACATAAATATTTAAAATTAATTTTTATTTAAAACACAATGATTCCAGTAACGAAACCATTTTTACCGCCTCAACAAGTTTATCAATATTATTTGGAAGGGATTTGGAAAAGACAATGGCTTACCAATATGGGACCACTTTCTAATGATTTAGAGTTGAGACTTAAAGAAGTTTTAAAAGTCAATCATTTATTATTTGTGACCAACGGAACTGTTGCTATACAAATGGCTATCAAAGCATTGAACCTGAAAGGAGAAATTATTACCACTCCTTTTTCTTTTGTCGCAACAACCAGTTCTATTGTATGGGAAAACTGCCAGCCCATTTTTGTGGACATTAACCAAGATTCATTAAATATTGATGCAGATAAGATTGAAGCTGCAATTACTGATAAAACCTCAGCAATTTTAGCAACACACGTTTACGGAAATCCTTGCGATGTTATCAAGATTGAAGAAATAGCAAAGAAATATAACTTGAAAGTGATTTATGATGCGGCTCACGCTTTTGGCGTAGAAATCAATGGGAAATCTATTTTTGAATACGGCGATATTTCCACTTGTTCTCTTCATGCAACCAAACTTTATCACTCAATAGAAGGTGGATTAGTCATTACAAAAAATCCCGAGTTACTAAAAAAACTAGCATATATTAGAAATTTTGGATTTGACGGGCCTGAGAATTTTGCAGAACTTGGACTTAACGGAAAAAACTCAGAATTTCATGCTGCAATGGGATTGGCAAATTTGAAATACATTGACTCTATTCATAAAAAAAGAAAGGAAATTACAGAAAGATATGATGAAAAATTACATAATCTAAAAGCTGTAAGACCTGTTTGGCATTCTGATTCTGAAAATAATTTCTCTTACTACCCCATCGTTTTTGAGAGTGAAGAACTGATGTTGAAAATCATTGAACATCTTAAGCTCCATGAGATTTATACAAGACGATATTTTTATCCTTCGCTTGCCAATTCTTTACCTTATGTAAAATCTGAAAGCAATCTGTCAATTACAGAAGATATTGCAAAACGTGTGCTTTGTCTTCCGCTTTATGTCGATTTGACTTTGGAGGAAGTAGATATGATTTCTAGGTTGATGCTAAGAATTCAAAACAATTAAAATATGTTGATTGTAGGAGCAAAAGGTTTCGCCAAAGAAGTTTTGGAGATTTTTCATCAAAAAGATGAAACAGAAAACTTACATTTCTATGATGATGTATCCTCGGATATTCCTGATTTTCTTTACAATCAATTTAAAGTTTTGAAAAGCGAACAAGAAGCTAAAGAACTTTTTGAAAAAACCTCAACTGAATTTGTTATAGGAATTGGAAATCCCCAATTACGATATCAACTGACTGAAAAATTCCAAAATCTTGGCGGAACATTGATATCATCTATTAGTAATTTTGCAGAAATAGGAAGCTTCGGTGTTGAAATTGGAGATGGTTCTAATATTTTAGGAGGTGTAAGAATTTCCAATGATGTACAAATTGGAAGAGGAACCATTGTTTACTATAATTCTATCATTACTCACGATGTCACGATTGGAGAGTTCTGTGAAATTTCTCCAGGCGCAACTTTGTTGGGAAGATGTAAAATTGGAAAGTTTGTAAAAATTGGAGCTGGCTCTATTATTTTTCCTGATGTCAAAATCGGAGATAATTCTGTTATAGCTTCCGGAGCAGTTGTCAGAAATGACGTTCCGGAAAATTCGATGGCTGCCGGGGTACCTGCAAAAATTAAAAAGAGTGTTGAAAGTTAGTATTTCCTATTATGGAAATTGAATTATTTTTTAAAATCTACAAATGCTAGGAACATTAATATGGAGAGTAAGAGAAGCGACTGCTGTTTTGTTGGGAAGAAAGAAAACCCAAAAAGAGTTTCCAAAACAAAACTTTTCTGAGAAAAATTTGACAAACCTCAAACCATTCAAAATCAATGATGAAAAACTAAATCAATTTTTATCAGGATTATCAATTGAATTCATTTTTAGTGAGTTTAATGAAGAAAGAGTGAACGCAGGTGGTGCAGATCTCAGTCAGCAATTAAGATTAGACCCAAGTCTCAGCACATTGAAAAAATATTTTCCTAATGCAAAATATACGGTTTACTCAGATTTTGATTTGAAAATAGAAGGTATCAATCTGAAAAAAATTGAAAATCCTGTTCTGCAGGATAAAAAAAATCTGAAAAGACATTTTTATCATTTGGCAGATTATTACAAATTCAAAGGGATGCTGGAATCAGAAGCTGATATTGCAATTTCCATTGATTCTGATATGTATGTTTTGAATGACAATGTTTACAGCCTGATTTATCTGACAGAGAAATTTGGCTTCTGTGTTCCAAACAGTTCCGCCCAGAGTATGAATTTTGAAATCGAAACATCTCTTGATACAATTCCTGTAACTGATGAAAGTAAAGGTTTTGGAACAACTAGTAATATTACGCCGATGACTCTTTCTAAAAAATCAGAAGTGGGAAAAATATTTTATCAAAATTGTTGTGAAATAATGGAAAAGGAACCTTCTCGTGCATCAATTGTGATGTGGAAAGCAGCATGGAAAACTGGCAACTATCCATATTTACTTCCAAAAGAATTTTGTGTTTGTCGTGGTAATGAAGGCTTAGGAAATGAGGTTATACTTCATGTTGGCCATCCTTCCGTTGCTCAATTTTATAATGTAAGATTACAATAATGAAAAAAACATTGCTTTTCATTGCGGACAGACCAGATTGGGCATACGAGTTTATGATAAAAGCCTGGCTGCCTTTTTTACTAAAAGATTATGACTGTTTTATAGCTTATGATGATGATTATTCCATCAAAAAAAATAATTCTAAAAGCTTAATATTCCGAATAACTTATAATATTAAAAGTCTTATTAAGTTATGGTTTTTTAAATTTCTCAATAAAAATGAATCTGTGCACTTCATTCACAAAAGTGCAAAATATTATTATCCGAGATATATTAATGATAAAGTTTATAAATATAAAACAGATCTTACAAAAGAATTGACAACCAGAAAGAATTTTGATATTAAAGTCGAAATGGCTTATTATTTCCAGTATATGGCAGAATTCCCTTTTACTGCTGATAAAAATATTGTTGGCATCTTTACAGACAAATTTCCTCACGAAGGTCCTAACAATGATGTAAAAAATGATATTGATAGAAACCTACTGAATCTGGAAGAATTTTTTAAAAAATATATTAAACCTTATGATAGACTCATCGTGGGTGGTGGCAATCTTTTGCCACGATATAAAAAATTGACTAATAAAGTTGATTTTATTTACGGCATTTATGGTCAAGAAAACTTCGTTGAAAACAAAAATGTAGGCAAAAATGATTTTCTAACTATAGGCTGGACAGGAAACCCTACAAGGAGCATGAAAGGTTTTGAAGAATATATTGTTCCTGCTATAGAAAATGTAAAAAAAACAGGAAGAGATATTAGATTAAAAACAAAATTCTCTGGTCCATACACAGAACTCTTCGCTTTTTACAAAGATGTAGATCTTATTATTATTGCTTCTGACGCAGATTCCGGCCCATCTATGTATGGTGAAGCGAGCTTGTCCGGAGTTCCTAGTATATCTACAAAAGTTGGCTTGCCGTTGATGGGAATAAAAAATGCTGAAAACGGCTTTCTCATTAATCGTGATATTAGAGAAATAGAAAATCAAATTATCAGTCTATATGATAATCGTAAACTTTTGCAGTCATTAGCCTCAAGAGTTAAATCTGATTATCTGCAATGGATGGATAATAAAGTTACCATTGAGCATATCAAAAAAGTGTTGGAGGACTAATTTATGCTATTTAATTCTGTTAGTTTTGCGATATTTTACCCCTAGTTTTTGCTTTGTATTGGCTGACAAAAGCCAGGAGTAAAAAGAATAATATTGTATTGTTAAGCGACTCAACTGGCAATAATTCAATAAATACAAAGATTGTAAAAAAACATATTAAGGTTGTAAAATTTTGTGGGGATCAATAAAATAAAATTAATTTTAGCTAATTTTCCCAAAAATTCAAACGCAAATAATTTTTCAGATTATAACACCCAACTTTTAAAAAGTATTATGAATATAACTATTGTAATATTGATTTCATAGATTTTACATATTTTAGCTATAACAAAACTTACTTTTCAGATTTGATTCACTTATCGGAGAGAGGTTCTGAAAAATTTTCAAAATATCTTAAGATCATAATCTTAATCACTTGCTTAAAAGCAAATTCAACAAAAAAAACACTTTACAAAATGATTGTAGGCAACGGTCTAATAGCTTCTTTATTCAAAGAAAATGATTATAAGAATACTATTTTCTTTGCATCTGGAGTTTCTAATTCGTTAGAAGATCGTCCGAAAGAATTTCTGAGAGAAGAAAACCTCATCAGAAAAACAATATCGGAATACCCCAAAAAGTTATTCATTTATTTCTCAACATGTAGCGTTTACGATTCCTCCAAAACAGGAAGTGATTATGTTCTTCATAAACTCAAAATGGAACAATTAATCAAAAGTTCCTGCGAAAAATATTTGATTCTAAGAGTAAGTAATGCCGTTGGAAAAGGTGGTAATCCTAACTTATTAATGAATTATCTTATCCGTTCCATCAAGAATAATGAAACGATTAATGTTCATACAAAAGCAACAAGAAATTTAGTTGATGCAGAAGATATTAAGAACATTACTTTTCAATTAATTGAAAAATCAGAGTTCAATAAAATAGTGAATGTGGCTTATGTTCAAAATTATACCATCATTGAAATATTAGAAATCATTGAACGTTTTTACGACACTAAGATTCATCTTAATCTTATCAAAAACGGCTCTGGTTATGATATTAACATTCCCGATGTTGAAGATTATTTTAGAATTAACAATCTTAATAACAAAGAATCTTATCTTTGCCGAATCTTAGAGAAATATTACTCTTAAACTATGAACGATTTTAAAGATAAACTTAATAGTAAAAATATTTTAGTCACAGGCGGAGCTGGTTTTATTGGTTCCAATCTTTGTGAAGAACTTATAAGTCTAGGCGCAAATGTAACTTGCCTTGACAACTTCTCCACAGGTTTCAGAGAAAATCTGGAATCCATAAAAGACCATCCGAATTTTAAATTAATTGAAGGCGATATCCGCAATTTGGAAGATTGTAAAAAAGCTTGTGAAAATCAGGATTATGTTTTACACGAAGCAGCGCTTGGTTCTGTTCCAAGATCAATCAATGACCCCATTACAAGTAATGACGTGAATGTGGGTGGATTTCTTAATATGCTTGTAGCAGCCAGAGATGCCAATGTAAAAAGATTTGTTTATGCTGCAAGTTCATCAACTTATGGCGATTCTGAAAGTCTTCCAAAAGTTGAAGATAAAATTGGAAAACCATTGTCGCCTTATGCGATTACAAAATATGTCAACGAGTTATATGCTGATGTTTTCAAAAGGACTTATGATTTTGACACCATCGGTTTGAGATATTTCAATGTATTTGGAAGGAAACAAAATCCAAACGGCGCTTATGCAGCTGTTATTCCAAAATTCGTAATGAAATTGATGAATCACGAATCTCCTGTTATCAACGGCGGTGGAGAATACTCAAGAGATTTTACTTACATCGACAATGTTATTTTGATGAATCTTTTGGCTTTAACTTCCGACAACTCAGAATCTGTAAATCAAGTTTACAATACAGCTTTCGGAGAAAGAACAACTCTCAATGATCTTGTAAGTAATCTAAAAGAATACCTATCCGATTTCGACCCTAAAATTGCAGAAGTAGAAGTTATCTACGGCAATTATAGAAAAGGTGATGTTCCGCATTCTCTTGCGAGTATCGACAAAGCAAAAAATTTATTAGAATATCAGCCAAAACACTCTATGAAAGAAGGTTTGAAAGAAGCTGTAAAATGGTACTGGAACAATCTTAAATAAAACAATGAATCATAAAATTACAATCATAGGTCTTGGTTATGTAGGTCTGCCCTTAGCAAGATTATTTTCTACAAAATATCCTGTTGTAGGATTTGATATTAATGAAAAAAGAATTGCAGATCTCAACGCAGGAAAAGATGATACGTTGGAAGTCGAAGATGATTTGTTGAAATCTGCATTGGTTCCAAACAATCCAAATTTTGGAGAAACAGGATTATTCTGTTCCAATAAATTTGAAGATATTGCAGATTCTAACATTTATGTTGTAACCGTCCCGACGCCTGTTGACAAAAATAATCGTCCGGATCTTACGCCACTTTACAAAGCCAGTGAAACAGTTGCTAAAGTGCTTAAAAAAGGTGACATTGTAATTTATGAATCGACAGTTTATCCTGGTGTAACAGAGGAAGAGTGTATTCCTGTGTTGGAAAAAAATTCGGGATTGAAATTCAATATTGATTTCTTTGCGGGTTATTCACCGGAAAGAATCAATCCAGGCGATAAACTTCATACCGTTGAAAAAATATTAAAGGTAACTGCCGGCTCTACTCCGGAAATCGGAAAAATCGTAGATGATCTTTACAAATCGGTGATTATTGCAGGAACTCATATGGCGCCAACGATTAAAGTTGCAGAAGCGGCTAAAGTGATAGAAAATTCTCAAAGAGATATTAACATCGCATTCGTTAACGAACTGGCAAAGATTTTCAACTTAATGGGAATTGATACGCACGATGTTTTAACTGCTGCCGGCACAAAATGGAATTTCTTACCATTCAAACCAGGTTTAGTTGGTGGGCACTGTATTGGTGTAGATCCTTATTATTTGGCTCAGAAAGCTCAGGAATTTGGTTATCATCCGGAAATTATTTTAGCTGGGCGTAGAATGAATGATTCTATGGGACAATACGTAGCCAGTGAAACGGTGAAGCAAATGCTAAGGCAGGATCTAAAAGTTAATGGTTCTGATGTTTTGGTTTTAGGCTTTACCTTCAAAGAAAATTGTCCTGATGTTAGAAACACAAAGGTCGTAGATGTTGTCAAAAATCTTGAGGATTATGGAATCAATGTTTCAATTTATGATCCTTGGGCTAATCCGGAAGAAGTCAAGCATGAATATGGTTTGGAAACTTCCACAAAAACACCTTTCAAAAAATATGATGCTGTAGTTTTAGCAGTTTCCCATAAAGAATTCGAAGATCTGAACATCAAAAATTTGCTTTCAGAAAAAGGAATTATCTATGATGTGAAAGGAATTTTAGCAAAAGAAGATGGCGTGAAAAGACTGTAATCAGCGGTCAAATCTCCATCGGAAAAATTTATATCCGACAAACAAAGGCAGGCGATAAAATAAGTCCTGCTTTTTTAGTTTTGCAGAATAATTTGAAGAGAAATAATCTGTAACACTCAAAGATTTCATTTGATTATAAGCTTTGTAGCTTCTTTTCCATAACTTTTCATTTTTCTGCGCTTTCCAATTCATTTGTAAAGTTGTTGCTTTAAAATCAACCAGATATTCCAAAATTAATTTCTTGTTGTAAGCATCTTTCTCTTCACGATAAGCTTTGTCCATATAAGACGCAATCGTAATCCAATTCCCAAAATGCTTCTCTCCCCTATTATGAATAATTGAAGCGCCGTGGAAATAATATAGATAAGTATCTTCTCTAAGGAACGCAATTTTTTCAAACTTCAGCATACTTTGGAAACTCCAAAGAACATCCTGAGAAAAGAGATCTTTCACAAAATACAATTGATGTTTCATTAAAAAATCCATTCTTACAAGCTTATCACAAGCCATTACAGGGTATTGTCCTTTCACAAAGTTCCAGACAATTTCTTTGTTACCTTCGAGAATATCTATTTTAGATTCGATTGGGAAATAATTTCTTTTCCAGTTTTCTTCTTCATTGATACAGACACTTTGTCCCAAAACCATTTCTGCATTGGTTTCTTCTGCAAGCTTTACAAGATGTTCAATCGCATAATCTGTGATCTCGTCATCACTATCCAGAAAATAAATATACTTTCCTTTCGCCAGATCTATTCCTGCATTTCTAGCCATAGATAAACCTTGGTTGGTTGGCTGATTGAAAATAATAAAATTAAAATCCGGATTTCTCTGAATAAATCTCTCAGCAATTTCCATAGACGAATCTGGTGTTACATCATTCACCAAAATGCATTCGATGTTTTTGTAGGTTTGATTAACAACCGACTGCAAACATCTTTCGATGAATTGTTCAACTTTATAGACAGGAATTACAATTGTAACAAGAGAAGTCATCAGGTGTATTTTAATTTTATTAAATTTAGGCAAAAATAGAAATAAAAATCTGGCATAACAGTATCTTTGCATTAATAGAAACACAATGGGCTTATTTTCCAAAATTATTTTTAAAATACTGAAAGAGAATTCTCTCGAGGTCGTCCGAAAAAACAAAAATTCCAAAATTGGGAACGCATTCAGAATTGGAAATTATTCTCATTTTTCTATTCATCCGTCTGCTTCTTTGTTGATTGGGAGTCGGGTTAATCTTAGAAACTATTGCAATTTTGTATTGGGAGAAAACGCAACAGTTATTCTGGAGGAGAATGTTTTTATGAATAATTATTGTTCTATTAATGCTATAGAAAGAATAGAAATCGGGGAAAACACTTTGTTTGGCGAAGGTGTGAAACTTTACGATCACAACCACGAATATAATGGGAAAACTGTTGAACATCGCAAATTCAAATCTTCTCCTATAAAAATCGGTAAGAACTGTTGGTTGGGGAGTAATGTCACAGTTCTGAAAGGTGTTACGATTGGTGATAACTGTATTATTGGTGCAGGTTGCCTTATTCATAAAGATATTCCGGCTAATATGATAATCAAAAATATAATCGAGTTATCTACTATTGCCCATGAAAAATAATTCACCAATGCTTAGTGTCATAATGATTACTTATGGCCAAGAACGTTATATTTCCAAAGCAATTGAAGGTGTTTTTTTGCAAAAAACCAATTTTCCTGTAGAATTGATTATTTCTAATGATGCCTCACCAGATAATACCGATGAAATTATTAATAGAATAGTTCCATCTGCTCCAGCCAATATTTCTGTAAAATATATAAAGCATATAGAAAACCTTGGTCCTATTCTTAATTTTCAAGATTCTTTGAATAAAGCAAAAGGAAAATATATCGCCGTATGTGAGGGAGATGACTATTGGATAGATAGTAATAAGTTACAGTTTCAAGTTGATTTTTTAGAAAAAAATCCGGAAATCTCTCTTTCATATCATAGGGTGAAATACCTTAGGAATGATGAAGAAATCATATTACCTCATCATGAAGGTAAAAATGAAGTAACCATTAGTAATATAGAAAACCTTTCAAAGATTAATTATATCAATACACCGAGTGTAGTATTTAGAAATAATCTAGTTCACTATGATACCACAGTAATGACTTCTAAAATTGGTGATTATCCACTATGGATGCTATTGGCAGAAAAAGGTAATATTATTTATTTCCCAAATATTTTTGCAGTTTATAGAGAAGGTGTTGGGATACAGTCATCTCTTTCCAAAACAAAACAGCTAGAAACTACAAATGAAATGTTATTCTTGTTAACAGAATATTTTTCCGAAAGGAATAATGTTTTAAATAATCTTGAAAATCAAATCTATAATAACAAAAAAAAACTGGAAGAATTGCTGAAAAGAGAAAACTATTTTTTCAATATCCTTTTTTCATTAAAAGAGAGTTTCATTTATTATAAACGCAAATTTTTCTAATGGATAAGAGAATAAAAATTGCCATTGCAACAAACGGGAGATTGAAACCAATGGGAACCTTTAGTAGAAATTATATAGAATATTTACCTTTTGAAAAAATAGTGCTTTTCGGAGGTTTTATTCCTTATTTTTATATGGGGACATCTCAGAAACAACAAAAAATTCTTAGATATTGGTATTCCTTGTTATCACTAAAAAATCAGACAAAACTGGATAAGTTGATCAAAAACAGGTTCAAGAAGATTCTACAAAAAGAGAAAGTAAATTGTGTCTTAGCTGAATTTATGAATACCGGATCAGCAATAAGAGAAGCGTGTAAGGAATTGAATATTCCTATTGTTGCTAATGTTTTGGGATATGAAATCCATCAGGATGCAGTTGTAGAAAAAAACCACCAGGAATATAGAAAATTGGCCAACTATAAATCTATTGTTGTACCCGTTGCTAAAAATATGATTCCTAAGCTGAAGAATGTTGGCTTCTTAGACAGTCAAATTATATTCTCTCCTCTTGGTGCTAGAGATGAGTTTTTCGAGATCAATCCAGATTATTCATCGAAAAGATTCATTGCGATAGGTAGATTTGCAGAGATGAAGTCTCCCCTTTCAACAATTAAAGCATTTCATAAAGTTTTAAAAAACTTCCCTAATGCAAAACTTACTTTTGCTGGTGACGGTGAACTTTTTGAAGACACAAAAAATCTCGTTGATCAACTGAGTATTCAGGATTCAGTAGAATTTGTAGGTTGGATTTCACCTGAAGAACAAATTAATTTGCTTTCCAAAAGTGCCATCTTTATCCAGCACTCTGTCACAACTTCTATTGGGGATGCAGAAGGTACACCAGTAGCAATATTGGAGGCTTCTGCAGCAGGACTTCCGATAGTGTCAACAAAACACGGAGGGATTGTTGATACAGTAATTGATGGAAAAACCGGTTATCTTGTGGATGAAAATGACTGGGAAGAAATGGGAAATAGAATGGAAGAACTTTTGCGTTCTCCGGAACTTATCGAAGAATTTGGGCAAAATGGCAGACAATTTATTCTCGAAAATTTTTCGATGAAAAAACACATCGAAGAAATTGAAAAAGCAATTCGAACTATAGTCAAATTATAAATGCTCCTCCATCCAGATTCCTAAAACCAATAACGACCAATGTTTGTAATTGTAGTTCAACTGCCTCTGAACTTCACTAAAATTTAATTTGGTAAATATTTTTGAAGATGGATTTTTGAGAATTTCTGTTGTCAATTTTTCCATTTCAGAGATTTTTAGCCAATCTACAATTGGAGCTCCGAATCCCTGCTTTTTTTTATTCAGAATATTTGAAGTCAATAAGTTACCAAATGCTTTTCTTAATATCATTTTTGTTTGACTGGAATTAACTTTATATTTTGCAGGAAGTGCAGAGCAAAATTCAACTAATTCTTTATCTAAAAAAGGCGTTCGCAGTTCGATGGAATGCATCATGGCAATACGGTCATCTTTTACAAGATAATCTCCGGAGATGACATTTGTAAGATCCATTTTCATGCAGGTGTTCAGGTTATTTTTATCTAGTTCAAATGGATACTGATGCTCATAATCTGAATCGATCTTGAGCAATAATGAGGTTTCTTCCTTAGAAAAATTGTTATGAACCTTTCCTTTTTGATAAGCCACAATATCGGGGAATTTGGCTCTGAAAATTTTATCCAGAAAATATTGTCTGCCCTTTTCTAAACCTAATTTTCCACTAATTGTAGAACCTATTTTATATATTGGTAAAAAAGTAGAATTTGCGCTACCTTTTTCTAGAATTTCTTTTTCTTTTTGATACCATCCGTAACCACCAAATAATTCGTCCCCGGCGTTACCTGTAATTACAACAGTCATATTTTTTGCCGCCTCTTTGCAGATAGTATAGGTAGCCAAAATTGCAGTATCTGCAATTGGTTCATCCATATTTTTAAGAACTTCAACCAAAGTTGTGGGGATTTCAGAATTTTGAAGTGCAACTTCTTTATGAGCCGTTTTATACTTCTCAGCAATACTTCTTGCATCTGGCATTTCGTCCCAATCACCTTCATATTGAAAGCCTAACGTTATCAAGTTTTGATTTTTCTGTGAAGAAAGGGCAACCAAAGTTCCAGAATCTAAACCTCCACTGAGAAAAGCGCCAACTTTTACATCTGCAACTAACTGTTTTTCAACAGAACGTTCAACTAAATTTTTAAACTTAGCAATAGCCTCTTCTTCAGAGATTTGCAATTCATTATTTGGAAAATTCCAATATTGAGAAATCTTAATTTCTCCGTCATTATAAATAAGCTGATGGGCAGGAGGTAAAACTTTGATATTTTTATAGATGCTTTGCTGGCTGTCGACATACATATGCCTCAAAAAATGATAGAGGGCTTCACTATTCAGCTCTTCATCAACCAATCCCGACGCAAGAATGGCTTTGATTTCAGAAGCAAAAATGAATTCTCCATTCTTTCCAATAGCATAATAAAAAGGTTTTTCTCCAAAACGGTCTCTTGCACAAAACAGCTTTTGATTTTTTTCATCCCAGATTGCAACTGCAAACATCCCATTGAGATGCTTAGGAAGCTCGGAACCATGCTTTTGATATAAAGACAGAATAACTTCTGTATCGGTATTGCTTTGAAAAGGATATTCTGATAAATCTTTTTTCAGTTCGCGGTAGCCGTAGATTTCACCATTGAAGGCAATACATTCATTCTTTGTATTAGAATACATTGGTTGATGACCATCTTTGGAAAGATCAACAATAGCTAATCTTCTGAAACCTAAAAAACAGTTCTGAAAATACTCTTGACCTTCATCATCCGGACCCCGATGGATGATAGAATCGGTCATATTTTTCAGAGTCTTTTTATAAAAATTTTCTTCAAGAATATTTTTCCTAACAATCCCTGCAATTCCGCACATATAGCAATATTAAGACACAAATCTAAGATTATTTTGTTAATTTTGAGCATATTATTAAATGATGAAAACTTTCTCTGTTTTAATTGCGCACTACAATAATTTTGAATATTTCAAAGATTGTTACAAAAGTCTTACGCTCCAGACTTGCAAAGATTTTGAAGTCGTTTTGGTAGATGATTGTTCTACCAATGACTCTTTTGAAAAAATAAAAGAACTCACGAGAGATGATTCAAGGTTTCGTCTATATAGAAATGACAAAAACCAAGGTGTGGGATTTACAAAAAAACGTTGTATAGATTTAGCAAAAGGAGAGATTTGTGGTTTTGTTGATCCCGATGATGCAATATCTGAAAATGCAATAGAAAGAAGTGTGAAAAATCATACAGAACAAAATGTAGTAACCTATTCTAGGCTTTTGTTGTGCGATAGTAATCTTAATCATTTAAAACTTTTCCCACAATCAAGAGCCATTAAAAATGGTGATCAGAAATTTTTCAATATTTTCTTAGAAGCTAATCACTTTTTTACTTTTAAAAAATCTGCTTATAACAAAACATCAGGGATCAATCCGGAACTCACTTCAGCCGTTGATCAGGATTTATACTTAAAATTATATGAGACTGGCAATTTCACTTTCATTAATGAGGCTTTATATTATTATAGATTGCACGAAAAAGGTGTTTCACAGGAAAAATCCAAAAAAGGTAAACTGAATGAAAACTGGCAACAAGTAATTCTAGACACAGCAAAAAGAAGAAATATTGGAAGATTATATGGTAAAAATATTCAGGATATAAACGACCTGCCAGAGTTCATTTTTAAGAATCAAAACACTTTTTTAAAAAAAATCCAAAGAAAGCTGCAGTAATGGATATAATTATTAAGTCTTTCAACCGTCCATTTTATTTGGACAGATGTATCTCTTCCATCGAAAAATATGTGTCCGGAGATTTCAAAATTAAAATTTTGGATGATGGAACACCTGCAAAATTTTTAGATCAGATTCGCAAAAGGCATCCTGATGTCGAGATTCTTTTATCGGACAATTATGATAAAAAAGTTAATGCTATTGGAGAGAATTTACTTTCCGGCAAGCCTATTAATGGTATAAAAATTCCCACCAAATTCTGGTACGAGAATGTTAAAAATGCTTCAGACTACGTCATTGTAACAGAGGATGACGTGTGGTTCACAAAACCTGTAAATCTAGAGGTGTTACAACAACAAGCCCGAGAATTTGATATCCATCTGCTTAAGTTAGGTTGGCTTGGTAATGAAAATGAAAGAAAAGATCTGATTTTAAAATCCATCTCAAATGAGATTGAATCTGCAAAACCGAAAGATCTTTTGCTGTTAAACAAAAAGTTAATGGAAGCTTTTTTTCATAATCAGTACAAATTTTTCACAATTCTTTACAAATTAAAAATCGTAGATAATCTGACACAGTTAAAATATTGGTCACTTAACTCCATATTGATGGGGTTTTACAAAAAAGACTATTGGTTAGAAATATGGAAAAATATGGATGGAAAAGTTGACGAAAAAAAACAATTAGCCAATGCATCTGCTTTTTATAAAAAGCATCAACAAAACCCGAATTTTATTTCAAGATTGAAAACAGAATCGATGAAAACCACTTTCCAATCATCTGCAACCAATTCTTATCACGAATATGGTTTCGATTTTGATGTCAACCTATTCAATCATTTAATCAATGAAGCTTGGCTGAGAGATGAATTTGATGCTATGGAAAATTTCCCTAAAGACTTCTCTTTGAATTACTTTAAAAAATTTGTTGCTGATAAAATCAACTTTCCAGAATTCCAAAAATGGGCAGACCAATTCCGGAAACAGTATGAAAATATGGGCTGCCAGACAGAATAAAAAAACTCTGAAGTAATTTTCGGAGTTTTTTATTTTAGATCTAGTCTTTTATAATAAGACCCGCATATTTACCATCAAATTCTACAATGTAAGGCTGCAGATTCTTCGACTCACAAAAATCTTTAAAAGCAGCATTATCTCCAATATCATCGCTCATAAAAATCCCACCTTTTCTTACCTTACTGAATAATAGATTGTAAGCCCAAATTCTGCCATTATAAGATTTATCACTATCGTAATGAACCACATCAAAAGAATTGGCTTTACCGAAAATTTTAGGTAAGGATTCTTTATCCGCATAACGATAAAGATCCCAATTATTTCTATACTTCTGCGGAATGACGCAACCTACAAAATCTTCACTTTGATTTTGCAGTAAATATGGCATGTCCGAACTGTAAAGTGTTCCGTTTCTGTGAACCAATGAGGCCAAAGCTGCAAAAGATGACCAGCCATAAGCTACACCTGTTTCAACAGTTTTCTGAGCATTGGTAAATTCATTAATATAATAGATAACACTTAAAGATCCTGCTCCTCCTAATTTCACAGGCGCTTTTGCCTGAACTTGAAGCGCATCTGCAAACTCCTGAGGAAATAGCTTCTCAAACGGGATAAAAGATGTCTTCAAAACATTTTCTATAAAATCTTTTTCCGAGATGGCCAAAGATGCACACCACTTTTCTGCATCTTCCTTACCTCGTAAAGCAGAAGATCTATTGAATATATTTTTCCAGATTTTTCTTCTCAGTTCAGGATAAAGATCCGGGCGTTTCAGATACGCAAAGAAAGTAGATGCAATTTCGGAGATTTTACTCATACAAATATGTTTTGAGTTGCAAAAATACAAAAGAATTGCACAAACAATGCTTATATTTGTTTTTTGAGAATTTTTTTTGAAAAATACAAATGCATCGAAAAATCAAAATCCTTTTCCGACACCGCTCAATGGAAATGGGAGGCGTAGAAAAAGTTATTCTGAGCCTTCTGGAAAATCTTGATAAAAACAAGTTTGACATTACCTATATTGTCAGCCTTTATCAGGGCGAACTGCGTGACAAAGTTCCTTCTCATATTCGTTATATTAAAATGAATAAAGGGCGAGAAGACTTTTCGACAAACCCTTCGATCCATAAGATTCAACTTTCATTAAGAAGTTTAAAGATTAAATTCTTTGAAAAATTTCCGACTTGGGTTGACAAAATTTATCTGGATGAAAAATTTGATGTAGAAATCGCATCAACTTATTCAGATTTTGCTTCTGTTCTGGGGAGTTCAAATCAGAGCTCGAAAAAGATAGGATGGTTCCATTCAGACATCACTTTTCCAAAATTACAACCTCTTGTTCCAAAAATCTTGAGTCAGATCCCAAAGTTTGATTATTTCATTTTTGGATCACAACAGACCAAAGATATTTTAGAAGCAACTTACCCTAACCTTGATTTGCCTGAAAATAAAGTCATTCTTAATGCAATTCCAATCCAAGAGATTAAGCAAAAAGCGACAGAATTTGTTCCGGACTTTAAGACTTCTGATCCTGTTTTTGTTTCTGTTGGAAGATTGCATTCCAGAAAAGGATATAAAAAACTGATTGAAGTCCACTCTCAATTGATTAGAGACGAATTCTCTCACAAAATTATTATTATTGGTGACGGCGAAGAAAAAGAAAACCTTGAAAATCTTGCAAAAGAATTAGGTGTAGACCAATCTTTTATTCTAATGGGATCTTTGCTCAATCCTTATCCTTATGTAAAAAATGCAGACTTTTTCATTATGCCGTCCGAATCAGAAGGCTGGCCTTTGATTATTGCAGACACTCTCATTCTCCAGAAACCTATTATTTCGACTGCTGTTGGTGGCATTCCGGAAATGATAATCCATAAGGAGAACGGATTCCTTATCAATTATGATTCGGAGGAGATTTACAATGCAATGAAAGAATTTATGACCAATAAAAACCTGATTAACAGCTTAAAGGACAATTTAAAAAATTCTGAAAAGCAATTTGACAATCAGAAGATTTTTGATGCCGTAGAAAATATCTTGACTAATTTAGCTGGAAAATAACTAATGAATTTCATTTACAGAATCATTCTAAAAATCCATACCGTTTGGAAAGACATCTATAAAAATGCTTATATAGAGATTTGTAAATCACGCGGCATGAAAGTGGGAAAAAATGTCATTTTCATAGAAGCTCCTGCTTTCGGTTCAGAACCTTATTTGATAGAAATTGGAGATCACACAAAGATTACCGCAGGTTGTACATTCATCAATCACGACGGTGCAATGTATGTCATACGCAGTATGGAAAAATATACTGATGCAAGAAATTTTGGAAGAATAAAAATCGGCAATAATTGCTTTGTTGGCAATAACTGCATCTTCCTTCCGGGAGCTCAGATGGGTAACAATTGTATTCTGGGAGCAGGATCGGTTCTTAACTCCTCTATGCCAGACAACACAGTGTTTGCAGGAACTCCTGCAAAATATATATGTACTATAGAAGAATATGGAGACAAAGCACTGCAGAATAATGTTATATACCCCCGCGAACTGGAAAAAAACAGACCGCAGCTTGATAAATACATCCACGAAAACTTGCCTCACCATTACAAACCAGTAAAATAAGAGAATGATTTATTAATTTTAATCATTCAAAAACTATTCATATCCTAATATTTATTTTTAAGATGCTTATCTTTGCAAAAATTTAGGAAAGAGTATAATGATTAATATTGCAGCAATAGAGTATTATTTGCCCAAAAATATATTAACCAACGAGGATATTTCGAAAGAGTTTCCGGAATGGAGCGCCGAAAAAATCAAGGCAAAGATTGGTGTAGAGTCCAGACATATTGCTGATGAGTCTGAGACGGCTTTGGATTTGGCAGTTCAGGCTTGTGAGAAACTTTTCAAAAAATACGACAAAAGCAAAATAGATTTTATTTTATTCTGCACGCAGAGTCCCGATTATTTTTTACCCACAACAGCATGTATTTTACAGGACAAATTAGGTCTTGCCAAGAACATTGGCGCACTGGATTTCAATCTTGGATGCTCTGGATTTGTATATGGACTAACCCTTGCTCAAGGGCTTATCGCTTCTGGCGTTGCAAAAAATATATTATTGGTGACCTCCGAAACTTATAGCAAATTTTTGGATAAAAGTGATAAATCCAACAGAACTATTTTTGGAGACGGAGCAGCAGTGACTATAGTTGAAAAGGATGAGTCTAAAGAGCATTATCAATTTTCTGTAGGGACAGACGGCAGTGGTTTCAACAATCTGATTGTAGAAAAGGGAGCTTCCCGAAACAAAACAGAAGAGCAGCCTACCCTTTTTATGAAAGGACCGAAGATTTTCACTTTTGCTGTAGAAAACATCCCGAATTTGATTCAGGATACGCTTAAAAAGAATAAACTCAAATTGGATGAGATTGATTTATTTGTTTTCCACCAGGCGAGTTCTTACATGCTGAATTATCTCAGAAACCTTTGTAATATTCCTGAAGAAAAATTTTTTGTTGATATGAAAAATATTGGCAACACAGTCTCGGCAAGCATTCCTATCGCTTTGAAACTGGCTTTTGAACAAGGCAGAATAAAAGAAGGATTCAAAGTCATGGTAGCAGGTTTTGGCGTTGGCTATTCTTGGGGAGCGGGAGTTTTAGAATTCTAAAATTTGAAAAAGAAAATCCTTATCAGAATTGGTTCTCTTCGTCACGGTGGCGCAGAAAAAGTTCTGGTAACTTTCTTAAAAAACCTTCCTAAAGACAAATACGAAGTCGATCTGTTACTGAATCTTTATTCGGGAAAATATCTGGCCGATGTTCCTGACTGGGTGAATGTCATGTTCCTCAACCGTGGTGAGATGATCACTACTAATCGCCCGAAAGATATTCCTAAAAAAATATACCGTGTTGTTTATCAGCAGTTGCTGAAGAAATATCCAAAGATTCTTTACAAAAGAAAACTGAAGAACAAACAATACGACATCGAGTTTGCTGCAATCCACGGCTTTATGGATGAGGTGCTCAACAGCCCTCTAAAATCCTCCAAAAAACTGATGTGGATCCACAATGACCTGACTCAAGTTAGCGGCTACACACCGGAAAAAATCAGACGCTTTTTCAATTATGACAAGGTGATGGTAATTTCTGAAAAAATTCAGAACACTTTTTTATCGTTAGCAAAAACCGAAGAAGAAAAATCAAAGATTATTAGAATTTATAATCCTTTGGACACCGATGAAATTCTGACCAAATCTCAGTCCGAACTTCCATCAACCATCAACCATCAACTATCAACCAATAACAATCCATTATTCATTTCCGTAGGCACGGTTTTCCCTCAGAAAGGATTCGACAGATTACTAAGAGTTCATAAAAGACTTTTGGATGAAGGTTTCCTGCATAAAGTATTGATTGTAGGCGACGGCTACGATTTTGAAAATGTAAAGAAGCTGAAAACAGAATTAGGAGTTGATGAATCAGCAACAATGCTGGGTTTTACAGACAATCCTTATCCTTATTTCAAAGCGGCTGATTTTTATATTCTGAGTTCCCGTTACGAAGGCTTTCCAACTGTTTTGTTTGAAGGAATCACTTTGAAAAAGAACATTATCGCAACCGATGTTTCTGGTGTAAGCGAAATGCTGGAAAATGGAAAATTAGGATTGATCACACAAAACTCTGAAGACGGTATCTACCAGGGAATGAAACAGGCTTTAACCAATCCTAAAAGTTTCAAAACATATCAGGACAACTTGCAGAATTATGAGATGCCTTTCAATTTGGAAAATTCTGTCCATTCGATAATGGAAATCATTGATAATTTGTAATTTTACCCAATGGGTTATTCTGTTATTCAAAAAGATTTTTACAGGGAAAGTGGAAAATATCTGTCATCTTTTCAGATTCTGAAAAAGTGTTTCAGCCCCAATCTGCATTATGTTTATATTTTCAGAAAAACACAAAAGCATTACAAAAAACCAATCATTGGCTTATTTTACAAGCTGATCCTGCGGCATTATCAAATCAAATACGGATTTCAGATCTACCCTCAGACTCAGATTGGCGAAGGACTTTATCTTGGACATTGGGGACAATTGGTCATTAATCCAAAGGCTAAAATCGGGAAAAACTGCAACATTGCTCAAGGTGTAACCATCGCTCAGGCTAATCGTGGAAAAAATGAAGGCGTTCCTGTGATTGGTAACGAAGTCTGGATTGGTCCAAACGCTGTTATTGTAGGAAATGTCGTTATCGGTAATAATGTTTTGATTGCTCCTAATGCTTACGTCACAACAGATGTCCCTGATAATTCTGTAGTGGTTGGTAATCCTGCTGTTATTTCTTCAAAAGCCAATGCAACGGAAAATTATATTAATAATAAAGTTTAGTGCCAGAAGTAGATTTTCAAAACAGCAGATAGAATGATATGACTTCTGCTAAGACAGATCTTCTTCCTGTTCAACCATTTCAAATGTATTCTCAGAGTGAGGTTCAGTCTTTCAATCCTATTCGTTCCATATCTTTTGGAATGGTGAACCACTTTTGGAATTAAATATTGATAGTTCTTCAGCTGGTCGGTGAATATCATTTTTGCTTTGGCATTCAATAAAGTTTTCACTAAAGCGTTCAGGGTTTGATTATTTCTTTTTCCAATATAGAAAGTAGCGGTTTTTTTCATCACTTTATCAATTGCGTAAACCAGCCACATCGGGTTGCTTTTCTTTCTGATATAAAATCGCATCTCATCCAGTTCATAAGTCTTTCCGAATGATAGAACAGGTGATACAATATTTTCTGCTATATTTTTAATTCTTCTGAGCAATGTCGTAGCTGATATTTGTAATACTCTTGCAATAGAACGGATACCAAGACCTTCTTTGGTTAATTGGATAATTAATGGATTGATATTAGAGTGATAAGCTTTGTAAGTATAATAGTCCAAAAACCTTTTATGACAACCTTTACAGATATACTGTTGTTTTCTGGTTTTTGTAGTCCCATTTCTAATGATCTTGCCTGAATAACAAAAAGGACAAATTCCTGTATCACTAACTTTGACATATCTATAATGATTCCCAATCATTTGCATTCTATTTTTTCTCCAAAAATAAACGAGGGTAGGTAATTCCTACTCTCGTTTTTAAATCTATTAATTATTATTTTATTTGATTTTTAATGAGTTAATATAAAAAATCACACTTATCACTAACTTTGAAACATTACCAGCTCCCGAAGCCCCACTTAAAAATCAATCTTTGATAAGCCACAGCTTTTTCTATTAAAAAAAGTTAATTTACAATCCATCAAAAAATCATTAGCGATTAAAGATTATCTTTGCGAATTATTTCTCGGATGAAGAAACTTGTCATAATTCCAACTTACAACGAAAAAGAAAACATCGAAAAAATCATTTCGGCGGTTTTTGATTTGCAACAGGATTTTCACATTTTGGTTGTAGATGACTCTTCTCCGGATGGAACTGCGGAAATTGTAAAAAGTTTGCGGGAAAAATATCCGGTTCAGCTTCACTTGACTGTTAGGAAAATCAAGGATGGATTGGGCAAAGCTTATATTCACGGATTTCAGTGGGCAATTCATAATGATTATGATTTCATTTTCGAGATGGATGCCGATTTTTCTCACAATCCGAAGGATTTAATCAAACTTTATGAAGCCTGCAAAAATGCAGACATGTCCGTTGGGTCCAGATATTCGCAGGGTGTGAATGTGGTGAACTGGCCGATGGGAAGAGTTTTGCTGTCTTACTTTGCTTCGAAATATGTACGTTTTGTTCTTGGGCTTCCTATTCACGATACGACTGCGGGATTTGTTTGTTTCAGAAAAGAAACATTGATAGCAATCGGTTTAGACAAAATCAAATTGAAAGGTTACGGTTTCCAAGTTGAGATGAAATATAGAGTTTTCAAGAAAAACCTGAAAATTGTAGAAGTTCCAATTATTTTTACAGACAGAACAGAAGGTGAAAGCAAAATGAATGGCGGCATTATCCAGGAAGCCGTTTTTGGTGTTCTGAATCTCAAATGGAAAAACCTCATCGGAAAATTGTAGTGATTATGAAATATTTATTTTATATATCAATGATTTTCTGTGTTTTGTCTTGCGAAGAAGCAATACAGAAACCTGAACATATTTTGCCCGAAGAGAAAATGTCTGAGATTATTGCAGATTTTGCCATCAATGACCAGAGTTATGCCATCGGAGGAAATATCAATACAGAAAACGCAACAAGATTTATTCTGAAAAAATATAATATCAAAGGTCAATTATTTTCGGACAGTTATAAATATTATATGACGAAGCCAGAAGATTTGAAAGATATTATGAATAAAGCTCAGGACATCATCAAGTCAAAAGACCCAAAAGCAGAAGCTTACATCAATAAAAAATTAAAAGAAACTAACGCAAACGGAACTGTTCCTGCACAAGCAAGATAATCGTTGTGGAAATCAAGTTCTATTCGGTAAAATAATAACCGAAGCGAAAATTAAGATATACGAATGAAATTTTTTGAAATCGAAAAAACTTCAGAGTCCAAAGCGAGAGCTGGAGTCATTACGACAGACCACGGACAAATCCAAACCCCGATTTTTATGCCGGTTGGAACTGTTGCATCGGTGAAAGCCGTTCATCAGAGAGAACTGAAAGAAGATATAAAAGCCCAGATTATTTTAGGAAATACTTACCATTTGATGCTTCGTCCCAAGATGGATATTATGGAGCAAGCGGGCGGACTTCACCAATTTATGAATTGGGACAGACCAATCTTGACGGATTCTGGCGGTTATCAGGTTTTTTCTTTGGCAAAAAGCAGAAAAATCACTGAAGAAGGTGTGAAATTCAAATCACATATCGACGGCAGTATGCATTTTATGTCGCCAGAGGTTTCTATGCAAATCCAAAGACAGATTGGAGCTGATATTTTTATGGCTTTTGATGAGTGTATTGCTTATCCAAGTGATTATAATGCTGTAAAAACCTCAATGGAGTTAACGCATCGTTGGTTGAAAAGATGTATCGATTGGACTGAAGAAAATAAAGAGTTGTACGGTCATAAACAAAGATTGTTCCCGATTGTTCAAGGGTCTTGTTATTCAGATTTAAGGAAAATTTCGGCTGAGGTAATTTCAGAAGCTGGAGCAGAAGGTAACGCCATTGGTGGACTTTCCGTAGGTGAACCTGAAGACGAAATGTACAGAATCACAAACGAAGTAACAGACATTCTACCAAAAGATAAACCAAGATATTTGATGGGTGTTGGAACTCCTTGGAATATTCTGGAAAGTATTGGTTTTGGTGTTGATATGATGGATTGTGTGATGCCGACGAGAAATGCGAGAAATGCAATGCTCTTCACTTGGCAAGGTGTGATGAATATGAAAAACGAAAAGTGGAAAGCAGATTTTTCACCGTTGGATGAGTTTGGAACCAGTTACGTGGACCAAGAGTACAGCAAAGCTTATGTACGTCACCTTTTTGTAGCGAAAGAATATTTGGCAAAACAAATTGCTTCGATTCACAATTTGGCATTTTATCTGGATTTGGTAAAAGTAGCCAGAGAACATATTATTGCTGGCGATTTCTACCAATGGAAAGACCAAATTATTCCTCAGTTGAAACAAAGACTGTAAAATACATAAGAGAAAAGTAAAAAGAACCAAGATTTTAAATCAATCATCATTTATCAATTATAACTGAATGAAAATCATAGACCTTTACGTCATCAAAAAATATTTGGGAACCCTCATTTTTATGTTGGTGTTGTTATCTGTGATTATTATGGTGGTGGACGTTCAGGCGAAAACCCCAAGGATTGAGAGCAACGGATTTACGGTTGGTTATTTTTTACTGAATTTCTATCCGTTTTGGATTATGAATTTGATTCTGACATTTATGTCGATTCTCGTTTTCATTACCGTAATTTTCTTCACTTCCAGAATGGCGAATAACACAGAGATTGTTGCTATTGTGAGTAGTGGAGCTAGTTTTCACCGATTTGCAAGGCCTTATCTTTTGACTTCTTTGCTGATTGCGTTTATCACTTTAGCAGTTAATCACTTCATTTTACCTTGGTCCAATATCAAGAAAAATGTTTTGGAGCCTTACACCTACAACGCTATTAATAAAGAAAAACTTCTGGGAAATATGAGCATCGCCTCCAACATCAATCCCAGCGAATATATTTTTGTCAACAGCTACAACAAAAAGGAAAACCGGGGAACTGGTTACATGTATCAGAAATTTGATAAAAATAAGAAACTGATTTATCAGATTACCGCGACGGACATCCAATGGGACGCAAACAAAAAGAATTTTGCCATCAGCAATTATACAGAGCGAACGGTCAAAAAAGATAATACCGAGATTCTTGGAAGCGGACCAACTAAGATTCAGGATTTCAAATTACCACCGTCCGAATTATTTCCTGACAAACTGGTAGCTCAAAACAAAACAACGCCAGAATTATTGGAGATGATAAAGCGTGAAAGAATGAAAGGGAATAATAACGTAACTTCCTTTTACAATGAGCTTTATCAAAGAACGTCAATGCCGGTTTCTATTATTATTTTGACATTTTTGGGATTGTCTTTGTCATCTGAAAAAAAACGTGGTGGATTAGGTTTGAACTTGGCGTTAGGAATTGCCTTGGCATTTTTATTTGTGTTCTCTTTTCAGGTCCTGAATGTCGTTTCCGAAAACAAAACACTCACGCCTTTATTGGCAATGTGGCTTCCCAACATCGTTTTTGCACCTATTGCAGCTTATCTTTACATTAAAAGAGCAAATCAGTAACTTCAAGATTTTCAAATTTTACTTTTTTGCTGAGCGTAAGCGCCTTTGCGAACTTATAAATGTAATGTGGAATAAAATCTTTGCGAGCTTTGCGTTCAAATAAATCAATAAAGCAACGCAATTTCTTTATGAAAGAATTTCTGAAAGCCTTCATTTTCCAAATCAATCCAAAGAAAACCATTTTTGTCAGCATTTTTTATTATGCCATTTTGGCGCACACCGTTTTTATCAAAAACCGAAATCTCTTCTTTTCTGAACAGATTCTGGTTGTAATCATCCAAAATTTCCTCTTCAGAAGGAACGTTTTCTAATCTTGAAATCACACTTTGATGAAATTGAGTTGCAAATTCTGTCATGTCAAAATTGAGTCCTGTGGTAGTCAAAACCGAACCAGCTTTAGGAATGTGGGAAAAATCATCTTGTAAAATATTGATTCCAATGCCCAAAATGTAAAATTCCTGATAATTAATTTTCTTTTTTTCGATAAGAATACCGCAAACTTTTTTTCCGTTGAGGATAACATCATTTGGCCATTTTATTTTAGCCTTGGCATTGGTCAGATTGGCAAGGAAATCCCGAACAATAATAGCGGTATAATAATTGAGGGATGTACCAGAGATATTGATTTTAGAAGATTTTACAGCAATACTGTAAGCCAGATTTTGATTTGGGATTACTCGCCATTCATTTCCATATTGTCCACGACCTTTGGTTTGATTAAAAGTAAAAACAGCAGTTGATTCGTCATCACTTAAAAGAGACAAAATTTCGTCATTGGTAGAAAAACATTCTTCAAGATGTATAATGCGGCTCATTTATGAAAACTTTAAGAGATTATTGCGATGGAAAACGGGAGATAAATAGATAAAAATCAATAAATTTGCAAATTAGACAATTTTTTGAATGAGTAAAAGTACAGAAAAACAATTATTGGTAGACAAAATCGTAGAAGCGATTCAAGATACAAAAGGAGAAGACATTCAAATCTTCGACTTATCAAACATAGAAAATGCAGCAGCAGGTACATTTATCATCTGCAGTGGAAACTCAAACACGCAAGTTTCTGCAATCGCTGGTAACGTAGAAAAAAAAGTTAGAAACGAACTCAACGACAGACCTTGGCACGTAGAAGGGACTGAGAACTCTATGTGGGTTTTGGTAGATTACGTTTCTGTAGTGGTTCACATTTTCCAAAAAGAAATCCGCGAGTATTACGATATCGAAGAACTTTGGGGAGATGCCAAAATCACGAAAATAGAAAGCTAAAAACAGATGCGTTTTGCATCAACAATTTTAAAAAATAAGAATGAATAACAAAGGATTCAATTGGTTTATACCGGTTTTGTTGGGACTTATTTTACTGATATTTCTTCCAGGACTTTTGGGAGATTCTATGGTGAAAAATATAGATGAAAAAGATTTTTACAGTCTTGTGCAGCAAGGCAAGGTAAACGAGATAATGGTCTTCAAGGATAATTCCAAAGCCGATGTTTATCTTACCAAAGCAGCAAAGGCAGAATTAGAAAAAGGAGAGAAAAAAAGCGATCCGCTTTCTGTAATCAATATCAAGCCTAATCCGGATTTTGTATTGACTTACGGTGATTTGAGATATTTTCAGGAAAAATTTGACACAATCAATTCCAAACTTCCGAAACAAGCTACAATGGAGTTTGGAAAAAGCCAAAGCGGAATGTCTGAGATATTCTTCACGGTTTTGATTTGGGGAGGATTTTTCGCATTGATTTATTTCTTTATTTTCAGAAAAATGGGCGGTGGTGCTGGAGGTCCTGGCGGACAAATCTTCAGTATCGGAAAATCCAAAGCTAAATTATTTGATGAGAAAGACAAACTGCAAGTTACTTTCAAAGATGTTGCAGGATTGGAAGGTGCTAAAGAAGAAGTTCAGGAAGTTGTAGACTTCTTGAAGAATTCTGAAAAATATACAAAATTGGGAGGTAAAATTCCAAAAGGTGTTCTTTTGGTAGGTCCTCCGGGAACTGGTAAAACTTTGCTGGCGAAAGCTGTTGCAGGGGAAGCTAAAGTTCCTTTCTTCTCACTTTCAGGTTCAGATTTCGTAGAAATGTTTGTTGGTGTTGGAGCTTCCAGAGTTAGAGACCTTTTTGCTCAGGCTCGTGCAAAATCTCCTGCGATTATTTTCATCGATGAGATTGATGCGATTGGTAGAGCGAGAGGAAAAGGCGGTTTCCAAGGCGGTAATGACGAACGTGAAAATACATTGAATCAACTGCTTACAGAAATGGATGGTTTCGGTACAGATGTGAATGTCATCGTAATGGCAGCAACCAACAGAGCTGATATTTTGGATAAAGCATTGATGAGAGCTGGACGTTTTGATCGTTCTATCTATGTAGACCTTCCGGAATTGCACGAGAGAAAACAAATCTTCGATGTGCATTTGAAAAAAATCAAGTTAGACGATTCTATCGATAGAGAATTCTTGGCAAAGCAAACACCTGGTTTCAGTGGAGCTGATATCGCAAATGTTTGTAATGAGGCTGCACTTATCGCAGCAAGAAACTCTCACGAAGCAGTTAACAAACAAGATTTCCTGGATGCTGTTGACAGAATCATAGGTGGTCTTGAAAAGAAAAATAAGGCTATAAAACCTTCAGAAAAGAGAAGAGTAGCTTTCCACGAAGCTGGTCACGCAACGATCTCTTGGCTGGTAGAGCACGCAGCGCCACTTCTTAAAGTGACAATTGTTCCTAGAGGACGCTCTCTTGGAGCAGCTTGGTATCTTCCGGAAGAAAGACAATTGACAACAACTCAGCAAATGTTGGATGAGATCTGTGCAACGCTTGGAGGTAGAGCAGCTGAACAAGCTGTTTTCGGAAATATATCTACAGGTGCTTTGTCTGACCTTGAAAGAGTTACGAAACAGGCACAGGCTATGGTTACAATTTATGGACTGAACGATAAAGTTGGTAACATTTCTTACTACGACAGTTCAGGTCAGTCTGAATATAGTTTTGGAAAACCTTACTCTGAGCAAACCGCAAAATTGATTGACGAAGAAATTTCGAAGTTAATAGAAACTCAATATCAAAGAGCGGTTACAATTCTAACTGAAAATAGAGATAAGTTAGATGCTTTGGCAAGTAAACTTTTGGAAAAAGAGGTAATTTTCCGAGAAGACTTAGAAGAAATTTTTGGAAAACGTGCCTGGGATCCGGAATTAACTGAAAAACCTGTATCTAGTTTAGACAATCCTGCAGACGCTGGAAATGTCTTGAATACAGAGAGTTAATTCTAAATCTATTGAAAATACAATAAAAAAGTCCTAAATAATTTAGGATTTTTTTATTAAAATAAAGTTTTGGTTTTTAGAGTATTATAATAATTCTTTACATTTGTAATAATTAATAAAAAAGCACAGAAATTGAGTCTGTTTAAGAAAATCGTAAATAAGATAATGAACCAGCCCGAAGAGGTCGAACCAGATGTAACAAAACTGGCGGATCAGCTTCGTGATGCAGATTTGGATTATAAATTTGCGCAGCTTTTTACGCATTCTGGTGGCTTTTTCAATTATTGTGCTGATGAGTCAGAAGCTTTGCAGACGCTTAATCAGATTGTAAAAATCGAGCAAATTAATAACGTGTTTTGCTGGGATCAGGACTTGAAAAATTTTCTGGATGTTATCAAAACAACAAACTCTCCTGAACTCACAGAAGATAACGACGCCGCTTTTATCACTTGCGAATATCTGATTGCTTTTGATGGCAGAATAATGCTTTCTCATAATAATATTCTTCATTATCACTCCTCACGCCTACCAAGCAAAATCATCATTATGGCCAATGTTTCTCAGATTGCGAGCAATTTGAACGAAGCGATGATGAAGGTAAAACGTGCAGGAAACCTTAAGAATTTGACTTCTATCAGCGGAAGCCAGTCCAAATTGGATACTCCTAATAAGGATAATACCAAACTTTTCTTACTTTTGCTGGAAGATTAAATTTCAGTTTTGGATAAAAATTTCATTCAGCGTTCTATTTCAGGACTTGTATATGTTCTGGTAATAGCGATTTGTACCACACCTTTGGGAGAATATCTGTTCAGCAGCTTTTTGCCAGAAGTCAAGCAGCAATATCTTTTTTATGGTTTGATAACATTTTTCCTAGTTGTAGGACTTTATGAATGTATCAAGATTATGAAATTTGATAACAGCATTTACAAATGGCTGGTTTTCCCTATTGCTGCATTTATCTATTACAAATTCACGAAACGCTTTTTCTATCACGGTTTTTTCTTTGATTATAACTTCAGCGAGATGTTGTCTTTGGCGTTAATTCCAATTGCAGCGATTACTCTTTTCAAATATTCCAGAGAACTTTACTTCGAAAATGGTAAACTGATTTTCACAGTCGTTTATTTGGCTTTGCCTTTTGGTTTTGCTTTAGGGTTGCCAAAATTCAGTACACTGGATCCAAGTAAGCCTTTAACTTTAGAAGTTTTTATGCTTTTTGTTTTGATTTGGAGCAGTGATACTTTTGCTTATCTCACAGGAAAATTCTTCGGAAAACATAAAATGGCACCAAGAATTTCGCCTAAAAAAACTTGGGAAGGTTTTGCCGGAGGTGTAATTCTGACATTAGTTTTAGGCTTCTTTGTAGAACAATATTTCCCTGAACTGAGAGGGAATTGGATGATTGTTGGATTCCTTGTTTCTGTATTCGCTCCGTTGGGAGATTTGGTAGAAAGTCAGTTAAAGCGTAGTTTTGCGGTTAAAGACAGTGGAAACATTATTCCGGGTCACGGCGGAATTCTTGATAGATTGGATAGTTTTATCATTTGTGCGCCAGTCATCTACTTATATTTTATTTTAGAAAAATTGGTTTAAAATTAATTATATGAAACTTCATAAAGAATCGAAAGGAACCTTGATTGTTGCAATTTTGTTCATTGCATTTATCGGAACCATATCTATTTATTATTTACAATTATGGTCTTTGGTTATTCTAATTCCATTATTGGTGATGTTAGGATTGATTTTTTGGTTTTTCCGAGTTCCTACAAGAGCTATTTTGGACCACACAGAAAATGTAATCGCCCCTGTTGACGGAAAAGTGGTAATGATAAAAGAAGTTTTCGAAGATGAGGTTTTGAAAGCTAATTGTATTCAGGTCTCTATTTTTATGTCACCGCTGAATGTTCATATCTGCCGTTACCCTGTTAGTGGAGAAGTGAATTACAAAAAGTACCACCCAGGAAAATATCTGGTGGCGTGGCACGAAAAATCTTCTACAGAGAACGAAAGAACTACGGTCGCTGTAAAAAGTTTGACCAATCACCAAGTGGTTTTCCGCCAGATTGCAGGTTATGTAGCAAGAAGAATCGTTTTCTATTGTAATGTTCAGGATACGGCGAAAGCAGGACACGAATTCGGATTCATTAAGTTTGGTTCCAGAATGGATGTTTTCCTTCCTTTAGATACAGAAATCCTTTGTAAAATTGGAGACAAGACAAAAGGTGGTTTGGACGTTATCGCAAGAATGAAAGATTAATATTTCAATCAATTATAAAAAAAGAGACTTACTATTAAGTCTCTTTTTTTGTTTCATCCTTCAAATTGACAATTCGATCAGTGTTTTCGCCGGTTCGGTCGGATAATTTTCTTTTTGATGTTCAGGCATTCTACTTTTGAACAATCAAATAATTTTAAAATAATGAAAACATCAGTATTCTTCTCTCTATTCTTAGTGTTATTATCAATTTTTTCTAAGGCTCAAATGGACCATATGTTCTATCAGCCGAAAAAGGAAATGAAAACGTTAGAATATAAAAATATCGAAAATGTAAGTCTGCCTGTAGAAAATGATACCATTACAGCAGTTGTTTTGAAGCCAGAATCAAAATCAATCTCAAAAACCATTTTATTTTTCCATGGAGCGGCAGGAAATATCTCCACTTATCAATATATTACTAAACCCTTGGTTGAAGATGGATTTCAGGTTGTAATGGTAGATGTTAGAGGTTACGGAAAATCAACAGGAAAACCAACACATTTGAATGTGGCAGAAGATGGTCAAAAAATGTTCAATTATCTATTGACCCGACAAGATATCAAGAATACAAAAATCTACATTTATGGAGCTTCTTTGGGCTCTCAGATTTCGACACACCTGGCTAAAGATAATCAGGCTAAAATCTCAGGACTGATTTTGGACGGCGGAATGTCCTCTTTCACAGATATTGCCATCAAATTTAAACCGGAAATGAAAGAAGTTATTGAGAAATATGTGATTTCTCCTTACTCGGCGAAAGAAGATGTTAAAGCTTTGAAAGGACTTCCAAAATTGTTTCTTTACAGCAAAGGCGACTCGACAGTTCCTTTTGAACACGGGCAAGTCATTTATAATAATGCACCAGAACCTAAACAGTTTTTAGAATTTTCTGGAGAACATATCCAAGCGATGGTTGTTGACAAAGATAGAGTTGTAAAAGCAATTGAGCAATTATAATAGAAAAGGGAAGATTAAATTAATCTTCCCTTTATTTTTAGCTTAATAAAGCTTTGTATTTTTCTCGGTTATCAATCAGTACCCAAATATTGATTAATAAAAGAATAACTGCGATAATTCTACCTTCATTTGTTGGAAATAAAGTGAAGTTGTGAAGTACAATTCCTACCAGTACGGGTAAGATAACTATTGCGCCCAAAGCTCTGGTTTTTGGAATGATGAACAATATTCCTCCAATCAATTCGACTAAACCAATTAATGGCATCAACCAAACGATTTCTCCAAAAGCAGCAAACAATTTCATTTGCTCCGGTTTCATTTCCGGCATTGGCATATAATGCAGAAACTTGTCTAATCCGGCATTGATAAACATCAATCCGAAAAGTAAGCAAAGAACGAATTTTACAATTTTCATATAATATAGTTTTAAAGTTAGTCTTAATTCAAATCAGATTTCTTGATTAATTTCTTTGTCACTTTTCCAAATTTTCCTTCCAAAGTTATCAAAAGTACGCCACTCCATTTTGGATTTAAGTCTAATGAAATAGTTCCATTACTACTATTTATTTTTTGTTCAGAAAGTTTTTGTCCAAGAACATTATGAATAGAAACATTGATGTCTCCGGAGATGTTTTTAAAATTAAATGAAACTTTATTATTGGCGGGATTTGGGAAAGGTCCTTCGATGTTTTTACTGTTCAAATCTTCTACAGAAAGTTGAGCCACATCAAATGTCCAATAACCTTCCGGAGCAACAATAGGTCTCGTTATCGATTTTCCGGAATTGGCCTGAGCCCAGATATAATATTCGATTTTCTTCGAGGTTGAAGGAAGAGAAAGATTCGCAATCCATTTACTTTCAACAGAATTATTCATACTCGTTTCCTGAAAACCGATATCACCAGATTCTCTCCAAAAAACTTTGGCTTGAGCAATTCCGGAATTATGCTTGATTTGAGCTTCCACAGGAACACTTAAACTATTGACATTTTTGATTTTAGAATGTGCTATCCAAAGCGGGTCTGCCACGCCAATCGTATGTGTAATACAATGAATCGCACCACTTAAACTTATCAAATCCTCGCCAGAATTATCAACATCAATTCCCACAACCGTATAACCCGGCATCAATTGTTTATAAATATTGAGAGCCGGTTCATCCACTTCTGGACGATAAGTTGGAACCAAAATAGTTTTGTTAATGATTACGGCATTCGTATAAGTTCTGTATGCTCCGCCGGTATTCGGATAAGCGCCGGTTGTACTTGCCGGAGCCGTAATCCATTTGATGTCATAATCATTTCCGAAAGGTGTTTTGAATGTATTTTTAATATAATCGATGTTTTGTTTGATTTGAGGTCCATCTGCAATGCCTTCCGGATATTGGCTCACAAGAATCGTTTCCTCATCCAACAATTTCATATGCATATCAATATGATGAATCTCGTCGTAAGGCAAAACAGTCATTTTACGATAAGAACTGATTCCCATATAATCTTTGAGAATTTTATCGACCTGTTCTTCGGTTTTTGCACTTACGCCGTAAGAATTTCCGGTTTTATTTTCATCCAAAATTAATTTCGATGCAAACGCATTTCCCATTCCGTCTGACATAAAATTTCCCCCTGTGTTTACCAAATCGTTGGGTGAAGTATCGGTAACATAGAGCGGAACTCCGACATACGCCGCGTGACTTGTCGGCAAAGTATTGTCCAACGGACGCGGACGATTATAAATCCAATCGACCAAAGCGCGTTCTCCAACATCATTAGAATAAACCGTGTTCGCAGCGTAATCTCTAATCCAGATACTGTTTGTATTGGCATTCAGAAATCGGACGTTCGTTAAGTCAACGCCATTGTTTGTCAAATAGGTACGAACTGTATTTTCCGATGTCGTGGCAATCAGAACTTTACATTCTTTCACGGCAGCCTGCACAATCTGCCTTTGAATATTTTGGTATTGAGTAGTCCATCTAATAACCAGATATTCAACTTCTTCCCATTGAGCCGATGTTCTTACAGGAGAAGTCGGAGCAGGTGTTCTTTTGGTTTCTGTAAACTTATAATTTGGAAGAAGAAGCTTTTCTTCTTGTGTCAAACCTTTTGGAAGAACTTCCTGAGCGTTAAAGGAATTCAGAAAAAGCAAAGAAAATAAAAATCCTGAGTAAATTTTTTTCATATGAAACGATATAATTGACGAATTTATAAAAATTTTGGATTGAATTTGAAAATAAAAAAATCCGCTCAGAATTTCTGAACGGATTATATTTATAAAATTAAGTCTAAAGTTTATTTCAAAGCGATTTCAATCACTTCGCTCATATTGTTGACATAATTGACTTTTAGATTTTTAAGATAATCTTTTTTGATTTCCTCAACATCTTTTCTATTAGCCTCACAAAGAATTACTTCCTTAATTCCTGCTCTAGTTGCAGCCAACAATTTTTCTTTGATTCCGCCAACAGGAAGGACTTTTCCTCTTAAGGTAATTTCACCCGTCATTGCCAGATGAGATTTCACTTTTTTGTTTTTGTAGCTTGAAACCATCGAGGTTAACATTGCAATTCCCGCAGAAGGACCATCTTTCGGGGTTGCACCTTCCGGAACGTGAACGTGGATGTTTTTCTTCTCGATATCTTCTTCAGAAATTCCTAATTCTTCGTAATGTGCTTTGATGAATTCCAATGCAATCGTTGCAGATTCTTTCATCACGTTTCCAAGATTCCCGGTCATTGTCAAACCTCCTTTTCCTTTGGAAAGAATACTTTCAATGAACAAAATATCACCACCGACACTTGTCCAAGCCAATCCAGTTACAACACCCGGAACATCTGTGATTTCAGCTAAAGTTTTTGGTCTTGGAACTCCAAGGATTTCGTCCACCTTTTCAACGGAGATTTTCGGGTCAAATTCATTTTCCATTGCCAACTGCAAAGCGACCCAACGGGCAACGCCAGCAATTCTTTTCTCCAATGTTCTTACTCCACTTTCCGAAGTATGAGCATCGATAATATGTTTCAATTCAGGGTTTCCTAATTTCAAGGATTTTGCATCCAAACCATTTTCCTGAAGTTGTTTTTTGATTAAGTGTCTTTTAGCAATTTCGATTTTCTCTTCCAAAGTATAACCTGCAATGCTAATGATTTCCATTCTATCCAAAAGCGGACGTTGAACAGACGAAAGTGAGTTGGCTGTCGCAATAAACATCACTTTGGAAAGGTCGTAACCCATTTCCAAGAAGTTATCATAGAAATTACTATTTTGTTCAGGGTCAAGAACTTCCAGCAACGCTGAACTTGGGTCACCGTGAATACCTTGTCCGATTTTATCAATCTCATCCAAAACAATCACAGGATTCGATGTTCCGGATTTTTTAATGGATTGAAGAATTCTTCCCGCCATTGCACCGATGTAAGTTTTTCTGTGTCCACGGATTTCGCTTTCGTCGTGCAATCCACCAAGCGAAACTCGAACGTATTTTCTTCCCAAAGAATCTGCAATCGATTTTCCAAGCGAAGTTTTACCAACTCCCGGAGGACCAACCAAACAAAGAATTGGCGATTTCATATCGTTTTTCAATTTCAGAACCGCAATGTGTTCCAAAATTCTTTTCTTGATATCCTCAAGTCCAAAATGTTCTTTATCTAAAAGCTTTTCGGCTTTCTTCAAATCAAAATGGTCTTTGGAATATTTTTCCCAAGGCAAGTCTGTGAAAAAATCCAGATAATTTCTCTGAACATTATAGTCCGGAGAATTAGGATGCTGGCGTTGAAGTCTTTGAAGTTCCTTTTGGAAATGATTTTCAACTTCGGCGTTCCAAGTTATTTTTTCAGCTTTTTTCTTGAATTCGTCTGCGTCAGATTCTGCACCGCCACCTAATTCATCCTGAATGGTTTTGATTTGCTGATTCAAGAAATATTCACGTTGTTGCTTATCAAGGTCTTTGCTTGTTTTCTGATGAATCTGATTTTTCAATTCCAAATGACGGAAATCGTCGTGCATCAATTCATACAAAGTTTTTGCACGTCCAATCAAGGTTTTTTCGTCTAGCAATCTTTGTTTCTTATCCGAAGAAAAATTACCGTTGGCTGAAACGAAATTCAATAAATCTTCCTGTCCGTCAATATTTTTAAGAGCAAACTGCGCCGCATTCGGAATGTTTGGGTCGATGTTGATGATTTTTTCTGCCAAATCCTTGATGTTGTCCATCAATGCAGAAAATTCTTCTTTATCTTTTGGTTGAGAGTCTTTTTGTTTTGTGATTTCGGCCAAGAAATAAGGCTCCTGAGAAACCATTTTTTTAACCTTGAATCTCTGAACACCTCTCGTAATAGCTGTAATATTGCCTTCCGGAAGTTTGATGATTTTGATAATCTTTGCCAAAGTTCCGATAGTGTAAAGGTCTTTCTCAGTTGGATTTTCCTCATTCGGATTTTTCTGGCTGATGATTCCAATGAATTTATTTTCCTTTTGAGCTTCCTCCAGCAATTTTTTGGATTTTTCTCTTCCTGCTGTAATTGGAATTACCACTTTGGGGAACATTACCATATTTCTTACGGGAAGAATCGGGAAAAGATTTTGAGATTCATCACTTTCCTTAGTATCGAAGTCAGAAAAATTAATTTCTTCAGCAATTATTCCAAGACCTTCGTCAAGAATCTCTTCAAAATTGATATTTTCAAATTCTGTCATAATATAGTTGATGACATATTGTCATTAATCTTAATTGATATAAAGATCGATTCTCTATATTTCTTAGAAAATCAATCTGGTTCTATGTTGGATTATAATTTCGCAAGAGCTATGCCATCAGAAAAAATAATACAATTTGTCAGTTTAATAAAAATAAACCCTTTCAGAGTTTGAAACTCTGAAAGGGTTGTAAGTATTATTTATTATCGCTGATTCAGTAGATTAAACAGATTTTCAATAAAGTTCATCTGCAAAATTAGCCTAATCTGCGAGAAATATACTTTTATATAAATTACACCAACATTCTCCGTGCTTTTTTCACGCCTTCGACAAGAATATCAATTTCCTCCAAAGTGTTATAAACCGCGAAACTAGCTCGGACTGTTCCCGCAATATTGAAGAAATCCATAATTGGTTGTGTACAATGATGCCCGGTTCTCACAGCAATTCCCATTTTGTCGAGAATCATTCCTGTGTCAGAAGCAATTCCTGCGCCTTCCAGATTGAAAGAAGCAACACCAGTTCTGTTGGCTTTTTCTCCGTAGATTTTGATTCCGTCAAGTTCCAAAAGTTTTTTCTGAGCGTAAGTCAGAAGTTCGTTTTCGTGGATTTGAAGATTGTCGTGACCAATTTGATTGATGAAATCAACAGCTGAACCCAAAGCGATATTTCCACCAACGTTAGGCGTTCCAGCTTCGAATTTGAAAGGTAAGCCTGCATAAGTTGTTTTTTCGAAACTGCAAACCGCAATCATTTCGCCACCGCCGTGGAAAGGGTGAAGGTTTTCTAGAACAGATTCTTTACCATAAAGAATTCCAGTTCCCATTGGTGCGTACATTTTGTGTCCTGAGAAAACAAAGAAGTCGCAGTCCAGTTTCTGAACATCGATTTTGAAATGCGGTGCAGATTGAGCGCCATCGATTAAAATATATGCGTTGGAAAGTCTTCTTGTTTTTTCAATGATTTGCTCAATTGGATTAATGATTCCCAAAGCGTTAGAAACTTGATTTACAGAAACAACTTTCGTCTTTTCATTAAGCCAAGAATCCAAAACATCGATTTGAAGGATTCCGTTTTCATCCATTGGGATGACCTTCAGTTTTGCGCCAGTTCTTTCGCAAAGCATCTGCCAAGGAACAATGTTGGAATGATGTTCCAGATAGGAAATGATAATCTCATCATCTTTTTTGATTTGATTCGTCAAAGCATAAGCCACCAAATTGATTCCTTCTGTTGTGCCTTTGGTGAAAATCACTTCGTAGTCGTGTTTAGCGTTGATGAACTTTTGGATTTTCTGTCTGGAAAGTTCCATTTCTTCTGTCGCCAATTGACTCAGGGTGTGGATGCCACGGTGAACATTGGCGTTGATGGTTTCGTAATATTTTTCCCAAGTTTCTAGAACTGAAATCGGTTTTTGTGATGTTGCAGCGTTGTCCAGATAAACCAAGGGTTTTCCGTTAACCTGCTGATTCAGAATTGGAAATTGTGCTCTGATATGATTGATGTTGAACATTTTATTTTAGATGTTAGAAGCTAGATTTTAGACTAATTGCAAAATTTAAAATCAATAATTAAACGTTGAATGTTTGCAGCCCGACTTGAGCGGAAATCCTTTTTTGCTTGTAATCAAGTTCTATTGAACTGGAAAACCGTCTGCAAAAAAAATTGGGAGCGGAAGGCGGATAAAGCTGCCCAAATAATTAATCTTGTTGTTTTAATTATTTAGAATGGGTCAAAGTTACGGCAAAATTTATTAAAAATTTCGATGTTAAATATTTATAAAATGAG
>Ga0308157_10000524_pt1 | contig 123094 bp, 118 predicted proteins | sample PhyBR1_FD_201035 | JGI IMG/M metagenome (GOLD analysis project Ga0308157, IMG submission 201035) | Phyllosphere microbial communities from UC Gill Tract Community Farm, Albany, California, United States - DLSLB.R1 | ecosystem: Host-associated > Plants > Phyllosphere > Unclassified | place... | reverse complement strand
TTTCATGCATCCAGACAACGCAGTAGTAGTTGCTGTTAAGATGTCTAGAAATGCTAGCAAAAATGCTGCTGCAGGACAAGATGATGAGGATGAAGAAGAAGTAGCAGTAGAAGGTGCAGCTGATGCAACTCCAGAAGCTTCTGCAGAATAATAATTAAATTAATTATTATAAAATATAAAAGCCGTAGAAAATTTCTATGGCTTTTTTGTTTTCTTTAAACAAAGTATTTTCATTCTCAAAATTTATTATATTTGTGAAGAATGGCAACGAAAGCACTTTTTAATTCAGTAGTCAATTGGTTTATTCTTCAAAGGATGGATCAGATTGAACATTTTATAAAGTATCCCGTGGAAACACAGGAAGGTCTTTTGTTTTCTCAGCTTTTCCATGCAGAAGAAACAGAATATGGTCAGAAGTATGGCTTCAGTACCATTGCCAATTATAAAGATTTTCAGAAAAAAGTCCCGATTGTTTGTTATGAGGATTTCGAACCTTATATAGAAAGAGCGAGGCAAGGTCACAAAGATGTTTTCTGGCCCGGCGTGATAAAGCAGTTTGCAAAATCTTCCGGAACAACCAATGCCAAAAGTAAATACATTCCAATTACTACAGAGAGTCTTGAGGACTGTCATTACAAGGCCGGGAAAGATATGGTGGCACTTTATGTGAACAATCATCCTGAAAGTGAACTGTTCCAACACAAAAATCTTAGACTGGGTGGAAGTGCGGAAATCTATCAGGATTTCAATACAAAATTTGGGGATTTGTCAGCGATTCTCATTGAAAATCTTCCTTTTTGGGTTGAGATTATCAACACACCAAGTAAAAAAACGTCTTTGATGTCTGAATGGGAAAGCAAGATGAAAGCAATCATTGGTGAAGTGAAAAATGAAGATGTCGGGAGTTTGACAGGCGTTCCAAGCTGGATGATGGTTCTTTTGCAAAGAACATTGCAAGAAACAGGCAAAAATAACATCGGAGAACTTTGGCCTAATTTGGAAGTGTTCTTCCACGGCGGAATTAGTTTTAAACCATACAAGAATCAATACAAGGATATCATTGGGAAAGATATTCGGTATTATGAGATCTATAATGCTTCAGAAGGTTTTTTTGGAATACAAGATCAGGCTGGAAGCGATGAAATGTTGCTGATGTTAGACTACGGAATCTTCTACGAGTTCATTCCGATGGATGAGTATTATTCAGGGAGTAGAAACGCTATTCCAATTTCTGAAGTAGAGATAAATAAAAACTACGCTGTTGTCATCACAACCAATGGCGGGCTTTGGCGTTATTTGATTGGCGATACTGTGAAGTTCACATCTATCAAACCTTATCGAATCAAAGTTTCCGGCAGAACCAAACATTACATCAATGCTTTTGGAGAGGAATTGATGATTGATAATGTGGAAACTGCGCTTAAAATAGCTTGTGAAAACCTCAATGCGAGTATTTCTGACTATACAGGTGCTCCGGTTTTTATGACCAATAATAGCAAAGGTTGCCACGAATGGATTTTCGAATTTACCAAACAGCCAAGTTGTATTGATGAATTTACCAACGTATTTGATCAAACATTAAAAACCTTGAATTCCGATTACGAGGCGAAACGTTACAATGATATTACGTTGAGAAAACCTATCATTCACTCTGCAAAACCAAATCTGTTTTATGAATGGATGGCAAGTCGCGGAAAATTAGGCGGACAAAATAAAGTTCCGAGGCTAAGTAACGATAGAGAATATATAGATCCTTTATTGGAGCTTAATCAGCAATAAATTATCCAATCAATTCTTTAGCTTGAGAAATTGCTGCCTCGGTAATCTTAGAACCGGAAATCAACTGTGCAATTTCATTCAGTTTTTCGTCTTCTGAAAGTTTTACAATTGTAGTTTTGGTCACCGCATTTTCATCAAATTTCACCACTTTGTAATTCTCGTTTCCTTTGGCTGCAACTTGTGCAAGATGGGTAATCACAATCAATTGTAAGTCCTGAGCCATTTCTTTCATCAGTTTTCCCATTTCTTCAGCAATTCTTCCGGAAACACCAGTGTCAATTTCATCAAGGATTAACGTTGGAAGCGCATTATTCTCAGCCATTATCTTTTTGATGGCAAGCATTACTCTGGAACGTTCTCCGCCAGAAACAGCACCTTGAATAGGTTTCAAAGGAAAACCGGAATTGGCCTGAAACAAAATCTGGATATTATTTTTACCGTGAAGATTGTAAGTGGCAGAATCAGACAAATCAATCTTTAAAATGGCTTTTTCCAAACCTAATTGAGCGAAGATTTCTTTGGCTTTATTTTCTAAATTGCCGGAAAACTTAGTTCGGTTTTCAGAGAGTTTTTTACTCAGAGAAGCCAGTTGAATTTCGATGAGTTTAAGTTGATTTTCTTTTTCTTCGATTTGAATTTCAATTGTTTCTAGTGAACTTTGACTGGAAGATAATTCTTCTTTTATCTTAAGTAAATTTTCAACACTATCAACCTGATGTTTCAGAAATAATGCATTGATTTTATTAACGGATGTCAACAATTGTTGAAGCAAAGCTGGATCTATCTCGAGATTTTCAGCTTTGGATTCTATTTCGGAATTAATATCCTTTAGTTCAAGATAAGACGCTTCCAAACGTTTGCTGATTTCTTCATATTCAGAAGATAATTCAGAGAGTTTCTGCATCTTATTTTTAACATCAAACAAGCTTGTCAAAATTCCAAAATCTTCCTGATTCAGTTTTGAAAGGCTTTGAGAAAGTTGCTCACTGATTTGTTCTGCATTTTCCTGAGTATTCAGCTGATTTTGCAATTCCTCAAAATCAATATTTTCAAGTTGGGCTTCTTCTAATTCCGCAAGCAAAAAGTTTTTATAATCAGATTCCTTATTATTCTCAGCCAGTGCAGATTTCAGTTGCTCAATTTCTCGTTTTGTATTTTGATAACCGAAATATTGACTTTGATAATCAGTTAATAACGTTTTATTTTTTGCCAATCCGTCCAGAATTCCGAATTGGAATTGCTCGGTAAAAAGATTAGAAGTTTCGAATTGAGAATGGATGTCTATCAGTTTTGATGACAATTCTTTCAGAATATCAAGTGTTACAGGAACATCATTGATAAAAGCGCGTGATTTTCCGTTTGGCAGAATCTCTCTTCTGATGATGGATTGCTCTTCATAATCCAGATCATTTTCTTCAAAAAAAACTTTGAAGTTTTCAGTGATTCGGAACTCGGTTTCTACAATACTTTTGGCATCAGATTTAGCAAAAGACTTCACGTCGGCTCTTTCGCCCATTATCAGTCGGAGTGCGCCGAGAATAATAGATTTTCCGGCACCAGTTTCTCCGGTGATGACTTGTAATCCGTTTTTTAAATCGATTTCTAATTTATCGATTAGAGCAAAATTTTGAATAAAAATTCTAGAAAGCATTTTTTAATTATTAATTGTCAATTATTAATTAATAATTATTTCCATTTATCCCATTTGGTATCAATGTCTTTCGGAGAGAATGTACTCATCAACGTTTTCAGTTCGCTGATATTCACAGAAGTATTAGGTCCACTGTTGAAAATGTTGAAAATTTCCGTGCTTTTGGTTTCCAGAAAAACACTGAACGGATAATTCATCTGGAAATTATTTTCATAAAACTTCAGTTGCATCAAAGATTCTGCAATGATTTTTTTAGCTGGATTCTGATCCTGTTTTGCCAAATTATCCAAACCTGATCTGTGATAGCTATAATAAACTGTTCTTAGTGTAGATGTATTTTCGTTTTGAAGTCCGGAAATCAAAGAGCCTCTGTTTCTTTGGCTTTCTATCTGATTCCATCCGTCATAGTTTTGATTCTGCGAGTTTTGTGCAATTTTGAAGGCTTTGTCAAACGCTGCTTGTCCGCCTTTCAATTGGTAGCTGTCACCATCATAACCAAGGATTACATAAATGTAAAAACTAATAACGTCGATGAGGTTTTTTCCTGAAAATTGTCTCTCGTTAAATACTAGATTCTCATTTTCATTATACTCGAAAGTAAAATTAGTATCATTAATGTTCATCAAAGGCGTTTCATATTGAGAATTGAAAACAGGTCTGGTTGCCTGAACCACAATAGAACCTTTGAAGCTGTTGTTGGAAGGACGTTCGGAAATAACCACTGCAAAATTACATTTGATTTTTTCGAAGTTCTGAAGTTTTTTCCCCGTCCAGCTTGTATTATTGATGAAGTCACGCAACGATTTTTCCAGTGTTCTGAAAACCTGCGTATTACTTCCTGCGATTTGTTGGTTGTTGATTTGTACTGTTGCTAAAAGCTCTTGTGAGTAAGCCGTTTGGGCAAAAAATAAAGCACAAATTATATAAAGTAGTTTTTTCATTCTCATAAATAGGTTTGTAAAAATAAGCAATCTTTGTCAAAGAAAATAATCTGAAACAAGGATAAAATAATAACGAAAAACTCGGGACTTTCTTACAATTTCTGTTCAATAAAATTCAGGATGTCTTTTGCTACATCTTCTTTTGATTTTAAGGAAAAAGATTGTTCCTCGGTTGGTGTAAAAAATTTGACTTTGTTTGTGGCATTGGCGAAACCTGCACCTTCATCCCGAAGAGAGTTAAGAACAATCAAGTCCAGATTTTTTTTGACTAATTTTCCTTTGGCATTTTCTTCTTCATTCTGAGTTTCCAAAGCAAAGCCAACCAAAAATTGATTCTTTTTTTGTTCGCCCATTGTTCTGAGAATGTCTTTGTTTTTAACCAGTTCTATCGTTAATTCGTTGTCGTTTTTCTTGATTTTTTCTGTGGCTTTAACTTTCGGAGTATAATCAGCGACTGCAGCACTCATTATGGCTACATCTGTATTTTCGTAATATTTGAAAACTTCATCAAACATTTCCTGAGCTGAGGTTACTCTGTGAAGTGTAATATTTTTATCATCCACTTTCTGAGAAGATGGTCCGGAAATTAGAGTGACTTCTGCGCCTCTTTTCGCCGCTTCTTTTGCCAAATCAAATCCCATTTTTCCGGAAGAATGATTTCCGATAAATCTCACTGGATCAATGTTTTCGTAAGTTGGGCCAGCAGTGATCAAGAATCTTTTTCCAGTTAATTTTTTCTCGGAATCAGAAAATTGATTTTCAACAAATTTGAAAATGGTTTCAGGTTCTGCTAATCGCCCTTGTCCAACAAGTCCACTTGCCAATTCCCCAAATTCTGCAGGAATAATTTGATGACCAAAGCTTTCGGCAGTTTGTAGATTTTTTGTCACCGTTGGATGTACATACATATCCAAATCCATTGCCGGCGCTATGACTACAGGACATTTTGCAGACATATAAACTGTCATCAAAAAATTGTCGCAAAGCCCATTGGTTATTTTTGCTAAAGTGTTAGCCGTACAAGGCGCAATCAAAATCAAATCTGCCCAAAGTGCCAATTCTACGTGGTTGTTCCAGGTTTTGTTGTCATCATAAAAATCAGTGTAAACTTTATTTTTTGAAAGCGTAGAAAAAGTCAATGGTGAAACGAAATCTTCTGCAGATTTAGTCATAATAACTTTGACTTCTGCGCCAGCTTTTACAAAATCCCGAACGAGATAATTCATTTTGTAAGCAGCAATTCCGCCGGTAATCCCAAGAATCAGTTTTTTGCCTTGCAAGCTCATTTTGCTTTGATTTTTATTAACGAAAGTATTAATAATTTTATTAACAAAAAAACCGTCTCGCATAATTATACGAGACGGTTTTGATATCTTTAACCTGAAAGATTATTTCTTTTCTTCAGTTTTTCTGAAGTAGATTTCGTCATCCAGCCATTCTCTCAACGCGATAGACGTTGGTTTTGGAAGTTTTTCGTAATGTTTAGAGATTTCGATTTGTTCTCTGTTTTCAAAAACTTCTTCCAAAGTAGAGTTGTGAACAGCAAACTCATCCAATTTTCCATGAAGTTCAGAACGGATCTCAGCATTGATTTGCTCTGCTCTTTTACCCATGATTACGATAGCCTCATAGATGCTACCTACTTTTTCTTCGATTTTATCTTTGTCGTAAGTAATTGTACTTACTTCAGCTTTTGTATCTTTAATACTCATTTGGACTGGAAATATTTTTGAGAATGCAAATATAGTAATTATCTTTTAAACTTAAAAGTAGCTTGAGGTTCAGGCGAATTGATCTTTGCACTGTCTCTTCTTGTCTGCTCTGCAGCCTTCTGCATTTCTAGCTGGTTTTTCTCCTGTGCCAGATCTTTTTTCTCGTTTTCTTTAGCCTCAGCATTTTTTACTCTAGCTTCATATTCTGCTTTTCTTTTTTCTACTTCTTCTTGGAGTTTAGCGAATTTTACTTTTTCATTTTCCAATTTTGTGTAAAGATCATCTGCAGTTTTAGAATATTCTGAGTTAGGAAACTCTGTGCTTACTCTTTTTGCATAAGCAGCAGCAGCATCCAATCTTTCTTTTTTCAAATCATAGATGGAGTTGATAGCCAATTCATATTTAGATTTTAAAGAAATATCATAAATTTTTGATTTCAATTTTGTCGCCGGGAAATCTTCCAAAACATTTTCGAACGCTACAGAAGCTGCTTTGTATTCTCCCATTTTGAAATACTGTTTAGCATTTTCAAACGCTTTGAATTCCAATTTATAGCTTAGCTCATCAATTAGTTGATTGATGTTTTTGGAACGTTCAGAATCCGGATAGTCATTAATGAAACCTTGTAATTCTGTAATGGCAGATTCGGTATTACTTTGATCTAAGTTATACTGTAAAGATCCTTCATAATAACAAAGTGCAGATAAGTAAGCCGCTTCTTCTTTTCTAGGATCCTGAGGGAAACTTATCGCAAAATTTTTGAATTGATTAGCCGCTAATCTGTAGTTTTTGTCATAATAATTGGCATATGCAGAGTTGAAAACCACGTTTGGAGCATCATCCGTTCCTGCCACAAGGTTTGGTAATCTGTCATATAAAGCTAAAGCATCTGCCCACTTTTTTTTCGCAAATTTTTCGTTTGCAACTTTTAAGATAAAATCTTTGTCGGCACTCTTCATCGCCTGATCCATTTCAGTTTTGCAAGACAGCAAAAACATAGATAATACTACTAAACTGATATATTTCTTCATAATTCCGCACAGAATAAATCTGCTTACTTGATTCTAATTAATTTGCAAAAATAAAACTTTTTTTCCCAAAACTTTTTTTTTATGAAAGATTAACGTTTTTCGTTCAAAATTATTTAATAATGTCTCCCATATTCAGAAACTTTAGTGTCAATTGTGATTCTAATTTTTAGACTATTAATAAATAATGTATTTTTGCAAATTACAAGGATTTTAAATGAAAAATATCAGGAATTTCTGCATCATTGCACATATCGACCACGGTAAAAGTACATTGGCAGATCGTCTTTTAGAATATACAAACACTGTTAGTCAAAGGGAATTGCAGTCGCAAACCTTGGACGATATGGATCTTGAGAAAGAACGTGGAATCACAATCAAGTCTCACGCAATCCAAATGGATTACGAATATAAAGGAGAAAAATTTGTTCTTAATCTAATTGATACACCAGGACACGTGGACTTTTCTTACGAAGTTTCCCGTTCTATCGCAGCTTGCGAAGGAGCACTTTTGATTGTTGATGCGGCACAAAGTATCCAGGCACAGACAATTAGTAATTTATATTTGGCTTTGGAAAATGATTTAACGATTATTCCAATTCTGAATAAAATTGATCTTCCTTCTGCAAATCCTGAAGAAGTAACCGACGAAATTATGAATCTTATCGGTTGCGAATATGAGGATGTTTTGAGAGTATCTGGAAAAACAGGCGAAGGTGTTCATCATTTACTGGAACAAATTGTTGAAAGAATTCCTGCGCCGGTTGGAGATCCAGATGCGCCGCTTCAAGCTTTGATTTTTGATTCTGTTTACAACCCGTTTAGAGGAATTGAAGCTTATTTTAAAGTTGTTAACGGAAGCATTACTAAAAATGAGAAAATTAAATTTTTCGCAACAGGAAAAGAATATGGCGCTGATGAAGTAGGAACTTTAAAATTAAAACAAGTTCCAAAAAAGTCAGTTGAATGTGGAGATGTAGGTTATTTGGTTTCCGGTATCAAAGATGCTCGTGAAGTAAAAGTTGGAGATACAATCACTTCTTTTAACAAACCTGCTGCTGGACCAATTGAAGGTTTTGAGGAAGTAAAGCCAATGGTTTTCGCGGGTATTTATCCGATTGATTCTGAGGATTTTGAAGAATTAAGATTCTCATTAGAAAAATTAAGACTGAATGATGCTTCTTTGGTTTTCGAACCGGAAAGCTCTGCAGCGCTTGGTTTTGGTTTCCGTTGCGGATTTTTGGGAATGTTGCATATGGAAATTGTTCAGGAACGTTTGGACAGAGAATTCAATATGAATGTAATCACAACAGTTCCTAACGTTTCTTATCACGGATTTACCAAAAAAGATCCGGAAGATATAATATTAATCAACAACCCTTCCGAAATGATGGATCCAACCACAATGGATCGTGTGGAAGAACCTTTTATCAAGGCTTCTATTATTACAAAATCTGATTTCGTAGGTTCTGTAATGACACTTTGTATCGAAAAACGTGGAGAGATTGTTAACCAAAGTTATTTGACTTCTGAAAGAGTTGAATTAATCTTTAATATGCCATTAGCTGAAGTTGTTTTCGATTTTTATGACAGACTGAAATCTATTTCCAAAGGTTATGCGTCCTTCGATTATCATCCAATTGGATTTAGGGCTTCGAAGTTGGTAAAAATGGATATTTTGATTAATGGAGATATGGTAGATGCTTTATCTTCATTGATTCACGATTCCAACGCTTATCACATTGGTAAAAAAATGTGTGAAAAACTTCGTGAATTGATTCCGAGACAGCAGTTTGATATCGCGGTTCAAGCAGCTCTCGGAACAAAAGTTATTGCGAGAGAAACTATCAAAGCCTTAAGAAAAGACGTTACTGCAAAATGTTACGGAGGTGATATCTCCAGAAAACGTAAACTTCTGGAAAAGCAGAAAGAAGGTAAGAAAAAGATGAAGCAGATTGGTAGAGTTGAGGTTCCACAGTCTGCATTTATGGCTGTTTTGAAGCTGAATGACTAATTAACCGAATTCATTTTAAAATATAATCCACAGAATTTTTCTGTGGATTTTTTTTATTTGATTTTCCTTCCAAAAAAAGTGATTTCACCATTTAGATGACGAATGATTTTTGTAATATTATTGTCAATACTTTTTTCTGTTTTTAAGTTGTTAATGTAACGAATCAATTCTTTTTTGTGGGAAGGATTCAGATTTTCAAAGTTTTTTGAGGTGATGGGATTGTCATAAATGGCTTTCTCCAATTTCGGGTGAATAAGATCCAGTCTTTCGGATTCGTCAAATTCTATTTCAACCTCAATAATTTCCCCAATTCTTTTGGGTGAGTTTTCAAGCATTTTCAAATTGATATACAATCTCCATTCTCCGGAATACTTCACAAGAGTTTGAATAAAGTCAACACCATTTACTTTCCCTTTAACGGAAATTGGACTTTTGTTTTTTCCAGAAACTTCGAAGATTTTGGCCAAGATATTTTCCGGAACAAACACAAACGGGTTGATTCCAATAAGATCAAGTTTTGCAGAAAATTTTTTATTATCCATTTAGACTTCTAATTTAATGAAATTTATAATCCACAGAATCTCCTATAGATTTTTTTGTTTCAACCGCTTAAAAGTATAATTTTGTGTATCCGTAACGCAAACCATTATGCAAAATATAAAAGTCGCTGTAGATGCCGTCATTTTTGGGTATTTTGATAAAAAAGACCTTCAGATTCTTTTAATCAAAAGAAATATTGAGCCTTTCAAAGGAGGTTGGGCGCTACCAGGAGGTTTAGTTTTGGATAATGAAAATCTGGATGATGCCGTGAAACGTGAACTTCACGAGGAAGCTGGTATCAAGCCGGACTTTTTGGAACAATTATTCACATTTGGAAATGTTGGTCGCGACCCTCGGAATCGTGTGGTTTCTATTGCTTATTTAGGATTGGTTAATCCTTCGTATCACGAACTTTTTGCCGATTCTGATGCGGATGATGCACAATGGTTCAGTGTGAATCAGCTTCCGAAACTGGCTTTTGACCATCAAGCAATTATTGAGATGGCGCTAAAAAGACTTCGTACCAAAATTCAATATCAACCGATTGGATTTAATCTTATTAATGATGAATTTGTATTTTCTGACCTCGAAAATCTTTACAAAACCATCATCGGAAAAGAAATCGACCGCCGAAATTTCCGCAAAAAAATAATGAGTTACGGACTCCTCAGCGAGACAAAAAATTTCAAAAAAGAAGGAAGCGGGAGACCTGGAAAACTATTTACTTTCAATCAGGAAAAGTATAAAGAGCTGGAGGAACAAGGTTTTTATTTTGAAATAAAATGAATTTTACTTTCTGATAATCAATTGATTAATTTAATTAGTGTAAAATTAACGCAATTAAATTTTGCTGATAATTCATATTCTTATAAATTTGTGTGAAAATAACGCAATGATGAAATACACATTACAAAATACGATTGATAGATTTCAAAGAAATGAAAATTTAGATTTTCTATTCTTTTGGGGACATACTGTTAAAGATGAAGTTACAAAATCCTGCTTCAGTCAATGGTTTCCTTGTCAGTTTGAAGAAGACGGAATAGCTTTCAAAACTGCAGAGCATTATATGATGGCAAACAAAGCCAAGTTGTTCAATGATAATGATATCTTGGAAAAAATCTTAAAATCAGAAACTCCGAATGAAGCTAAAAGCCTAGGTAGAAAAGTCAAAAACTTTGATTCTCAATTTTGGGATGAACACAAATATGAGATTGTAAAACAAGCTAATTTTCTGAAATTTTATCAAAATGAAAAGTTTAAAAAGTTTTTACTATCAACAAATGATAAAATTTTGGTAGAAGCCAGTCCGTATGATAAAATCTGGGGAATTGGAATGCTGGAATCTGATAAGAATATTCATAATCCAAATTTTTGGAACGGAGAAAATCTTTTGGGATTTGCTCTGATGGAAGTAAGAGAATTAGTTGAAAATTAATTTTAATCACAAAAAGATTAAGCATAATTATACTCTTTTTAATTAGCGTAAATATAACACAAATAATAATTAAATCTTAAAGCTATGTTCGGTTTCAGACACATCAAATTCGATTCAATGACTTACGTTCTTCATTTCAAAAATGGAAAAACCGTAAAAGAAGGAAGAGGTTTATCATTCTTTTATTTTGCTCCCAACTCATCTATCGTTGCGATTCCGATGGGAAGTAATGATTTGCCTTTTATTTTTAATGAAAACACACATGATTATCAGACCGTGAAAATTCAAGGACAAATCAGTTATAAAATTACAGACCCGAAAGCGCTTTCCAACACTTTGGATTTCACCGTAAACGAAGCTGGAGTTTATAAGAAAAATGATATTGAAAAACTGAATCAAAGAATTATTAATCTTGCTCAAACTGCGACTTCTTCTTTTATTCATCAATTAAGTTTAAAAGATGCGATTCGTTCTGCAAAACAAATTGAAGGTAATATTCTGGAAGGATTGATGAATTCTGAGGCAATAAAAACAATGGGAATTGAAATTCTTGGAGCTAATATTCTCGCTGTTCAGACTACTCCGGAAATGGCAAGAGCTTTAGAAACGGAAACCAGAGAAAAACTTCAACAACAAGCTGATGAAGCGATATATGAAAGAAGAAATTTTGCTGTAGAACAGGAAAGAAAAATCAAGGAATCTGAACTGAATACAGAAATTGCTGTAGAAGAAAAGCAAAAGCAAATCGAAGAAAAAAGGATGGAAACCGAAGTTCAACAAGAGGAAAATAACAGGATTCTGAGAGAGATGAAAATTGCCGCAGATATTTCTGTTGAAAATCAGAGAAAACAGCTAATTGAACAAAAAACAGAAAACGACAGAAAAGAAGCGGAAACTCAAGGTTATGTTTTGGAAACCTCTTTAAAACCTTACAAAGAAATGGATTGGAAAGTTTTGACAGCATTGAACGGAAACCAAGATACAAAATCTAATATTGCTTTAGCGTTCAGAGAATTGGCGGAAAATGCAGGAAAGATTGGGAATTTAAACATCAGTCCGGATTTATTGGAAAATCTTTTGAAAAAATAAAGTAATGAAAATCGAATACGCCATCATCATCAAAAATAAAACTAGACTAGAGTCTTTGATTGAACGATTCAATACCAAAGCTCAAGCGAAGTTTTATATAGAAAGTTCTGGAGGTAATTTTCGGGAATATGTGGATGAGCACGAGAAATTTCATCAGTCATTTTTGGAAGTTCAGACAAAGCTTTCAAAAGTGATTAAAAATAAAGTGATTGAAAGAGAATTCGTTCCGTCTTACATTTTCTCAGAAAATAATTTGATTGTAATTGTCGGACAAGATGGTTTGGTTGCGAATGTGGCAAAATATTCTAAAAATATTCCCATTGTGGCAATCAATCCAGATGAAGAAAGATATGACGGTGTTTTGCTTCCTTTTACAGTAAAGAACTTTCTGAACGGCGTAAATTCTGTATTGAACGAAAAGTTTAGTTCAAAGAAAATGAGGTTTGCAGAAGCGATTTTAAATGACGGACAAAAACTATTGGCGGTGAATGATTTGTTCATCGGGATTTCTTCTCATACTTCGGCTCGGTATAAAATTATGCTGAACGGAAAAGAAGAAACCCATTCTTCCAGTGGGATTATTGTCTCCACAAAAACAGGAAGTACGGGTTGGCTGAGCTCGATTTTCAATATGGCTTTCGGAATTTTAGGCGAAACTGATTTGCATTATCCAAAGTTGAAAGAGGATGATTTGTATTTTGCCGTAAGAGAACCTTTCAAAAGCATCAGAACACAGACCAATATCTGCGGAGGAAAACTGAAAAAAGGAAACAATTTAATCATAGAATCACTAATGCCAAATAATGGTTTTATCTTTAGTGATGGAATTGAGCAGGATTTTCTGCAGTTCAACAGTGGGGCGACGGCGGAAATAAAGTTGTCTGATGAGGAAGCGGTTTTGGTAATGAATTAATTTAAAAAACGATGAAAACAAAAACATTATATAGACCTGTCGGAGAAAAAGAAATGATTTTGATTATCGAGAGTAATTACAAAAAATTTCCTCCAAGATTAGAATGGCAACCCATTTTCTATCCCGTTTTGGATGAAGATTATGCTTCCGAAATTGCAGAGAAATGGAATACAAGAGATGAAGCAGGAAATTATCTTGGATTTGTTACCGAATTTGAAGTATTGGAAGATGAAGTGAATAAATATCCTGCACAAAATGTCGGAGCAAGAAATCATAATGAATTGTGGATTCCTTCAGAAGAACTGGAAGCTTTCAATCTGGCGATTGTAGGAAATATAGAAGTGAAGAAAGTGTTTATAGGAAATGAATTTAAGGAGTCCGAAAATACTAATGTGGAAAAATTATTATTAAAACTAAAAAATGAAACTTAAATTATATAAAGAGCAATTAAAAGATTGGCCACAAATAGGGTATCACATAATGGCTCAATTTGATGATGAAAAAATTATCGTTTATCAATCTTATCGAAAAGATATCGGAGAGTTTGCTGTTAAAAACCAATATTTTGGAGGAGCATTCAGCTTGGAAAGAATGACTTGGATAAAACCTAACTTCCTTTGGATGATGTATAGAAACGGTTGGGGAACAAAGGAAGGTCAGGAATGTGTCTTAGCAATCCATTTAAAATTGGAAGCGTTTAAAAGATATTTAGAAAGTGCTGTTTATTCCTCTTTTAATGATGAGCTTGGAATTTCCAGAGAAGAATGGCAAAATCAAGTGAAAGGTTCTTCTGTAAGATTACAATGGGACCCAGACCACGACCCTTTTGGGAATAAATTGGAAAGAAGAGCGATTCAAATCGGATTGAGAAATGATTTTATTAAATCTTTTGCGAAAGATGATATTATTCTGATTGAAGATATTTCGGATTTTGTAAAAGAACAACATCAATTTGTTTTGAATAAGGATTTAGATAAATTGATAATTCCTGAAGAGAAACCATTGCTGTTTGATAATGAAAATTTGAATAAAAAATTAAGACTCAATGAAACCAACAATTGAAATTATAAAAGGTGATATCACAAAAATAAATGTAGACGCAATTGTCAATGCTGCAAATTCATCCTTACTTGGTGGTGGTGGAGTTGATGGAGCAATTCATCGTGCAGGAGGAAAACAAATTCTGGAGCAGTGTATGGAAATCAGAAACCGACAAGGGAAATGCAAAACTGGAGAAGCTGTTTTTACTTCTGCTGGAAATCTTCCTGCAAAATATGTGATTCATACGGTCGGTCCGATTTGGAATAATAACGAAGAAAAAAGTTCTAAACTCTTAGCTGATTGTTATAATAATTCTTTGAAATTAGCAGTAAGTCTAAGAGTAAAAACAATTACTTTTCCTAATATCAGCACGGGAGTTTACAGATTTCCGAAAGAATTGGCTGGAAAAATAGCTGTTGAAACTGTAAGAAATTTTCAGTCAGATGTAATTGAAAAAATTATTTTCGTCTGTTTTGATGATGAAAATGAAGAGATTTATAAAAAATTATTGGAGAATGCGTAGTATTATAAAATCAGGAATCTTTGGGGTTTGCATTGGCGATGCTTTGGGCGTTCCGGTAGAATTTAAGAAAAGAGAAGACTTAAAGAAATCTCCTGTCATTGGTTATTTAGAATATATGTCTTGGAATCAGCCAAAAGGAACTTGGAGTGATGATAGTTCTCTCACGCTTTGCCTTGCGGATGAATTGACCAAAGGTTATGATTTGGAAAAAATAGGACAGAGTTTTGTGAAATGGGTAAAATACGGGCATTGGACTGCTCACGGAAAATTATTTGATATCGGCGGAACAACAAGACATTCCATAGCAAGATTAATTAAAGGAGAAAGCGCCAGATTTTCAGGAAATATTTTTGAAGAAGATAATGGCAATGGCTCTTTGATGAGAATTCTTCCCTTAGCTTTTTACCTTAAAAATGAAGAAATATTGAAAAATTATATCAAACTGTAAAAGAAGTTTCGTCTATTACCCACGGACATTTTCGTTCTGTTTTTGCCTGTTTTATTTATGTGATTTTTGCGATTGAACTGATTAAAGGAAAAAGCAAAAAAGAAGCTTATGGTTATATTCAAAAAACAGCTTTGGAATATGCAGTAAATCAAGAATTTAATCCAAAAGAAATTGAACTTTTTGACAAAATTTTAAACAATGATATTTCAACTTTTCCCGAAGATGAGATTAAAAGTAGTGGTTACGTTCTTCACAGTCTGGAAGCTTCGTTATGGTGTTTTTTGAATTCTGAAAGTTACTCTGATGCAGTTTTGAAAGCTGTCAATTTAGGAGAAGACACAGACACAACCGGAGCAATCACAGGTGGAATTGCTGGAATGTTTTATGGGTTTGAAAATATTCCTGATGAATGGATTTCTGAATTGGTAAGGAAAGATGATATTGAGAAATTATGTGAAAAATTAGCGCTTAAATTTTGTCTGTAAAATTTTAAAATATTTATTCATAATGTCTATCTCTTTGATTTTTAATGATTTTTTCATCAATAGAAATTTCAAATTCTTTAGAAGAAGCATTGTAGAATTTAATTTTGGCCTTTTGTTTTGTTCCGGATTTAAAATATGAATATGAATAAATTAGAATCTCATTTGGCTTGAGTTCGATATAAGAATAAATATCACTCCCCATTCCGCAAATCCAATAGTTATGATTTTTAGTAAAAAAGAATCTTTTGGTATCATTATCAAAAACGTATAAAGCTGTACTTTTTGATTTGGTCGGAATTCTTAAAATTTTATCAGAAATGTTTTTAATGAAAACAGGGAAAGCATAGTATTTCTTAATGATTTTTGTGTTAAAATCTTTTTTGTAAAGAGGGATCGTGTCATTTTCTTTTACAACAATTTGAAGATTTTTATTTGATAATGAATCTGAATCATTGTTTTTTGAGTATAAGAAAGGAAATTCTTCATTTCTGAAAAAGGTATTTTTTTCTTTTAGCAAAGAGTCTTCCAGTTTTTTTATCCGGCTTGAATATTCTTTTTCCGATTCAAATTTATCAGGCGGTGGCGGAGGTGGAGAGAGAAGATTCTCATAATATTTAACATCAATATTGGACTTGATTTTTCCATTATAAATCAAATTTTCTCCGCCTTCATTACTGTCTTCATTGAATTCTTGAGTTTTCATTTTGGTATCTTTCGGAAAAGTCAACACAATGTCATCCGCAAAAGTTTTTTCTTTTGCACAACTCATTATTATAAACGAAATCAATAGAAAATAAAAAATCTTTGTCATAATAGCTTCCCTCAAATTTAATAAAATTTATCATCCGATTTTCTACATTTGTATTATGAAAAATCTCTCCATCTTATTCATCCTTATTTCTGTTTTTGGTTATTCTCAAATCCTGACACCTTACGAAAAAGGCAATGGCAACCAAACCACCACTTTTGATGAGATGCGAAAATTCTATCAGGAATTATCAAAACAATATCCATCAATTAGTTATGAAACTAAAGGCGAAGATGACAATGGCGCTCCAATCGATGTTGTAATTTTCAATCCGACAAAACAAAGTTTCGAAGAAGCCAGAAAAGGGAAATCGGTTTTGTTTATAAATAACGGAATTCATCCTGGTGAACCAGACGGAATCGATGCAACAATGATGTTGATGCGAGATTTAGCAAGTGGAAAAATCAAAGCACCAAAAAACGTCATTTTCACAGCCATTGCAAGTTACAACATCAGCGGAATGATGAACCGAGGAAGTTTTTCCAGAGCAAATCAAAATGGCCCAGAAGAATATGGTTTCCGTGGGAATGCTCGAAATTACGATTTGAACAGAGATTTCATCAAGACAGATTCCAAAAATTCCAGAAGTTTCCAGCAGATTTTTCAATGGTTGAAGCCTGATGTTTTTATCGATAACCACGTCAGCAACGGCGCAGATTATCAATATACTTTTACTTATATCTCGACCAACAAAGAACGATTGGGAAATGTTTTGGGGAATTATTTCAATGACGAAGTGCAGAGAACGCTTCTGAAAAATATGGAGAAGAAAGGTGTGATTTCTGTTCCTTATGTCAATATTCACGGCGATGTTCCGGATGGCGGTTTTCCTGCTTTTGTGGATTCACCGAGATATGCGACGGGTTACACAACTTTGTTCAATTCCATCGGGACGGTGGTGGAAACGCATATGCTGAAACCGTACAAAGACCGCGTGAAAGTCACTTACGATTATATGGTTGATAACCTGAATTATATCGATGAAAATTACAAAACCATTCAGCAGAAAAGAGCTGAAAATCTGAAACAATACAAAGTCGGAAACCGATATGCGTTGGCTTGGAAACTCGATTCTACAAAGTATGAAAACATTGATTTTAAAGGTTTTGAAGCGAAATATAAACCAAGCGATGTTTCTGGAAAAACGAGACTTTGGTACGACAGAAACTCCAAGTTTTCAAAGCCTGTCAAGTTTTACAATACTTATGTTCCGGCAAAAGAAATCACGATTCCAAAATATTACGCCATTCCACAATCCGAATGGAAAATCATCGATTTGCTGAAGCTGAACCAAATCAAAATGATTCCGATAAAACAAGATTCTACAATTGCGGTGGAAAGTTATAGAATCAAAGATTTCAAAACTGTTCCGAATCCTTACGAAGGTCATTATCTGCATTACGACACATTTGTAACCAAAGAATCCGGAAAAACCAAATTCCGAGCTGGAGATTTTCTTGTTCCATTGAATCAAGACGGTGTGAAATTTCTGTTAGAAACTTTGGAGCCGGAAGCGGTGGATTCTTATTTCAACTGGAATTTCTTTGATGCGATGTTGGGTCAGAAAGAATATTATTCGGCTTATGTTTTCGAAGATACAGCGAGCAAAATTTTGAAAGATAACAAAGCTTTGAAAACCGCTTTCGAAATTGAAAAATCAATTAATCCAAAATTTGCAGAAGACGGACAAGCACAGTTGGATTGGGTTTATAAACATTCGGAATATTATGAAAAAACGCACCGTCTTTATCCTGTTTTTAGGATTAATTAAAATATATTTCTCGCAGATTAAGCTGATTTGGCGGATTAAAATCGTTCAAAATCTGCTCAATCTGCCAAATCAGCGAGAGTTAAATTCATAAACAAAATCTAATTCTTAGGAACGTCAATCACTTTTTGTAATGCTTTTTTAGGATTTCCATTTCTGTCCCAAAGTAGCGGATAGTTTGTTCTTCCAGGAATTGGATAATCGTTTTTCCAAGACATTTCGTCCTTCATTCCCCACGTTGTAACGCGGTCCAGCTTGTCCCTTTTTTTGTAGAAAATTTGGAACAATTCTGCATATCGATTGGCCAATTGCTCATCCACATCTTTTGGCAAGCCATTGGCGTAAGGGTCAAGATAAGTTTTGAATTCCTCATTCTGAAACTGCTTGTGCAAAAAAGCCTGACCAATGATTTGTCCTTCCTTTGTCACAGGCAAAACATCCACATCGATTTCCGTAATCATCACTTTGATTCCGCAAGCTGAGTAAGCATCGATAGCATCTTCGATATATTGATTTTTCGGATAGTTCAGTCCCCAATGACCTTGGATTCCGATGCCGTCAATTCGGATTCCGGCGGCTTGAAGCATTTTTACCATTCGGACGATGCCTTTCACTTTTTCTGGTCGCCACGCATTGAAGTCGTTGTAGTATAATTCTGTATTGGGAGAATATTTCGCCGCATATTGGAAAGACAATCTCATCAGTTCATCGCCGTCGCCAATGCCTTTTACCCATCCTTCGTTACGGTAGCTGCCGTCATCGTCAATCACTTCATTCACGACATCCCAAGCTTGTACTTTCCCTGCATATCGGCTTGCAACCAGTTTGATATGGTCGTGCAGACGCTCTTTGGTTTGTTCTTTGGTTTTTTGAGTTCCATCTTCATTTTTGAAGAACCAGTCAGGCGTTTGATTTTTCCAAACCAAAGTATGACCAACGATAAACATCTTGTTTTTCAAACCAAAATCCACAAAAGCATCCGCCTGCGAAAAATCGAATTTCCCGGGAAGTGGATTCACAACTTCGGCTTTCATACAGTTTTCCGGCGTGATGGTGTTGAAATGTTCCAGAACAATAGCCTGTTGTTTTTTATCTTTTCCGCTCACGATGTCGTGGTTCACAGCGGTTCCGATTTTGAACGCTTTGGAATAAGCATCTTTGAATTTCACATTCTGAGAAAAACTAACGGAAGAAATTAAAACACTAAATATGATAAGGCACTGTCTCATAAACTCGAATATTGATTTATCTAAATATAGAAAAATTAAATAAACGGGAAATTGATATTTATTTCAATGCTTTGAATGGCTGATGATGCTTGTATAGGTAATATTCAGAGGTTTTTGAAAAGTTTATAGAATATTTTCAAATTCCAAAAATCATCATTATAGACGAATTAATTTTCGAGTTGAAGTCTGCTAAAGTTGAGCTAGAATTAATTTTAAATGCTGAAAATTATGGGAAGTCCTAATTAGAAATGATTTTATTTGACTACGTCGAGCCATTCCATTAGGTTTGGGCAGCTATTTCCGCCTTCCGCTCCAATCTTTTTGCAGAAAGTTTCCCATTAAATAGAACTTGACAACGAGCAAAAAAGGATTTCCGCTCAAGTCAGGCTGCAGATTCAACATAGAACAACAGTCAACAACATTCCGAAGGAATCTAACACAGAGTTTGTGAAAATTATTTTTTACGGTTTACATAAATTATCTCTGGCTTTTTACCATCTAAATCTCTTTTGTTTCTTCCAAAGAGACCAATTTCTGAATCGCTTGGATTTTTAATACTCAATTCTGAAGGATTAACATAGGTGTACATTCCATAACCGTGTCCAGAAACAATCCAGCCATCAGTTTTATTTAATGTAGTGATTCCAAAATCTCCTGCAGGACCACCAGCATAGACTGGTCCGAATTCCTTCATTTGTTTCAAAGCTTCATTATGAATATCTTTTATTGTATCAGTTTCATCGAAAATAATATAAGTACCATTTTTGAATACTACCCAATCTTGAAATTTAGGATTAATAGCCAATTTGATATGATTAATTAATTCTTTATTATCCATCTTTAATTCTTCGTTTGAATTGGAATTCTTTTTATTGCAATTTAACATTAGGAAGCTTAATGTTATTATTCCGATTATTAGTTTCATTTTAAATTATTATTAAAAAGATGTTTTCCAAATATACAAACTTCCTAAACAGATTTCAATCTTAAACTCCCAACGACTTGCCATTAACCAAAAACTTAGTATTTTTGGTAAAATTATTATCAACAAACCTTTTAGGTTTAATCATATGTCTATGAAAAAACTGAAATTCTCTTTATTCTCAATACTTTTTTCTTTAATCTTATCAGCTCAGCAAAATCCTTACTATCAGCAATATGCAAAATACAAAATGGATATTGATGTGGATGCTGCCAATTTCACATATCAAGGTAAACAAACTCTGGATTATAGAAATAATTCGCCGGATGAATTGAAAGTCGCTTATTTTCATTTGTATTGGAACGCTTTCAAAGCCGGTTCTATGATGGACCAGCGTGTACAGTCTCAAGGCGTGAATGCAGACGGAAGATTGGCAAAAAGAGTTGGAAATACCGTGGTTTCCAGATTGTCAGAAATCCCTAAAAGTGAAGAAGGCGCACAGAATATCCGTTGGATAAAACAGAATGGAAAAGATTTGAAATTCGAGATTCAGGGAACTGTGATGAAGGTTTTCTTGGCAGAATCAATCAAACCAAATTCTTCCACCACTTTTACAATGGAATGGGACGCCAATATCCCGATGCAAATCCGAAGAGCCGGAAGAAACAACCGTGAAGGTGTCGATATGACAATGACACAATGGTATCCGAAAATCGCTGAATATGATTATGACGGTTGGGCAGCATTTGACTATGTCGGAAGAGAATTTCACGCACCGTTTTCTGATTATGAAGTGAATATCAAAATCGATAAAGATTATGTCATTGGAGCTGGAGGAAATCTTGAAAATCCAACAGAAGTAAAAGGTTATGACAGCAGTGCAACCATAAAAGAAGATATTTCTAAGAAAGTCACTTGGAAATGGACTGCGAAAAACATTCTTGATTTTGCTTGGGCGGCTGACAGAGATTACTCGGTGGAGAGTTTCCCGATTTTGGATGGACCAAAAGTTTACTTGGTTTACCAAAAATCTGAAAAGACAAAATATTGGTCAGAGATGAAACCGTACATCACAAAATATTACCAGTTGATGAATGCGACTTTCGGACGTTACAAATGGCCAAGTTACTCATTCATCCAAGGAGGCGATGGCGGTATGGAATACGGAATGTGTACTATGATTTTGGGAGAAGCAAACTCTGTGGAAGGACTTTCCGGTTTGATGTTCCACGAAGGTGCGCACTCTTGGTTTCAGCAGATGCTCGCAACCAACGAAAGTGTAAGACCTTGGATGGATGAAGGATTTACTCAGTATGCAGAAGATTTTGTGTCCTACAGATTATTTCCGCCAAAAGAATCTCAGCCGAATCCATTTGTTGGAGCAATCAAAGCTTATGTTAATTTCACAAAATCGGGGAAAGAAGAACCTGCAGTTTGGTTGGGCGACCATCACGATAATGGAACGGCATATACTTACGCAAGTTACATCAAAGGTGAAACTTTTTTAGTTGAGTTAGGATATATTGTTGGAGAAGAAAATCTTAACAAGATTATGCTCAAATATTATGATGAATGGGCAATGAAACATCCGACAGAAAGAGACTTCATCCACATTGCGCAACAAGTTACCGGAATGGATTTGAAATGGTTCCAGCATTATTGGATTAATACCACAAAAACAATCGATTACGGCATCAAGAACGTGAAATATGACCCACAATCAACAACAATCACTTTAGTGAATAAAGGAGGTGTTCCGATGCCGATTGATTTCAGTATTTTGACAAAAGATAAAAAAGTCATCAATTATAACATTCCATTGAATCTGACCAGAGTTTGGAAAACGAAAGATATTTATGGTAATATTCAGACTTTGCCATTCTGGGCTTGGACACAACAGGAATACACTTTTACAATTCCTTATACCAAATCTCAATTGTCCGCAATGGGAATTGATTTCAGCCAAAGATTAGCTGATGTGAATCCGGATGATAATTATCTGGAAGTAAAGTAATAATGTAACAGTGTAATAATTTAACAATGTATCAATGACAAACGAATCTAAGATTTTTAAATATTGGTAAACTGTTACATTTATAAATTGGTAAATTAAAAAAATGAATTCTATTGTAATCAATATAGGAAATACCAATATCCGTTTCGGATTGTTTGATGATGACAATTGTGACATCTCTTGGGTCATCAATACAAAACCTTACAAGACGACGGACGAACTTTTTGTTCAGATTCTGATGCTTTATCAGACTTATAAAATCGATACAGAGAAGATTGATAAAGTGATTATCGGTTCCGTTGTTCCTCAATTGACGAAAGTTGTGGCAAGTGCTATCAAGAAAATTCATCAGAAAGTTCCTGTAATTGTAGATAGAAATACACCGTCTGGAGTTATCCCGAAATCTAAACAAATGGGAACGGATATCTACGCCAATCTTGTAGCGGCTCATAATCTTTATCCTGCACAGAAGAAAATTATTCTGGATTTTGGAACGGCGCTCACAGCAAGCTGTTTGGATGAAAATGGAGAAACATTGGGTGTTATCATCGCGCCTGGAATTGTCACTTCGCTTAACAGTTTGATTCAAGGCACAGCACAACTTCCGGAAATCGAATTGGTAAAACCAAAATCAGTTTTGGGATTGGACACGATTTCTTGTATGCAAAGTGGAATGGTTTACGGTTTCCTAGGAATGGTGGAAGGTTTCATTGATAGAATTAATGATGAGGTGCAGGATAATTGTTTCGTCATCGCAACCGGCGGAGTGAGCCACGTTTACAAACCTTTGACTGATAAGATTAATATTGGCGACAGATTACATACTTTGAAAGGTTTGTATTTTCTGGGGAAAGATTTATAAACTATCTTTTATTCCTAAAAAAAGTTTTAACAATCTCAGAACACTCATTTTCCATAATTCCGGATACAATTTCCGTTTTTGGATGAAGCGATAAACCCTTATTAATGAACCCTCTTTGTTCGTCTCTGGCGCCAATCACAACTTTTGAAATTTGAGACCAGTTAAGCGCGCCAGCACACATGACGCAAGGTTCTAAAGTAACGTATAACGTGCAATTCTGAAGATATTTTCCTCCAAGGTAATTTGCTGCGGAAGTGATTGCCTGCATTTCTGCATGAGCAGTAACGTCGTTTAGAGTTTCTGTAAGATTATGGGATTTTGCCAAAACTCTGTCATTGGAAATAACAACACATCCAATTGGAACTTCGTCTTTTTCCAAAGCCAATTGAGCTTCTTGGAAAGCCATTTTCATAAAATATTCGTCGGTAAACATTTTTTTTAGATAGGGAATTTTTCAGATTTGGTCATATCAGCGATGCTTGTATCCAAAATCGGTAGCATACTGTCGCGGACATTAATCAATAATTTACGAATTCCACAAGTTCCCTCATCTGTACAATCTGCACATTTTTCATAAAAATTAAGAGAAGCGCAAGGTAACATGGCGACTGGTCCATCTACAATTCTAATCACATCCAGAACTTTGATATCAGCAGGGTCTTTCATAAAAGTGTAACCACCTTCAGCTCCTCTTTCGCTTTTGAGGATTTTGTTTTGCTTCAGTTCACGCAGGATTTGTTCCAAAAATTTGAGCGGAATACGTTCGTTCTCCGATATTTTTTTAGCGGAAAATAATGAAGCATTGTTTGTCCTGTTGAGGAAAAGCAAAGTTTTGATAGCGTATTTGACTCTTTTTGAAAGCATTTTGTAAAAATAATCAAAATTTTATATTTTGAAAATATATTTATCATCAATAAAAAACCGCCTCATTATTTAATGAGACGGTTGTAGAAATATCTATTTCAAATTAAGGAAATGTAACTCCAGAATAAGAATTTGGACTAATCATGGGTAGATTAGATTTATATTTAGTATTGATTGCTTTTAAAAATTCATTAGCAATAATTCCGTACCCTCTTCCGGTTGGGTGTACACCATCTAGAGAGAATGCGCCACCTGTTACAAATGTAGCATTGTACTTTACACCATCCCATTGGATTCCAGATGCAGAATTTAATTCAATCATTTTAGCTCTTGCGTCTATGAAAGCAAGTCCGTAAGAATCAGCAAATCCTTTTATAGCAGTATTGTAAGCTGTTGTTGCGGTAGATATGTTTGTTACTTCCGTAGCAGTTAAAGAAAATTGATCTTGTAATGGGAAAGAAGCTCCGTAAATAAATTGAGATGTTGCTGTTGGAGCCGCATTAGTAAAAGCGTCTAACCCTAAAACTTTGGAAGCTGGTAATAAAATCAGTTCTCCCTCTTTTGCCTGTCTAGCTTTACCAAAAGCATTTCCTAGAATTGCTGCTTGAGTTGCAGGGATATTGTTGGCAGCAAATCCAGCAGTATAATATGGTGAAAGATCAGTTAAAGTATTGTCAATTATTATCACAGGATTTTGTCCTACTTTTGCTAAGTTAAATCTGGAGGGTGCAACGATATTAAGTAATTTGTATAAACTGGCGTTCAAAGCTTGAACCTTAGTTGCATCTAATGCAATTGTATTATAAGGTATTCTAGTAAAGTAAGGAATGGATGTTACATCAGGAATGTTTCCAATTGCCCCTTTTGTACTTCCTACACTTTTAAGACCATCGAGCACCCCTTTTATAGCTTGTTGTAAAACAGCTGGATTTGTAATGTCATTTGCCTTATAAGTTGCAGGATTTGCAGTTGCAGGCTGAACGACTGCTGGAGTGTATGTTACTACATTACCTACGGTAGAAGAATTCATACCTCCATTTGTAGCATAAGAAAGTATATCATTTGCTCCAATCCACAGAGAGAAAAATGTCGGCTTTTGAGCCATTGCATCTGCTAAAACTGACGTTGTTGCTGATGAAGCAAATCTTACAAAATAGGGATTTGCTGCCCCAACTTGTAAGTTCGCTGCACTTCCGTAGCCAGGAGCAACCAAATGAAATGATTTTGCTCCAGGAACGCCCATATTTTGGTATGGTCCGCCTGACGAAATGTTATCTAGTGCTGCGGCTGGGTCAGATTGTTCTGGAGATAGCGCTCCATTTACAACTTTTAATGTGTATTTTCCTCCAAATCCAGGAAGACCAACAAATCCTCCTGTGTTATTTGGCATCATAGGTTGTTTAAACTCACCACCACCTGCAAGTTTCATTTGAGTAGCCAACATACTTGGGTAAGATTCATTTTGTCCATCAATGTATAGTGCGCCATCTCTGTACCCGGAAGTAAGAGAATTACCTAAAGAAACATATTTTGAGAAATCGGCTTCACCAGAAGTAATAACAATATCTTCTGTACTATTTTCAAAATCTGACTGACAACTTACCGCAAATAAAAGCGTTGCAGCTAATGTTGATATATATAATTTTTTCATAATAGATTCAATTTTTAAAATGCGTTGTAAGATAGTCCTAAACCAAAATAGAATACATCAGCTTTTGCTTGTCCTGCAAAGTTGTAATATTTATTATTAAAAGTTCTGCTTTTGGGCATTGCATAAGCTCCTGAAATGTCTACTCCAAGTTTGTTGAATTTTAGACCAATACCTCCAGTAATAACATAATTGTCAAAAGATGGTGTTTCTGGGATGAAATCCTTATCTGCATAAGGAGACTGATCATAGTACCAGCCTAATCTTCCTGCAATCATATCATTGAATGCATATTGTGTTCCTACACGTACACTTGATGTATTTTTAAAGTTCTTAGGTGTTACATTGATTGTTGGATCGTTGGGCTGATTACCAGCAGGTGCATTCTCGAAATCTAATGTTAGCTTGCTGTATCTTTCCCATCCGTGATAGTTATAATCTGCAGACAATGACCATTTTGGAGTAACCTTATAGGTTAAACCAACTGTATATTCATCAACCAAAGGTAGAGTCGCCTTAAAATTGTCAACGCCGCCAGTACTTACTAAATTTAAATTTGAGTAAAGAGATGAAGGAACCATAAATGTAGCTTTACCTTTTTTAGCTTTCATGTCTACAGGTGAACGGTAAGCAACACTTACATCCCATTTATTATCGGGTTGAAAATAGAATCCAAATCCAAATCCATGACCTTTTGCCTCGTCGTCTAATAAGTTTAATTGACCACCATAAGCCGTTAAAGCTTTTGTCCAATCTACTTTTCCTGTTGCATAGATATAACTCGCTCCAAAAGATGCCCAAGGTGCAAGCTTTACAGAAACCATTGGTTGCCAGAAGAAACTTTTTAATTCCAGTTTCTGAACCATTTCTTTTCCTCCCCAGCTGCTTGGCCATTCGATAGTACTTCCAAAAGGGGTTGATAAACTAAAACCTACAGAGACATTGTCAAGAACTTTGTATGCAATTGCTGCATAAATGGGTGTTCCCAATGGATTATCTGTTTCGGTTTGTTGCAGAGTACTAGTATTTTGATATGTAATCTGATTTGATACTCCAAAACCTCCTGCTACTACACTCAGTTTTGAAGGAATGAAAGAAATCCCTGCTGGGTTGAAGAACGCAACACTTGCATCCTCTGCGTGAGCACTGGTGTGAGCCATCGCCAGCTGTTTAACACCCTGTAGAGATACTCGGAAACCTCCTGCGTATGTCATTACTCCGGCTGCTAGTGCCATTGATATTAAAATTCGTTTCATATAATTATTATTAATGTTCCAAATTTATAATTATTTTAATAACAATTGAAAAAAAACATAAAAAATGTTAAACATTGCTATTCGTAGAATAATTGTTTAAGTTAATATGTATTTTATATATTTGAAAATTAGATGATTAAATTGTTTTCAGTGTTTTTTATAAATTTAGTTTAACTTTAAACAATGCAGTGTAAATCATAATAAATCACTAAATTGTAATTTGATTATATATTAATGATAGGCTCGTTTTTTTGATTAATTGTTAATATTAATTCAGTATTAACTTAAAATTAACAAAAAAATATTTTTAAAAGATATTATCGTTAAGCTTAAATAAAAATTATATTAACTTTGCAATCAGACATAAAAAATAAAATATGAGTTGTGGATGTAAAACATCCGGCGATTCTTCCCATTCTTGCGGCACCAAGTCCGCTAATGGGTGTAGTAGTGTAGATACCTGCGGGAATAGTTATAAATTAAGTGTTTTTGACTGGCTTTCTGATATTGATCCTTCAAAATCAAAAAGTTCTGAATATGTGGAAGTTCGTTTTAAAAACGATCGTAAATTCTATTATAAAAACGTCAACAACCTCCCTTTACATATTGGTAGCATCATTGCTGTAGAATCTAGTCCGGGTCACGATATAGGTGTAGTAAGTCTTGCTGGAGAATTGGTGAAAATCCAAATGAAAAAAAAGAATGTTCCAGAAGAGCACACCCTGAAAATTTATAGACTTGCCAATCAAAAAGATATTGAAACCTGGCAAGAACTAAGAAAAAAAGAAAATAACATCAAGATTGATGCACGTAAAATTGCTTACGGACTCAACCTTGAAATGAAAATAACAGATGTAGAATACCAAGGAGATGGTTCCAAGGTCACTTTTTATTACACGGCTGATAACAGAATCGATTTCCGCCAGTTGATAAAAGAATATGCATCCAATTTTCGTACGAAGATTGATATGAAGCAGATTGGGTTCCGTCAGGAGTCTGCAAAAGTCGGTGGAATTGGGTCTTGTGGAAGAGAATTGTGCTGTTCATCGTGGCTTACCGACTTCCGTTCTGTGAATACCAATGCGGCAAGATATCAGCAGTTGAGCATCAATCCTCAGAAATTGGCTGGACAATGTGGTAAACTGAAATGTTGTCTCAATTACGAATTGGATAGTTATCTGGATGTTCTTAGAGATTTTCCGTCATCTAGCACAGTTCTGAATACCGAGAAAGGAAGAGCTTTTTGTATCAAAATCGATGTTTTCAAAAAGAAAATGTGGTTTGCCTATGTAGAGAATTCTATGGCTTGGTACGATTTGGATATTTATGAAGTGAAGAAGTTGATTGCCATCAATAAAAATGGTGAAAAAGCACCAGCTTTGGAAGATTTGAAAGTTATTGAAAATCCTTTGGTAACTTCGGATTTGATACAAGAAAATAGTGTGGATCGTTTTGAGAAAAAATTCAAAAAACCAAGAAGCGGTCAAAACAACAGAGACAGAAATCCAAGACAAGGCGATAACAGACCGGCGAAATCACAGGATAATAAAAATCTTCGTCAAGCAGAAAACAGAAATCGTTTTAATGAACAAAAGCCTGTAGAAAACAAGTCTGCTGCTCCAAAGTCTCAAGCTACTGATAATCAGCAAGTCTCAGACAAAAATCCGAAGCAGAATCATAACAAAAACCGTCAGAATGGACAAAAGCCGGTAGAAAATAAATCGGTGGCTCCGAATGTTCAGGCGACCGATAATAATCAACCTCAGGAAAATAAAACGCATAAAAAACCGTTCAAAAAACCGAAAAAGAAAACACCTCCTAAAAATGAAGGGAATGCTTAGGTCACTTTTTGCTTTTGTTCTATTGATTTCACTCTTTTCTTGCGAGAACGGAGATGATAAGGTGTTGATTAATGATGTTGGTAGCCAATGGAATAAAAAGAAAGTTCAACAGTTTGATTTTGATGTGAAAGATGCTCAGAATCAGAAAAATATCATATTTGTTGTTCGTAATAATAATGATTATCCTTACAGCAATCTTAGATTGATTGCGACTGTTGAACACAACAAAAAAGCAATTGCTACAGACACACTCAACTATGTTTTGGCAAAACCAAACGGTGAGTGGCTGGGAACAGGATTTGGAGATACAAAGGAGACATTATTTCAATATAAGCTTAATTACAAATTCCCTCAAAACGGTAATTATTCTGTGAAAGTTGTACAGGCAATGAGGAAAAATATCTTACCGGGAATAGAAGATTTAGGTATTAAAATTCAAAATTTAAAGCCATAATTTATTAATGGAAAATAAAAAAGCTGAAAATAAAACTTTCCCTCTGCCAGACAAGAGAAAGGCTAAATCGGGAATCCGAAAATGGATCAAATTCATTTGGATAGGATTTTTAGCGGCTGTGTTGGGTATATCAGGTTTATTCTTCGCCGTTTCTCAAGGTTTCGTAGGAGATATGCCAGATGTAAAGGAGTTGGAAAACCCTGATATTTATGTTGCTTCGGAAATTTATTCTTCCGATAATGTTTTGTTGGGAAAATTCGAGAAAGAAAAAACTAAGCCGGTAACTTATAAACAGTTGCCTCCATATTTGGTTTATGCTCTGCAAGCTAAAGAAGATGAACGTTTTAAAGAACATTCTGGTATAGATTTGAAATCAATTCTTAGAGCGGTAAGATTTGGTGGAGAAAGAGGTGGAGGTTCTACCATCACACAACAGTTGGCGAAATTATTGTTTACAGGAAATGCTTCTCAGAATAAAATAGAAAGAGCATTTCAAAAGCTGAAAGAATGGTGCGTTGCGGTAAGTCTTGAAAAGCGTTATACAAAAGAAGAAATTGTTGCTCTATACTTTAATAAAATGGATTTCCTTTTCAATGCGAAAGGGATTGAGATGGCTTCCAGAGTTTATTTCAACAAATCTGTTAATCAATTGACATTGCCGGAAGCAGCAACTTTTGTAGCAATGTTGGAAGCGCCGAGAAGAAACAACCCTTACAGAAATCCTGAAAGAGCAAAAACCAGAAGAGATGTTGTTCTGAAGCAAATGGTTGAGACTGGTTATATCGATCAATCTACTTATGAGCAGGCTGTAGCAACTCCGGTTGTAGTAGATTTCCATGAGATCAAAACAGTTGAAGAAGGATTTTCTTCATATTACAAATTTTACTTAAGAAAAGAGATTCAGCAATATTTAGAATCTTACGAAAAAGAAACAGGCAAAGAACTGAATCTTTATAAAAACGGATTGAAAATCTATGTGACTTTGGATTCCAGAATGCAAAAATATGCAGAGGAAGCTATCAAAGAACATTTGACCAATCTTCAGAGAAGTTTTGACGGCGAGATGAAACGTAATCCAAATCGTCCTTATTATAATCTTTCCAAAAGCCAAATCAATGGCTTGATGATGTCCGCAGTTAAAAGAACCGGACGCTACAAGCAATTGAAAGCTGAAGGAATGCCTGAAGATTCTATTATGATGGACTTCCACGAGCCTACAAAAATGACGAGGTTTACTTGGGAAGGCGAAGAGGAGGTAGAAATGTCGCCTTGGGATTCTATCCGTTATCACAAACAAATTGCACAGGCTGGATTGATGTCTATGGAACCTGCAACCGGTGATATCAAAGCTTGGGTTGGAGGGATTAACTGGCAACATTTCCAGTATGATCACGTGAAACAAGGGAAACGTCAGGTAGGATCTACTTTCAAACCTTTCGTATATGCCACGGCAATTATGCACCTTGGGATGACGCCTTGTTCTACAGTTTCCAACGCATCTTATTCCAAAGGAAGCTGGCACGTAAAAGGTGGAGGTGGAACGGTTACCATCAAAGAAGCGATTGCAAAATCCCTAAACCCTGTGGCAATTCGATTAGCTGAAATGTCCGGAACGGAAAATGTCATCCAATTAGCAAGAGACTTGGGAGTAACAGATCCAATTGATAAAAGTCTACCAATGGCTCTTGGTACTTCGGATATTACAATTTACGAGATGTTAGGTGCTTACAGTACATTTGCAAACTTTGGAAATTACACAAAACCGGAAATGATTTGGAGGATCGAGGATGCTAACGGACGAGTAATCAAAGAAGTGAAGCCTGTCGTGAAGGAAGTCATGAACGAAATGTACGCTTACACAATGATTGACTTGATGAAAGGTGTGGCAGAATTCGGTACAGCTTCTGGAGAATTGAGAAGAAGAGGAATTCCTGCAAGTGTAGAAATTGCTGGTAAAACAGGTACAACGCAGAAAAACTCAGATGGTTGGTTTATGGGAATTGTTCCAAAACTGGCAACCGGTGTTTGGGTTGGCTGGGAAGACAGAGCAACACACTTCTGGAGTACAGGTGAAGGGCAAGGTGCTAAAATGGGACTTCCGATTTGGGCCATTTATATGAAGAAGGTTTTTGCAAATAAAGCTTTGAATATCCTGCCGGAAGATAAATTCATCAAACCAACCAATTGGACAGGAAGTTGTTCCGATCTCAATAATCTCAGAAATGGTTATGGTGATGATGGCGGATTACAAACCATTGATGAACTGAAAAATCCTGTCAGAGAAGTTCCTGACAAGCCAGTGAAAAAAGAAGATCATTCTAATGAAGCCCTTAACTCAGGAGAAGATATTGATTTTAACAAATAAATAAATCCCGCAGCATTGCGGGATTTTTGATAAATGAATATAAAAAATATTACCCAAAAATTCACTAAAGTTTTTCCAGGGGATTTTTCTGGAAATCCTATGCAGAGACAAACACCAGATGTAATGTTCTGTACAGTAGAACCTGCTGATTTTGATCAAACTGAGTTAATTGATTTTAATGAAGAGCTGTCTTTCGAAATTGGTTTGGGAAATTTAGAAAATGATAAAGATTTCTTAGCAGCGCAAAATCTTCCGGATAATGTTAGATCCTATGCAACAGCTTATGCAGGTCATCAGTTTGGAGATTGGGCGGGTCAATTGGGGGATGGAAGAGCAATCTATGCTGGCGAAATTCAAAACGGAAATCATCAAACCGAAATCCAATGGAAAGGAGCAGGAGCAACACCTTATTCCAGACATGCAGACGGCAGGGCAGTTTTGCGTTCCTCGATTCGGGAATATCTGATGAGCGAAGCGATGTTTCATCTTGGTGTTCCTACAACAAGGGCTTTGAGCCTTTCGAAAACTGGTGAAGATGTGATTCGTGATATACAATATTCCGGAAACCCGCAGAAAGAACAAGGTGCTGTTGTGGTAAGAACAGCTGAGTCGTTTCTCCGTTTCGGACATTTTGAATTATTGTCAGCAAGAAATCAAACTGACTTATTAAAAGAATTGGCTGATTATACAATTGAAAATTTTTATCCAGAAATCAATTCAGAAAATAATTCAAATAAATATATTGATTGGTTTCAGGCAATTTGCGACAGAACTTTGAATATGATAATCGATTGGTATCGGGTAGGTTTTGTTCACGGCGTGATGAATACCGATAATATGTCGATTCTAGGATTGACGATTGATTATGGACCTTACTCTATGATGGATGGTTATGATTTGGAATTCACGCCGAATACAACAGACTTGCCAGGAAAAAGATATGCTTTTGGAAAACAAGGGCAGATTTCTCATTGGAATTTGGCCGCTTTAGCGAACGCTATTTTTCCTTTGATTAATGATTCTGAAATTCTGGAAAAAATCCTGGACGATTACGGAAAACGCTTCTGGACAGAACATGATAAAATGTTAGCCAACAAATTTGGTTTTGATGAGGTTTTGCAGGAAGATGAACGGTTTTTTACCGAATGGCAACAACTGATGCAGGATTTGAATTTTGATTATACTTTATTTTTTCAAAGTCTTGAGAAACCAGCATCAGAAATTAAAACTGATGATTTCTCAAATTCTTTTTACCGAAATCTAAATGAAAATGAACTGAAAAGACTTTCTAATTTTATCGAAAAATATCAGGAAAGAAAACTCAAAAATAAAATCTCAGAGAAGGAATCTTTAGCATTAATGTCAAAAACAAATCCGAAATTCATTCTAAGAAATTATTTGTTATTCGAAGCGATTCAAGATGCGGAAAATGGCGATTACAAAATGTTTTTCAAACTCAAAGAAGCTTTACGAAATCCTTATGAAAACCGCTTTCCGGAGTTCAATCAGAAACGACCTTCGAAATATGATAATCAAACAGGTTGTAGTCAATTGTCTTGTAGTTCTTGATCTATTTTTTGTATAAATGTTTGATAATTCACAAAAAACCCTTTCAGAGTTTCAAACTCTGAAAGGGTTTTCTTTATTTTTGCAGAAATATTCCAAACTTGAAAATCCTGAATAAAATTCTATCCATTCTGAAAATCATTTTTCCTACAACCAAAGCAGAATTGTTGATTTTCCTATTCTTTGTTATTCTTTATGGCGCAAATGCGTGGTTCATTGCGGAGAATTTCCGAATCGTTTATGATGACCGAATTCCTTGGGATGGGTATTTTAGTTTTGATAATAGAGCGATTGTGCAGACTGGAGGTGGTTTTGAGAGACATCCTTTGTCCAATTATTTTTTCGATTGTATCAGAGATTTTACGTTATGGATTTCCGGGAATCGGTATGATTCTGTTTTTAGGCTTGTTTTGTCATTATTTTCAACAGTTGTCATTTCTTTAGCTAATGTTCAGATTTTCAAATACCTGAGTAATGTTATCCAACTTCCGCTAAAAATCAGCTTGTTGATTTTAGCTTTTTACGGATTGTTTGTAACGAATATTTTATTGAGTTTTACGCCAGAAACTTATACTTACACTTTATTGTTTCTTTCAATTTTCAATTATTATTCAGCAAGAAAAATTCAGGAAGAAAAAGCAATTTCTTTTGGCGCAACCATTTTAGGCTCAGTTTTCATCGGTGGATTGACGATTACCAATATTGTTAAAGTTTATATTCCGTTCTTGTTTGAGAAAAAAATCTTCTGGAACTGGAAAAAAATCGGAATGGCGGTGGCGAAAATTGCGATTTCAGTTGTTGTTTTTGTATTCCTTTTTATGCTGAGACTGAATTTTAACTTCCAGAATTTCCTCAACAAAACCGAAGAACAATATGACAAATTCTCTCAGCCAAAAGTGACACCACTTTGGGATATGATTTACTCTTGGTTTTTTGGTGGGAATATCTTGTTTCCAAGTTTGGTCATCAGAGATTATCATAACAAAAAAGGTTTTGAATACAAAGCTTTGTTTATGGATGTTTACACATCAGCGGTTCCATATATTTTTATAGCGCTTGTTTTATTATTGATGATTTGGAGCGTTATAAAGAATTATAAAAACAAATTGGTTTGGATTCTTGTGATTACATTCTTATTTGATGCTTTGGTTCATTGCATTCTGAAATTTGGACTTCATACATCTTATATTTACGGTGGACATTTCGTTTTTGTATATCCGCTTTTGCTCGGTTGGCTGTTCTTTAGTTTTAAGGAAAAAGCAATGATAACGAGTTTAATTTACGGAATACTTTTGATAATTACCGTTTACATTGGCGTCAATAATTTTTATCGAATCACAGAGTTTTACCAATTTCTGGAAACTTACTACAGATAAAAATCGCCTTCGGATTTCCGAAGGCGATTTTATTATTTTATTATCTAACTTTATTTAGCTTCCACACAAAAGACGGCGTAAGGAATGACTCTTGCGGAAGGATAAACCTTTTTTATATTCCGAAGATCGTCGGATGCACTTTGCGTCGAGAAATAACTTCCTGCCAGTATTTTATAATTAGGCCTTAGGGAAGCATCTGTTTCTACTTTTAGATTTCTGAAGTTACCTCGGAATTCTGTAGCAATTTTTCTGGCTTCATCATTACTTTTTACAATTACCACCTGGATTTTGAAACCCATAATTTTTGGATTCTTTCTGCAAATCTCAGCATTTGTAAGTTCTCTGCTAGCGACAAGAACTTTTGTCGGAGTTTTTACAGGAGCACCCACATTACGGTCGCATTTGTCCTCTATCTTTTCCAAAGCATCATTTACACGTTCATCCAGTGAGAAAGAAAGTTCAGTTCCCGATAAAGTATCTTTTTTTACAACATATTGAGCATCAATTTGGTAAAAACAAAATAGAGCTGAGAAGATGAAAAGCTTAAGCAGATGGTTCATTTAAAAATTATTTTTTACAAATTTAGAATAAATTGAATGAAACGCAAACTCTGTTATTTAGAACGTTTACAAATTAATTAGAATTGACAAAAACCATCCGATAAGGTCGTCTTAATTTTTGTTAAAGTGCTATTTTTGCGGAATTGAATGTAAACTCAATAAATTTTACTAACCCAAGATTATATAAATGATTAGTTGGAGAAAGCATTACAAAAAGGGTCTGATAGCAATTGGTCTATTGTTGTCAACCGGCGCTTCCGTTTATGCACAAGGTGATCCGAAAAAGGGACAGGAGCTTTTCAAGGCAAACTGTACTGCTTGTCACGCATTGGACAAAAAAGTTGTAGGACCTGCACTTGGCGGTGTTGTTGAAAAAGTTAAAAAAGACGGTCAGGATGTTGATTGGCTTCATAAATGGATCAGCAATAATGAGAAGCTTAGAGCATCTGGTGATGCATACGCAAACAAAATCTATGAAGAAAATGGAAAGGTTGCGATGCAGGTATTCGAAGGGAAACTTTCTGATCAGGATATCGATGATATCTTAGAATACACTACCAATCCTCCAAAAGAAGAGGCTGTGCCAGATCCTGGTACCCCTTCAGTTGATACTACTGCATCTATCGAAGCAGCAAAAGCTCAACAATTGAATTCTAAAATTATGATTGCTGCACTGATCGCAATCGCAGGATTATTGTTCTGGTTGTTGCTTAAAATTCGTCAATTAGTAAAAATCCAACAGTCTCCAGAGTTATCAGAACTTAATTCTACAAGAGTTGTTTCTTTCTCTGCTTTATATGAGAAGTACAGTTTTGTAGGAAAAGGTATCGTTGGGTTGCTCGCGTTATTCGCTGCTTATGGTGTCTGGAACTGGTTGATGTGGGTTGGTGTTTATAAAGGATACGCTCCTGAACAACCAATTTACTTCTCTCACAAGATCCACGCCGGAGAAAATAAAATCGACTGTCAGCTTTGTCACTCAGGTGCTAAGTATGGTAAAGTTTCCGAGATTCCTTCTCTTAACGTTTGTATGAACTGTCACAGATCTATTTCTGAGTATAAAGGTAAATACATCGAGCCAGGAAAAGACAGAGAATTCTACACAAGTCAGATCAAAACGCTTTACGCACACGTAGGTTGGGATGAGTCTAAACAAGCTTATACTGGTAAAACAGAACCGGTAGAGTGGACAAGAATTCACAATATGCCAGACTTCGTATATTTCAATCACTCACAACACGTTGTGGCTGGTGAGCAGGCAATTATCAATAGCTTCAACGCTAAGCAAAAAGATGCCTCAAACAAAATTGATGTCGTTTGTAAAGCTTGTCACGGTAAAATTGATACAATGAACGTGGTTCAGATGGCTAACAACTTCACAATGGGTTGGTGTATCGATTGTCACAGAACTACAGAAGTAGATATGAACAACGGTTATAATAAAGAATACTTCAAAAATTTGCATGATAAGTTGAAAAAACAATATGGTGAAGGAAGCAAGATCACTGTAGATGCAATTGGAGGTCTTGAGTGTGGTAAATGTCATTATTAATAACAAAATTAGAAGTATAAATGGCTTCAAATAAAATACAATTCAGAAGTATTCACGAACTAAAAGATCCAACTTTGAATGGAAAGTTGGCTGCTAAAGAGTTCCAGAATGAAATTCCGGTTGAAGAATTCTTAGACGATTCTAGTAAAGAAGGAACTTCTCGTAGAGATTTTCTTAAGTTGCTGGGATTCTCTACAGCTGCTGTAACTTTGGCAGCTTGTGAAGCTCCGGTTATCAAAACTATTCCTTATGTGGTTAAACCACACGATATTATTCCAGGGATTCCTAATTTCTATGCGTCTTCCTATTTTGATGGTTTCGATTTCTCTAGCGTTTTAGTTAAAACAAGAGAAGGTCGTCCTATCAGAATTGATCCTAATCCTGCTGCTGGTTCTCTTGGAACAACCAATGCAAGAGCTCAGGCAAGTGTTCTTTCTCTTTATGATAATGATAAAGTGAAAAAACCAGCTTTGAATGGTGATGAGCAAGAAGATTTCAATAAAGTTGACGATTTTATCCTAAAAGGTTTAACAGAATCTCAGGCTGGCGGAAAAAAGATTGTAGTATTATCTCACTCTTTCCCAAGTCCAACTTACAAAAAGTTGTTTGGAGATTTCAAAGCAAAATATCCTTCAGCTGAATTAGTAACTTATGATGCAATTCCTTACGCAGCAGCATTAGATGCAGCTCAGGAAGTTTTCGGACAAAGAGCATTACCGGTTTACGATCTTAGCACTTCTCAGTTAGTTGTTTCTTTCAATGCAGATTTCCTGGGAGATTATAATGCTTCTAGCTTAGAAGTTTCTTATGCTGCAGCTAGAAAACCAGGTCCTGATATGTTGAGACATATTCAGGTTGAATCAAACCTTAGTTTGACTGGTGCTAACTCAGATTCAAGATACAGATTGAAGCCAAGTGCAGTTTTCAAAACTTTGGTTGAAGTTTATAATGGATTAAATGGAGGAACTTCTGATAAAGTAGCTTCTGAAATTGTTAAAGAACTTCAGGCAAAAGGAGATAAAGCAGTTGTTTTGGCAGATGGTTCAAAAGCAGCTTATGTTTTAGCTCACTTAATCAATCAAAAATTAGGATCCAAAGCTTTCACTGGTAAAGCTAATTTCCTTAAAGAATATGACAACGCAAGATTCAATGAATTTTTATCTTGGTTGAATGGAGGACAAGTTGGTGTTCTTATTACTAATAATATCAACCCAATCTACTCTCACGCAAAAGGACAATCTTTAAAAGCAGCGATTGAAAAAGTTCCTTACTCTGTAGCTATTACAGATAAGAAAAATGATATCTACAAAGCTTCTAAAGCAGTTATTCCTTTCGCACACTGGCTAGAATCTTGGGGAGATATCACTCCGGAAACTGGAGCTTACTCTTTGATGCAGCCAACAATCCAAAAAATCTACAAATCCAGACAGCTTGAAGAATCTATCTTAGTTTGGATCAACGGAAAAAATAGTCCTGCTAACAATTACTACGATTATCTTAAGGCTAATGCTTTAACACTTAATGCTGGTAAAACTTTCAATAAAACACTTTATAATGGTTTTACAGAAGGTGGAATTTCTACAGGATTAGCTTATTCTGGTGGAAATGCAGCTCAAGCTGTTGCTGAATTATCAGCTTTCAAAGCAGGTCAATTAGAATTACAACTTTATACTAAGTCAGCAATAGGAGACGGAACACAATCTAACAACCCTTGGTTGATGGAAATGCCGGATCCAATCTCTAGACTATCTTGGGATAACTACCTTACGATTTCTCCAAAAGATGCAAAAGCTTTAGGTCTTGAAAACAAGCTTAATGCTAGAATGCAGTTGGACGGAGATACTGTTAAATTAACAGTAAACGGTGTTACTCTTGAGAATGTTCCAGTATTTATTCAGCCAGGTCAGGCAGAGGGTTCATTAGGATTGGCGCTTGGTTATGGTAAAAAAGATTCTGGTAAAGTAGCTGATACAGGTATTAATGCTTATCCATTATTCGATGGTTACAATACAGTTCTTACGAATGTAAAAATTGAAAAAACCGGAGAAGATTATGAATTTGCAGGGATGCAGCTTCAAAATACATTGATGGGTCGTTATGAGATCGCTAAAGAAGTTACTTTAGAGGATTTCATCAACAAACCAGTAGATGAGTGGAACAAACCTTTGGCAATGCACACAATTGGAGGTGAACTTCCAATTGGTAAAATTGACCTTTGGGATTCTTTTGATGATACAGATGGTCCTCACTTCAACTTATCAGTTGACCTTAACTCGTGTACAGGTTGTGGTGCTTGTGTTATTGCTTGTCAGGCTGAAAACAATGTTGCTGTTGTAGGTAAAGAAGAGATCAGAATGTCTAGAGATATGTATTGGTTAAGAATTGACCGTTACTATTCTACAGAACAAAAAGTTGAAGTTTACGAAGGTCTTAAAGAAGGAATGGCAGTGCCAGAACTTTATGGAAGTAGCCTTTTAGGAATTGAGGGAGCATTGGAAAATGCGGCTGAGAATCCAGATGTAATCTTCCAACCGGTAATGTGTCAGCACTGTAACCACGCTCCTTGTGAGACTGTTTGTCCGGTTGCTGCAACATCTCACGGTAAGCAAGGTCAAAACCAAATGGCTTACAACAGATGTATCGGTACTAGATATTGTGCGAACAACTGTCCTTATAAAGTAAGAAGATTCAACTGGTTCAATTATGCATTGAATGACAAGTTTGACTTCAATATGAATAATGACCTTGGAAGAATGGTTCTTAACCCAGACGTTGTTACAAGAACAAGAGGGGTAATGGAGAAATGTTCATTGTGTATCCAAGAAACTCAGTTGACTATCCTGAATGCTAAGAAAGATGGCAGAAGAGTAACTGATGCAGAATTCCAGGCTTCTTGTGCTTGTGCTGCTGCTTGTTCTACGGGCGCTATGAAATTTGGAGATATGAACGATGTAGATTCAGAAGTTCGTAGCTTGTTCAATAGCAACAGAAAATACACGTTGTTAGAAGAGATTGGTACAAAACCAAACGTATTCTATCACACAAAAATCAGAAACAGAAAAGAAAGTTTAAATAATAAATAGGTAAAAAATGTCAGGACATTACGAAGCTCCGATAAGGGAACCTTTAATTATTGGTCATAAGACTTATCACGATATCACAGAAGATATCGCAAGACCTATCGAAGAACGTGCAGGAAAATTATGGTGGGCATCATTGTATGCGGCTTTAGTTCTGTTCGTTTATGGATTCGGTTGTATCGCTTATACTGTGGGAACAGGTATCGGTGCGTGGGGACTTAACAGAACTATCAACTGGGGTTGGGATATTACTAACTTCGTATGGTGGGTAGGTATCGGTCACGCCGGAACATTGATCTCTGCCGTACTATTATTATTTAGACAAAGATGGAGAATGTCTGTTAACCGCTCTGCAGAAGCGATGACGATCTTCGCGGTTTGTCAGGCGGCTATCTTCCCGGTTATCCACATGGGTAGAGTTTGGGTTGGATATTGGGTTTTCCCTTTGCCTAACCAATTCGGTACACTTTGGACTAACTTCAACTCGCCATTACTTTGGGACGTATTTGCAATCTCGACTTATTTCTCTGTATCAGTAGTATTCTGGTTTATGGGATTGATTCCTGACTTTGCAATGATTAGAGATAGAGCTAAAACGCCTTTCAATAAAAAGATTTATACACTTCTAGCATTCGGATGGGGTGGGAAAGCAAAACACTGGCAAAGATTTGAAGAATTATCTTTGGTTCTTGCAGGTTTAGCGACGCCACTTGTATTCTCGGTACACACTACGGTATCATTTGACTTTGCTACGTCTGTAATTAAGGGATGGCACTCAACGATCTATCCTCCTTACTTCGTTGCTGGTGCGATTTTTTCAGGATTTGCAATGGTACAGACGCTTTTGTTGGTAGCAAGAAAAGTTTGTCACCTTGAAGATTATATCACAATGTATCACATCGAGATTATGAATATCGTAATCGTTGTAACAGGTGGTATGGTAACTGTAGCTTACGCCACTGAATATTTTATCGGATGGTATTCTGGATCAAGATTTGAAGATTTTACTTATCTTTCTCCAGGAGCAGCAGTAGGGCCTTATTGGTGGGCATTCTGGGCATTGATTATCTGTAACTTGGTTGTACCGGCAGCGTTCTGGTTCAAAAAAGTTAGAACCAATATCTTCTGGACATTCATCATCGCATTGATTATCAACATCGGTATGTGGTTTGAGCGTTTTGATATTATCGTTATCAACTTGTCTAGAGATTATTTACCATCTTCTTGGACAATGTTTAAACCAACTGTTATTGACGTTGGTGTATATCTTGGAACAATCGGTTTCTTCTCTGTATTATTCCTTTTATATGCGAGAACATTCCCTGTAATTGCACAGGCCGAATTGAAGAGTATTTTGAAAATTTCCGGTGAAACTTATAAAGCAAAAGAAGGAGATGAGCACCACTAAGATTATATATGGACTTTACGGCGACGACGATGATTTGATGCACGGCGTTAAAGCCTTTACTGATAAAGGGATATCTATAAACGAAGTTTATACGCCATTCCCTGTTCACGGACTTGACAAAGCTCTTGGATTAAAGAAAACTAGAATTTCTGACGCAGCATTTATCTATGCTTGTTATGGAGTTACCATCGGTATCACTTTGACAGCATATATTATGAATCACGACTGGCCACAGAATATTGGTGGTAAACCATCATTTGACTGGTTGCACAATATGCCGGCTTTCGTGGATCCAATGTTCGAATTGATGGTATTCTGTTCTGCTCACTTGATGTCATTGACTTTCTTGGTAAGAAACAAAATGTATCCTGGAGCAAAACCTCAGAATCCAGATCCAAGAACTACGGATGACAAGTTTATGATGGAGTTTGTGTCTGATGATGTTGAAACTATTAAACAACTGTTGATTGATACAGGTGTTGAAGAAATAACTGTTAAAGATGCCTAAGATGAAGAATAGTATATTAAAAATGACAGCAATCTTTGGTTTAACAACTGTGTTACTGAATTCTTGCGGTCCAAAAGATAATCCACCTTTGGTATATTTCCCAGATATGTATTTCCCGGTAGCTTACGATCCATTGATGAAAGCTAAGGATGCATATTCTGACCACGAAAATGAAATTCCTGCCTTTGTTTCTCGTAATGGCGCTACAGGTCTTTCACCAGTAGAAGGTTCTGTTGCACAAAACAGAGACGGAATTGTAAGTGAAGAAAGTCTCCCTAAAAATGTAGATGAATATAATGCTGGATACGACGCATCAAAATTGATTACAGCTTCTCCTTTGGATCCTAAAAATCTTGAGAAAGATTTGGCAAGAGGAAAAGTATTGTTTGATCATACTTGTTCTGCTTGTCACGGTACAGGTGGAGACGGACAAGGACCAATTGTTCAAAGCGGTGCTTATTCAGGAGTTCCAAACTATGCAGATAGAGATATCACAATAGGATCTGTACATTATGTTTTGACTAATGGTAGAAATGCAATGGGATCTTACGCAGGACAACTGAATGTGGGAGATAGATGGAGAGTAGCTTTATACGTTTATAATACTTTTAAAGCGCCAACTGCAACTGCAGCTCCGGCAGCAGCCGCTCCAGCTACGACAGAGAAAACTTCTACTGCTCCTGCAGCAGCTGAAGCTAAAACCAATGCTAAATAAAAAAAGAAGAAAATGTATAGTTTTTCACCTAAATTAAGATTATATTCAATTATACTCATTGTTGTAGGAGTTGTTTTATTCGGTATTGGTTATGCACTTAACCACGGATTGGATGATACTGCAATTTCTCATTGGATGGAATCTGTCCACTCAAAAGGTCACGAAGCGCCTACACATTCCAGTGAGTTAGTTGGTCCTCAGGATCACAATGCTCATCTGGAGCACGCAAAACATCAGATTCATAATCAGCCTTTGGCAGCTATTCACACATTTGCAGTATTTGCATTTGGAATTAGCTGTTGTGCATTGTTCTTTTACAGTATCCAGCACGCAGCACACGCAGGTTGGTCTATTATTGTAACAAGAGTAATGGAAGCTATTGCTTCATTCATTCCTTACGGAGGAGCGTTATTAGTAATTATAATGCTGTTGAATATCTCAGGATACGGACACCTTTTCCATTGGATGGATCCAGAATTGACAGATCCAAATTCTCCAGAATTTGATGTCATATTATTTGAAAAGAAAAGATTCCTTAATATTCCTTTCTATGCTATCAGAACTCTTATTTATGTATTAGGAGCAACATTTTTTGTTTTAAAATTAAAGAGTGTTTCTAAAAAAGTAGATGAGAATAAAGGAAACAGAAAGATCTACGCTAGTTTATATAGCTGGAGCGTTGGTTATATCGCATTCTTCGGGTTTGCTTCTGCAGCTTGGGCTTGGGATTGGTTGATGTCTATTGACCCTCACTGGTATTCTACGCTTTATATTTGGTATTCAATGGTTAGTTGTTTATCTACTTCTATTGCTGTAATGATTATCATCAGTGTTTATCTTAAGAAAAAAGGAGTTTATCCTCAGTTCAACAATAACCACCTTCACGACCTTGGTAAATTCTTATTTGCTACAAGTATGTTGTGGTCTTACCTTTGGTTCTGTCAGTTTATGTTGTATTGGTATGCTAACGTTCCGGAAGAGGTTAACTATTTCTTTGGTAGATTCGAATATTATGCACCGACATTCCTACCAATGTTGATTATCAATTTCTTGGCTCCGCTATTGGTTTTAGTAAGTAGTAGCATCAAGAGAAATTACAAAGTGGTTACATTTATGGCTTGTGTTGTAATTATTGGTCACGCCGTAGATTACTTCAATATGGTAATGCCGGGAACAGTTGGTCCATACTGGAACAATGCTTCAAACGCATTATTGGTACTAGGTTCATTTATATTTGTGATTGGATTGTTTACTTTCACTGTAATGACAGCTTTATCAAAACTAAAATTGATGCCTACTGGAAACCCTTTCTTCCACGAGTCAGAGATTTACGAATATCCTTTCTAATTAATTTTAGAATAGAACATATAAAACCCAGCAGAAATGTTGGGTTTTTTTATTAATTTTAAAGAAACAAAAGACAAATGATTCAAAAGATCCCAATCGAAAATATCCTTTTCCTTGATATCGAAACTGTTCCACAAATTGACACTTGGAACAATGTCGATTCTACAACGCAATATCTGTGGGACAAGAAAACCAAATCTCAGAGAAAAGACGAAATCGAAGCTTCAGAATTCTATGAGCAACGAGCTGGTATTATGGCCGAGTTCGGAATGATAATCTGCATCTCTGTTGGAATGATTGATAATAACACCGGAAAGCTAAAAATAAAAACCTTTTCTGGAGAAGAAAGAAACCTATTAATTTCATTTTGTGAATTATTCAATAGTCCTCGTCTGAATAATATTATCCTTTGCGCACACAACGGAAAAGAATTCGATTTTCCTTATATCGCGAGACGACTTTTGATTAATGGAATTCAACCTCCAATCCCGTTTCAAATGTTTGGAAAAAAACCTTGGGAAATTCCTCATATCGATACAATGGAGCTTTGGAAATTCGGAGATTGGAAAAGTTATGTTTCGCTGGAATTATTGGCTCACATTTTCGGAATTCCCACTCCCAAAGATGATATCGACGGAAGTATGGTGGCCGATATATACTACAAGGACGGCGATATAGACAGAATCATTCATTATTGTGAAAAAGATGTCTTAACTTTGGCAAATATTTTCAGACGAATGCGTCAGGAAGATTTATTAAAAAGATTAGATTAAAAATGAAATATACAGACGACCAAATTGCTGATATTGGGGAAGAAATAATTAAAGAACTTAAAACGGTTTTTGACCCTGAAATTCCGGTTGATATTTATGAATTAGGATTGGTTTACGATGTACAGATTTCTGATGAAGGTGAAGTTCTCGTTATAATGACATTAACTTCTCCGAATTGTCCGGTTGCAGAAACCCTTCCGGTAGAAGTAGAAGATAAAGTAAGAGGTGTGGAGGGTGTGAAATCAGCAAAAATCGAACTCACATTTGAACCAACTTGGACCAAAGAAATGATGAGTGAAGAAGCCAAGTTTGAACTTGGTATGTTATAAAAATAAATCCTGCTAAAATGCAGGATTTCTATTTTAGTCTTTATATTCGAAAAGAAAAATTTTCTTGATGTCTTCGTTAAGACTTAGATAAACCGGACTATTTCTCACCGCATTTTCTAAAAATTCTTGTTCTTCCAAAGTGTAAGAATTAGGGAATTTGAAAACGCAGAAAATTTCACCAATTCTTCTTGGCTCATAATACATTGTCTTTTTCAGGTCGCAAGTTGCACCAGTAATATCAATATGTCTATCTTTTGCTAACACAACTAGGTGTGCAAAAACACTTTGCGCCAAAGCAGTTGCAAAAATATCTGTTGGAGAAAAGTGTTCTCGTACACTAAAGTCACTGGTAGGAATATATGAAGTGAAAACATCTCCAGAGCTTTCGTGTACAGAATCAATCCTATTCTCACCTACATAAGTCGTTTTTGAAGTCATAACTGCTAGTTTTTAATTGTTTTTTCTGTAATAAATTTACATCATTTTTTTGAAATCCTGAATTTCAAATATGAATAATTATTAAAATATGATAAAATATATATGTTGGACAGTAAATTAAAAATGAAAAATATCTTTCGCCATATTGTAAGCACTTTCAAAATGAAGAAGATTCTGATGAATATCGATTTTCTCAGATGACATAAATGTAAAAACCTTTTCAGTCGGCATATTTCCCACCAAATCATCTTTCGCCATCGGACAACCGCCGATTCCTTTTATGGCACTGTCAAATCTTCTGCAGCCTTCATCATAAGCTGCTTTCAGTTTGATATAAGAATCCTCGTATCGGTTATGAAAATGAGCGCCGAAATTAATGCTGGGGTATTTTGCAGGAATTTTATTAAACAAAAGCGAAATTCTTTCCACGTCGCCAACACCAGTAGTGTCGGATAAAAGAACATCTTTGATTCCAATTTCTTCAAAACGTTTTGCCCAAAAGTCCACATCTTCCCATTTCCAACTTTCGCCGTAAGGGTTTCCAAAAGCCATCGAGAAATATAGATTCAGTTGTTTGCCTTCAGATTTAGTAAGTTCGAAGATATTCAATACTTCGGTAAAAGCTTCCTCTCTGCTTTTATTGGTATTTCTGTGTTGGAAAGTTTCGGAGATGGAAAAAGGAAAACCCAGAATATCGATTTGCTCATGGCTCAAGGCTTTTTCGACACCACGAAGATTCGCAACAACAACAGACAGTTTTGTGTTGGAAAGCGATTTGTCAATTTCGTCCACCACAATTCCGGAATCAGCCATTTGAGGCATCGTTTTCGGATTCACGAAGCTTCCGCAATCCAGGACATCAAAACGCACTTCCATCAGGCGGTTGATGTAATCTATTTTTTTCTGCGTGGGAATCATTTCTCCCCAGCCTTGCATGGCGTCTCGTGGACACTCGGTTAAGAACATTTGTATCGTTTTTATAATTATTTGGGCAGCTTTATCCGCCTTCCGTTCCCGCTTTTTTCTTTTTATCAAAAAAGAAAAAGAGCTCCACTCAAGTCGGGCTGCTGTGATTCGACGTTCCAGTAATACTCATCGGCGCTCGCTTCGCTCGCGCGAACAAACATTCAAGACTTTGATAATTCACAACTTATCAATCATCAGATATTATTTGTCGTTCACTGCATAAATATATAACTTTGCGGAGATATAGCAAATTATATGGAAAACATCCAATTAGACGGTATTTGGAGAGAAAAACTCCTTAACAGATTCATCACATACATTAAGATATTTTCAACCAGCGACGCAGAAAGTGAGACTACACCTTCTACAGAAAGGCAGTGGGATATTGCCAATTACTTGTACAAAGAATTGCAGGATTTGGGATTGGAAGATGTGAGTATAGATGAAAAAGGATACGTTTTTGGATTTATTCCTTCTAATAAAGAAGAGAAAGTTCCACAAGTTGGATTCATTGCACATTACGATTCTTCTCCGGATTTCAACGGTGAGAATGTGAATCCACAGATTTGGGAAAATTATGACGGCGAAGACTTGTTACTGAATAAGGAAACCGGATTCATTTTGTCATCAACCAAATTTGAATCCTTAAAAAAGTATATCGGACAAACCATCATCACAACAGACGGAACAACATTGTTGAGTGCTGATGATAAAGCGGGTGTTGCAGAGATTGTAACGGCAGCAGAATTTCTTTTGGCTAATCCACAAATCAAACATGGTCGAATTTCTATCGGATTCAATCCGGATGAAGAGATTGGAAGAGGCGCACATCACTTTGATGTAGAAAAATTTGGAGCTGAGTGGGCATATACAATGGACGGCGGAGAAATTGGGGAATTGGAATATGAAAACTTCAATGCTGCCGGAGCTGTGGTTAAAATCCACGGATTGTCTGTTCATCCAGGTTATTCTTTCGGTAAAATGCTGAATGCTGGTTTAGTGGCTTCAGAGTTCATCAATTCATTACCAGAAAATGAAACGCCTGATACGACAAAAGGTTTTGAAGGGTTTTTCCATCTGACAGATTTCGAAGGCGATGTTTCAGAGGCTAAACTTCAATACATTATCCGTGATCACGATGACCAAAAATTTGAAGACAGAAAAAAACTGATTGCTGAAAAAGTTGAAGCAATCAACAAAAAGTATGGTGAGAAGACTGCTGAGATAGAAATCAAGCAGCAATATCTCAATATGAAAAAGCAATTCGAAGGAAAAATGCACATTGTAGATATTGCAGAACAGGCAATGAAAGATTCCGGAATCGAGCCGAAAATCAAAGCGATTAGAGGGGGAACAGACGGTGCGCAGTTATCTTATATGGGATTGCCTTGCCCCAATATCTTCGCTGGTGGACATAACTTCCACGGACCTTACGAATTTGTACCTTTGGAAAGTATGTTGGCGGCTGTTAAAGTGATTGCAAATATTGCTCAGTCGGTAAAATAATTTAATTTTAATTCAAATCAATTCTGAATGACAATCAAAGAAAAACAACAGGAATTAATAGAAGAATTCGCCTTTCTGGACGATTGGGAGCAGAAGTATGAATATATCATAGACCTTGGGAAAGAATTAAAAGGACTTCCTGAGGATAAAAAAACAGATGAAAATCTAATCCGAGGTTGTCAATCCAAAGTTTGGATTGATGCAGAATTTACAGATGGGAAATTGTTTTTCAATGCAGATTCTGACGGGATTTTGCCAAAAGGAATTGTTTCACTTTTGGTAAGAATCTATAGTGGACATTCTACACAAGAGATTTTGGATTCTGATTTTGATTTCATTTCAGAAATCGGGTTACAGGAATTTTTGTCTCCGTCAAGAGCGAATGGCTTGATGGCAATGACGAAACAAATCAAATTTTACGCAGTTGCATTTCAACTAAAGAAATAGGTGAAAAGAATTCTGGCATATCGTTTTTCGGCATTCGGAGATGTAGCAATGACAGTTCCTGTCTGTGTGGAGTTTCTGGAGCAGAATCCTGATGTAGAAATTGTATTCGTCAGCAGGGACAATTTCAAAGACCTTTTTGACAAACATCCACGACTGAAATTCCACGGAGTCAGTTTTGATGATTACAAAGGTGTTTTCGGAATCAGAAAACTGACAAAACATTTAATCAAGCAATTCAATCCAGATTATGTGGCTGATCTTCACGACGTAATTAGGACGAAAATGATTAATTCCATTTTCTTCAGGCACGGCTACAAAATTTTTCAAATTGATAAAGGAAAGGAAGAGAAAGAGCGACTGACAGATGTTTGGAATCTTGATAAATTTCCTTTGAAAAGAACCGTTGAACGTTATGCGGATGTTTTTAGGAGGATGGGATTTAATGTTGAATTATCTCATCAGTTAAGAAATCAATCTGAAAACAAAAAAGATATTGGTTTCGCACCTTTTGCCCAACACAAAGGGAAAATGATGCCTGAAGAAAAATCTTTTGAACTGGCAAGGATTCTTGCAAGAACTCACAAAGTTTATTTTTTTGGTGGTGGAAAAGAGGAAAACGAAATTCTCACAAAATGGGAAAAACAAATTCCCAACACCCATAGCTTGTCCGGGAAATTGACACTTAAGGAAGAGTTGCAAAAAATATCCGAGTTAGAATTGATGATTTCTATGGACTCGGCGAATATGCATTTGGCCAGTTTAATGGGAACAAGATGTATCTCCGTTTGGGGTTCTACTCATCATTATGCAGGCTTTTTGGGCTACGGACAAAGTGAAGATGACATTGTTCACGTTAAAGATTTATCCTGCAGACCTTGCTCGGTTTTTGGTGATAAAGAATGCTTCCGTGGCGATTATGCTTGTCTTGAGGAATTAGACATTCAGAAAATCATAGACAAAGTATGAAGCTCAGTATTTGTATTCCTGTTTATAATTTCGATGTGAATGATTTGGTGAATGACCTTCAGAATCAGATTAATTCAAATCAATTCGATGCTGAAATTATCATAATCGATGATGCTTCTAAAGCTGAATTCATTAATAAAAATAAAAAGTTAGAAAAAACTGTCAGTCAGTTTATTTTTCTCGAAAAAAATATTGGACGTTCTAAAATCCGAAATCTATTTCTTAATTATATACAGTCAGAATATTTACTTTTTCTAGATTGTGACGGAAAAGTAATTAGTCAGAATTTTCTCAAAAATTATATCGATTTTATTAATACTAAAAATCCAGATGTAGTTTTTGGTGGCAGAAAAGTGAGTGATGTAAAACCTTCTGCGGAATATGGACTTAGATGGAGATTCGCAGTGGAAAGGGAGAATCTACCTTTAAAACAACGTTTGAAATCTCCTTATCTGGATTTTCAGACTAATAATTTTATTGTTAGAAAATCGGTATTAGAAAAGAATCCTTTCAATGAAACGATTACGCAATATGGTTACGAAGATTTGATTTTTGCAAAAGACCTTTTCAAAAACAAAGTTTTTATTGACCATATCGATAATCCGATTTTCAATAATGATGTTGAGACCAACAAGGTTTTTCTTGCTAAAGCCGACCAATCTGCAAAAAGTCTTTCTCAATTGATTAAAAGTGATAAAGACGTAGAAAGAATCTCTAAAATAAAGCTTGCAAAAGCTTATTCCAGATTGAAAAAAACAGGCGGAATTTTTCTTTATAGATTGATTTATAAATTGTCCAAACCTTACTTACAAAAAAAGCTTTTAGGAGGAAATGCCTCACTAAAAGCTCTTGATTTTTATAAATTAGGGCAACTTATTTATTATATGTCTAAGTAGTAAGTGGCTTTTCGTAATTCAATTCTAGTTTGATATCAGATATATTCAGCCATTTTGCTACCTGTAAAGCAAAATATCCAATCAGCATTCCAAAAGTATTCAAGAAAACATCATCAATATCGGCTGTTCCTCTAGCTGTATAGTATTGTAAAAGTTCTATCGTAGAAATTCCACAGATAAATAAAAAGAATAACAATGGTAAATTATTGAGTTTTCTGATTAATAAGCCAAGTCCACCGAATGGAATGAATACCAAAATATTACCAACGATATTAACCATAAATTTTTCTGAGAAGAAGTTGTTATATCGCAAAAAGTAAGTGATACTTTGAAGCGGATTGAGTTGTAAGAATCCAAATTCGGGATGACGTCCACAACCGTAAAACATCATATATAATAGAAAAATAGTGTAAAAGGGAATTAACACTGCATAATATCTTTTCATAGGTTTCCTTTTGAGAGGATTAGTAATTAAAAGAGTTTTATACCAGAAAAATAGGTTGCAACAATTTTATCTGCTGTATTAATCAAAAATCTTTCCAAAATCTAAATATTAAACGATTGATTAACTTTTTATATAAAATTTAACATTACGTTAAACTGAAAAATGAAAATTAACAAAATTTTAAGAACAAGATTTTAAAAATCGAAATTGAAGAAGAATAGGATATAAATAAAAAAATCTCAGATTTCTCTGAGATTTTCTTTTGAAGGGTGGGCCCTGAGGGATTCGAACCCCCGACCCTCTGGGTGTAAACCAGATGCTCTGAACCAACTGAGCTAAGAGCCCTTAATTTTTTTTGAAAAGGTTGTTTCCTTTTTGTGGGCCCTGAGGGATTCGAACCCCCGACCCTCTGGGTGTAAACCAGATGCTCTGAACCAACTGAGCTAAGAGCCCGCAACGTGTTACCGTTTTGAGTGGTGCAAATATACAACTTATAACTATATTCACAAATTTTTTTCTAAAAAATCTCCCACTACAAAGTTGCTTCCGCCTACAAAAATCATTTCGTCTTCTTTACAATTCTGTTTTGCAGCAAGATAGCCAGTTTGAACCGAATCGAAAATTTTATAATTCAAATTAGATTTTTTGAGTAAATCTTCATAATCTTCAGGATGTCTCCCTCTGCCAACGCTTGGTTTTACAAAATAAAATTGGGCTTCGGAAGGTAAGATTGGAATGACTTCATCGATTTTTTTGTCATTCACAAATCCTAAAACAATATGTTTTTGTTGTGAATATTCATTGAGTTGTTTGAAAACTTCTTCCAAACCAGCTTGATTGTGTCCTGTATCACAAATGGTTAAAGGTTGTTTTGAAAACTCAAACCAACGACCGATGAATTTTGTGTTTTGATGAACATTCAAAAGTCCTGATTTTAGATTTTCATCAGTAATGTTAAGTCCTTGTTTCTTTAATTCATTAACCAAAGCCAAAACTAATCTGATATTTTTCTTCTGATAGTTACCTTTTAAATCTGAAACTAAATCTGTTTTAATCTCTGTTGCATCAATAAAATCAGCTTTGACTTCAATTGCTTTTTGTCGGATAATTTCCTTTACAATGGGATTTTCATCTCCAGAAATTATTGCAATATTTTCTTTGATTATTCCAGCTTTCTCAAAAGTAATTTTTTCAATCGTGTCACCTAAAATATTCTGATGGTCAAGTTGAACATTGGTGATGGCTGAAACCAAAGGTTTGATGATGTTTGTTGAATCCAATCGTCCGCCTAGACCAACTTCGATGATTGCAAAATCAACATTTTGCTGATAAAAATATTCGAAAGCCATTATCGTCGTAAATTCAAAAAAAGAAGGCCGAATATCTTCTGGTAAATGCTTAAGTTTTAGGATAAAATCGTAAACAAATTCTTTATCACAATTCTTTCCATTGATTTTGATTCTTTCTGTGAAATCAATCAAATGTGGCGAATTATAAAGTCCGGTTTTATAACCAGATTCCTGAAGAACCGAAGCCAGCATATTACTCGTTGAACCTTTACCATTGGTTCCTCCAATATGGATTGTTTTGATTTTATCCTGTGGATTTCCGAAAAAATCACAAAGTTTTTTAATGTTATCCAGACCTGGTTTATAGGCTTTTTCGCCATCAATTTGGTAGTTTGGAACCTGGACAAAAAGCCAGTCTACAGCTTCCTGATATTCTTGTGAAGTCATATTTCAAAATGAAATACAAATTTAAAAATAAGGAGAATTAAAAAGAATAAAATCTAAAAATTAATAGTGTAAGTTCCCTGAGAAATATTCTGAGATTTTTTGGCTTTCACATATTGTTTTGTCCAAATCACAGCGGCTGTGATATTACAAGCATCTTTGATTCCGCTGCTTCGTCCTGCATTGGTCACATTACCAGCTTTATCAACCGTGATGAACATTACCAACTGACCTTTGGTTTTACAATTGTGAGAAGGTAATTTTCCAGCTTTTCCCATCGTTCCAGGAATGAAGCCTGTAAGAATTCTGTCTTTCCCTATTTTAGTGATTTTATCATCCTTAGAATCTGGAGTTGTAGTCTCTTTTTTCTGGTCTTTTTTGGTGAGTTTCTTGTCTTCTTTCTCAGTTTTTGGTGTTTCCTTTTTTTCTTCTTTTACTGCTGCAGGCGTTTCTTTTGCTAGAGCAACTGTATCGGGAGGTAAAACATCTATATCTGGAACATAGATTTCTGGTTCTGCAACAGAATCTGCTTTAGGTTCTTCTATTAGTTTTGGAATTTCTACAATAACAGGTTTAGGTTGTTCGGAAGCTTTGTAATAAAGAGAATTGAATGAAAATAAAAGCACAAAAAATAAGAGCGCAACTACGTAAAACGCAATTGGCAAACCGGATAATTTTTTTGTTCTTCTTCGGAATTTCATCTTAAGAAGGTTTATTGATGATGTCTAGAAACTCATTGGTGTGATACTGAATTTTCATCAACAGATAATCAACCTTTCCAACCAAAATATTATGAAAAATATAAGACAAAAATCCAACGATAAGACCAACAACAGAAGGCGCTAAAGCTTTGTAAAAATCAGCAGCTAAAAGGTTTTGAGTAATAACAGCTTCAGTTTTTGATAAAGTTCCGAAAGTCGAAGCCAAAATCAAAACACCACCAAGAAGTCCCAGCATTGGTGCTGCACCGGAGAGTGTTGCTAAATAATTGATATTCTTTTCTGCTTTGTTAAGTTCTATCTGAGCGTGTGTTTCCATTGCGTTGGCAATTTCGCTTACAGGTCTTCCCAATCTGGAAAGTCCTTTTTCTACACTTCTGGATTCCGGCGAATTGTCTCTTCTGCAAAAATCTACAGCAGATTGGATTCTGCCATCATTCAAGAGGTCATTGACATTTTTCAAAAGATAAGGGTCAACTTGATTTTCTCTGTTGAGAGCGTATAATTTCTGTCCAAAAAAAACAATGGCTGCAATTCCCGAAAATATTAAAATGATGATAAGAGAAACGCTCAATAAGCCTCCACCAAAAAGGAATTCCCAAATAGAAATATTTTGATTTGCCATAGTTTTGTCTGTTATTTTATAGTTTCAAATTTATGAATTAGTTAATGATTAATCCGAATAGATTATGAAGGAATTTATGAAAAATGATTATTAATAGGAATTTTAAAAAGTAATCTTATAAGTTCCTTTGGACGAGACATTTGCCGCTTCGGCTTTCACGTATTGTTTTACCCAACTTACAGCCGTATTCATTACACAAGGGTCAGAAACACCGCTTAATCTCCTTGCGGAAGTGACTTTTCCGGACTTGTCAACAGTATAAGAAATTGTAATACTTCCACTTGCAGAGCAATCGTGATTTGGTTGTGCGCCACCTCTTCCCATTGTTCCAGGAATGAAACCTGTTAATTTTCTATCAATTCCGATTAAACTATTTCCATCGCCGTCTCCGCCAAGAGGGTCGCCATAATTTCCAGGTTCGGTTCCGTTGCCCTGTGAGCCAGATTTTGTTCCTCGTCCTTTCAATAGATTCCCGATAGCAGCATTCCCTTTTCCGTCTCCAGTCGCATTTTCTTTTTTGATATCACCTTTTGTATTCGTCTTTCCGGTTACTGTTTTCGTAGAATTGGCAACAGCAGGAGAGTTGGTCTTATCATTAGCTTTTTTAGTTGCTACCGGTGGATTTTTGGTTCTGGTTGGGATAGGAACTGTATTTTCAGGAATGTCTTTTTCTACTTTTTCTTTTGAAGCTTTAGCAACTTCTGTTACAACTTCCTTTTCTTCTTTCTTTTCAACGATTGGAGCTGGACTTCCTTCTTCCTCTTTCGGTTCTTCAGCACCTTTTCCGTTTCGGTTATCGCCATAATTGATGCGCATTTCCGTCAATTCTACAGGAATGATATTCTCACTATTAACAGCAGTTGCTTTTTTAGTTTTAATTAAAGAAGCCGGAAGAAAAAATAAAACAGAGAACAGGAAAATACCGACTACCAAAGCCTTGGTAAGCGTAAAATCATAATGTTTGCGAAATGCATAAGCGCCGTAAGCTTTATGTCTCTCTTCGAAAATAATATCATCCAGGTCCTGATACATTGGCAATGGCTTGTTAGCGTTATAATATTGTTTTTATAACGATTCGTAAATATAAATATTATTTTCGGAAAGGATTAATCGTCAACTTCTATCTCATCCGGACGGAAGTGGCATTTTAATTTGAAAGGGATAGGGTTTTCAGAACCAGTATAGAAATCAGTGATTTGTCCCGTCCAAGAAAGCTGAAGGTCACCGGTTTCATTTTTATCAAACTTCAGTTCATTCTCGAACAAGAATGCCTCTTCATCATCAAAAAGGTCAACTTCTGTGAAAACTTCATCATCTGTATCCTCAATAATGAACGTTTGTCCTTCTAATTCAGATGTTGTAACAGGAAATTCTATAATGTCTAAAGATAATTGCGGGAAATTGTATTGTAAAGAATCATCGTCCACGTGGTCCAATGAGTCGTTTGTGATAATCTCAACTTCCAAAAAATTCTGCGAGTTGATATAAACGGACTTGCAATAAGTGCTATCGATGAAATATTTCAGAGTTTCCTCTGGGTGATAAATCTTTAAGATTCCTTTCATTTTAAGGATAATAGATTATTATAAATTTTTAATTGTGCTGAACAAAGATAAAAAATAGAATGAATTTGAAAAATTTTTATTAATTATTTTTGATAATAATCATAAGAATTGGTGTGTCTGTTGATGTTTTGTTAATATATGATGACTTTGCCCTGCAAATGAGAGGGTGGATTCCTGACTTTAAAATATTATATTTACACTACAAAATTGACAAAATGAAATTTTTTTACAAAATATTGCTGCTCATAGGATTGTCTATCAATATTATATCCTGTAAAAAAGGAGATTCTCCGATGGTGAAGAATGAAGGATTCAGTACTTCTGATTTGGATTCTATCGCAGCTAATTATTACGAAGAATATTTGAAATTATATCCTCTGGAAGCTACTTCACAAGGAGACGAAAGATATAATGATCTTTTGCCGAATAACCTGAGCCAGGATTTTATCAAAAAAGAAATTGCATTTTATAATTCGGTTCAGAATCAATTAAAGTCGATTGATTATAATAGTTTGGATAATGATCAGAAAGTAGTTTTTGATGTTCTTGAATATACATTGATCGACAAACAAGAGCGTTATGCTTATCATCCAGAATATATTCCTTTTACACAATTCGATGGTTTGCCTCTGACTTTTCCGATGTTAGGAAGTGGAAGCGGAATTCAGCCTTTCAAAACCGAAAAAGATTATGATAATTGGTTAAAAAGAGTTGATGAATTTCCTCTTTGGATGGATTCTGCTATTGAGAATTTTAGATTAGGAATTAAAAATAATGTGGTGCTTCCAAAATCATTAGTGCTGAAAATGATTCCACAAATGAAAGCCGATGAAATCACAACTTTCGAAATCGATAAAAATATTTTCTACGGTCCTATAAAAAACCTTCCGAAAGATTTCAAACCTGTTATTGCGAACAAATATACCAAGCTTTACCAAGATGCGATTAAGAATAAATTGATTCCCGCTTATCTTAAAATGGCGGATTTCTTAGAAAAAGAATATTTGCCAAAAGCTAGAACGACAGATGGTTATGGAGCTTTACCAAACGGAAATAATATCTATGCTTATTATGTGAAAAGCTGGACAACAACTAATAAAACACCAGAAGAAATCCATAAAACCGGACTTTCTGAAGTTGAAAGACTCAGAAATGATATGGAAAAAGTGAAAGCTAAAGTCGGTTTCAAGGGTTCTTTGGAAGATTTCCTGAATTATGTAAAAACCGACCCAAAAGCAATGCCTTATAAAACTTCGGCAGAAGTGTTGGTAGGATTTCAATCCATCCTGGATAAAATCACGCCGAAGTTAAAAACGATGTTCAATGTAACGCCGAAAACACCTTTTGAAATTCGTCAAACCGAAAAATACCGTGAAGCCAGCGCCAGTGCGGAATACATTCAGGGAAGTGCCGACGGGAAACGTCCCGGGATTTTTTATATACCGATTCCTGATCCAACAAAATTCAATGTGACTTCCGGGATGGAATCTCTTTTCCTTCACGAAGCGATTCCTGGACATCATTATCAGGTTTCTCTGCAACAGGAAAATACCAAGTTGCCTAAGTTTATGAGATTCGGTTGGATTGGTGCTTACGGCGAAGGATGGGCTTTGTACTGTGAATCGCTAGGTTCAGAATTTGGACTTTATACCGACCCTTATCAAAAAATGGGTTCTTTGAGTGATGAAATGCTGAGAGCAGTTCGCCTCGTGATTGATACTGGAATTCACACAGGACAAATGTCTCGCGAAGAAGCGATTAAATATTTCTTGAGCAATGTCGCTTATGATGAAGCAGGCGCAACCGCAGAAGTGGAGCGTTATATGGCTTTGCCTGGACAAGCTTTGAGTTATAAAACGGGTGCAATGAAAATCCGTGAGTTGAGAAATAAATATCAAAAAGAACAAGGAAAGAAATTCGATTTAGCATCTTTCCACGATGAGGTTTTAAGTCAAGGTTGTCTTCCACTAGAAGTGTTGGAACGTAAAATGGAACTTTGGGCAAAGAAATAAAATGATGAGGAAACATATTAGAAGAAGACTTAGACATACAAAATATATCTTTTATCAGGAAACCTTAGTTGATTTCAAAGACCATTTTTGGTCATTTTTAGGTGCTTTTTTCGGGATTGGATTGATTGCTTTTTTGCAGTCACAACATTTGACCGAGATTGAAAATGTCTTTCTGATTGGCTCATTCGGAGCATCCAGTGTTTTGGTTTATGGCGCTGTGAATAGTCCTTTAGCTCAACCCAGAAATCTGATTGGCGGACACGTTTTATCCGCTTTAGTTGGTGTGACGGCTTATAAATTCTTGCCGGATATTCTTTGGTTGAATGCTTCTATTGCAGTCGCTTCTTCTATTGTTGTGATGCAGATTACGAAAACAATGCATCCGCCGGGTGGTGCAACAGCTTTGATTGCAGTTCTTCCTGCTGGGAAAATTCAAGCTTTGGGTTATTGGTATGCAGTGTCGCCAGTTATGAGTGGCGTTTTGATTTTGTTGTTAATGGCTTTGATTTTCAATAATATTCCGAAAGGGAGGAAATATCCGCATCATATTAAGCAAAACAAATATTTTCATATGAGGAGAATGTTGAAGAGAAAACCTTAAGCTTTTTCTGGAAACAATAATTTCGGAATAAAATCCTTTTCCTTATTACCTCTCGCTGGAGAATATTCTCGTCCGTAAAAAATAATCTGAAGGTGCAATTTGTTCCAAACGCTTTCATCCCAGAGACTTTTTGCATCTCTTTCGGTTTCAACAACATTTTTTCCTGAGGTTAATTTCCATTGTGTCATCAATCTGTGGATATGCGTATCAACGGGAAACGCCGGAAAGCCAAATCCCTGACTCATCACCACCGAAGCTGTTTTGTGACCAACGCCAGCCAATTCTTCCAGCTCTTCATAAGTTTGAGGAACTATAGAATTGTATTTTTCAACAAGAACTTCCGCCATTTTTTTTAGGTTTTTCGCTTTGGTATTTGTGAGTCCAAGTCCATTTAGTAATTCTTTGATCTCTTCAACGCTTAGTTTGGCCATTTTTTCAGGCGTATCAGCAACAGCGAAAAGTCCTGGCGTGATTTGATTCACTTTTTTGTCGGTCGTCTGTGCAGAAAGTGCGACTGCAACCATCAGAGTATAAGCGTCTTTGTGTTCCAGGGGAATCGGAACTTCGGGATATAATTTTTCTAATTCTTCCTGAACAATCTTGGCTCTTTGCTTTTTCGTCATTTTGATGGTAAATTTGTCTCAACAAAAATAGAAATTATGTTGAACGTTGGCGATTCTTTACCAGAATTTATTGGAATTAATCAGGAAGGAAAAAATATTGATTCAGAAAAACTAAAAGGCAAAAAATTGGTTGTTTTCTTTTATCCGAAAGCAAGCACACCGGGTTGTACTGCCGAGGCTTGTAATTTGAGAGATAATTATTCGGATTTGAAAAAGAAAGGTTTTCAATTATTAGGAGTGAGTGCAGATTCTGTGAAGCGTCAGAAAAACTTTAGTGATAAAAATGATTTACCCTTTGATGTCATTGCAGACGAAAATCACGATATCATTGACAAATTCGGAGTTTGGCAGCTGAAGAAATTTATGGGAAGAGAGTTTATGGGAATCGTGAGAACGAGTTTTGTTTTTGATGAAAACGGAATTTGTACTCAGGTTATTGACAAAGTGAAAACCAAAGACCACGCTGCACAAATTTTAGAATAATTAAATCTTAATCTGTCAACAGATTATGTGATAGATAGAAACCAAAAGGTTTATAAAAACAATGTAATCCCTGATTTTGAGATTATAGGTGGTGATGATTTGAAGAACTTAGAAATGAAGGTTTTGAAATCATTGGAGAACCGAGAACGACAGGTGACGGTTATTACGAAAGCGTCATTCTGGATCCGGAAAATAATATCATCGAGATTACAGAATAACTATTTTATCGGAATCCAAATCTCTTCCTCAGCAGAGTCGTCGTTTGGGTTGTAGTCGTCTCCGAAAATTTCAAAATGAGATCTGTTGTCAATTTCAAATTGATTTTCCGGAATGAAATTTTGAAACAGATATCGGAAAAGTTCCGGTCCGTTTTCCGCTTTTCCTTTGTAATTAAAAACAAGATATTTTCCACTTTCTAAGTCAAACAACTCAAAATCATTTGGAATATTATCATAATTAGAGACTTCAGCCAAAGCATATTTTGTGAAAGTTTGATTCGGTGTAAAATTCTCCGGATAGATTTGAAGCGAGAATAATCGATTCGAAATTCGATTGGTGATTTCATTTCTTCTCATCATCAATTTCTTCCAGATAATAGGTGTTTTATCATCCTGAAAAGAAGTTTTAATGCTGAATCCAATCAGTTTTTTTGATTCAACAATTTCGATGCGGTGTGGTAAATTCATTATTATAAATTGAGTTCATAGAGATTAAGATCAACATCATCATTCGGAATTCTTACTATTTCTTTGAATTTCAGTCCCAATTTTTCAATTAATTTAATTGAAGAGAAATTCTCTGGTAAAGTTATTGCGCTGACTTTTTTAATTCCAAAATCATTGATTCCGATATCCATCACTTTTTTGGCAGATTCGTACGCATAACCCTTTCCCTCATATTCTTCCAAAAATGCAAAACCAATGTCGACGCCGTCAATCCCTTCCCTGTCATATAAACCAACAGTCCCGATTTTCGCATTGTTGGATTTCAGAATTATAACACAATTTCCATAGCCAAGTCTTTCAATATTGGGTAGATTCTTTTCGCGGATATATTTCTGAGCGTCCTCAAGACTGTGAATATTTCTATCTCCAATATTTTTCAGCCATTTTTCTGTGTTGACCAATTGCATCATAAATTCAGCATCATCGATATCGACAAGCTTTATGATAAGGCGTTCTGTTTCGTAAGTTTTTGACATCAGTAGTAGTTTGTGGAATTAAATTTTTTAAGCACAAAGGCACAAATTAATTAAAATTATTGAAAGATTTAAGGCACAAAGAAAATCTTCGATTTTTTAAATTTTACATTTTCTTAGTGCCTTAAAAACATATTGATTTTATCAAGTAAGTTTTTTTTGCTTTGCGTTTTTTTAATTCAAAATTTAATTTTCATAATATCTCAATTCCTCATTGTCATCGGGGAAAATGACATATTTCTGGAATTTCAATCCTAGTCTTTCAATTAGTTTTTGAGAAGAAATATTTTCGTCAGAAGTCATTGCCGAGATTTTTGTCAAACCGAAATTAGTGGCGACTAATTCTTTCAGTTTCGAAGCTGATTCATAAGCAAACCCTTTACCTTCATAATCCGGAAAGAAAGAAAAACCAATATCAGGAACTTCGATACCTTCTCGAACAAATACGCCAACAGCACCGATTTTTTTGTCAAGTTCTTTATGAATCACCACATAATTTCCGTAACCTAATTTTTCAATATGAGGGAGAAATCTGTCCTTAATATATTGTTCTGCATCTTGTTTGGTGCGGAGCTTTCGGTCGCCAATATGTTTGATGAATGAAGGTAAATTATACAATTCCAAAAAGAAATCTGCATCGTCTAGGTCTGCGACTTTCATCCTTAATCGTTCGGTTTCGAAGGTTTTCATATTAGTTTTAATTATTCTAAAGTTTTTGATTTAAATTAAACTATTTAGGTGGCGAGGTCAATTTGTAAGGAAAAAATCTGAAGATTTTGAGTTTTTATTGGTATTCGAAACTCAGACTGACAGTGCTAATGCTTCAGTTTTGTTTCAGATCTAAAATTTCATCAATCAAAATTAAAAATTTTAAGGAACGATAACGGTAAAAATATAGGCGAAAAGATTAACCAAGAGTACAACGCCGTAAAGAATATTGGTTTTTCCTCGGTTTAAGGACAACATCACGGTGTAAAGCGACAGTGCAAGTAAAACCATTGATTTGATATCGAGTCCAAGTAATAAAGGCATTTCGTAAATAATAGAAACTACTGCAACGCAAGGAATTGTCAATCCTATACTCGCAATAGCTGAACCTAAAGCCAGATTTAAACTTGTTTGAAATTGATTTCTTCTTGCTGCTTTTATCGCCGCCATTCCTTCCGGTAAAAGGACAACAGCTGCAATGATTACCCCAACTAATGCTTGTGGTGCTCCAAAATTATGAACCATATTTTCGATTTGCGGAGACAATGCTTTTGCTAGAAATACCACAACGCCCAAACAGATAATCAGGAAAATCAAGCTCATTATACTTTCGAAGTTGGTTGGTGGTTCTGCGTGTGGTTCATCATCGTTTTCCGGAAGAAAATAATTTCTGTGTCTCACGGTTTGAACCATCAAAAATGTACTGTAAATCACGAGAGACGCGACGGAAAAGAATATCAATTGTGCTTTGCTAAATGTTGCTGAAAGTTCGCTGGTGGTATAATTGGGTAAAATCAAAGTCATTACCACAATTGCGACGAGACTTATCAACGCCATATTTCCGGAAGTTCTGGCGAAGAATTGCTCTTTGAATTTGATGCCGCCTACTAAAAGACAAGCACCTAGAATTCCATTTAAAATCAACATTACTGCTGCGAAAACGGTATCTCTTGCGAGTGTGTGCGTTTCTTTTCCTCCGGCTACCATTAATGAAACAATTAATCCTACTTCCAGAACTGTAATGGCTATCGCAAGAATGATTGTTCCGAATGGTTCGCCTACTTTATGAGCTACAACTTCTGCGTGATGAACGGCTCCTAAAACGGAAGTGATTAACAAAACGCCACCTAATACAGCCAACAACGGACTGTCGTCTGTAACACCAAGCAGATAGTAAATTAATGATAAAAGCGGGAAGATAAAGGACCAATGAAGTAGGGTTTTTAAACTCATAAAAAATGATTTCTCTAATTTACAAAAAATTACTGAAAATGGTTTTGGATATTACTGCAACAAAAAATCCACCAAAATTTTGGTGGATTTAGAAAAAATATTTCAATATTTTTATTTTACTAATGTCAGCTCGCTGATTAATCTCGTCGCGCCAGCATATTTGTCAATTACCCAAAGTACGTAACGAACGTCAACATTAATTGTTCTTTGCAATTGTGGTTCGAAAACGATATCACCACTCAAAGCTTCGCTGTTTCCATCGAAAGCAAGACCAATCAAATGACCGTTTCCATCGATAATTGGAGAACCTGAGTTGCCTCCTGTGATATCATTATTAGACAAGAAGTTGATAGGCATAAATCCGCCTTTTTTATCAGCATATTGTCCGTAATCTTTTTTCTTAGCAAGGTCTAGAACTTTTTGAGGAAGGTCAAATTCTTCGTCGCCTTTTTTGTATTTAGCAACCATACCATTGATGTCGGTATAATAGTTTTCCTTGATTCCTTTATAGTTTCTGTCTTCTCTTACAGGAAGTGTTTCAATCGTTCCGTAAGTCAATCTCATTGTAGAGTTAGCATCCGGATAGAATTTTTTCTCAGGCTGAGCTTTTCTAAGTCCGTCTAAGAAAAGTCTGCTGTTTTTAGCAAAGTTCTCATCTACCTTAGCAAATTTTTCCAATCCTAATTTTTGGTCTTCAACAACTCCATTTGCGAATTGTCTCAATTTATCAGCATCGATTTTCAATCTGTCAGGATTTTCTACAAAAGCTAAAGCCGATTTTTTATTAGCAAAAACAGACTCATAAGCCAAAGTTGAAAGATTGTTTACATCTGCAGCCAAAATAGTTGGAGAAGCAAATTCTTTAGCCACTCTTGTTTTGTAAAGAGAAGCAAGAGAGTTCAGCATTTCGCCTTCAACATTATCGTGAAAACCGTCGTAAGCTTTATCAACAGCGTCAAGAACTTTCGTTTTCATAGCTGCTTTTCCAGCTTCGTCCTGGTCAGCATACGTTTTGAAAAGACTTCCTAACTGATAAGCTGTTGCGATGTAATGCGCATTTCTCTGTAAAAGTCCACCATAGTTTCTCTCTACATTTCTTCCGGAAACCTGATTGTAATAAGCTTTAATTTCTGGTAAAACAATGTAATAAGTTTGCTCATTCGGAGATTGTGCCGCCCATTGGTTATATGTTTCTTCCAGTTTTCTCTTTTCAGCAACTGTTCCGTTTTTCTTAACAGCGTCAATCGTTCCTTGTCTGTTTTTCCAGTAATTGGCAACACTTGCGTACTGAGAAGCGTAATCTAATTGAGTCGCTTTGTCTTTGTCCATATACTTCTTCATCACATCCATCGCCACTTTAGAAGCTTCTACCCATGCCGGATAATCTTTGTCAACCATTTGCTCGATTCCGTAAGACGTCAAATAACGGTTGGTTCTACCAGGATACCCAAGAATCATTGTAAAATCTCCAGGCTTGTAACCTTTAAGAGAAACTGGTAAATGATGTTTTGGCTTCAGAGGAACGTTGGTTTCAGAGTATTCTGCTGGGTTGCCGTTGGCATCTGCATAAGCACGGAAAACCGTGAAATCTGCAGTGTGTCTCGGCCATTCCCAGTTGTCTGTATCACCACCGAATTTTCCTAATGATGAAGGCGGAGCACCAACTAAACGAATATCTTTATAGTCCTGATAAACAAAATAATAGAACTCATTTCCGTTGAAAAAATCTCTTACGACAACAGTATATTTTCCGTTCTCAGAATTTTCTGTTTGGATAGCTTTATATTCTGCATCGATAACCGCTTTTCTGTCCGCTGCAGACATATTGTTATTCAATTTTGCATTGATTCTTTCAGAAACGTCATCCATTCTTACCAAAAATCTCACGTAAAGACCTTTTGCATTGAATTCCTCATTCGGTTTCATTGCCCAGAATCCGTTTTTCAGATAATCTTTTTCAGGCGTAGAAGCTGCAGCAACAGCATCGTAACCACAGTGGTGATTCGTAAAAATCAATCCTTTGTCAGAAACCATTTCTCCAGTACAGAATCCGCCGAAACTTACGATGGCATCTTTTAAGCTAGAGTTGTTGACAGAATAGATTTCTTCCGGAGTCAAGTGCAGACCTTCTTTCTGCATATCCACGCCGTTCAGACGTTTCACGAGCATCAGAAGCCACATTCCCTCGTCTGCTCTCATTTGCGCAAAGCTCAATAAAAAAGTCAGCGCCAAAAATATTTTTTTCATAATAGAAATTTATTTTAATGGGGCTAATTTACTCATTATTTTAAATCTAATGGTATGAATTTGGATAAGAGATTAGGCAAACTTTAAAGTATGAAATTTCTACAATCAATCGGTGTTTTATCATTAATATTACTTCTTGCAGTTTCTTGTAAATCATCAAATCAATCTATGTCAGGAATGCAGAATCTTCACAAAAAGTGGATGCTCGTTGAATACAAAGATTTTACCAAGGAAGAATTGGTAAAGTTGGAAGCTCATATTGATTTGACGAAAAATACAGAATCGCCCAATCGTTACACCGCAAAAATGGGTTGCAACGGAATGTTTTTCACGGCAGAATTTAATAATGGAAGAGCAAAATTCTCAGGTGTTGGTTCAACAATGATGTATTGTGATGGGCGAATGAAATTAGAAGACTCATTCGGAAAAGCTTTACCAAATATGGCACAGTACAAAATCGAAGGACATTTCTTAACTTTATCCAATGCAAACGGCGACAAAATGAAATTTGTTGAGCAAGATTGGGATTGAGAAATTAATGATGAATTATAAATGATGAATTATTAATTTTATCTGATTAAAATTTAAACAATATAAATCCAAAACAAAATTAATTATGAAAAGAAGTGCAAAAGCAGTCTGGAAAGGTACTGTAAAAGACGGAAGCGGCGTTTTGACAACGCAAAGTACAACACTTAATGAAACTCAGTATTCCTTCAAAAGCAGATTTGAAGACGGTGTTGGAACCAATCCGGAAGAATTGTTGGCAGCAGCTCACGCAGGTTGTTTTACAATGAAAACTTCAGCTCTGCTGTCAGAAGCAGGTTTTATTCCAGAATCTTTGGAAACAGATTGTAAAATCTCTTTGGTTGATGGAAAAATCACGTTGTCAGAATTGACTTTAAATGCAAAAATCCCAGGAATTTCGGAAGATGATTTCCAGAAAATTGCAAAAGATGCCAAGGAAAATTGTCCTGTAAGTCAGGCTTTCAGTTTCGAAAAATCGTTGACTGCGACTTTACTTAGCTAAACGCTAATATTTAATCAAAAAATTATTAAGACTTTCTGAATTGGAGAGTCTTAATTTTTTTCTAAGTCTGGACCTCGCAACTACAATGCTGTGGGGACTTTGGTGTGTAATGTCGGAAATTTCTTTTGATGATAAATTAAGTTTGAGGAAAGCACAAAGTCTCAATTCGTTTTTAGTCAAGTCGGGAAATTCATTCAGGAGTTTTTTATAGAATTGATCTTCGGTTTCCATAAAAATCTTGTAGAACTCATCTTTTCCAAAGCCTTTTGAACTTTTTTTGAGTTCAGAAATAATGTGAAATATTTTATTATCCGACATTTCCGTTCCTGAATTCAGCTCGCTCAATTCTTTTTGTGTGGATTGGATAATTTCTGAAGTTTGCAGCATTTGGATAGCGCTATTCGTAAGCTCTTTGTTTTTTTCTTCTAATTTCTTGGCTAGTAATTCGTTTTCGGCAACTCTTTTGGCCGTTTTATTTTTCTGTAATTGGAATAATAAAAAGATGATAACCGAGAAAGATAAAAGCAAGACAATTCCGAAAATAAAAAAGCGCTCTCTTTTGGTTTGAGAAGCTAAAAGTTCATTTTGGGTCATTTTTTCATTGAATTCAATTTCCAATCGGTTTACTTTTTTATTATTTTCCTGATTGATGGAAGCTTCGGATAATGATTTTGCCGTATGAAGATATTGCAGTGCATTTTTGTAATCTTTTTCCTTTTCGAATAGTTTTACCAAATTTTCCGATGAAAACAATTTTAGATCAGAAAAGCTACTCTTTTCTGAAATGTCGTAAGAGCTTTTTAAGTAATATAAAGCCGAATCTCTGTTGATGATATTATTGAGGTAGATGTTTCCCAAGATATTGTAAAGACTTGCAATGTCGTAAGGCGATTTGATTTTCTTTGCCAGAGTGATGCCTTGTCTCAGGTTATCGACTGCGGTTTCAGTTTCCTTTAATTTCAGATTAACGTTGGCAATATTTTCATAAGCCATAATAATGTTAAGCGTGTCTTTCGCCACCGTATTACGAGTCTTGAATTCTTTCAGCATTTCCAACGCTCGGGCATAATTTCCTTGTTCTTTTTCCAGAACTGCGAGATTGTTGTAAATAATAGAGCCTTCTACAGATTTTTCATCAGGTTTACTGCTTTCAAATTTTTTAAGCGATTGTTCCCAAAACTGTCTAGCCTTCTTGAAATTTCCCATTAGGTAATAACAACCTCCAATATTATTTAAGATAGAATAAGAATCACGCGAATCTGTTTTGTTGTTGATTTCTAATCCTTTGTAATAATAATTAAGCGCTTGGTAGTAAGATTCTTGATCTTTATATGTGTTTCCTGCAGTAACATACAGACTGATTTTTGTGCTGTCTGCCAATTTGTTTTCCAACTTTAGGGCTTCTTGCAGATAACTCATTGCCTTTGTTCTGTTGGTTTGCATATAATCCACCGTCTGCTTCAGAAGAGTAGTGGCGTAATTGTCCGGGTCTTTGGAAAGACTTGTCTGACCGGAAACAAATATCAGGTTAAAAGCTAAAAAAATACAAAAAGCCCAACGCATTTTTAGAAATATGACCCGAAGATAGGAAGAATAAATTTCAAAAAAAATTACTTTTTTAATTAATTGATTTTCAAAGTTTTAAATCAATTGTATATATAATGTTACCTCTGATTTTTTGTTAGTAGTTATATTGTTATCTTAACGAATATTCAAATTCTTTGATGATATTCTAATATTGTCTCAATAATTATAAAATATTTTTAAAAATGGATGTGAAATTACTATTTAAGTGGCTGTTTCTATTTATGTTCGGTATAACTAGCGCACAGCAGATTACATTGGATACTTCTTTGGTTTCCGATGAACCAAATACAATTGAAGAATTTTGGTATTGGTCAGGCGGGTTTCCTGTTGTTGGAACTGGATTTTCTCCTAACTCTACAGTTACAGTTTATGATACTGACGCAAATGGGAAAAGATGGAGAGATTTTACAGGAACCGTTGATGCTCAAGGGAATTTTTCTGTACAGATAAGCGCCAAGATGATTCGTTCTTTGAAAGGTGCTCATACAGTGAAGGCAACAGATGGACAAGGAAAAACTGCAACCGCGACATTACAAGTTGTCGCAAATGAAAATGAAGTATTGGAAGCTTCAGTTTCTAATAAAACATTGACAATGCAACAGTTTTTTAACTTTGGGATAAAACTACACGCCAAAAATATTGAACCGAATGCACAAGTCGTGGTCCATATTTTCTCTCCGAACGAGTCTGGCTCAGGAATTACCGGACAATACTATGCAGATGCCAACGGAAATTTTGATATTGATTTCAATGGAAATACGCCAACTTATCCTTGGGGAGACACGATGCCTGATGTAGCAGGAACCTGGAGAATCAATGTAGAGCAATTTGAAACTAATTTCTACGGTACAACAGAATTTAGGGTATTGCCAGACAACCCTAATCCACAGTCGTATGATTTAATTTCTAATGTGGACAATGGCATTCCGTCAACACCAATAACACGTTTCGAAGTGAATGGTGTGGGCTATAATTCAGACCCAAATAGTTCTGCTTTCTATGAAGATATGACAGATAAAGTGTTCGATCTACAAGCAGGTCAAACCTACAATGTAAAAATCAAAGGTAAAAATCGTGTTGATTATGCACCGGATACTTATACTCTTTTCGTTGACTGGAATCACAACGGTATTCTGGATGAAAGCAATGAAATCATCAGTGAAGGTTATATTTTCGCATCTACTGGTGTAGATGATAAATTCACACAATTCCCAATAACAGTTCCGCAAAATGCAATCAACGGGAATACAAGAATAAGGGTTCTGAAAATGCAATCAGCCACAGAATATTCTATGTTTTGGCCAACAGGTGCTTCTGGTTATTATTACAATTCCGGACAAGCGGAAGATTATACTTTGAATATTTCTGGTGGTATCGCAGATCCAGGATGTGCTTTTAACTGTCCTTCAGATATTAATGTGAATACAATCCCAGGAGGAGAAACTGCAGTCGTAAATTACAATTTGCCATTCAATTGCGGTTCTCAAGGGAGCTCCAGTTGTGGCATAGACTATCCTGGAAATAATTATGAAAACTGGATGCCGGCTTCAAACTTCAATACTGTAGCTAACGACTTTGTGATTCCTGCTGGAAAAACTTTGAAAATCGATAAAGTAATTCCTCATTTGATCAGATTCTCTTACGGAGCCACTGTTGCATTCTATAAAGATAATAATGGCAAACCGGGAGAATTGATCATGAATTATGCTACGCCAACGATAGAATCACAAAATGAGATAGGAAGTACTACTGGTGGAACAGCATATGAAACGGTTATCAAATTGCCTGAGGTATTAGAATTGACATCGGGGAAATATTGGGTTGCCATTAATATGCAAGGGCCGTTGGTTTCCTGGGAAATAAAATCGGCTTTATCAAACGGAACCACTGCATTTACAACAGGGGATGGACAGAACTGGACGGCAAAAGAAGGTTTTGATGGTGTTTTCAAGGTGAGCTATATTTGTGAGACTCCAGAACCACAAGTTGTTTTGGTTCAAGGATTAGAGTCTGGAGCTGCATTTCCTGAAGGTAATACTGTTGTTATCCATAACCTTGTATATGAAGGTGCTATAATAGATACTTGTGTATTTAATGTAAACGTTAATAAGATCCTTGGCACAACAGAGATCTCTAAAAATCAAATCTCTTTCTATCCAAATCCGGTAAAAGATATTTTGAAAGTTTCTAACATCAAGGATATTAACAGTATAGGTGTTTATGATATGTCAGGCAAACAGGTTTTTGCTAAAGAATTGCATCAAAAAGATGCAGAAATAAACCTTTCCAAACTGGCTTCCGGAATTTACATTATGAAAGTAGGCAGCGGAAATGAAGTGAAGGCTTTCAAGCTTATCAAAAAATAAAATTGTTTAAAATTGTGTTTTTTAGGCTGTTCCTTATTGGGAACGGCCTTTTTTTTGCACGCAGATTTTTCATTGCAGATACAACCATTTCGTTATTATGAAACTTAACCTTTGGTTATTTTGTCTAAAAATAGTATCTTGTGAGAATCAGAAAATTATAAATTTTAAATGTTAGAAAAGAAAGAACATCAGTATGAAAGAGCGGTTTTGGTAGGTGTAGTCACCCAAAATCAGGATGAGGATAAACTGACAGAGTATATGGACGAATTGGAGTTTTTGGCTTTCACAGCCGGAGCTACAGTTGATAAAAGATTTACTCAAAAATTATCTCAGCCGGATTCCAAAACTTTTGTAGGGAAGGGAAAAATGGAGGAGATTCGTGATTACGTGAAAGAACACCAAATTGGAACTGTGATTTTTGATGACGAATTATCGCCTTCCCAGTTAAAAAATCTGGAACGTGATATGGAAGTTAAAATCTTAGACAGAACCAATCTTATCCTCGATATTTTTGCACAAAGAGCTCAAACTTCTTACGCAAGAACTCAAGTAGAATTAGCTCAATATCAATATCTTTTACCGCGATTAACTAGAATGTGGACCCACCTTGAGAGACAAAAAGGGGGAATCGGAATGCGTGGTCCTGGAGAAACGGAAATAGAAACCGATAGAAGGATTATCCGCGACAGAATCACTTTGCTGAAGGATAAATTGAAAGTTATCGACAAACAAATGGGAACCCAAAGACAAAACCGTGGCAAGATGGTGCGTGTTGCTTTGGTAGGTTACACCAACGTTGGAAAATCTACCTTGATGAACGCTTTGTCAAAATCCGATGTTTTCGCTGAAAATAAATTGTTTGCAACGCTTGACACAACTGTTAGAAAAGTCGTGATTGGGAATCTTCCATTCCTTTTAACGGACACTGTTGGATTCATTAGAAAATTGCCAACACAATTGGTAGAATCTTTCAAATCCACTTTGGATGAGGTTCGTGAAGCAGATTTGTTAGTTCACGTTGTCGATATTTCTCACGATAGTTTCGAAGATCACATCGCTTCTGTTAATCAGATTCTTCAGGAGATTGATGCACATCAGAAACCAATGATTATGGTTTTCAATAAGATTGATGATTTCAGTTATGAGAAGAAAGACGAAGATGATTTGACGCCTTCGTCCAAAAAGAATATTTCTTTGGAAGAATGGAAAAAAACGTGGATGGCAAAATCAAAATATCCGACGGTTTTCATTTCTGCGCTTAACAAACAGAATTTCCCTGAGATGAAAAAAATGATTTATGATGAGGTTCACAGGATTCATATTTCACGTTTCCCTTACAATGATTTGTTGTTCGAATATTTTGAGGACGAGGAAGAAAATTAAGAATATAAAATAAATTTAAATAAGTTGAATCAATTGGAGAATCTTAACGATCAACACAAAATAAAAAATTAATGGAGTTATATTACTCATTTTCAGTTCTTATCGTCTTAGCGTCCTTATTTGCCTACATCAATTATCGCGTTCTCAAATTACCGAGTACAATCGGGATAATGGTTATTGCGATTATCGTTTCTGTAACGTTGGTTGCATCGGGCGATAATTTTTTACCAAAGACAACTTCACATTTAACCGCATTAGTACACAGCTTCGACTTTACTGAAGTTCTGATGGGCGCGATGCTTAACTTTCTGCTTTTTGCGGGAGGAATTCATATCAACATCAAAGATTTGAAGGAACAATTCGGACCAGTTGTGATTTTTTCTACTGTTGGTGTTATCATTTCTACCTTTGCTGTTGGTTTTGGTGTTTATTATCTTTTGCCGTTGGTTGGTGTTCAGATGCCGTTGATTTATTGTATCGTTTTCGGAGCGCTGATTTCTCCAACCGACCCAGTTGCGGTTCTGAGTATTTTGAAGCAAGCCAAAGTTTCAAAATCTTTGGAAACCAAAGTTGCTGGGGAATCTTTGTTTAATGACGGTATGGCGGTTGTTGTTTTTACAGTCGTTTTACAAATTGCCATCGGAAAAGAAATCGATTTGAATGTCGAAAATATCGGTTTGCTTTTGCTTCGTGAAGCGGGCGGAGGTTTGCTTTTAGGAGTTCTTCTCGGATATTCGGCTTCGCGGGCAATGCGGGTTGTGGATGATTATATTATTTCAGTACTCATCACATTATCAGTTGTTATGGGCGGTTATTTGATTGCTCACGAGATGCATATTTCTGCACCTTTGGCGATGGTTGCTGCCGGATTATTTATGGGAAATTTCAGTGAAAGTTTCAAAATGAAATCTGAAACGCAAGATTATCTCATCAAATTTTGGGAATTGATTGACGAAATAATGAACGCTGTTCTATTCCTGTTTATCGGGTTTGAATTGCTGTTAATCAAAGATTTAAATGAATATTTAGTAGCAGGCGGGATTTGTATTTTAATCGTTTTGTTGGCACGTTGGGTGGCGATTTTTGTTCCGACAAAGTTTATGGCTTTCAAATACCGATTCAGTCCGCAAACTGTGAAAGTTTTGGTCTGGGGTGGAATCCGTGGCGGTGTTTCTATCGCTTTGGCTTTATCAATTCCGATTAATGAGTACAGCCAAATTATCATCAGCATCACTTATTGTGTAGTTGTGTTTTCAATTATAGTTCAGGGATTGACAATTGCAAAAGTCGCGAATCCTAAGAAAATTGCTACAGAAGAAAAAATACTAGAAGAAGAAATTCATTAATCTAAATTTAGAAATGAAAATTATTGATGTTGAAAACTGGAAGAGAAAAGAACATTTTGAATTTTTTTCCGGAATGAAAAGTCCTTATTTTGGAATCGTGACCGAAGTTGATTGTACAGAAACTTATCAATTTGCTAAAGAAAATAACGAATCTTTCTTCGCTCATTATCTTCATAAATCGATGAAGGCAATTAATTCGGTAGAAGAATTTGGCTATCGAATAGTAAATAGTGAAGTCATAGCATTCGATATTGTTCACGTAGGTTCTACGATTGCCAGAAATGACGGGACGTTTGGTTTTTCTTTCTTCGAATATTCTGATGATTTTCAAATATTTAACCAAAATTTACAGAAAGAAATTGATGAGGTTCAAAACTGCACAGGTTTAAGAATCAGAAACGAAGAATTACCACCGAATCACATCCGACATTCGACAATGCCTTGGACCAGTTTTACAGGTTTGCTTCATCCGACAGATTTTGACCCAAAAGAATCAATTCCTAAAATTGTCTTTGGAAAATTCTCTGAAAAGAATGGACGGAAAATGTTGCCGATTTCTGTGGAAGCGCATCACGGTTTGATGGATGGTTTCCATCTTGCAAAATATTTGGAAGAATTTCAGAATCAATTAAATTTGAAATAATGTCTCTCGCAATAACAATTTCTAAAGCTTTATCCGATTTATCAATTCCTGAAAAAGCAGAATTCTTTCCCAGATTTTTCAAAACTGGAAAAGGTGAATATGGCGAAGGCGATGTGTTTATTGGCGTTACAGTTCCAGACCAAAGAAGCATTGCGAAAGAATTTTATAATAAAATATCTCTTGAAGAATTAAGTGAGTTATTGTCTTCAAAAATTCACGAACATCGTTTGACAGCTTTGTTGATGTTGGTTTACAAATTCGAGAAGATTAAAGATAAAATTCAACAAAAAGAAATCATTGATTTTTATCTGAAACATACAAAACACATCAATAACTGGGATTTGGTTGATACATCGTGTTATAAAATTTTGGGTCGGTATTGTTTTGAAAATCAAGATTCTAAAATCCTTGAAAAACTGTCAGATTCTGGTGATATGTGGGAAAAACGAATGGCAATTGTTGGAACAATGTTTCACATTAAGAAAAGAGAATTTGAACTGACAAAAACATTTGCCTTGAAAAATTTGAAACATCCACACGATTTGATGCACAAAGCCAACGGCTGGCTTCTTCGCGAAATGGGAAAAATGAACGAAACCGAATTGTTGAACTTCCTCGATCTTCATTATAAAGAAATGCCAAGAACTTGTCTCCGTTATGCCATTGAGAAATTGGATGAAGAACTTCGGCAAGATTATTTGAAAGGCAGAATCTGAGAATCAACATTTCCCGAATTTATTCATAAAAATTAGTTTACTAAATATCTATACTGTGAAAGTTATTTTAAAATATAGTTTTATTTTCTTTGTTTTTCTCAGCTTGACAAGTTGCTTTGATATCATCGATAAAATTAGTTTGAAAGCCGATGGAAGCGGAGAATATTCTGTAATTCTGAATGCCAGCAAAAGCAAGACACGTCTGCAATCTATCTCCAAAATGGAAACCATCAACGGTAAAAAAGTTCCCAAGAAATCCGAAATTGATAAAAAACTGAATGACGCTTCTGCAATTTTCAAAACTGTTTCAGGAATCAGCAATGTAAAAACGTCTTTCGATGCAGAAAATTATATTATTAAACTGAGTTGTAATTTCAAGAAAATTGAAAATATCAATGCTGGTTTGGAACTGTTGAAATCGAAAAATGTTATTGGAAAAATGATTCCGACTCAGCTTTATAAAAATAATTTGTCGGAGAAAATATTGGTAAGAAATAAAATTTCCAGTTTCAAAACCGAATATGATAAAATGAGTTCTGCAGATAAAGAAGTATTTAATAATGCGACTTATACCTCGATTTTACAATTCGAAAATCTGATAAAATCTCAAACTAATTCCGAATATAAAATCTCGCCCAGCAAAAAAGCGATGAAATTGGATGGAACTATCTTAGATTTTATCCTTCAGAAAAAACAAATTCAAAATAATATTACACTGCAATAAAAACAACAAACTATGAAATCAATTTTACAGAAAGTTCTATTCCTATTTTTATTATTCTGTTTCAGTTTTGCTATTTCGCAAAGCAGAATTCAGGTTCCGGACAATGTTTTGTTTTATATGGAAGTCAATGGAAAACAGTTGAATGGCAAAGTTGACTGGCAGAAACTCAATCCAATTTTACAAGATTTAAATAAAAATAGTGCTGAAAAACCAAGCTGGAAAGACTTTTCTGATATTGGTTTAGAAAACGATGCTAAGCAATACCATTATGCTGTTTTCAATGATACTGTAAAAACTTACACGGCACATTTGATTTTAAAAGATTCCAAAAAATTTCTGAATTTTTTGAATACTTCTGCCAAAAAAGAATTGGAAGTAACCAAGAAAGACAAATATTCTTATGTCCATCTTAACAATGAATCTTTTGTTGCATGGAATGATAAAAAAGCGGTGATGAGCCTCATAACTTACACCAAAAAATTCCCACAAGTCTTGTGGAATGACCAAGATAGTTCTGTTGTTGTAATAGATTCTGCGGCTATAGCTACAGATTCTATCGCTGCTGGTGATTCAACTTATTATGAGCCAGAAAAACCATTTGATTACAAAGAAGAAATCAAATATCTAAAGGACGAAATCAAATATCAGAAAGAAGATATCAAAGAACATCAACAGGAAATTGTGCGTCTCCAGAAAGATATCAAATACCTGGAAAAACACCACAAATATCCTGAGCAAAAAACTACGGAAAACTTAGATTCGGAAGAAGTTGCATCTGCAAAACCTACGGAAGAGTATAATGAGGAAGCAGAGGAATTGGCTTATCAAAAAGAAATGGACTCGATAAAAGCTGCAGATTTTAAGATTCTAAAATCCTTGGCTGAGATTGATTTTGATAAATATTTTGATGCGGGGACAGAAATTGAAGTTCCTAAAAAATTGGTAGCTTTTCAGGATGCAAAGTCAGATGTTTTTGCTTTTGTGAGTTATGGTGAGATTTTCCAAAATGGGCTTTACAGTAAGATGATGAGCGCTTATAAATTGGGCGGTTTAATCGATAATTTTTATAATTCTAATACATTCTACAATCTTTATTTTGAAAAGAATAAAGTGAGGTTAGTCAGCAATTACCAGCATAAAAATCCTGAGATTCAGAAAAATATGGCTGCGGTTTACAAAGGTAAAAAGAATAAAAAACTGACAGCTTTAATCAATGATAAAAGTATTGGTTACTATGCAATTAATATCGATGGATACAAGTATTTTGACTTGATGTACAGTTTCTTTGAGAATAATTCTGATGATAATTCCAAATATCAAAAAGAACTAGAACTCGTATTAGAAACTGTAAAAATTGTGTTGGATGAAGAAGCGATTTCTAAAATTGCGCCAGGCAACGGAATCTTTGTTCTGAATGAACTCAATACCAAAAAAGTTGAATACACAGATTACGAATATGATGAAAACTACAACAGCAAAGAAGTCAAAAAAATGAAGGATGTTGTAGTTCCGGATTTCACTTTTGCTTTTGCGACGGATAACGAGAATTATTGGAAAAGAGTTTTCAATGTTTTGTCAACCAGCAAAGAATTAGCGAAAAAATTTGTGAAAAATGGCGATGTTTATTTCTTCAAAAATGATGCAAAAAATAATACCTATATCGATCAGCTTTGTTTTACCGTAAAAGACGGAATCGTTTATCTGGCGACTTCTCCAAGTAATCTACTTGCTAAAAAACAATCTTCGACAACTGAGAAATTTGCAAAAGATGCATCTAAATTTCCTGTGTATGGAAAAATTGATATGAGAAGATTTTTAAATGGTTTGGAGCAGGAATTCAAAACCGGATCGGATAAAAAAAGTTTGGATCTTTTCAGGAAAAATATGGGCGATTTCGATTTTAAATCGGAACCGAAAAAAGAAAGTATCGAGACAGAGATCAATTACACAACGCCTAATTCTTCGGACAATAGTTTAATGTATTTCTTTGATTTTTGCAACGATATTATTAAGCTGACGGAACCAAAAACATCAACGGAATTATAAATGAAGAAAATCTTGGTCTTTATTCTGATTGTTTTTGTGTTGACAATCGTTGGCTATTTTTTCTGGTCTCTCAAGGACAAGGATTTACAATTGGTTCCCAAAGATGCAGATGCTGTAGTTTTGATTGATGTTAAAAAATTAAAAGAGCAATATTTTTTCTCGTCACTAAGACATCCATCTGTTTGGTTTGAAGGTTCTAGATTGAATTCCAAAAAAAATGGATTGATAACTCCGGATTATATCCAGATTTTTCATTTAGAAAACACCAATTTTTCGCAATGGTACAGCATTTTTGAAATTAAGAATAAAGACAATTTTCTTGAATTTTTAAAGGGAAAAGGTTTCAAAATAGCAGAAAATAATATTTATAAAAAAGATAGATTTTCTGTCAAAATTGAAGCTTCAAAATGTGTTATCGGCTTTTCAAATTCTTCGTTCGAGGAAAAATCAAACTTGATTCTTAATTCTAAAACCAAAGGTTTATACGCTGATGAGCTAATTAATAATTCGGTTGCGAGCGTGTCCTATTTTGCAAAATCTAAAATTCACAAGTTTGCGGTCTATCTGAATGACAATAATATCGAAATCAAAACCAAAACTGTTCAGGATATTTTCTCATCACAAATCTCGGATTTGGAAAAGCGAACACAGTTTCTAAAATTGAAATTAGATTCTAAAAATGCTAAAATCGTCTCAAAATTATTTAATGAAAATCTGATTGATTCGATTGACATCAATTCCGTTAGTGCGATTTCAGAATTAGAATCTGTTAATGACAAGATTGTGAGTTATGCTTATGATGATAATTTCAACGAGGTAGAAAAAGTCAGCTATCAGAAGTTGGTACAACCTAATTATACGATTAATATACAAAGTCCTGAAACCGAAAAACTTTGGTCTTACTTTCAAGATCAGAAATGGATTAATGCAGAAAATCAATTCACAGCAATTCCATTTCAACCCAATGTAATCAAGAAAAATTCCTTTGAGATTTCGATTCAATCCACTCGGAAAAATATAAATTTTAGAGAATCGTCATCTGGTAGTTTTATATTGCTTAAAAATAATTTATTATTCGTTGATTTACTAAAAGTACTTTCGCCCTCCGACAAAAAATCGATTTCAAAAGTAGATTACCTTTATTATGGCAACAAGGGAGATTATTATTACCTGAAACTGCAATTAAAAAAAGATAAATTACCGTTTATATTAAGCCAATAAGATGAATGTTTCAGAAATTTTATCATTAAAAACAATCATCCATTATTTTCTGCATTTTGGTTTTCCCATTGTTTTGGCTTACATCTTTTTTAGGAAAGACTGGAAAAAAGCTTATTTCATAATGCTTGGGACAATGCTCGTAGATGCGGATCATTTGCTTAGCACACCGATTTTTGCACCGGACAGATGCAGTATCAATTTTCATCCGTTTCACACCTATTGGGCGATGGGCGTCTATTTTCTGTTGTTGTTTTTTAGAGGCGTTCCAAGAATGATTAGCGTTGGTTTGCTCTTTCATATGTTAACGGATTGGATAGATTGCCAGCTACATCATCTGAATTTTTGAAATTATTGGGGCAGCTTAATCCGCCTTCCGCTCCCAATCTTTTTTGCAGACAATTTCAGGTTCAATATAACTTTTGTACACGCAAAAAAGGATTTCCGCTCAAGTCGGGCTGCGTGTGATTCAACGTTTAGAAGTGTGTTTTCTTTGATAAGTTTTACGCCTTTGTGAATCTTAAAAAACATAGAGTAGTCAAAAAAAACTTTGCGGGCTTTGCATTTAAAATATTAATTCCTAGCATTCGACATTTTGAAACTCATAATTCTGGCGATATTCAGAGCTCTTGCGATGGCGTTTTCAGCATTTTCGCCTTCAAAATTATCGTGAACCGTTTTCTCCCAAATCTGTAACCAACGATTAAAATGTTTTTCTTCCAAAGCTGAAACTTCATTGATTGGAAAGTGTTTCGCCATTGGATGACCTTCGTAAACAGGATTTCCTAAAAGAATACTTTCCCAGAAATTATACATTTTCGGAAGATGTTTGCTGAGGTCAATTTTTGCGATATCTGTGAAAAAAAATCCGATTAAATCATCTTTTATAACTTGGTCATAGAATTTGTTAATCAAAAATTCTACATCGGCGCGTGTCTGAATATCTTTCATTTTTCAAAATTAAAACAAATTAAAATGTAATTTTGCACTTATGTCAAAATTCAGTTTTTCCAGATTAAATTCAACCAAAGACACTGGTTTTGGGGATAATTTTTCAGGCAGATTTATCAACAAAGATGGCTATCCGAATATCAAGAAGAAAGGCATCAATATCCTGAATCGTTACAGCTGGTATCATACGATGCTGAACCTGAAAAGATGGCAGTTTATTGGATTGTTGATCGGGAGCTATATTGTTGTCAATTTTATCTTTGCACTGATTTATTATTCAATTGGGATCGAACACCTGACTGGTATTGACAAAAGCAATTTCCAAAACGAGTTTACGGATGTGTTCTTTTTCAGTTCCCAAACCTTTACCACGGTTGGGTACGGACGGATTGCACCGGTCGGTTTTCTGGCTAGTTTGGTGGCGACTTTTGAAGCTTTCTTGGGATTGTTGGCATTTGCCATTGCGACGGGTCTTTTTTACGGCCGTTTTTCGCGTCCAAGAGCTTTTTTGCAATTTAGTGATGTCGCCCTGATATCACCTCACAAAGACAAAACGGGATTGATGTTCCGGATGGCGCCATTCAAAAATACTTCGCTTACGGATGCTAGTATTACGGTTTTAACTTCCTTCGAAGTCACAGAAAATGGACAGACTAAAAGTTCATTCTACAATCTTAAACTCGAAGTCACAAAAATCACATCTTTGATTCTGAATTGGACCATCGTACATTATATAGATGAAGAATCTCCGTTTTATGGATTAAATGCGGATGATCTGAAAAATACGGATATAGAAATTATCGTTCACGTGAAGGCTTTTGATAGTATATTTTCCAGCGATGTGGTTCAGAGAACGAGTTACACCTCAGACGAAATTATTTACGGCGCCAAGTTCGAAAAAATGTATGCGCCAGATGAAACCAATAGATTTACCGTTCTTAATTTGGATTTGATTAATAGTAATTTTCCTGCACCATTACCAAACATTTCTTAATTATGAACCTCGATTTCTATAAACAGCAAGCTCAACTCAAACAAAAAGAACACAGAAAATTTCTGGACGGACTCAAAAAGAAACCACCAAAAAATCTGGACTATTTGGTTTTGGAAAAGCACGAAGAAACATTTGAAGAAATCGATTGTCTCAGCTGTGCGAATTGCTGTAAAACCACAGGTCCGCTTTACACAGAGAAAGATATTGAGAGAATTTCAAAGCACTTTCGGATGAAACAAGCCGATTTTGAGTCCAAATTTCTGAGAGTAGATGAAGACAATGATAAAGTTCTTCAAAACTTGCCTTGCTTTTTCCTGAATGATGACAACACTTGTTCAATTTATGATGTTCGCCCAAAAGCTTGTAGAGAATATCCTCACACAGACCGGAAGAAGATTTATCAGATTAATAATCTCACAATCAAGAATACCTTAATTTGTCCTGCAACTTATGTCTTTGTGGAGAAAATGAGACAAGTTTTGGAAAAATAGCTTATCCTAAAGTTTTCCCAAAAATTTTATAATTTCCGAATTTAACATAATATTGGTTTAATGTTTGGTCTTGATAATCAACACTAAATAAAAGTATTATGAAAAAGTTAATAGCAGGCGGTCTGATGATTTTCGGAGCAATGTTCGTTACCGCACAGGTAACACCGCCACAAGACACCTCAAGAACTAATAAAACGAGCAAGGAGAAAAAGATTGACAAAATGAATCAGAAAACTCCTGAAACCGTTCAACCCAACGGAATGAACAGGACTGTTGACACTGCAACAATTAATAACAAACAAAAAATGCAGAACAACCCGGACAGACTGAGACAAAATCAGACTTTGCCGGATAATGGAACAATGCAAACCCCGAACAATACGTTACCAAATAACGGAACTTTGCAGAATCCAAACACAACGAATCCAAACAATTCTACCAATCCTCAACAACCGTTAGAACCAACAAGTCCAACAAATCCGAATCCAACAAGATAGGATTTTAAAATTAAAAATGACCAGAGTATAATTGCTCTGGTTTTTTATTTTTAAAATTTGGTTTGATATTTGGGTTAATGTAATTAATACAAAAATAAATTATTATGAAAAAGATATTAATGACAGCCACTTTTCTTACTTTCGGAACAGTCTTGATTACCGCTCAGACAACAAAAAAATTAGAAACTAAATCATCCACAAAGACGACCGTGCTCAAATCAACAAAGTCTACTCAAAAAAGTAACACTCCAAAAATGGTAGACACCGCAAATATTGAGCAAAGACAAAAAGAGGCAGATGAAAAAGTGGCTCAACCAGCAATCCCACGCAAAGATGGTGTTACAGACGAAACAACAAAACCGCAAGCACAACCGGCGCCTGGACAATTAGAATAAAAAAGGAGCAAATTATTTTGCTCCTTTTTAAATTGTTTATGCTTTCCATTCCACTACGGCTTTGATAAAAGCTTCGGCGTTTTCTACTGGAATATTGGGTAAAATCCCGTGTCCGAGGTTGACGATATATTTGTCTTTCCCAAAACGGTTAATCATTTCGTGAACCATTTTTCTAATCGTTTCCGGCTTAGAATGCAATCTTGAAGGATCAAAATTCCCTTGCAAAGTCACGGTATTATTCGTGAATTGTCTGGCTAATTCCGGCGTAATTGTCCAGTCCACCCCAACTGCAGAAGCTTTAGATTTTGTCATTTCGTCTAATGCAAACCAACAACCTTTTCCGAAAACCACAACGTGCGTCAATGGTGCAAGCGCTTCAACAATCTGATTAATATACTGCCAAGAAAATTCCTGATAATCAGCCGGTGAAAGCATTCCGCCCCAAGAATCGAAAACTTGAACAGCAGAAACACCTTTTTCAACTTTTCTTTTTAAGTAAGCAATTGTTGTATCAGTAATTTTTTGTAGTAATTTGTGCGCTGCTTCCGGCTGTAGAAAACAAAACGATTTCGCAATATTGAAATCCTTAGAACCTCTACCTTCGATGCAATAACAGAAAATCGTCCAAGGCGAACCCGCAAATCCAATCAAAGGAATCTCATTGTCCAGTTTTTCCAAAGTCAATTCTATCGCATCAAAAACGTAACCCAAAGTATCATTCACATCAGGAACAATGACGTTGTCAACTTGTTGAGCGGTTCTGATAGGTTCATCCAGCCAAGGGCCAACTGATTCTTTCATTTTGAAATCGATTCCCATTGCTTGCGGAACCACCAAAATATCGGAGAACAAAATCGCCGCGTCCAAAGGAAATCTTCTAATCGGCTGCACCGTGATTTCCGAAGCCAATTCCGGCGTTTGACATCTTGTAAAAAAGTCGTATTTGTCGCGCAAAGCGATGAATTCCGGCAGGTATCTTCCGGCTTGTCTCATCATCCAAACTGGCGGTCTTTCTACGGTTTCCCCGCGAAGTGCTTTTAAATATAGGTCGTTTTTAATCATTTTTATTTTCAAATATTTTCAACTACTGCATTTTGCAACGTTTCAATTTTCATTAATTTGAGATATTGCAAAAAATGCGACAACTTAAAAATTTGCTAAATCTGAATAATCTGCGAGCTAAAAATTAGCTTCACTTTTAATCAAATTCAACAAATCCGCTAAAGTATTTTTCGAGCTTGTAATTATTTTATTATCAGTTAGTTTTTCAATTTCCGAAGTTGTTGTTTTTCCAATCGAAAAAATCCTGACATCGTCAAAATTATTAAACTTAGCAAAACTACGAACTCCACTCGGACTGAAAAAAACTATCACCTGATATTTCTCATCGATTTTCGGATAGAGTAGTTTTGTCTTATAAACAGGGATTTTTTTGTAGGAAATATTTTGCAATGGCAATTTCTCATCCAAGATATCAAGTGCAATATTTCCGCAGAAATGCAAAAACTTTTCGTTCGCTGAGTTCTCAACAATAAACTGCGAAAGTTCGTGGGCATTCCTACAAAGTTTAAAAGTCCCAAAATTATGTTTTCTCAGTTCCTTTTTCGTCTGCGAACCTACCACATAAATTTTATTGTAATTTTTCGGTTCCGCAAAATTTTCGTTGGCAGAAAATCCATTTTCAAAAAAAGCTTTTACGCCATTCACACTCGTGAAAATTAAGGAATTGTTTTTTAACCCGAAAGATTTAGTTTTTATAAACTCCGTCTTAATGACATCAACAAAATCGATCGAAAAACCTGTTCCTAATTTCTCAGAAACCTTTTCTATGTCCAGTGATTTTGTAAAAAGGATTTTCATTTTGTTCTCATCGCAAAGGCGCAAAAAATATTTAAAATTGAGATTAAAAAGAAAGTTGCAAATTTTCAAACTTGGCGACTTTGAATATTTGAGATGAATATTAATTTCGCCTTTGCGTTAAATCAATTACAGACTTTTTTTAATTTCTTCCATCAATTCTTTCCCGCCGTTTTCCAAAACTTTCAATGCGATTTTTTTTCCGAAGTTTTCAGAATCGTTCCACTCAAAAATTTCGTCGGTTTCGATGCAGTTTTTTCCGTCTAGCGAACAAAGTCTTCCAATGAATCTAATTTGTCCATCAACCATCTCAGCTTTTGCGCCAATTGGAGCTGTGCAACCGCCTTCAAGAGTTTTCAGAAACTCTCTTTCTATATTAACACAAATTTCAGTTTCCTGGTGAGAAATCGATTTTAAAATATCGTTCAATTCTGGATTATCGATTTTGCTGGCAATCGCAACAACACCTTGTGAAGGCGCTTGCAACATAAACGGAATTTGCTCGTAATGAACATCAATATTCATTCTTTTGATTCCTGCAAGAGAAAATAAAGTCGCATCGGCAACGCCTTCATCCAGTTTTTTCAAACGGGTTTGAACGTTTCCGCGGATGTCGGTAAATTCGGTTTCTGGGAATTGTTTCAACCAAAAAGCACGTCTTCTCAAACTGCTTGTGGCGATTTTCAAAACTTCCAAATCTAAAGGTTCGGCATCGTTATTTCTAACTAGAACATCTTCAGGGAAGTCTCTTTCCAAAACAGCAGAAATCTGAATGTTATTCGGCAATTGTGTTGGAACATCTTTCAAAGAATGAACGGCGATATCAATTTCATCATTCAATAAAGCGATGTCCAAATCTTTAGTAAAAACGCCTGTGATCCCCAAGGCATAAAGCGGTTGATCCAGATTTTTGTCGCCAGAACTTAGGATAGGAACAATCTCGGTTTGGAAACCCAGATTCTGTAGTTTCGATTCAACTTCGTGAGCCTGCCAAAGTGCAAGCGGACTATTTCTCGTTCCTATTTTTATTGTCGTCATCGGATTCTTGTTTATGAATGTCCAGAATATCTTCCATTATTTTCGTGATTTCGTCTGCACGGGAAGGGTTTTCCAGAATATATTTTGCAAATCGGTTTGTGATTTTCTGTACTAAATTGTTAGATAAAACCATATCCTCGATTTTTGCATAATGGAATTTCTTATGGATGTTATGCATCTCATTTTCCTCAATCTGTTTCAAAGAATTTTTGAACTGATTGATATTCGGAGCCAGTTTTCTTTTCTTTTCCCAATCCACAAATTCCTTCGCCATTTCTTTGATGATTCCTTCTGCTTTTGGGATTTCTTTTTTGCGTTGTTCCATCGTTGCTTTGATGGTTTGTGAAAGTTGATCAACGTCTATCAAAGTCACATTTTCCCAATTTCCCACTTCCTTCTGAACGTTATTTGGAATTGATAAATCGATGACCAGCATTTCTTTATCTTTTGGGAAATTAGACTCATCAATAATATATTTCTGAGCACCGGTTGCGACAATCAGAACATCAGTTTGTTTCAATTCTTCAGGAAAAAGATTGAAATCGATTTGTGGAATTTTATATTTATCAGCAATTTTCTCAGCTTTTTCAAAAGAACGGTTCGCGATTTTGATTTTTGGCTGATAAACGTGCTTCACGAGGTTTTCAATCGTGTTTTGTCCAATTTCTCCAACACCAAGAAGCAAGATGTTTTTCTCGTGGAGATGTCTGGTGTTGTTCAAAATATAATGAACCGCTGCATAAGAAACCGAAGCTGAACCAGTGCTGATTCCGGTTTCGTTCTTAATTCTTTTCGAAATCTGAATCGATGAATTAATCGCGCGTTCTAGATATGGATTAGAAAAATCTTTGTACTTTTTGAATCGATGATAGGCGTTCTTGATTTGAGAAACAATCTCGAAATCGCCGATAATCTGACTTTCCAAACCTGCTGCAACCCGGAAAAGATGAAACAAAGCATCCTCACGCTGAATAACATTGACGTATTTCAAAAAGTCTGAAAGCTGAACACCAACCGTATTACAATACAATTCTGCAATATGAAGATAATTCTTGGTCGTAGAATAGATTTCGGTTCTGTTGCAAGTGGAAACCACAAACGCATCGCCCAAATCCTCTTCGTGGATTTTGTTGGCAAAAGATTTTATGTGGTCATCAAAAAAAGCAAATTTTCCACGGATTTCTGCATCAGCTTTTTCATAACTGATGCTTAGAACTGCAAAATCTGATGTTTGATGAAATTTATGTTTTGGACTCATTTTCAGTTTGCAAAATTACGATTTTTAAAACAAAGACTCTTTCTGAATATCATTTTCGAAAATTGATAAAATCTATAAACTCGGTTCAAAAACATAGAAGAACAACAATGTTTTAATAGAATTTTTATAAGAGTAATAATTTTTGATTTCTAATTGGAATTCAGATTATGGGTGGTGAAAAATTCTTGAAATTTTAAGGAAATTTTAACCAAATTATTTTGAAATCAGGACAGAGAATAAGTCTAAATTTATATCTTTGTAAACTTAATAATGACTGAACAAAATGGGTATATTGGATATGTTTACGCAAGAAATTGCGATTGACTTAGGGACTGCGAACACGCTTATTATTCACAATAACAAAATCGTTGTGGATCAGCCTTCTATCGTTGCGATAGAGCGTTCTTCTGGTAAGCCGATTGCCGTTGGGGAGCAAGCAAAACATATGCAAGGGAAGACTCACGAGGATATCAAGACGGTTCGTCCTTTGAAGGATGGGGTTATTGCAGATTTCCACGCTTCAGAACATATGATTAAGGAATTTATCAAACAAATTCCGGGCATCAAAGGAAAGCTTTTCCAACCAGCACTTAGAATCGTGATTTGTATTCCTTCAGGTATTACTGAGGTTGAGAAAAGAGCGGTAAGAGATTCTGCTCAAAAAGTGAATGCGAAAGAAGTCCGTTTGATTTATGAACCAATGGCTGCTGCAATAGGAGTTGGGATTGATGTTCAAAAACCAGAAGGTAATATGATTATCGATATAGGTGGAGGAACAACAGAGATTGCTGTAGTGGCACTTGGTGGAATTGTTTGTGATAAATCTGTGAAAATTGCTGGTGATGTTTTCACCAATGATATTGCTTATTACTTAAGAACGCACCATAATTTATATATCGGAGAAAGAACGGCTGAGAGAATCAAATTGGAAGTTGGGTCGGCTGTTGAAGAGCTGGATGTTCCAATTGATGATATACCTGTACAAGGTAGAGATTTGATTACTGGGAAACCAAAAGAGATTATGGTCAATTATAAAGAAATTGCCAAAGCGCTTGATAAATCAATCATCAGAATCGAGGATGCAGTTATGGAAACTTTATCTTTAACTCCTCCTGAATTGGCCGCGGATATCTACAAAACCGGAATTTATCTTGCTGGTGGTGGCGCTCTTTTGAGAGGTTTGGCAGACAGGCTTCACAGAAAGACGGGACTTCCTGTTTTCGTGGCAGAAGACCCATTGAGAGCGGTTGTAAGAGGAACAGGGATTGCTCTTAAAAATATGGATAAATTCAATTTCCTTATCAAATAATAATTTTTTCGAGGTCTTTTTTTAGATGGGTGCTTTGCTGAGATTTTTTTCCAAGAATGCATTATTTGTGTTCTTCATATTCCTGCAATTGGTTGCAATTGTACTGATATTCAGCAAAAACGCTATGCAGCAAAGTTTCCTGGCAGCAAAAACGGCGGCTTTCAATTCTTGGGTTTCCGGTTATATCGATGAGGGAACTTCTTACTTGAAATTAAAACAAATCAATGAAGACCTTGTTGTTCAGAATAAAGCTTTGATGAAAGAACTTTACGGAAAAGAAAAGTTGGATAAACCTGTTTTCCGAAGAGTTTATGATACAATTGGAGGCGGACAGATTTATACTTTCGTTGACGGCGAAGTTGTTTACAATACTATAAACAGAAAAGATAATTATTTCACAATTAACAGAGGGCGTCTGCAAGGCGTAAGTTCTAAAATGGGTGTTATTGCACCTCGAGGAATTGCCGGAATCGTTATCAATACAACAGATAATTATTCTTTGGTTCAGTCGGTTTTGAGTACTAATAAAATCAAAATCAGTGCATCGCTTAAAAAGTCAGGATATTTCGGAACACTTTCCTGGAAAGGAGATGATACCAGAACGATGACGCTTTCTGATATCCCGAAATATGTTCCGCTAAAAGTTGGAGATACGGTTGTAACAGACGGAAAATCTTCAATATTTCCTGCAGGGATTTTGGTGGGAACAGTTGCCGGTTATCAGGTTGATAGCAAGACAGGATTCTGGGACGTTTCTGTAGAACTTAGCGAGAAAATCGGAAAACTGAGTACAGTTTATGTTGTAAGAAATCTTAAAAAATCGGAGGTTCAGAAAATAGATGATACTTTAAAGGCTCAAATTAAAAAAGATGGTCAGTAGAAACATTGCATCAGATTTGCTTTTAATAGCAATACTTACAGCTTTTCAGGTTTTCATCCTGAACAGGATTGCTTTGTTTGGGCAATACATTCCTGTGCTTTACCCGGTGTTTGTAATGTTCTATCCGTTTTTTCGAAATCAATTTCAGTTTTTAGGATTGAGCTTTTTATTAGGATTATGTGTGGACGCATTTTTGGGAACTTGGGGTATCAATGCTTTTGCGACGACAGTTATCGCTTACTTTAGAACAATTATATTTAGAACATCTACAGATACGACTACAGATTTCTTTTCTTTCCAAAGTATCCAATGGACTCAGTTCATATTTTTTATCATCACCAGTATTTTTATCCATCAATTTTTGGTACAGTACATCGAGTTTTTTAAATTCGATAGATTTTTTGAAATTTTATTTAATGTAATAGTAACCAGTATAATCTCGTTTGTATTTATATTAGCCTATACATTAGCATTTAAAATCAAGCAAAAAGTCTGAACCAAAAGCATGTCTATCCAATACCAAAAAATACTCTCTTTGAAACCGAGGTTGCATATGTCCTCTGAAAAGATTGAAAAATACATATGAAATCACAATACCTCAGAATCATTCTAGCGCTTTCTATTATTGCATTAATTTTTATTGCAAGGCTTTCTTATTTGCAGCTATTCACAGATAGATATGCATTGAATGCGGCTAATACATCAATTAAAATCGAATACGTAATTCCACCAAGAGGAGTTATTTTTGATAGAAATGGAAAAATACTTGTTGGAAATCAACCAGCATTTGAAATTTCATACACTGCAGCACTTCTTAAACCTGATTTCGATACGCTTGGTTTTTGTAAATTATTGAATATTTCCAAACCCGATTTCATCAAAACGATGAAAAATATTGAGAAAGAGAAATATTATTCTAAGCTGACACCAATGACTTTTATGAAAAATCTAAGTCGTGAAGATATGGCGAGGATTCAGGAATTGATTTTCAAATATCCGGCGTTTTCAATTGTTCCTCGTCCGCAGAGACAATATGAAATCAATACTTCAGGAAACCTTTTGGGTTATACCAATCAGGTGAATGATAATGATATTAAGAAAGATTCATTGTATTATTTACCTGGAGATATTGTAGGAAAAAGTGGAATCGAGAAGGCTTACGAAAAAGAGCTCAGAGGCGAAAAAGGAATGAAATATATCCAGAAAGATATTCGCCAAAGAAGTATTGGTTCTTATAAAAACGGAGAGCTTGACAAAGAAGTTGTAACTGGAAAAGATTTAACTTTAACCATTGATTACGATTTGCAGAGAATGGCGGAGGAAATGTTGGTTAATAAACACGGAGCAGTTGTAGCCCTTGACCCAAATAATGGCGAAATCTTGACAATGGCAACCGGGCCAGACATCGACCCTAATCTTTTCACCGGACCAAACAAATCAAGAAATCTCTATAGATTAGCCAACGATACTATTTTCGAAAACAAACCTACGTTTGACCGTTCCGTTCAGGCGGCTTATCCTCCAGGATCTACTTTCAAACTACTGACCGCTTTGGCTGCAATGGAAATGGGTGTGATGGATGATAAAACCATTTTCCCTTGTGGAAGAGGGTTTTTCTATCGTGGGAAAAGTATCAAAGGCCACGGTGGAGCAGACCCACTGATTCCATCGATTCAGGTTTCTAGTAACTGTTATTTCACTTATGCTTATATCTCAATCATAAAAAAATACCCAGGAAACCCATCAAAAGGTGTTGATGAATGGAAAAAGATCATCAATAGCTTTGGTGTTGGAGAATTCCTTAATAATGATTTGGCTGTTGGAGCAAAAGGTAGAATACCTTCCGGAGAATTCTATGAAAAGAGAATGAAATCCATTTATAAAGCAAGTGGTTCTAAACGGACAGATTATAAAAACTGGGACGAGATGCCAACCGGAGCTATATATAATGGTATGGGACAAGGCGATGTGCTTTTAACACCAATGCAAATGGCCAATTTTGTTGCTGCTATTGCAAACAAGGGTTGGTACTATACGCCTCACGTTGTTAAGTCTATTGATGGAAAACCAAATCCAGATCCAAGATTCAAGAAAAAGCATATGACATTGGTTCAGAATCCTCATTTCTACAATGTTGTTCTCCAAGGTATGGAAGCGGTAATGTTAAGAGGAACAGGAAGAAGTTTGATGTCCAAAGATTTTACGCAGTTGGCAAAAACAGGAACGGCGCAGGTTCCGCAAGGGAAAGATAATTCGATTTTTGTATTGATTGCTCCCGCTGATAAACCGAAAATTGTGGTTGCAGCTGTAATGGAACACGCAGGATTTGGTGCTACTTGGGCTGGTCCGGCTTGTACAACGATTGCTGAAAAATATATCACGGGAGAACTGAAAAGAGAACATCTTTACAAGAAAATGATTACTTCGAGTTTTATGCCGGAATATAAACGGCAGTACATTGCTGATATGAAGCGAAAAGGCTGGTACAAAGAGCCTCCGAAAGATTCTATTCAGTTGAAAAAAATTAAAGATAGTCTGAAGGCAATTCAGGATAAAAAATTAAAGAAAGATAGTTCCAAAGTTAAACCTCTAAAATCCAAAGTATAATGAAGTGGGCAGAAGGTATTGACAAATTGGGGATGACATTATATATCCTGCTGTGTGTGTTTGCGATTATCAACATTCATAGTGTGAAAGCGGAGTTGGGCGAAAAACAATTGATGTTCTTTGGAATCTCTTGCTTCGTTGGATTGATTATCTTCTTTATGAGAACTAAGTTTTTTGAGAATATGTCAGCCATCATTTATGTTGGTGGTGTTTTACTTTTAATAGGATTATTTCCTTTCGGAACAGAAATTCTTGGACAGAAAAACTGGTACAAATTCGGAGGCTTTACGATGCAACCTGTTGAATTTGCGAAAATAGGAACTTCTTTGATGTTAGCAAATTATGTTTCCAATCAGGATTTTAGTATCAATAATCAACGGTCATTAATTACATCTTTAGCCATCATTGCAATTCCTGGAGTTGTCGTTTTGATGATACCGGATGTTGGGTCATTACTGGTTTTTGTGGCTTTCGTAATTGCTTTATATAGAGAAGGGCTGTCTGGGAAGTTATTTTTAGTTGGGACACTATTTGCAGGTGTTTTCCTTATTGCCAATTATCTGAACGACCCATTGAAAATTGACCTCTGGTATTTCACTGTTATCATTCTTATTTTAGGTGCAATTTGGGTTATATTCAATGTTGCAATGCTGCATAAGAATATTTACTCTTTGTTGCCGGCAATTGGTATTATCGTTTTATTAGCTGGCTTATCAATCGTTTCACCAATTGTTTTTGAAAAATTGCCTAAACACCAGCAGGAAAGAGTTGAAGTTTTGTACAAGGGTGAAAGAGAATTTCGTGATACATCCGGATATAATTTGCTTTATTCCAAAACTGCAATTGGCTCTGGCGGAATGATGGGGAAAGGCTATAAACAAGGTTCTGTAACCCAAGGAAAATTCGTTCCCGAACAGGAAACTGATTATATCTTCTGCACCGTTGGAGAAGAATGGGGGTTCTTAGGAAGTACTATTCTGATTCTTTGTTATGCCATCTTCATTGGTAGAATTTATTATCTCGCAGAGAATCAGAAATCAATATTTAATCGAGTTTTTGGATACTGTTTCGCTTCTATTTTATTGATTCACTTTGTGATTAATCTTGGGATGGTTATGGGATTATTTCCAACTGTAGGAATTCCCTTGCCGTTTTTTAGTTATGGAGGAAGTTCGCTTTTGGCATTCTCTATAATGACTTTTATTTTCTTTAAACTCAATTACGCAGACAAAAATAGTCTTGTTTAGATAGGGCTAACTTTCTAGGATATTTTATTTCATAAAATAATTCAAATCGTTTATTGGTTTGGTTGAATTTTTGATATTCATTTTTTTAATAAAAAATAATAATTTCAAAAACAATTTTATGAGAAAAACAATTATCTCTCTTTTCCTTTTGGGGACAGTAGGTTTTATGAATGCTCAATTTAACCTTGGAAACGTCACAAAAGCTGCAGGAAAAGGTGTTTCTGCTTTAACATTTACCAACGCAGATGCCATCAAACTTTCCAAAGAATCTGTTGATTGGATGGATAAAAATAATCCGGTTGCCGGCGCAAAAGATCCTTATACAGTTCGTCTCAACAAACTTTTTGCAAAACACAAATCCCAAGACGGACTTAATTTGAATTACAAAGTTTACAAAGTAAAAGACATCAACGCTTTTGCTTGTGCAGATGGAAGCGTGAGAGTATTTTCTTCGTTGATGGATATTATGACAGATGATGAGCTTCTTGCAGTCATTGGTCACGAGATTGGTCACGTTAAGAACGAGGATACAAAAGATGCTATCAAATCTGCTTATTTGAAGGCGGCGGCATTGGATGCGGCTTCAGCATCTTCAAAAACGGTGGCTACTCTTAATGACAGCCAATTAGGTCAAATGGCGAATGCCATTATGGATGCGTCTCACAGTAAAAAGCAAGAATCGGAAGCCGATACATATTCTTACGACTTTATGAAGTCTAATGGTTACAATGTTGTAGGAGCTTACACCGCTTTCAAAAAATTGGCTTTGTTATCAGAAGGAAGCCAACAATCAGGATTCCAAAAGATGTTTAATTCGCATCCTGATAGTGGAAAGAGAGCCGAAGCAATCAAGAAAAGAGCAGAGAAAGATGGTCTCTGGAAAGATCCCGGAACTGTTACTTTACCAACTGCAAAGTTGACAAAATAAAAAAAGCTGCCGAAAGGCAGCTTTTTTTATTTTAGTCATTTAAGATTTTTATTTGGACAGCTATTTCCGCCCTCCATTCCCGCTATCCGCCTGCAGCGGATGAGCTCCACTCAGGTCGGGCTGCACAAGATTCTACGTTCCAGATTAATTCCTTACCAAGACCAAATAGTCCCAAGGTTTCAGATTAAAAACTATTTTTTCAGAATTAATATTAAAAATCTTCCCAGTGAACAATTCTCTGTATTGTCCATAATAATATTTGGTATCAACAGAAGTTGTTAAACTTTTATCAGAAAAATTGAAAATCGATAAAACCGCATCATCATTTTTTTCTCTGTAAAAAGACAAAACATCACTCATCTGGTTATTCGTTACTCTGATCATTTCTCCACCCCATTTTCCGTTCCAAATCGCTTGGTTTTTGTGTTTCAAATCAAATAATTTCTGATACATTCCATAGAATTTGTGGTCTTTCCAAACGATTTCATCCTTCTCAAAAAATTCAAGACTTTTGTTCAATCCTGCTTCTTGTCCACTATAAACCAAAGGCATTCCGTTGGCTGTTCCGCAAAGCACCATTGCTGTTTCCAAACCTTTCCCAAAATTAGAAAACTGATTGCCTTCCCAAGAGTTTTTATCGTGATTATCTGTGAACAGCATTCGGTAAGAATCGTAAGGAAAACTTCCCACATCATGCGCCATATATTCGTACAAAGCATTAGCGCCTTTTCCACCTGTTGTCGCCAGTTTCAGTTTATCCCAAAGTGACCAGGAATAAGTCATATCAAATGATTTTCTGTACAAATCACGAGATTCCCATTCGGCGAGCATAAAGATAGGCTTGATTTGGTCCAATTCTTCTCTGGCATTTTCCCAAAAATCAACCGGAATGAAACCGGCAACATCGCATCGGTAACCGTCGATATTGGCTTCTTTTACCCAATATTTCAGCGCACCAGTCATATATTCTCGGAAGTCTGGATTGTTATAATCGAAGTCAATCACATCATCCCAGTCATACCAAGGTGTTGGCTGGAAATGGCCTTCTCTGGATTTGGTGTACCAATCTGGATGTTCTTTTGTCAAAGGATTGTCCCAGGCGGAATGATTCCCTACCCAATCAATAATCACATACATTCCCATTGCGTGAATTTTATCAATTAAGCTTTTCAAATCCTTCAAAGTTCCAAAATCAGGATTCACACCCTTGAAATCTTTGACTGAATAATAACTTCCTAGTTTTCCTTTTCTGTGTTCTTCCCCAATGGGATGAATCGGCATCAACCAAAGAATATCAACGCCCATTTTTTTAAGTCTTGGCAAATGTTTTTCAAATGCTTTGAAAGTCCCTTCTTTGGTATATTGCCGAATATTGACTTCGTAAATCGTGGCGTTTTTGCTCCATTCGGGATGTTTTAGCTGAACGTAAGGTTTTGGCTGATAACGAGAATCTTTTGCCTGTGAAATTCCCAGGAATGGAACCAGCAGTAATAATAGTAGATATTTTAGAGAATTCATAAGGTTGGTATATTTCTCTAAAATTAAAAAAAAGCGTTTCGATATGAAACGCTTTTTAATATTTATTTTTTTGACGAAAATCTGTTTTGTTGACAAATGTTCAATTTTGCGAAGCGCGTCCCGGCCTGAGCGGAGCTCTTTTTGTCTTGTCTCTTGAGACGAGACAAAAAAGCGGGAGCGGAGGACGGATAAAGACGCCCCAATTAATTCTTTAAGAATATAACTGCTCTTGCAATTCTTTGATTTTTTTGTCTCCAAGATATTCGTCGTAAGTCATATCTCTGTCGATGATTCCTTTTGGCGTCAACTCGATGATTCTATTACAAACGGTTCCCAACAATTCGTGGTCATGAGATGATAACAGGATGTTTCCTTTGAAGTTGTTCAAAGAGTTATTCAAGGTTGTAATACTTTCCAAATCTAAGTGGTTGGTTGGCTCATCCAATAAAAGAACATTCGCTTTCTGAAGCATCATTCTACTGAACATACAACGCATTTTTTCCCCTCCGGAAAGAACTTTACAAGACTTAAGGGCTTCGTCTCCGGAGAATAACATTCTTCCAAGGAAACCTCTCATAAATTCCTCGTGACGTTCTTCATCATTCTTTGTGAATTGTCTTAACCAATCTACCAAGTTCAAATCATCTTGGAAGAAATTGGTATTATCCAAAGGCATATGCGATTGGTTTGTTGTAACGCCCCAAGCAATATTTCCTTTGTCAGCTTCGATATTTCCAGCTAGAATTTCGAAAAACTCTGTAATTGCTAATGAGTTTCTAGAAAGAACAGCTACTTTGTCGCCTTTTTTAAGATTTAGGTCGATGTTTGAGAATAACAATTCGCCGTCTTTGGTTTTTTCAAGACCTTTAACATCTAGAATCTGATCTCCAACTTCTCTTTCTACATCAAAGATAATTGCCGGATATCTTCTTGATGAAGGTTTGATATCGTCGATATTCAACTTGTCAATCATCTTTTTACGAGCCGTTGCTTGCTTTGCTTTTGCTACGTTTGAACTAAATCTCGCGATGAAATCCTGTAATTCTTTTTTCTTGTCTTCTGCTTTTTTGTTAGCCTGAGCTCTTTGTCTTGTTGCTAGTTGAGAAGCTTGATACCAGAAAGAGTAGTTACCTGTATAAAGGTTTAATTTTGCATAATCCAAATCTCCGATGTGCGTACAAACCGTATCCAAGAAGTGACGGTCGTGAGAAACTACAATTACCGTGTTCTCATAGTCTGCTAAGAAATCTTCCAACCAGGCAATTGTTGCAATATCCAAATCATTGGTAGGCTCATCCAGAATCAAAACATCAGGATTACCGAATAAAGCCTGAGCAAGAAGAACTCTTACTTTGTCTTTGTTCTCCAACTCACTCATTAACTGATAATGCATATCTTCCGTAATTCCAACGTTTGAAAGCAAAGTTTGTGCGTCAGCTTCAGAATTCCATCCACCCATTTCGTCATAGATTACGCCTAGTTCTCCAGCTTTGATTCCATCTTCGTCAGAGAAATCTTCTTTCGCATAAAGCGAATCCATCTCTTCTTTGATTTCGAAAAGTCTTTTATTACCTCTAAGAATTGTTTCAAGAACTGTAAAATTGTCATAGGCAAAGTGATCCTGCTCTAGAACAGACATTCTTTTTCCATTTTCAAGAGAAACATGTCCTGAAGTTGGATCTTGCTTTCCGCTTAAGATTTTAAGGAATGTAGATTTTCCAGCACCATTGGCACCGATAATACCATAACAATTTCCTTTTGTAAATTTTATATTAACTTCGTCGAAGAGTACTCTTTTGCCGAACTGTAAAGATATATTAGATACTGTTAACATATAGTTTTGTAAATTTGTGCAAAAATACGAAAATAAGTTGGGATACTGAAGTGTCCTAAATTTTATATAAATTAGACTTAATGAAAGTTAAAATAGAAAAGTCGGTCAACATTTTTAACAAACGTGCCCGTTTTGAATATGAAATTCTTGACGAGTACGAGGCTGGTATTGTATTAACAGGAACCGAAATAAAATCTCTGCGTTCTTCTAAGGCATCTATCACAGAAAGCTTCTGTCAGTTCATAGATGATGAATTGTATGTCATTAATATTATGATAGATGAGTACAAATTAGGCACTTTTTACAACCACAAAACAAAAAGGGAACGAAAATTGTTACTGCATCATTACGAATTGCAAAAACTTAAAAAAAAGTTAAAGGATGTTGGCAATACGATAATACCTTTGAAGCTGTATATCAATAATCATGGGAAAGCGAAGTTGCTCATTTCATTAGCCAGAGGTAAAAAACTCTTCGATAAAAGAGAGGCTATAAAGGATAGAGAAAATAAAGTAAACATCCAGCGTCTATTAAAGAAAAGTTAAAAAAACTTTGTTTATAAAGAAAAATTATATTTATTTTGCATTATCAATTATTTAATCATTTAATTCTATGAAAAATCTAAAATTAGGAATTTCAGCATTAGCACTTACTGTTGCTTCTACTGTTTTCGCACAAACTACTACCAATAAGTGGGTTATTGGTGTGGGTGCTCATGGAGTGAATCACGTTGCGCAAAGAAATAACTTCAGCAATACGTTCTCATTCAACAATTTTAAAGAAAACTTATTTGGTGTTTCTAAGTATTCAATTACGCCACCATTATCTAAATTAACTGTTGCAAGAAGCCTTAGCAAAGGAATCGTTCTTGACTGGCAAACTACTGTTGGGAATGTTGACAACAAGAGGTTTGGAATGGATAAAGAATTCTTCTTAATGACAGGTCTTGGAGTTCAATTCAAAGCTGCTGGTCTTCTTTGGGATGAAGAATCTTGGTTTGATCCATATTTGAGAGTTGGTGCTAACTATTTAAGACATGACTATACTGGTCTTACATTTCCAAGATATGATACAAAGCCAACAATTGGAGGAGGTCTTCATACAGCTTATAATGAAGATGGAGACTTAACAGGTAAAGCAAACCACTTCACTGTTAGTACAGGTGCAGGTATCAATTTCTGGGTAACTAAAAACTTCGGTTTAGGTGTTCAAGGAGATTATGTAACTACTCCTGTAGATAAGTCTAATGTTGCTAACTTCTGGCAAGCTTCTGCTTCATTGTTGTTCAGATTTGGTAACACAGATAGAGATAAAGATGGTATCCCTGATAAAGATGATGCTTGTCCAGACGTTCCAGGTTTACCAGAATTCCAAGGATGTCCTGATACAGACGGTGATGGAGTTCCAGATAAAGATGATCAATGTCCAGATGTAGCAGGTCCAAAAGAAAACAACGGTTGTCCTTGGCCAGATACTGACGGAGACGGAGTATTAGACAAAGATGATGCTTGTGTTGACGTTCCTGGTCCAGCTGAAAACAAAGGTTGTCCTTGGCCAGATACTGACGGAGATGGAGTATTAGACAAAGATGATGCTTGTCCTACAGTTCCTGGATTAAGAGAATACCAAGGTTGTCCTAAACCTAAAAAAGTAACTGCTGAAGAAGCTGAGAAATTGTTCGGAGGTGTATTCTTCGACTTCAACAAAGCTACAATCAAGGCTGAGTCTAAAGGAGCTCTAGATGCTGCTGCTGACTTGATCAAGAAAGATGGTGGTAACTATTTGTTGGAAGGTAGAACAGATGCTAAAGGTGCTGAAGCTTATAACTTGAAACTTTCTAGACAAAGAGCTGCTTCTGTAGTTGCTGCATTAGACTCTAGAGGTGTAGATCCAAACGCTCTTAAATCTATCGGTGTTGGTAAAGCTAAAGCAACAGTTCCTGCTACAGCTTCAGATGCTGAGAGACAAGTAGATAGAAAAGTAGTTGTAACAGCTATCGAAGATGCTGCTCAGTGGAATGCTCTTAAAAAGAGAGATTATGATGATCCAACTCCAGTAAAAGTTAAGAAAAAAGCTCCAGCTAAGAAAAAAGCTCCAGCTAAAAAGAAAAAATAATTTTAAATAATTAATTTTCTAAATATTAATACCTCCAATTTTATTGGAGGTATTTTTTTTGTTTTCAGATTTCAGTACTTTTGTAATATAAAATAAAAACTGTAATGGGAAGAGCGTTCGAATATAGAAAAGCCTCAAAAATGGCCAGATGGGATAAGATGGCCAAAACATTTTCAAAAATAGGAAAGGATATCGCTTTGGCGGTAAAAGCGGGCGGTCCTGATCCAGATTCCAATCCTGCTCTTAAGAGATGCATCCAGAATGCAAAAGGTGCTAATATGCCAAAAGACAATGTCGAAAGAGCAATTAAAAAAGCAAGTGGCGCAGACGCAGAAAACTATGAGGAAATCACTTATGAAGGATACGGACAAGGAGGTGTTGCTTTCTTTGTAGAATGTACAACAAACAATCCTACGAGAACTGTGGCTAACGTAAGAGCTATTTTTAACAAGTTTGACGGAAGTCTTGGTAAGAATGGTGAATTAGCATTCATCTTTGATAGAAAAGGGATTTTCACTATTGATTTGGCTCAAGTTAAAATGGATTGGGATGACTTCGAAATGGAAATGATTGATGGTGGGGCAGAGGATGTAGAAAAAGACGAGGAAGAAGTAATGATTACTACAGCTTTCGAAGATTTCGGTTCATTGTCGCATAAATTGGATGAACTTGGAATCGAAGCTAAAAGTGCCGAACTACAAAGAATTCCGAATAATACAAAAGGAATGACAGAAGATCAATTTAAGGCTAATATGAAAATGCTGGAACGTTTTGAGGAAGATGATGACGTTCAGAATGTCTTCCATAATATGGAGTTTACAGATGAACAATTAGAATCACTTTAGAATAAGTACTCGCTACAAATAAAAAATCCCAACTGAAAAGTCGGGATTTTTATTTTTATAAAACGCTTTTAATTATGCGTTTGGCTCAACAGATACAAAAGATCTATTGTTTGCTTTCTTTCTGAAAACTACAGTACCGTCAACAAGAGCGTGTAAAGTATGATCTTTACCCATTCCTACGTTTTCACCTGGGTGGTGTTGAGTACCTCTTTGTCTGATGATGATATTCCCTGCAACTGCAGTTTGTCCTCCGAAAATCTTAACACCTAGTCTTTTAGAATGAGATTCTCTACCGTTCTTGGAACTACCAACTCCTTTCTTATGTGCCATTTTATTTTAAGCTTTTTGGGTTAAAAATTATTCAGCAGTTTCGCTGGTTTCTGTTACTTCAGCTTTAGCAGCTTTCTTAGGAGCAGCTTTTTTAGCCTCTTTTTTCGCACCGTCAAAACCAGTGATAGAAACAATCTGGATTTGAGTTAATTGTTGTCTGTGACCATTTTTCTTAGCATAACCTTTTCTTCTTTTCTTTTTGAAAACGATTACTTTGTCAGCTTGAACATGGTCAAGAATTTCTACTTCTACGGCGATACCGTTTACAGCCGGGGCACCAACAGTTACTGCACCGTTTACAGTAAGAAGAACTTTATCAAAAGAAACTTTCGCTCCTTTATCTCCTTTCAAACGGTTCACAAACAACTTTTGGTTTTGCTCAACTTTGTATTGAAGCCCTGCTATTTCTACAATTGCAAACATTGTTTATAAATTTTATATTATTCGAGGTGCAAAAGTACATATTTACTTTCTAAAACACAAACACTTATCACAAACTTTTCAATAATAATTATTCGGGCAGCTTTATCCGTCTTCTGCTCCCAATCTTTTTTGCTCAAGATTTCCCGGTAAGTTGAACTTAAGTACAAGCAAAAAAGGATTTCCGCTCAAGTCGGGCTGCGGATTCTACATAAAAACACGGGACAAGATAAAATCAAATTTTGTCATTCCGTAGGAATCTAGACTGCTGAGATTCCTACGGAATGACAAAGATTGTATATATATAATTATACATAAAGAATTGTTCATAAATTTGACAACCGAAAATTCTTAATGATGTTGGATTTTATCAAGAAAAATATTGCGCTCATCTGGGCCAAAAAACATATCGCAAAAACAAAAGATTTCAAAACTAATGCGGTCAAGAATCAAGAAGAGCTTTTGCTTTCACTTGTCAAAACAGCGGAGAAAACATTATTTGGAAGAGAACATCAGTTTGAAACCATAAAAACTATTGACGATTTCCAAAAAAATGTTCCTGTTACGGATTACGAAGACCTCAAACCTTACATCGAGAAAGTAAAAAAAGGTCAATCTAAAATCCTTTGGCCGGATTTACCTGAATATTTTGCAAAAACATCCGGAACAACATCCGGCTCCAAATACATCCCAATTTCCAAAGAAGCAATGCCTTTTCAGATTGCTGCAGCTCAAAGCGCAATTTTTCATTACATCGAGAAAAAGAATAATGCAGATTTTGTCAACGGGAAAATGATTTTTCTTCAAGGTTCTCCTGAACTGGAAGAAGTCAATGGCGTAAAAACCGGAAGATTGTCAGGAATTGTCGCGCATCATATCCCAAATTATCTCCAGAAAAATAGATTGCCAAGCTGGGAAACCAATTGTATCGAAGATTGGGAAACCAAAGTCGATAAAATTGTAGAAGAAACTGAGAATGAAAATATGACTTTGATTTCAGGAATCCCGCCCTGGTTGATAATGTATTTTGAAAAACTAATTGATAGACACGGAAAAAAAATCACTCAGATTTTTCCAAATCTTCAATTGATAATCACAGGTGGCGTTAACTATGAACCTTATCGTGATAAGATGAACGAATTGCTAGGAAAACCTGTTGACATCGTTCAGACTTTTCCTGCTTCGGAAGGTTTCTTTGCTTTTCAGGATGACTATCAGAAAGAAGGATTATTACTTTTGACCAGTCACGGAATTTTCTACGAATTCATTCCACTCGAACAATATGGAAAACCAAATGCAGAAAGATTGACATTAAAAGATGTGGAGTTGAACAAAGATTATGCATTGATTTTGACGACTAATTCAGGACTATGGGCTTATTCGATTGGAGATGTTGTGAGGTTTATCGATAAAAATCCTTACCGAATTTTAGTGTCAGGAAGAACGAAACATTTCACTTCTGCTTTTGGCGAACACGTGATTGCGTTTGAGGTGGAAGAAGCTTTGAAAGCTACGGTTGAGAAATTTCCTGCTCAGATTACAGAATTTCATCTCGCACCAGAAGTCAATCCCACTGAAGGGTTACCTTATCACGAATGGTTCATTGAGTTTGAAAAAGAGCCGGAAAACTTCGAAGCTTTCAAATCAGAATTGGATTTACAACTCAGACAAAGGAATACTTATTATGACGATTTGATTTCCGGGAATATTCTTCAGCCTTTAATTATAACAAAATTAAAGAAAAATGCTTTTCAGGATTATGCAAAGTCGGAAGGTAAATTAGGTGGTCAAAATAAAATTCCACGCCTGGCAAATGACCGGAAAATTGCAGTATATTTGGCGAAACTAAATTTACAATGAAAACTTTTTCTTTTCTTTTTTCTTTACTTCTGCTTTTGCAATCTTGCACTACAGCTATCTACAGAAATAATATCAATAAGAATGATTTTTCCGCAGTCGAAACAGGAAAAAGATATACCTTCTATGAGAACAATAAACCTAAATACAAGGTTCGGGTTTCTGCTGTAGAGGATGACAAAATTGTTGGAGTCGCAAACAATCAGGAAGTGACTATTGCAAAAAATGATATAAGAGTCATCAAAAAGAATAATTCCAAAGGAACAACGGCTATTGTTGTTGGTTCGGTTGTGGGAGTGGCTGGTTTTGTTGCGCTAATCGTCGCATTAGTTAACAATTCTACATCTGATTATTATTACTACTAAATTTTATAACCTGAGAATGTTCCAATCTGATTTGGTTGAAAATATTCTGATTTTTGACAAACGGTTTCTGACTAGCCCCGATAGAAGCGGTTACCCCGGAGTGAAGTGGGAGAGTTGGAGGATTCGGGTTTGGCAAAGCGCTGGGACGAGGAGTATGAGCGGATAGCGGGAAATAGCTCCTAAAAAAATTATGGATTTATGTGGAAGTAATCGGTGTACAACGACTATTTTTGCATAATGATTTCTTTTACACCACTTCGCGTTTTAAAAAATATAGAATTTCGTCATCTTCTTACCGGAAGATTTTTCCTTATAATCGCTTTCAGGATGCTCGCAACCTTACTAGGTTGGTGGGTTTATCAGTTGACAAAAGATCCTTTTTCCATTGGATTGATTGGTCTTTCTGAGGTAATTCCTGCAGTTTCTTGCGCGCTTTATGCCGGTCATATTATCGATATGAACGAGAAGAAAAAACTGCTTTTGATTTGTAATTATGCTTATGTGATTCTGATTAGTTTACTTTTGATTCCAGCTTTCTTTGGGCATCGGATGCATTTTACTGGTCACGAGATCACGTATTTTATTTATGCGGTCATTTTTTTTACGGGAATCTCACGCTCGTTTCTCGGTCCGTTGGTTCCAAGTATGATTCCGAGGATTGTAAAGCAGGAAAATCTGCCTTATGCTGTGACGTTGAATCAAGCGACTTTTCTGATTGCGTCGGTTTCCGGTCACGCTTTAGGTGGTTTTCTGATTGCTTTGATTTCTATTAAATGGACTTTAGTAGTGATTGTTTGTAGTATGATTTTCGCTTCTTTGTTTTTCTGGACGATTAATCAACAACAGTCTGAAAATAAAAAGAAAGATGTGAAAGTCTTCGAAAGTATGAAGGAAGGTTTGGCTTATATCTATAGAACGAAGGAGATTCTTGGTGCTCAAATGCTGGATATGTTTGCGGTTCTTTTCGGTGGTGCAGTGGCAATGATTCCGGTTTTTGCAAGTGACATCCTGCAAGTTGGTTCCGAAGGTTTTGGGTTGCTGAACGCAGCATCAGACATTGGTTCGATGTTGATTATCATTACGCTTTCTCTGGTTCCATTGCGAAAAAATCAAGGAAAGATTTTACTTTGTGTAGCAACTGGATTTGGATTGTGTATTATTGGATTTGGATTGTCCAAATTGTATTGGTTGTCTTTTGGATTCTTAGTTCTAAGCGGAATGCTGGACGGAATCAGTGTTGTCATCCGAGGAACAATTGTTCAGTTGAAAACGCCTGAAGAGATCCGTGGCCGAGTTCTGAGTGTAAATTCTATTTTTATAATGTCAAGTAACGAGTTGGGGCAGTTTGAAAGTGGATTGACAGCGAAATTAATGGGCGTTGTCCGTTCTGTGGTTTTTGGAGGAACGATGACGGTTTTGACGGCGTTGTTCATTGGAGCGACTTCTAAGAAGTTGAGGAAGATGGAGTATTAACAATAAAAAAATTCTGAAAAAATTATAAACTAGGTGTTTAAAATAAATCACAATTGATTTTTAGTCTAAACAGGTTGTTTGGGCTAAAAGACAAATGATTTTCATTCCAAACAAGTTGTTTGAATTAAAACACAACTGACTTTTTGTTTAAATGACCTGTTTAGACCAAAACACAAGTTGTTTTGGTTTAAAACAAACTGTTACCAAATGCAAACTAATTTAGGCAAAAACAGATTTGATTGTCAATAAATAAAAAAGGAAACAGATCTTGCTTCCTTTAATTTTTATAATGCTTTTGGATCTCTTCTGTTTTCAAAGAAAGCGTTAATCTTTATTATATTCTTTGTGGGTCTATAGACGACTGAAAAATTTTCAAGCACCAAAACTCTTCTTGAATTTCTGAAAACTACTTCTCCAACTAAAGGATTTTCAGCAATGAGATTTACTTTTCTTAGAGTTTCATCTAATAGTTTTTGAGAATAAATATCAGATTTATTATGATTAATCCAATAATTGAATGTATTGTCAAACTCTTTTTTTGCTCGGAGTGTCCATTCCACTTTTTTCATCTGCCATAAGATTTCAAAAAATCTTCGTGAGAAATTACTCTGCCTTCTGCAATATCTTTTTCGCCCTCTTCAATCAATTCAATTTGCCAATCCGTCAATTGAATATCGTTGTGATTTTCCTTTTTTGAAATCAAAGTCTTGATAAACAGATGTAATTCTTCCAACCTGTTTACTGGAACATCTTTGATTTCTTCTAGAATTGTATTTAGAGTGAGCATCTTATCTAATTTTTATTAAAATTAATAAAAATATTTTATATCAAACTTCTAATCTTCGTAATCATATCATCACCCAGTTTATCTGCTTCTTCCTGAGAAAAAGCCTCAGTATAAATTCTGATAATCGGTTCTGTATTTGATTTTCTCAGATGTACCCAATTTTCGGCAAAATCGATTTTTACACCGTCAACTGTTGAGATTTCTTCGTTTTTATATTCTTCCTGAACTTTGATTAATAAAGCATCAACGTCGATATCCGGCGTCAATTCGATTTTCTTTTTACCCATAAAATAACTTGGATAAGTTGCTCTGAGTTCAGAAACGGTTTTGTTTTCTTTTGCCAAATGAGTCAAGAATAAAGCAACGCCAACCAAAGAATCTCTTCCGTAGTGTAATTCCGGATAGATGATTCCACCGTTTCCTTCGCCACCGATGACGGCATTTTTTTCTTTCATCAAGGTCACAACATTCACTTCTCCAACTGCACTTGCAAAATATTCTGAATCCAGATTTTTCGCAACATCTCTCAAAGCTCGGCTTGAAGACAAATTAGAAATTGCCACGCCTTTTTTATCTTTCAAAAGGTAATCTGCAACGGCAACCAGTGTATATTCTTCTCCGAACATTTCTCCTTTTTCGTCCACCAAAGCCAGTCTGTCAACATCAGGGTCAACCACGATTCCCATATCTGCTTTTTCCTTGATGACCAACTCGCAGATGTCGCCAAGATGTTCCTTCAAAGGTTCCGGATTGTGAGGGAATTGCCCGTTTGGTTCGCAATAAAGTTTCACAACTTCCACACCTAATTTCTCCAAAAGTGGTGGGATAGAAATCCCGCCGGTAGAATTCACCGCATCAAGTACAACTTTGAATTTTTTAGCTTTTATCGCCTCAACATCAACTGTTGGTAAATCTAAAATTTGTTTGATGTGAATATCGAAAGCGTCGTCTCTGGTTTCATATTTTCCCAAATCATCCACTTCCGCATAATTGAAATCTTCATTTTCTGCCAGAGCCAACACTTCTGCGCCATTTTCTCCGCTGATGAATTCGCCTTTGTCATTCAATAATTTCAAGGCGTTCCATTGTTTTGGATTATGAGAAGCAGTAAGGATAATTCCTCCGTCAGCTTTCAGTTCGGGAACCATTATTTCTACGGTTGGTGTTGTAGAAAGTCCCAAATCAACAACGTTAATTCCAAGACCTTGCAACGTAGAAGTTACAAGAGAAGAAACCATTTGACCAGAGATTCTGGCGTCTCTTCCGATAACTAAGGTTAAATCTTTTTTATTTTTATTGTTCTGAAGCCAAGTTCCGAATGCCGAAGCAAATTTCACAATATCCAGCGGAGTCAAGTTGTCGTTTACTTTTCCGCCGATAGTTCCTCGGATTCCGGAAATTGATTTTATTAATGACATTTAATAAATTTTAAGGTTTTTTCTGATTGCAAATGTATTAAAAAGAAGTCGTTTTGTTTTTAATTCTACATTAAAGCTCAGGTATTTTATCCTGAATTTTTTCATAGACCTTTTTTACTTTCGAAGGTGCATTTAACCTATAACCGAAAAATAAAAGAACATAGAAATTATTATTGATAATATTAGAACCATTGTCATCATAATGATTTCCTGAATAATTGAATTTGGAACCGAAGAAAATGTTCTCAGAATTATAACCTAAATGCAACCCAGCTCCGAAATTCTGCGTGAAAAAGTTTTGTTTTTCTTTTTCACCTTTTGTGATGTCGGCTTTATAACTGCTCCATTTTTTTCCTAATCCTGCAAAGAGAAATGGTGCAATATTGACGTGCTTTGTAACAACATAATTATAATGATAACCAACATCAAAACTCAAATCTAATTGATGTTCTCTGGATTTTATAGAGTTCAGATTATCAGAAAAAAGAACATATTCATAATTAATGGACGGCACAAAACTTCCACTGCTCATTTCCTGCCATTCTTTTTGATAATAAATGCCTTTGAGTGAAAAGTTCTTATTGAAAATATAAGAAGTTGAACCTCCAAAACTTTGAATTCTGAGATTCGGAAAAGTCAGATAAGGGTCTTTACCTTTTTGCCAATTGCTTACAAAATCCCGAGTGTTGCTGATATAATACCCTTTGCTATTCTTGTATGACAGTGTCTGGATAATGTTTTTCGGAAAGAATCTGAAAGTGTAGTTGGTAAAACTGCTTTTTCCTTTCAAATCATTGTTGTTTCCCTGTAAAAAATTGGGAGCGAAAGACACTGTTGCACTGACGATTTTATAATCAAACCCAATAGTGGTGTTGATTTTATTATTGAGATTCAGCCTTGGTTTTATATCTAATCCTTTGGACGAAATGACATAATTATCAATGTTTGTATCAAAATTAAGGCGAAGAATGATTTTGTCGTCATAGGAAATCACTTTATTATGAATGCTGTCATTCTGTGCAAATGTTAATACGCAGAAATTGAGTAAAATAAAAGTGAGGATTCGCATTGATTAGTTTTTCTGAAACTAAAATACTGACTTTTTTTCAATTAAGAACAGCCACAATCCGGACCGCAGTTTTTCCCGTTATCTTTTTTGGAAAATGTTTTTGTAAGCTTTCTGACAATCGCATAAACAGCCATTAAAACGATAAGCCCGATAATTACATATTGTAAGGTTAATGAATTGTCCATTTTAAATTTACTTTAAAATTTGATAAATAATCAAAGCCGAAAAGTATGCCAAAAGCGTCATTGAAACGGTTTGTAACATCGTCCATTTCAGGCTTCGCGTTTCTCTGTAAACCACAGCAATTGTAGAAATACATTGCATTGCAAAAGCATAGAAAAGTAAAATCGAAACACCAGTTGCAAAACTGAAAACTTTTTCGCCATTCGGTTTTACATCCAGTCTCATTTTTTCAATTAGTTTTCCTTCCGGAGCTTCATCATCCAGACTGTAAAGCGTTGATAAAGTACCTACGAAAACTTCCCGCGCCGCAAAACTCGTCAAAATTCCGATTCCCATTTTCCAGTCGTAACCAAGCGGAGCAATGGCGGGTTCCATAGTTCTTCCGATTCTTCCAAGATAAGAATGGTCAAGGGAAGATTCTGTTGCTAAAATCTCATCTTTATGTTGTGGCGGACCAAAATAACTCAAAGCCCAAAGTATAATACTCACAGTGAAAATCACTTTTCCAGCACCGGAAATAAACTCCCAGACCTTTCCCAAGACCAATTTAAAATCATATCCAAACAATGGCATTTTGTAAGTCGGCAAATCCATTACCAAGAAACTTTTGATTTTAGTTTTGATGAAACTTTTCAAAATAAATGATGAAAATAATGCCATCAAAAATCCTATCAGATACATTATCATTAAGGCAATCGCTCTGTATTTGATGCCGTAAAAACTTTGGTCAGGAATAATCAATCCAATAATAATACTGTAAATAGGAAGTCTCGCAGAACAAGTCATAAAAGGCGTTACAAGAATTGTAATCAATCTTTCTTTGACGTTTTCAATGTTTCTGGTTGACATTATTGCAGGAATTGCACAAGCAGTTCCGGAAACCAATGGAACAATACTTTTTCCATTCAATCCGAAAGGTCTGAGCATCCTGTCCATCAGGAAAACAACTCTCGCCATATATCCCGAATCTTCCAAAAGATAAAGAAAGTAAAGAAGAATTCCAATTTGAGGTGCAAAAACCAAAATCCCACCGATTCCTGGAATAATTCCACTGGAAACTAAAGAATTGATTGGGCCTTCAGGAAGGTGTTCGCCTGAAAATTCTGATAACCAAGTGAAGAAATCCTCAATCCAGGTCATTGGATATTCTGCAAGGAAAAAAACACTTTGGAAAATCAATAACAGAATCAATAGAAAAACAACATAACCCCAAACTTTATGAACCAAAACTTTGTCCAGTTTTTCAGTCAATAATTCCTTTAACTGAGGTTTTTTTTCTGTGATTTCGGAAGTGATTTTATCAATATTCTGATAACGTCTTACAGTTTCCGTAATCTGCAAACGTTTTGGAACACTGCATTTTGAGTCCTCCTGAGTGATGATTTCGTGGATGTTCTCAATTTTTCCGAGATAAGTATCGGCAGCTAAAAGTGTCCAGATTTTATAGAGATTTTTCTCGGTTGTATTAGATGAAACCTTGTAAACCAAAGATTTCTGTTCCAAAGGAATTTCGAAAGAGTTGGTCTCCGAAATTTTAAATTCATTGTTAAAAACCGCTTCACGAACGGTTTCTATTCCTAAGTTTTGTTTTGCATTGGTTTCAAAAACAGGAATGTTGAGAATCTTGGAAAGCTTAGAAATATCAATTTTGATTCCTCGTTTTTCGGCTTCATCCACCTGATTGACAACCAAAATCACAGGAATTCCCAAATCCTGAATCTGCTGAAAAAGAAGCAAGCTTCTTCTCATATTAATAGCATCAGCAATGTAAACAACACCGGAATAGTCTTCCTGAATCAGATAACGAGAAAAAATAGCCTCGTCCTCAGAAGTTGGATAGATGCTGTAAGAGCCGGGTAAATCGATAACCTCGATTTCCTCATTTTTGTAAATATAATTCCCGGAATGGCTGGCAACTGTAACACCAGCATAGTTTCCCGTTTTTTGTTTTCTGTTACAAAGAATATTGAAAAGTGTGGATTTCCCGACGTTGGGATTCCCTACCAAAAGAATTTGTTTTTGCTTTTTGTCCTGCATTATTCTGAAACTTCTACCTGAATAAATCTTGCTTCTGCTTCTCTCAGGGCAATTCTGGTTTTGTCAGAGCCATATTCTATATAAAGCGGACCATTGAAAGGAGCCTGATAAAGAACTCTGAAAGTGGTTTCCGGAAGCAATCCCATTTCGATGATTTTGGTTGGCATCTGAAGGTTTTCATTATCATAACCAAGAATTTTCCCGATTTTATTTTTCGGAAAACAACAGAGTTTATCGATATGTTTTGTTTGCAAGACTAAAATTTTTGGACTACAAAGATAGCTTATTTCAAATTAATCTAAATAAGATGTTTGTCATAAAAAAACCGGAAACTAATTTCCGGTTTTATGTTTATTTTTTCTTTTTCTCTGTAACCTGTTGAACTTCTATTGGGTTGTCTGTAGATTTGAAGAAATCGTTTAGCATTTTCTCCTGATTCTTCAACATTTCTCCAATGGTAAGGTCGCTTCCTGGCATTTTCATAGAAAGCATATTTTGTGGAACCTGAGTTCTTACTTCTGCCATCGGATCTTGTTTGAAGGCAGCATAAGCTTTTTCGAATTTATCTTTAGCAATCGTTTTCTTCTCATTGCTCATCCCGTATTTTGCATTAACTTCTTCTGCGTAAGTGAATTCTTTCCAGTCTTTCACCGATTTGTTACCAGATAATAACCAAGAGTAATTTTTTTCATCGTCTTCGATTTTTACTATCAACCCAGGCAATCCGTAGAATTTGTAAGGTCCATCTTGGAAAGGAATATCAGTTGAGAACCAAGCAGTCCATTTTCTTCCTCCAAACTCAGTTGTAGCTTTTTGGGTGTTGTAAGTTCCAATTTTTTCTTTGTCAGTCAGGATTTTCCAATCAAATTTTAGACTTTCATCGTAGGCAAAAAGATTTCTGTTGATTCTGTCAACGTACATTTCTGTCATTGCAGGATAGTTTTTGTAGATTTTATAGGAAAATTTTGGCCATCTTATCATTTTGGACATATCCTTGAAGGTCTTTGTTTTTTCCATTTCTTCAACTGCAGATTTGATGATAGAATCTTGTGCAGGTAAGGTGAAATCCTGATAAATCGATTTGTCTTTAGCAATGTCAAGTGTAGTCATTACTTTATCCAGTCTTGTTGAATCTTTTTTCGGTTTATATGTCAGTTCATAGAAGAAACGGTTGGCCGTTTCTTGTGCGGAAACCATTAATCCTAATAATAACAAAGGAAGAATGACTAATTTTTTGAGAGATTTCATAATTTCTATATTTTCTGTTTTCAAATAATTAGTGTAAGATTATAGAAAATGTTACAGAATTATTGATACATTTTTTTAATGGATTCATTCATCAGTTTATAAATCTTCAAATGTTCTTCATCCGCAATCAATTCCTCGTGAAGCTTTAGGACTCTTTCGTCACCTCTTACTGCCGGTCCGGTTTGAGCTAATTTTGGTTCCAGATGATGAATCTTCTCAACAGTTTCATCAATCAAAGGAATGAAATAATTGAAATCTAAATCCTGAGAATCTGAAATTTCTTTAGCTCTTGCAAAAAGATGATTCACGAAATTGCAGGCAAAAACTGCCGTCAAATGAATGTATTTTCTTTTTTCATAATCTGATGTTTCAACATTCTCAGAAATAATTGAAGCGAGTTCAAACAATGATTTTTCATCAATCTGATTTTCAGCCTCAATGAAAAATGGAATTTTGGAATAATCCAGATCTTTAGTTTTAGAGAAAGTCTGCAGAGGATAGAAACTGGCTTTTCTGTAATTGCCTTTCAGAATTTCCATTGGAAGTGAACCGGAAGTATGAGCAACGAGTGCATTTTCATTTTTAATCAATTCTGAAGCATTTTCCACGGCAGAATCGGAAACGGCAATAATATAAAGTTCTGCATCTTCCAATTGATTAGTTGAAAAAGGAATGTTGAATTCAGTCGAAATTTTTAATAATTCAGCTTCATTTCTGCCAAACATCTGATGAATTTCAATATTATTTTGCTTAAAAGCTTTCACGAGATGATAAGCTACGTTTCCCGAACCAATAATTACTGTTTGCATCTAACAAAGGTAATAATTTGATGAATTGAAACCACTTATTAATCGAAAAGGCTTGATTTTAGATTGAGGTTTTCGGAGAAAATTGAAAAAATAATTTAACTTTGGTCTTATTTTTTAATCAAAACAACGAAACATCTGAATGAAGCTCAAGGATGAGGAAATTGTAAAGCTTTTAACTGCACCTCAAACTGTAGAGAAAGGTTTGCGCGCGATGATGGATATCTATCAGAGTCGCCTTTATTGGCATATCAGACGATTGATTGTGGATCACGACCAAGCTCAGGATGTTTTACAGGATACTTTTATCAAGGCGTATCAGAACATTCATCAGTTCAAAAGTGACAGCAAATTGTACACTTGGCTCTACAGAATTGCAACCAACGAGGCTTTGCAGCAACTCAATAAAATGAACAGGATGAGAAAGACAGATGAAGATGCAGAATATTATATGCAGAATCTAGTCGCTGATAATACCGGAAAAGATGGAGAAGAGATTATGATATTGCTCCAAAAAGCAATTCAGACGTTGCCAGAAAAGCAGAAATTGGTTTTTAATATGCGTTATTATGATGATTTGCCTTATGAAGAGATTTCGAAGATTTTAGATATGTCTGTCGGAACTTTGAAGACCAATTATCATTACGCCAAAGATAAGGTGGAACAATATATAAAGGACAACTACTCGGAAGAGTTTTAAAATAATAAGAGAATAATGATGAAATGTTTTTAACATTTCATTTGATATGAAAAATTAAAATAAGAGCAAATGAAAATTGATATAGAAAAACTGAACAGAAAAACGCCGTATCCGGAACCTTCGGATGAGTTTTTCAAAACGCTTCAGGATCAAGTGATTTTGAAAGCTATTGGCGAGAAAACTCCTGTTGTTCAGAAAGAAGCAAAAGTTTTCTCTCTGAATTTCAAATGGATGGCTGCCGCTGCAGTAGTTTTGATTGCGGGACTTACAGCGTTTTTAGGCTTCGATAATTCTTCTGAAACACAAAGCTTTGCTAGTCAAAAGCCAATTGTAGATTCTGTTTATAATATTAATGAGCCTAAAAGCAATACATCAGAACAATTGGCAAATAACACTGTGACTGAAGATCATCATACAGATGTTATCAAAAAACAAAATGTTAAAAATCATCACATCGCTTCTGCTAAAGTAAATATTTCTAATGCAAAATCTTTTAATAATACCGACCGACAAGATTACGCTGTAGAAAATAAAAGAAAATCTGAGTCAGAAGTGGAGAAGGTTTTAGTGGCTTTTACGCCAGACCAATTGAAAGATTTGGATAGAAATAGTGAGCAAGATGTTTATCTTGATCTTTATAATTAATAACAAAATAGAGAGAAATGAAAAAATTGTTATTGACTATTTTAATTGCCGGATTCTTTTCTGCTCACACAGTTAGTGGACAAGACAGAAGATCCGGTACTACAAATTTAAGGTCTAATTCGGGTTCGAATTCTAGCTTGCGTGGCAGTTCTTCATCGTTATCGCCAGTTGGAACTATGCAAAGACAGACCAATATTCCCAGAACTTCCGAATGGAGAAGTATGAACACGCAGGAAAAGAGAGAAGTGGTGAACAATATGTCTACAAAAGAACGTTCTATTTTTCTACAAAAAATGAAGGAAAATATAGTCATAGATGATATTGATATTTCAGCAGATAAACAAGACGAGTTCAAAGCGCTTTATGCTGAATATCAAACTAATCAGAAGCAGATTAAAGAAAAATTTCTTGTAGAAAATAACATTGGAAATCTTTCGGACGAAGAAGCTACGAGAAGGCTTAATCAAAGTTTTGATGTTGGTCAGCAACTTCTAAACAACAGAAGAACTTATGCCGATAAATTTTTAAAAATTCTTACACCACAACAGGTTCTGAAATTATTCCAGACGGAAGGAAAAATGCGGGAAAAAGTTCTCGATAAGAAAAACGATAAGTAAACAAAAAACCTCTAGATTTAGAGGTTTTTCTTATTTTATATTGCACATTCACAAATGTATCCAAATAATTTTCCTATTCTGCTAAAAATATGTATTTTCGCAAACTGATTATAAACACATAATATAAAATGGCAATTTTAGGCGAAATTAGAAAGAGATCATGGCTTCTGTTAGGTGTAATAGCCTTAGGGTTGGTGTCGTTTCTTTTCAACGCAGATACTTTTGATAAGATGTTCTCAAAAAACCCGAACGTTTTTGGTAAAGTGAATGGCGAAGATATCACAAGAGATGAGTACAACGACCAGTTATTCATCATGCAGCAACAGGCTCAGCAGCAAGGTCAACCTACAAAAGGTCTTGAGGAGCAGGCTTGGCAGATTCTTGTACAGTCAAAATTAATCAAGCAGCAGTTTGAAAAAATGGGTCTTCAGTTGACAGATGATATTTTCTGGAGCCAATTGCAATATGATCCAATGTTCGCTCAAAATCAACAATATTTTGATGAGAAAGGTAATTTCAAACTTCAGGAAATTAAATCTGAAATAGAAAAAGCACAAGCGACTAGTCCTGAAAATTACTCTTATTGGTTGAAAAACAAAAAATCAATCGAGTACAGAATGATGGCCAGAATGTTATTCGGAAACCTGACTTCAGGAATCACAACCAGCAAAAAAGAAGCTGAATTGATGATCAAATTCCGTGATGATATGGCAAACATCGATTTTGTAAAAGTTGATTACCTTGAGTTCGCTAAAAAAAATAACGTAAAAGTGACGACTCAAGATCTTGCAGATTATATCAAATTGCATCCAACAAGATTCAAAGCTACTGCGAGCAGAAATTTGGCTTATGCATATTTCCCAGCTGTACCAAGTGCTCAGGATGATGCTGCAACTTTAAACGAAATCAACAAATTATACCTTAAAGGAACTGATGCTTCTAACGGAGCAGAAAATTTCCAAAATACAAAGAACGATTCTATGTTCGTAGAATTGAATTCTGATGTACCTTTCATTCCTCAGTATGTAAGCCCAGCTCAATTGCCAGCTGAGTTGAAAGATAAAATTGCAACTGCAGCTATTGGGCAAACTTTTGGTCCTTACAAAGAGCAAACGCTTTATGTAGTGTCTAAATTGCTAGACAAAAAAGCTTCTGATTCTACATTGTCAAAACATATCTTGATTGGTTATAAAGGAGCGGAAAGATCTACAGCAACCAGAACAAAGGAAGCAGCGAAGAAAACTGCAGATAGTTTGTTAGCAGTAATCAAAGCTGATCCTGCAAAATTCGCTGAAGGACTAAAATTGTCTGATGAGCCAAATGCCGTAGAAAGAAACGGAAGTGTGGGTTGGACAACACCAGCAAGTCAGTTTGCACCTGGTTATTTAAGCTTTTTAGCAAATAATCCTAAAGGAGCAACTGGATTGCAAGAAACAGCTTTCGGATACCACATCATCAATATTGAAGATAAGAAAAGTGGTGCTATGACTTATAAAATTGCACACTTAGCTAAAAATATCAAAGCTTCTGACAAAACAGAAAATCAGGTTCTTACTCAGGCAACGAGATTTATTCAACAAACTGAAGGTAAGAGCTTCAATCAATTCAAAAGCTTAGCAGAGAAGAACAAATACAGATTTGATAATCCTAAAACAGTTGGTCGTTTCCAAGGAACACTTCCAGGTCTTAACACAGACAAGGATGGCGATGTGATTGCTTGGGCTTTCGATAAGAAAAGAAATATTGGAGATACAGATATCTTCACAGTTGAAGGAACAGGCGACAGAATTGTTGCTTACGTTGTAGGAAAACAGGATGAAGGTCTTGCTGATCCGGAAACTGTAAGAGACCAAATTGAGCCAATTGTAAAAAATAAAGTTCTTGCTAAGAAAATTATTGAAAAAATCAATGCAGGAAAATATTCTACTCTTGACCAAGCAGCGAAAGCATTTGGAACTACAAAAGGAAATGCAGATGTTAACTTGTTCAACCCAGCTGTGAATGGCGCTATGGAACCTAAAGTTGCAGGTGCAGCATTTGGAGTAGCAACCAACAAATTGTCTCAGCCAGTTGAAGGGATGACAGGTGTTTATCTGGTGGTTAAAAAATCTGTTAAGACTAACAAATTGCCAGGTGATATCAAACAGATTACAGAATCTATCAACCAGCAAAACTCTCAGCAGTTTACAGGTGCATTCTTGAAGAGTCTTCAGGATAATGCTAACATCAAAGATTTTAGAATCGAAGTTTGGGATAAGGCAGCTCAGCAATAATTTCCCAACATTTATCAATATAAACAAAAGCGGCATAATTGTCGCTTTTGTTGTTTTTTATTTATATCAATTATAAACCCAATATTCTTATATTTGCTAATTAGTAAAACCCAAATAAAACGTGAAGTTAAGTAAAGAATTAAAAACAGGATTAATCGCTATATTCGCCATAATTGGTTTCGTTGTACTTTATCAGTTTATGAAAGGTAAAAACCTTTTTACAACAGATAATGCTTTCTATGCCAAGTATGATAATGTAGAAGGACTTTCTGTTTCCAATCCGGTTTCTATAAATGGATTGAAGGTAGGACAAGTAGATGAAATAAAACCGATAACTACAAAAGATGGCAGATTACATTTTGTTGTTAAGTTGACAATAGATGATAATTTTGAGTTTTCAAAAAATTCTACATTAGAGATTTTTGAACCAGGATTGATGTCTGGAAAAGAAATGAAAATCAATCTTGCTTATGGAGGAGGAATTGCCAAAGATGGTGATACGCTGAAAGGAAATTATCAATTGTCTATGCTTAACTCTCTTTCATCTCAGGTAAAACCAGTTAAAGATCAATTATCAAATGTGTTACTGAAGTTGGATTCAACTTTAGCAAGTACAAATAAAATTGTCGATGAGCAAAATAGAAGAGAAATCAAATTGTTGTTGTCAAATCTTAACAGAACCATCGAATCTTTCAAAGGCGCATCTGACAGAACAAATGCTATCCTTGCCAATAACGAAAAAGGTCTACACGAAGTAGTAGCTAATGCTAACAATGCAATGGTTACAGCCAACAAAACTTTGGATAAATTTGGATCTGTTGCAGAACGTGTAGATATTGATAAATTGAACGGAACAATTGACCAATTCAACCAAACGGCTGGTAAACTGAATAACGTTATTTCCGGCATACAAAACGGAGAAGGTTCTCTTGGTAAATTGGCGAAAGATGAAGAGCTTTACAATAATCTTGAAAAGACTTCTAAAAACCTGAATGCTTTGGTAGAAGATTTCAAAGCTAATCCGAAAAGATATGTGAACTTCTCGGTTTTTGGTAAAAACGCAGATAAAAAATAATCTATGCAATATATTGACAATGTAATATTTCTGATTTTATTGATTGCAGGTTTCGGCTTGTTTGCTAAAAGCCTGAAAGAATTATATCGCAATATAAAACTCGGAAGAGAAATTGACCGAACCGACAGAAAAGCGGAACGTTGGGCAATAATGACCAGAGTGGCACTTGGACAGAGCAAAATGGTGAAACGTCCTATCGCTGGTATTTTACATATTTTCGTTTATGTAGGCTTCGTCATTATTAATATCGAATTATTAGAAATTATCATTGATGGTATTTTTGGAACGCACAGATTTTTGCAAAGTGTTTTAGGAGATTCTTTCTACGCATTCTTTACAGGATTTTTAGAAATTTTAGCGGCTTTGGTTGTCTTAGCAGTCGTCGTATTTTTTATCAGAAGAAATTTCTATGGTGTCAAAAGATTAACGATGAAAGAATTGTTCGGTTGGCCAAAACAAGATGCCAATTGGATTTTGATTATTGAGTTTGCTTTGATGGTCGCTTTCTTCACAATGAACGGAGCAGATTTCTATACAGATTCAACTCGTTTTAGTTCAAACTTTCCAATCTCAAAACATCTATTTCCATTCTTTGGAAATTTCAGTTTAGAAACCCTTCATATTATTGAGAAATCGGCTTGGTGGTTTCACTTTGTAGGGATTCTTTTCTTTATGAATTATCTATATTATTCTAAGCACCTTCATATCATTTCAGCATTCCCAAATACTTGGTTTGCGAATCTTGAGAAAAAAGGGAAATTCAATAATCTTGATTCTGTAACTAAAGAAATCAAGTTAATGATGGATCCGAATGCTGATCCTTACGCAGCTCCTGCAGAAGGTGAGGTAGAAATTCCTTCAAAATTCGGAGCAGAAGATATTTTTGATTTGAATCAACATCAATTGATGAGTGCTTATTCTTGTACCGAATGTGGAAGATGTACATCGGTTTGTCCTGCTAATATCACAGGTAAAAAATTGTCTCCAAGATTGATTATGATGAAAACCAGAGATCGTCTGGAAGAAGTCGGAAAAAATCTTAATAAAAACGGGGGTAAGTTTGTTGATGATGGCAAAAAGCTACTGAACGATTATATTACCAAAGAAGAACTTTGGGCTTGTACCACTTGTAATGCTTGTGTAGAAGCTTGTCCTGTTTTGATTGACCCGCTTTCCATTATTTTCGAAATGAGAAGATTCTTGGTAATGGAACAATCTGCAGCTCCTCAAGAATTAAATTTAATGATGACAAACGTCGAAAATAATGCTGCACCTTGGCAATATAATCAAGCTGACAGATTGAATTGGGCTAACGATTAATATTGAAGTAAAGGACATTTACATTAATACAAAATACATTTTACAACAAATGGATTTCAATTTAAAAACAATGGCAGATTACGCTGCTGAAGGCAAATCTCCCGAAGTTCTCTTTTGGGTTGGTTGTGCTGGAAGTTTTGATGATCGTGCGAAAAAAATCACACGTGCATTTTGCAAAATTCTGAATAAAATCGGAGTAGAATTCGCTGTTCTTGGTCAAGAAGAATCTTGTACTGGCGATCCTGCAAAACGTGCCGGAAACGAGTTTGTTTTTCAAATGATGGCTTTGACGAACATCGAAGTTCTTAATGCTTACGAAGTCAAAAAAATCGTAACAGCTTGCCCACATTGTTTCAATACTTTGAAGAACGAATATCCAAGTCTTGGCGGAAATTATCAAGTTTTGCACCATACACAATTTTTAAAAGATTTGATGAATGAAGGCAGGCTGAAAATTGAAGGCGGAAGCTTCAAAGGAAAAAAAATTACGTTTCATGATCCTTGTTATCTGGGAAGAGCTAATGATGAATATGAAGCGCCAAGAATGCTTTTGGAAAAGTTAGATGCTGAATTAGTTGAAATGAAACGTTGCAAAACCAACGGATTATGTTGCGGAGCTGGCGGAGCGCAGATGTTTAAAGAACCAGAAAAAGGAAATAAAGACATCAATATCGAAAGAACAGAAGAAGCGCTTTCATTCGAACCAAAAGTGATTGCTACGGGTTGTCCTTTCTGTAATACAATGATGACCGATGGTATAAAACACTTCAATAAAAATACAGAAGTAGAAGTTAAAGATATTGTAGAACTTTTGGCAGAAGCCGAAGATCTGTAATTCTAAACACTTTTTTTGAAATATAAAACCTAGATAATATTCTAGGTTTTTTCGTTTTTAGAAAATTGAATAAAAATCCGTAATTTTATATTTTTAAATGATAGATAAAATCGCTGTCAAGTGATTTTGTAAATAATAAATCCCTTCTTATGAAAATCGAGGAATCCAGTATTGTAGAAACAAACGATTACCGAGTTATTATATATCCCGCGTCAAGACCTTTTACCGCGAAAGAAAGTAAAGTAATTACGGAGAAACTATATGATTTCTTGAGCGATTGGGCAGCTCATGGAAAAGAACTGTCTTCTTCTTTCAAAATCGAAAAAAATCAGTTCATTATCATTTGTGTTGATGAAGAGAAAGAAGCCGCTTCTGGCTGCAGTATTGATGCACTGGGAAAAGTAATGAGAGAACTGGATGCCGAATTTGATCTTGGATTGTTTGATAGAATGAAAGCCAGCTACGTAGAAAATGGAGAAGTGAAAACCCTGAAACTATCAGACTTTAAAACCAAAATCAGAAGTGGCGAATTGTCAAAAAACATCGAAGTTTTTGATTTTTCAAAAAATACTTATCTTGATTTTCTAAGTCATTTTTTACAGCCATTTGCCAGAAGCTGGGCATCATCTATTTCATAATTTGATTCATCTTTTCAATAATTAATTTCAAAACATCATTTTGAAAGTTCTTTTCCTGACAACTGCACACAGATATAATGATGATCGTATTTTTTATCATCAGGCAGTAGAACTTGTAAAGAAGGGTTTTGAGGTGAAAATTTGCAGTTTGTCTTCTGGTTACAAAGGCATTATTGATGGAATTGAAATCGAATCATATTCAATCTTAGAACAATCAGCAAAGCAAAAAAAAGATATATTGCTTAAAATTTGTAACGACTTTCAACCAGATGTCATTATTTGTTCGGAGCCATTGGCTATTATTGCAGCGGGAAAATTCCAAAAAATAAAAAAAACAAGTATCATTTATGATATTACAGAATGGTATCCGTCATTCAGAATGTTACAACCCTATTCGTGGCTATTGAAACCTTTTCATCTGATTAAGTTTTTTCTGATTCAGATGTATGCAGGATTTCTGAGTACACATTTTATTTTTGGGGAAGATTCTAAAAAATTCCCTTTGATGTATTTGTTTCCATTCAAAAAGAATCTAACACAGCCTTATTATCCGGATGATATCTACATTGAAAAGAATATCAAACAAATTGCAAAAAATAAAATTACACTTTGTTGTACGGGAAGGATTTCCAAAGAAGATGGAATAGATAATTTTTTTAAAGCGATAGATTTAGTACGAAAAAGAAAGCCAGATTTAGAAATATCCATTTTAATTGTTGGAGCACCTAAAAGAGATTCTGATGCCAAACATTTCAATCAACTTTTAGAAAAATATGCTTGGGAAAATATCTCTATTGTAAAACCTACAAGTTTTGAAACATTCACAAGCTCGTATTCTGAGGCAGATATCTGTTTTGATTTGAGAGAAAAAAACTTTGAGTACAACAACTCTTTGCCAATCAAATTGTTTTATTATGCTGCGTCTGGAAAACCTGTCATCTATACCAATTTAAAAGCTATCAGAGAACATATTGATGTTTCAGAATTTGGATATTTGGTTGAGCCTGAAAACTCAGAATTAATTGCGGATTTGATTATAAATTATACTGAGAAACCGAGTCTTTATGACAAGCACGCTAAAAATGCGAGAGCCAGTTATGAAAAAAAATACAATTGGAATCTAATTAAGCAAACATTTGTAGATTTTGTAAAACAATCTGAAAAGTGAAGTATAAAGCAGTAGCAGAAACATTTGTTTCCCGATTTTTGATGCTGATATTGAATTTCGGATTGATTATTTTTTCTACCAATATGTGGGGCAGCGAAGGGAAGGGAACTATCTCTATTGTGACTTTGGACCTTGCTATTGTTGTGTTTTTTAGCAATATTTTTGCGGGAAGTAGCGTGTCATATTTTGCATCCAAATACAAAACAGAAAAGCTTTTAGGATATGCCTATATTTGGTCTGTATTGGTAGGTATATCCGTTCCGTTACTTGTTAGTTTATTCCATCAACAAGATTATCTTCTCTATCTTATTCCACTTTCTGTTTTTTCGTCATTATTGGCTGCTAATGTTAATTTTTTTATTGGCAAACAGGAAGTTAGGTTGTATAATTTATACGCCATTTTACAGTTGTTGGTCCACATTGTTTTTATTTTCGCGATTATATTTTTTCTGAAAATGATGACCGTCGAGTCTTACTTTTTGGCTCAGATTTTTTGTTTTGTAATTTTGTTCTTGATAAGCTCTGTAGGACTTCTAAAAAGATGCAGCATAAGGAATATCTCTTTTGAAAAAGAAGTAGTAACTCATTTATTCAACTATGGTTGGAAAACACAACTAAGTGCATTTGTACAATTTCTTAATAATAGAGTCTCATTTTATTTTTTAGAATACTATAAAGGTATTGCTAGTGTCGGTGTTTTTTCTGTGGGTGTTGCATTTTCTGAAGCTATTTGGACAGTCAGCAGAAGTCTTGCACTTGTTTTATATTCGGAGGCTTTGAATGATGAGAATAAAGAAGGATTAATTCTCAAAACAAAACTATCGGTCAAAATCAGTTTCATAACAACAGCTTTATTTATTGGCGTTGTCTTGCTTTTACCTGCTCAATTTTATACTTGGATTTTTGGAAAAGATTTTTCACAGACCAAACTGATCATTTTAGTTTTATCACCGGGGATTTTGGCGATTGCAGTCAGCAATATTGTTGGGTTCTATTTTGCCGGAATCAACAAATTGAAAATTCTAAATATCAAATCATTTATAGGTTTTATAGTTACAATTATCACTTCTGTTTTTCTTATTCCAAGATTAGGAATTTTAGGAGTTTGTATTGTAACTTCCCTTTCGTATTGTGTTTCATCAATTATTTTACTTTGGAATTTTTATCAATTGACGCACTTTAGTATCAATGATTTTGTATTTTCGAGGTCAGAAATAAAACTAATTTTACATAAAATTAAAAACAAACAAAAGAATGGAAGTTAAACTTCTATTAAAAGGTAATGATACCTATTCTTGGATTCAAAATGAGAACCTATCTTTCATAGGTTATTTTTTTGATGAAAATCACAATCTTTATCGTAATCAAGAAGCTGTTGATTATATCAGTAAAGAATTGCAAACAGTTTCTCTGGAACAGATTTGTAAAAAAGTTAATGGTCTGTTTTCATTCATTGTTGTTTCTGAAAACGACTATTATCTTGTAAGCGATGCGGTTAATTTTTTTCCTCTTTTCTATAAAATTAATAAAAATCGAATAGTAATCTCAGATTATTGGGAAGCTATTTTGAATCTTACAAATGCATTTGATTTCAATAAGCCTGCGGTTGATGAATATGAAACGGCTGGGTTCGTTTTGTCTAATGAAACTTTGGATAAAAACATTTATAAAACAAACGCTAATCAAATTCTAAAAATCTCTAGTCTTGAGCGAAAAGCAACACAATACAAAAACTTTATAACTGATTCTTTCTTCGAAAAATCATTTGAAGATTTAGCAGTAGATTCAGAACAGGTTTTAATGCAGGTTGCAGAGAAATTAGTATCATTTCTAAATGGAAGAACTGCTGTTGTTCCTCTTAGTGGCGGTTATGATTCTCGCTTAATTGTCAGTTTATTGAAGAAAATGAATTATGAAAAAGTAATTTGTTTTACTTACGGAAAAGATAATCCGGAAGTTCCAATTAGTAGAAAAGTAGCAGAAGAGTTAGGCTATGATTGGCATTTTATAAATTTCACTGAGATTGATATTGAAAAAATCCAGTCAGATCAATCATTTCGAGATTATTTGGATTTTGCAGCAAATGGCTATTCAATGCCTTATTTGATGGAATATTTTGCAGTGATTGAGCTTAAAAATAAAAATTTAATTCCTGAAAATTCTGTTTTTTTACCAGGACATTCTGGCGATTTTTTGGGCGGAAGTTATATGAAGAAAACCGTGAAAAATAATATTGATTTTCATAATCTTCCAGCTTTTATAGAATCCAAATATTTTATTTTCACTCAAAAGAATAATAAAAGAAAACATCAAATTCAACAAAGACTTCAGCAAAGTTTAGATCCAATTGCAAAATCATATTTCTCCGGTGATTTTAATATGTCTGTTGAAGAATGGGATATTCAGGAAAAATTAGCAAAATTTATTTTCCACTCATCTCAGGTATTTTTATATTTTGGTTTCGAAACTTATTTTCCTCTTTGGGACAAAGAATTGGTTGAGTTTTACAGAAAAGTTCCTTTTGAATTCCGTGAAAATAAAAAGCTTTATGATTACGTTTTAGAAAAGTACTTTTTCCAACCTCAGAATATAAGTTTTGACAAAAAAGAACTTAGTGTTTCCGGATTCCAATTTTTTCTTCAGAAAATAAAAGATTCTATTAGATATTTTTTTCCTTGGAAGATGGTTTTGAAGAGAATGAATAATGCAGATTGGCCTTATTATCAAAAGTTGACTAAAAACATGAAAAGCTATTTGGAAACCAAAAGGAAAAAAGAATTTACAAATTTCAAAACCTATAATGCAGTAATTTGTGCTTGGTATATAGAGTATATTCAGGAAAAATATAAGTATTAATATTCTATCTTTGCAAAGATGAAACTAAGAATATCCATAATTTTAACAGCAGTTGTTTTGTTATTGTCTTGCAGAGGAGATAACGAAGATGATGTACAAGTCATCGATCAGGTTCTGATGCTTTATGTTAAAAGCGCGACTAATGGACAAGATTTGTTAAACTCAAAAATTGATGGTTCTTATTCTGCTGTTACTTTATTGGATCTCTTAGACGAAACTACTGCTAATAAACCCATTACCGGACAAACTTTCCCGAAAGATGCAGATACTGTAGTTTATATGGATTATCCAGCAGGTGCTATCCGACTATTGAAGGATGAAGTTACCTCTAATCCAGAAGAAAAAATATATTATTCCAATTTTCTAATTCGTTATTCTAAAGTTGTCGACGAGGTTACTGATATTGATTATAGAGTGGATACTATAAGAATTGAATATAGCTGGACACCTTCGCTCTTTCAGATATCAAAACTTTGGTATAATAATGAATTAAAATTCACTAAGGTTCCAGGACAGAGAAATGTTGTGGAAATCATCAAAGAAAATCCTTAAATTTGCAATTGTCAGAAAATTAGAATAATTATTCTGATAACGAAATACTATCAACCAACAACCAAACTATGTTACAGGTTAATTTTTTGCGCGAGAACAAAGAGCGCGTTTTGGAAGGCTTGAAGAAAAGAAACTTCAAGGAATTAGATTTGGTCGATGCAGCGGTAAATGCTGACGACGAAAGAAAAAGATTACAGTTTGAGCTAGACTCACAACTTTCCGAAATGAACAGAATCTCCAAAGAAATCGGAATTCTGATGAAAGACGGAAAAAAAGAGGAAGCAGAAGCTGCCAAATCCCAAACGTCGCAATACAAAGAGTCCAGCAAAGAATTACAAAAT
>Ga0308157_10000523_pt1 | contig 123115 bp, 80 predicted proteins | sample PhyBR1_FD_201035 | JGI IMG/M metagenome (GOLD analysis project Ga0308157, IMG submission 201035) | Phyllosphere microbial communities from UC Gill Tract Community Farm, Albany, California, United States - DLSLB.R1 | ecosystem: Host-associated > Plants > Phyllosphere > Unclassified | place... | reverse complement strand
GTTGCGTAAAACTGAACTGGTGCATACGATTTTCATACCAAGCTGGTGTCCAACCTTTGTTCCAACCTTCGATTAATAAATGGTGCAAGCCTTCTTTGGCAGTAAAATCGATATATGTTTTGGCATGTTCCGTAGTTGCTCCTTGCTTTTCTCCTTCCCAGAAAGTGTATTTTCCGATGTGCATTGCCCACCAAATTCCGAAGTATTTGTATGGTTTTACATAAGATGGATTACCCATTTTATTAGGTTCGTTCAGATTTAAAATTAAATAGGAATCAATCAAATCTCCTGTTTTATCTCCAATTTGAATTGTTCTCCAAGACGAAGTAAACGTATCTTTTACTCTCACTTTTACACCATCAGCCCAAGGCACTAAATCGGTTTTTAGTTGCGTTCCTGTGTTGTTTACCAATGTTGTACTGGCATAATCAATAAGGTTTGCTTCATGAAAACTTAACTTCAATCCGCTTTTGCTTTCCACTGTTAATGGCGTATGAACGGTATCTAAAGTACTAACTGGTGAAGCGGTGTATAAATATTCGTAACGGTTTTCTTTATAGGCAGGAATCCACCATGCTTTTCCGTCATCTTTCAGGTTGAAAGTCGTTTTTTCATCCATGATGAAAATACTGTCTTTGGTTCCTTGTTTTGGATAAACGTATCTGAAAGCGATTCCGTCATCATAAGCACGGAATTGGATTTCTAGTTTGCGCTTTTCTGCATTTTTTTGTTGCAACATCACTACCATTTGGTTGTAGTGATTTCTGATTTTTTTCTTTTCTCCCCAAACTTGTTCCCAAGTTTCATCGAAAGTGCTGTTTTTTACATCAACGACTTCAAAATTTTTACTAAAATCGTCGTTGTTTTTTAATGTAAAACCCATATCAGACGGCGTAAGAACTTGGGTTTTCCCGTGGGTAACAGCATATTTTGGTGCGCTGTCAACCAACTGAAATTGAATTTTGTTCTTCCCCTGTGGAGAAGCCAACTCGTAAGATTTTCCTTTTTGAGCCTGAACATTTCCAACAACAGTTAGTGCGACTAAAAATGTTGGGAGTATGATTTTTTTTAACATGCTATTCTTTTTTAATTGTAGTTTTTAAATATAAACCATTAAGATATTAAGAAAGATTAAGCTTAATTTATCTTAATCTCTTAATGATAAATCTATTTATTTTATCAATTCGGTTTTGAATGTTGTTTTCCCTGATAATGGGTTTTTATCCACTTCAAAACCTGAACCTTTTTTAGTCAATGAAATAGTTTGAACTGCTTCTGTATCTGGTAAAAATACTTTTGCAGTAGCTGTTGTTGTAGCATCAGAAGCATAAACTTTTAATGTCAATTTGCTCCAATCCATATCTTTAGTAGATTGTGCCAAACCAATATGAGGCAATGCTGTTCCGTCTTTAACTAAAACTACGATTGGCACTTCGCCAGCCTGAATTTTATGCCATCCGCCTTGGTATACTTTTTTAGTTTGGTAGTCAATCCAAGTTCCTGCCGGAAGGTAAACGTCTCTTTCGGTAACTTCTTCAAAAAGTGGCGCTACCAAAACACTTGAACCAAATAAATATTCATTGTCAACCAACCACGCTCCCGGATCATTTGGATATTCCAAGAATAATGCACGCATCATTGGCAATCCTTTTTGAGAACTTTCTTTAGCCTGAGCGTAGATATAGGGCATTAATTCGTAACGCATGTTATCTGCTTTTCTAAATCCTTCTAAGAACTCTTTGCTGTACAACCAAGGCTCGCGTGGAGGCTCACCGTGGCTTCTTACGTGTGAAGTAAACATTCCGAATGGCGCCCATCTTCTGTATAAATTCTCAGGAGATTTAGTTGCAAATCCTCCTACGTCATGACTCCAAAAACTGAAACCACTTAGTCCTAATGAAAGACCTCCTCTTAATTCGGCAGACATTGCACCATTGCTTGTTTCAGCGTCTCCTCCCCAATGTAAAGGGTAACGTTGGCTACCAGCCCAAGTGCTTCTTGCCCAAATTAAAGTATATCCTTTTTCTTTTTGAGTAATCTCAGCCACTGCTTTGTTGTAACGCAATGGGTATAAATTGTGCTCATAGAAACCAGTGCGACCTGAATGGTAAATTCCTTCTGGTGGAGCAGCTTCTCCAAAATCTACTTTGAAAACAGAAACTCCCTGATCAAATAATTTTTTCAATTTTCCTTGATACCAAGTTACTGTTTCGGGATTAGAGAAATCCAATACGGCATCTTCGTAAGGCAAATTTCCTTTACGGTCTCTCACCGCTAAGTTTTTATCCATGATTTCGTTGAACAACGTATTTTTTGGAGTGAAATAAGGCAATTGCCATAAACATACGTGGTAACCGTCGTCTTTCAAATCGGACATCATTTTTTGAGCATCCGGGAAACGAGATTTTGCAAACTCGTAGTTATTTCTCCAATCTACATCAAACCAACCTGTATCAAAATGGATTACATCGGTTGGAATTTTATACGCTCTTAAATCTTTGGCAACCTGACGACCTTCTTTTTCAGAGAAATAGGTAATACGGCTCATCCAGAAACCAAATGACCAAAGTGGTGGCATTGCTGCTTTTCCAGTCAAGTTGGTGTATTCATCCAAAACTTCTTTTGGCTCACCAATGAAGAAAAATAAATCGGCTTCATCATCACCAATATACATTTCATTGGCACTATTGAAATATCTTCCAAAATCAACTGTAATTGGTGTTGAATGATGCATGAAAACTCCGTAACCACGGCTACTCATGTAAAACGGAACTGGTTTGTACATCGTTTCGTTTTGAATTCCGTTGGCATCATCTGTCCATAAAACTACTTTTTGACCTCTTTTATTAAATTGTGTGAATGATTCTCCACAACCAAATATTTTTTCGTCTGGCTCTAAGCTAAAAGCAGCTCCCATACTTCTTGAATAATCACTGTTTCTACGAACATACGAGAATGGAAGTGTTGGTGTATACGTGTTTTTGAAATCAGAATCATGAAGTGTACTTGTCAATAATTTTCCTTTTTCATCATAAATTTTGATGTGCCAAGGTTTTGATAAGATTTCAACTCGACCGTGTTTGCTTGTATATTGATATCCGCCTTCAATTTTAGAAGACTTCCATAACTCTGGGTGATTTGGAGCAACTCCATTGATCAACATCAAAGATTCTTTTTCAGGGTGAAATTGTGGTCCTGAAGTTGTTTTGATTCGGATCGAACGGTCTGAAACGAATTGAATTTCAAAAGGCAGAACTGGAGAAACTTCATACTCGGTAGTTGGAAATTCATTAGCAGGAACTACACCCGGCTTCATCATCATATTGTTGAAAGCCTGACGCGTTTGATAATTATAACGTAAATATTTGATTGTTCCTTTTCCTGTAGCCGGATCGAAACTTGCTAATTCATCAGCAAAATAAAAGGTATTCAAATAATTCTGAAAGTCCTTACTAATGTCAATTGGTGCATTTAACACATCTGCATTTTGAATTTGTGCCGATGCTTTTGGTGAAAGCAACAAACCAAAACCCATAAAAAGCGATAAGGAGGCTATCTGTATTTTTTTCATTGTGTTTATTTTAGTTTAGTTAATATTTTATTCTGCTGTAATTACAATTGTATTTTGTTTTAATCCATTTGCCTGAGCGGTTAATTCTATTCTTCCACCTTTTTTATCAGACTGAACGATAACTAGACATTTTCCGTTAAGGGCAGTATGTTTAGAACCTTTATATGGTTCATGACTTACTGGATCTCCGCTACAAACCCCAACGATTTTTCCGTTTCCGCTTATAGAGAAATTGATTTCGTTATTTGCTGTTGGTGCTAAGGTTCCGTTAGCATCCAAAACATCAACTGTTACAAAAGACAAATCATTTCCATCAGCTTTGATCGTACTTCTGTCCGCTGTTAACTTTAAATTTGCTGGATTTCCTGCGGTCTTAATTTCAGATTCTAAAACTGTTTTTCCGTTTTTGCGGGAAATGGCTTTTAAAGTTCCAGGCTGAAAAGGGATTCTCCACATTACGTGTAAATCGTCTCCTTTTTTGCTTCGAATACCAACTGATTTTCCGTTTAAAAAAAGTTCTACCTCATCGGCATTATTGTAGTATGCCCAGACATCTACAGTTTGACCCACTTTCCAATTCCAATGTGGGAAAATATGAAGCACTGGTTTGTCTGTCCATTCGCTTTGGTACATATAATAGACATCTTTTGGAAAACCAGCCAAATCTACAATTCCGAAATAGGAACTAACAGACGGCCATTCGTAAGGCGTTGGTTCGCCAATATAATCGAAACCAGTCCAAATGTACATTCCGGAAAGGAAATCATGTTTTTTGATTACTTTCCAAGTTGCTTCGTGTGTAGAACCCCAAGGCGTTTGTGTCTGATCATAAGCAGAAACTGTGTTACCAGGATTTCCTTCCGTAAACTTTAGATCCCATCTTACAGGCCATTTTTTTATGGTATCAGATTTAGCATCGTAATGCCCACGAGTCTGTAAACCCGAAGTAGTTTCGGTAGCAATGAAAGGTGTGTTTGGGAAATTCTTTTGATGGTATTCATACGTTTGATGCGCATAATTGTAACCTATAAGATCCAAAACACCAGAACTTGCTATCGCATTAAAATAGGTTTTAGCCTTATCAAATTGTAATGTTACCGCATCAATATTCATATTTACTGGTGGATTCATCGCAGCGGTAAGTGGTCTGGTTTTATCATACTGACGTGTAATTTCAGCCAATTCTTTAGCAATTGTCACACCAGCATCACTCCATTGTTCCGGTATTTCATTTCCAATACTCCAAACAAAAATACTTGGATGATTTCGGTCGCGAAGCAATTGATCGATCAAATCTTTTTTGTGCCATTTGTCCCAATCATTACCATAATCATATTTGGTTTTGGATTGTTTCCACATATCAAAAGCCTCATCCATAACGATGAAACCCATTTTGTCACAAAGATCCAAAAGCTCGGGAGCAGGCGGATTATGAGAAGTTCTGATTCCGTTTACACCCATTTCTTTCAAAATCTCCAACTGACGCTCGATAGCTCGAGTATTGATTGCAGAACCCAACGGACCTAAATCATGGTGCATGCAAACTCCTTTAATCTTAACTTGTTTTCCGTTTAAAATAAAACCTTTGTTAAGATCAAATTTGAAATCTCTGATTCCGAAACTGGTTTTGTATTGATCAACGATTTTATCATCAACTGTGATTTCGGTAACTGCTGTATATAATTCCGGCTTTCCAACAGACCATAGAACAGGCGAATCCACTTTAGCATTCTGCTTGATGGTTTGATTTGCATTGGCAGCAATTGTTATATTTTGGGTAACCGAAGTTACTTTAGTGTCTTCTTTAAAAATAGTAGTGGTTACTATTGCATTTTTCGAAACTGCATTTTGATTTTGAATTGTAGTTTCAAGGTTTACCGATGCTTTTTCGGCAGTAACTTTTGGAGTTGTAACATAAGTTCCCCATTGTCCAACGTGCAATTTATCTGTGGTTTCAATCCAGACATTTCTAAAAATTCCTGATCCTGAATACCAGCGTGAATTTGGTTGTTTTGAATTGTCAACCTTAACAATAATTTCGTTGTTTTTGTCTCCATAATTTAAATAAGGCGACATATCATATTGAAAACCAATATATCCGTTTGGACGTTTACCTAAATAATGCCCGTTAATCCATACTTCGCTGTTTTTATAAACTCCATCAAAAATGATTGAGGTTATTTTAGAGCTGTCAGCTGCAGCTACTTTGAATGTTTTTTTGTACCAGCCAAGACCACCATTTAATGATCCACCACCATAACCGGCAGGACTTTTTTCGTCAAACTTACCTTCGATACTCCAATCGTGAGGAACATTTAATGTTCGCCATTTTGTTGAAGCTCCAATGGTATCTTTATCTTTTATACTATCATTTAAATGAAAACTCCAATCTGAATTAAAAGAAACTTTTCGGTTGTTGAAATTATCTTCTTTTTTATGGCAAGAGATAAAAAAAGTAATTCCAACTAAGACTAATAGTGATAATCTTTCGCTTATTTTTTTTCTTTTAATGTTCATTTTTAAAATAGTCTTTGGTTTAATAATTTTCTTATAAACATACCGATAAATGATTGATGCTCATCTATCGGTAGTTTAAATTATTTTCAAAAAAGTGCTATTTACATTACACTCTTTCGATTATAAAGAATTAATTTAAAACAAAATGGAAAACCATGTATTCGCTCTTATTTGGATCTCTTTTTCCGAACCAAATATCAGTAACTACATTTCCAGTTTTTACAGTTTTAACAATTTTCCATTGATTTTTATCAGTAGTTGAAACTGTCGCCCATGAACTTCCGATTGGGAATGATGGAGTAATACCAGCAAAAGTTATAATATTAGTTCCGTCTTTACTAGCTGTATAAGTTCCTGATGCGGTAACTCCATTGCTGTCAACAGTTACTACCGTACCATTGTCTGAGAAACTTATTTTGTTTTTAACTACAGTAGCCTGATCTGCTGCAGTATATGCTGCCCATCCTGGATAATCTGCAACAGTATTCCAGTTATTTAAAAATGTACCGTTCAAATCTGTCCAGTTAAAAGGAGAGTCTTCACTTAAATGCCATGTTTTAGTGGTGGTAGTGGTAGTGGTTAATAAATCACCAACTGTTCCTCCATTTAAATCAATAGGAGGATTTGGATCTCCTAAGCTTTTTGGCACCCAATGATCACTATAATCTTTTGATATAAAATTATAAACCAATGTAGCCGCTCCATCACAACTGCCTTTTCTTAAAACACCAATTTGCAGGGTATTTTCAGTCAAAGTCATAATTTTCATTGATTTCCAATTCTCTACACAGTTTTCATATTCATTGGTGTGTAAAATAGTAGCATTGGTAGTAGTTAACGTTTTAGCATTAGCGTCTAAAAAGTACGTTCCTGATTCTTTACCGTAGCTTGGTATCATTAAATGATTCGTTGTCATAAATGGACCGCCATCTAAACTAAATGTCATAGTACCATAATCTCCTTTAGCAGCAATCCATTGATTTCCTTTCCATTCTGCGTCCCAATTCCAACAATCTGGTCCACCGTTGCAACCAATTTTTTCTCCATCAGAATATACGTTATCAGTACCATAAAAATACATCGGTCCAAGGAAATATTTTGAAACACCATTTGCATCTAAATCCAAAACCCATGTTTTAGAGTGTCCAACACCCCCTGAAAGTAAATTCCAAAGTGGATCGTCAACGTAATTCAAGTTGTCTTTGGTAACTGTAATTTTAACAGGGTCTAATTCTACAAGACCACCTCCGGTAACCGCTAAAGTTTTAATGGTATAATCCCCTTTAAAGGCATATTTTACTACTTCGGTAGCTTTGTTAGATTTTCCAGTTTCATAATCCCAATTCAGTACAACTCCTGGAGTAAGGTTTTTTAATATTACTGTATTTCCTCCGGGATCTGCCACTAAATCCTGAGTAACTGAGAAATGAATGTCTTCTTTTTTAGTTGGCTCGTCTAATGAATAAGTATCAGGAGAACAAGATTGTACTAAGAATAGTACCATTAACATCGAAAATGATGTAATAAATAATATAGTCTTTTTCATTTTTTTTAAATTTTTAGTTAGAATTACCAACCTGCATTTTGTTTTAAAACTCCATTTGACAATGTTATTTGCGTATTCGGAATTTGTGTCAGTCCTTTGGTCTTTTGGATATTACCAGCTGAAATTGTTTTAGTTGTTGGAACTCCTCCACTTGGCAAAGTCGTAGTTTCTGCGATAGTCGAAGAAGCTACACTAATACCTTGACGCAATAAATCCCAGTATCTAATACCTTCAAGAGCAAATTCTAAATGTCTTTCAGTCATAATATTATCTTTAGTTACTGGTAGCGATACAAAACTAGCTTTATACGCTCTTTGTCTAACTTGATCAAAATAAGTCTGAGCACTTCCACTTCCTAATTCAGCGGCCATTAACAAAACATCAGCGTAACGTATGGCAACATAATCTTGAAATTGACTTATATCCCAAAATGCACTACCCATTTTAATAGGAAGTTCTAGTCCATTTTCATCAATCATTGGAGAATATTTTTTGTTATAGTATCCAGTATATTCTCTTTGGCTGTTTATTTTATCAAACGCAATGTTTTCTTCCTTAATTCCAATTACGGTTGCGCCTCTTCTTGTATCGTTATCGCTGTAAGCTTTCCATAATTTTGAATTTACTGTTACTCCCCATCCATGAGCGTAAGGGTAAGATGAAAACTCTCTCATTCCGAACATTACCATCCAGGCGTTACCATCGGTATTTCCGTTATAATCACTAGTGTAAGTATATTTTATAGAAAACACTACTTCTTTATTAGTTTCTCCTGCATATTTATCAACTGAAGCTGCTGGCCATAAAGTAGAAAAATCATCCACCAAACCATGTCCGCTAGAAGCAATAACATCTTCTAAATGTCCTAAAGCTTGTGCTTTTGTTACCATACCTACCAAGTCAGTTTTTCCATAATATCCAGTATAAAATAAAAATACGCGGCCTAATAATGATTTTGCAGCCCATCGGGTAGCATGTCCGTTTTCGTCTGGAGAATATGCTGCAGAAGGTAAATTATTTGCAGCAAATACAAGATCTTCAGCAATTACTTTATAAATTGCATCTGGAGTTGCTTGTGGAATGTTTTCAGAAGAAGGAGCGGTTAACAAAGGTACACTACCCCACAAACGAACCATTTCAAAATAAATATAAGCTCTGATAAATTTAGTTTCCGCTTCGTAAGTATTTCTTTTGGCTGTATCACCTTTCCAGTCAATTTGATCCATTTTGGTCAAGAAAACATTACAACGATAAAGCGCTTTATAATAAGCTATCCAATTCAAATTCAATAAATCTACATCGGCTGGAGAACGGCTAATATCAAACTCATCTATTGCGGCATAATTGTATCCATCTGAAGCACCAGTTCCTCCAAAACAATCATCAGACATTACTTCGGTCATCACAGGAATTCCTATACCAGATGCGCCAGTTGCCACTTGTAATCCATCATAACAACCTACCAATGCTGCTGTAGCATCATTTGTTGTTTTGTAAAAATTGGTATCTGTTTGCTGTGTTAGAGGTTCTGTTTCTAAACTACAAGAGCCTAGAGACAATAAACTCAAACAGAAAATATATAAATATTTATTTTTCATCTTTTAATTTATTAAAGTTTAACATTTAATCCCAACATGAATGTTCTTGGTCTTGGGTAGAAACCTACGTCAACACCTGAAGAGAATTTTTGATCATTGTTTGAGGAACCAAATCCAATTTCAGGATCCATACCGTTGTATTTAGTAAAGGTGTAAAGATTTAATACTGAGAAGTATAATCTAAGTTGACTAGCGAAAAATGTTTTTCCAGGGTTCATTTTTGCAAAATCATACCCCAACGTAACAGTACTGATTCTTAAGAAATCTCCATCATGAATATATAAATCTGAAAATTGTGTAAAATTTCTATTGTCTTCTGTTACTCTTGGTGTTGTATTTGAAGAACCTTCACCGTGCCAACGGTCTAATATAGCTGATGTATAATTTCCATAAGCACCTGATTGGTTTCTGTAAGATTGTACAATTTGATTTCCTGCAACACCATTTGCCATTGCTGAAAAATCAAAAGCTTTATAACTACCTGATAAAGAAAAACCATAAGTAAAGTCTGGATTAGGATCTCCAATTTCAGTTTTATCGTTAACGTCAATTTTATCATCTCCGTTAGCATTTACATAAATAATATCACCAGGTGCTGCTCCAGGTTGTAATACTACACCGTTTGCTGATTTGTAACTATCAATTTGTTCTTGATTTTGAAAAACACCTCCTGTTTTGTAACCCCAAAAATAACCTAAAGGATATCCGTTTTGTGCTCTATAAAACTCTGGCGAATTATCATAAAGTTCTCCTGTTAAACCGTGAATGATACCATCTGCATTAGGAATTTCACCCACTTTGTTTTGATTATAAGCACCATTTGCACTCACACTATAATTAAATTCTCCAATTTTATTTTGATATTGCAATGACAATTCCAAACCTTTATTAGTCACATCTCCACCATTAATATATGGAGCATCGGCACCTGCAGTAGCCAAAATTGGTGCTAAAATCAACCAATCTTTATTCTTTTTTTGGTAAGCATCAAAAGTTACTGTTAATGCATTATCTAAAAATCTAGCATCAAAACCAAGGTCAATTTGCTCTGAAGTTTCCCATTTTAAATCAAGATTTGACAATCTGTCTGGATAAGATCCAGGTACAAGTGCATTTGCCCCTTCAGCATCACCAAAAATATAGTTGGTATTATTTGATTTTATAGTTGATAAATATTGGAAAGCTCTGGCATTTTGATTTCCAACTTGTCCCCAGCTCGCTCTTAATTTAAGGAAATTGAATACTTTAGAATCTTTTAAAAATTCTTCATTAGACATAACCCATCCCGCAGATACTGATGGGAAATAACCCCATTGATTTTCAGTTGAAAAAACAGAAGAGCCATCTACTCTAAAGGTTGCGTTTATTAAGTACGTTTCTTTAAAGTTGTAATTTAACCTTCCAAAATAAGACATCCTTTTAGTCTCTTCTTTTTTTCCATTAAATGATATTTTACTTCCGTCATGATTGGTAGTAGTATCTAACCACGCATGGTCTAAATCATCAAAAAATGAATCTGCATTTGTAGTGCTCATAGAAGTACCATCATAATTAATAGAAGAAGTACCTAACATAGCCTCCAAATGATGATCTTCAGCAGCATCAAATTTATACGTTAGTAAATTATCCCAAGTAATCGTTTTTCCTTTATTCATGTTTTGATTAACATTATCAAAATCTCTATTTGCATAAATAGATAAATGATATATAGGAGAATAAGAATGTCCTTCACCTGCATAATAATCAAGCCCTAAAGTTGTTTTGAATGTCAAATTTTTGATAGGCTCAATTTGTAAATAAACGTTTCCTAGTAATTTTTGAGTATTACTCTCATTTTGATTATTATAAACCATCGTTGCATAAGGATTTGCAACACCGGTTAACCAAGGCTCAGTGCTATTTGTAGTATCAAAATAATTACCATTTTCATCATACATTGGCAATAATGGTGTTGCTTGAAAAGCACTTCTTAATGAATTGTTATATTGATTTCCAACTCCAATACCATTTTTATTAACATAAGCAAAGCTTAAATTTTCACCAAAAGTAACTACGTCTTTGTATAATTTATGTTCTGAATTGAATCTGAAATTATAACGCTCATAGTTTGATAAACCTTTACCTCCTACAACTCCTTCTTGTCCTAAATATGACAATGATGAAGAGTAAACAGAACTATCTGAACCTCCAGAAACACCTACTGAGTAATTTTGAGTAGCAGCATTATCCACTAACATTTGGTCCATCCAGTTTGTCCCTTTTCCCATCGCAGCAATTTGTGCATTTGTGAAATAAGGATTTTTGCCTGAATTTACAGCAGCTTCATTTAGAATAGTTGCGTACTCTGTTGCGTCTAATAAATCCACTTTTCTAGCTACAGATTGTACACCATAATATTGATCGAAAGTAATTTTCCCAGCAGAACCTCTTTTACCTTTCTTTGTTGTTACCAAAATAACCCCGTTCGAAGCTTGAGAACCATAAATAGCCGCAGAGGCTGCGTCTTTTAAAACAGAGATAGACTCAATATCTGAGTTATTCAAATACAGAATATCACCTGTTTGCACTCCATCCACAACATAAAGTGGACCACTTCCTGAAGTCGATCCCAAACCTCTGATAACTACATTTAAATTCTCTCCTGGTTGACCTGAAGTAGAAGTAATCTGAAGTCCAGGTGCCTGACCTTGAAGTGCCTGAATTGCATTTGTAGTATTTGTTCTAGCAAGATTCTCTCCACTAACTTGTGTAACCGCATTGGTCATCAATGCTTTTTTTGCCGATCCATATCCAATTACCACTACTTCTTTAAGATCAGCAACGTCATTTTTCAAAGAAATAGTAACCGAATTTTGAGAGCCTAGAGTAATACGTTGGGTTTTGTATCCCATAAAACTAATCGCTAATACATCTCCACTTTTAGCATCTACCTTAAATTTTCCGTCAAAATCTGTTGAAGTTGACATCTTAGTAGATTCATTTGTAACAGTCGCCCCAGGAATTCCCATTCCGTCATCTGATGATTTTACATTTCCACTTACAGAATGCGACTGATCTTGCGCAAAACCAGACTGCATCGTAAATACCGTAAGCAACAGCACCATGCATAACTGGAGCAATGTTGGTTTAATACAATAATTGCTTTTCATAATAATTAATAATTTGGTTAGTTTGATGTTAGTAATTTTAATTTGATTAATACTCATTCTAAATAAATTGTTCAAATAATTCTAGTTTACCACTTACTGGTTGAGACTCTCCCTTTACACAGGCAATAGCACTAAAATCTTCGAGAGAAATTCCCTTTCTACACTTAAGTACCATTTACCATGTCAAATGATCCACACGTTTTTAGCGTATTTTTTTAATTTTTTGTGTTAGCATGCATAACTTAATATTGTTTTTGTACTTTTGGTCAAATAAACCATAACGTTATGGTTAATTTGACTACAAGTGTAAGCTATATTTTTGATATTAACAAAATTTTATGTTTAAAAATTTTATATCAATAAAAAAACCACTGTAAAATTGTTGAATTATCATGCTAATCGAAAGAAGTTCCGTACTAATTTTAAAAGATTTAAAACCATAAATATCAATTACTTAAAGGCAATACCATTATAAAACAAACTAAAAACAGCTTTCAACTTTTAATCTTATTTATCTTTTAAACATTATGTAGTGTAATTAATGTAACTTTTGAAAAAATTAATTTAGATCCCCTTTTATATCCTATGGAAGAAAAAATTACTGATGAAAATTTAACTCACCTAACAGAACGCTCTGCCATGAACGCGATTTCTATCGACTGCGTAATATTTGGTTTTGATAACGGAATTTTAGAAGTTCTTTTGGTGCAACATGGAGAAGGGATCAGCAAAGGAAAATGGGGATTACCTGGGGGCTGGATCAAAAAACAAGAGAGCACAGATGATGCCGCACATCGACTATTGGCAGAACTTACCGGGATGGACAATATATACTTAGAACAGCTCAAAGCCTTTGGAGAACCTAACCGTTACCCATTGAGAAGGGTAATTACTATAGGGTATTATGCTTTGGTAAAAAGAGAAGATTATAATATTAAGGCAGGTTTTACAGCTTCGGATGCTAAATGGTATAGAATTAACGAAATTCCAGATTTAATTTATGATCATAATGAAATTCTGGACTACAGTATAAAAAACCTTCGCAATAGAGTACGTCAGGCTCCATTGGGTTTTAACTTACTTCCCGAGAAATTTACATTATTACAGCTGATGCATTTGTACGAAGAGATACTAGGGGTAGAAATGGATAAATCTAATTTTCGAAGAAAGATTTTACACATGAAATTACTAGTAGCATTGGATGAAAAACAAAAAGACGTCTCGCATCGAGCAGCACAATTGTATAAATTTGATTCCGATATCTATGAGAAGCTCACTAAGAAAGGATTTAATTTTGAATTTTAAAACGCTCTTTCAAAACAAAATAATATTTTTATATCTTTAAATTTTCCAAGATTGATGACTGAAGAACCTGCAAATACTAAGAATACTACAATTGACGGTGTAACGATTGATTGTGTCATATTCGGATTCAACAAAGGAAGCCTCGAAGTCCTATTGGTACTTCATGCCGAAGGAGAAAGTGTAGGTAAATGGGGGCTACTTGGAGGATATCTTCAAAAAGAAGAAAGTGCAGATGATGCTGCCGAGCGAATTTTGTACGAACTTACCAGCCTTGATAACATCTACTTAGAACAATTAAAAGCATTTACCGATCCAAAGCGTGTACTAGAAAAAAGAGTAATCACTATTGGTTACTACACTTTGGTAAACCGAGAAGATTATAATATAAAAGCCAGTTTAACCGTAAGAGAAGCTAAATGGCATAAAATCAATGAAATTCCAGAGCTGATTTTTGACCACAACGAGATATTAAGCTTCAGTTTGATGCAATTGCAAAATCGTGTTCGTCAGGCTCCAATCGGTTTTAATTTGCTACCAGAAAAATTTACGCTATTAGAATTAATGCATCTGTACGAAGAAATTCTGGGTATCGAATTGGACAAATCTAATTTCCGCAGAAAAATTTTGCACATGAAATTACTAGTGGAATTGGATGAAAAACAACAAGATGTTTCACATAGAGCCGCAAAATTATACAAATTCGATCCAGCGATTTATGAAAAACTTACTCAGAAGGGATTCAGCTTTGAATTTTAATGAAAACCCAAATTTTACGATTTATCAACAGCCCTAAAAATTAACTTTCGATACTCAAAAGCATACAGGAGGATTCCGTAATTTTACAACATGTATGCTTTAGTCGATTGTAATAACTTTTATGCTTCTTGCGAACGTGTTTTTCAGCCGAAACTCAACGGAAAACCTATTGCGGTCTTATCTAATAATGATGGTTGTGTAATTTCCAGAAGCTATGAAGCCAAAGCTGCAGGAGTTCCAATGGGTGCGCCAGCATTTCAAATTAAGGAACTAATACAGGAAAAGAATATCCATATATTTTCTTCCAATTATCCGCTCTACGGCGATTTAAGCAATCGGGTAATGGCAATTTTAGGACAGTTTACTCCCAATGTCGAAATTTACAGCATCGACGAAGCCTTTCTCAATTTTGATGGTTTAACCATTTTGGATTATCATGATTATGGCCTTCAAATGAAAAGACGGGTTTTAAAATGGGTGGGGATTCCCGTATGTATTGGCATTGCTGAAACTAAAGCTTTATCTAAAATTGCCAATCATATAGCTAAGAAATTTCAAGACAGAACCAAAGGTGTTTATGTAATTGACAGCGAAGAAAAACGTCTCAAAGCCTTAAAATGGACCAAAATTGAAGATGTTTGGGGCATTGGTTATCGCATGAACAAAAAAGCCAAACTCCGAAACATCAAAACTGCCTTGGATTTCATACAACCACAACATGAAGCTTGGATCAAACGAGAAATGGGTGTTGTGGGTTTGCGTTTAAAATGCGAATTAGAAGGCAAATCGGTTTTGGATTTAGAACCTATAAAAGAACAAAAGAAAAGCATTGCCACAACCAGAAGCTTTCCCAAACAAATTGCTGATTTTGATTTATTGAGAGAACGCATAACAACTTTTGCTGCCGTTTGTGCCGAAAAATTACGCAAACAGCATTCCTGTTGCCACACCATCATTGTAATGTTGGTAGTCGATAAACATACTGTTCAAACTTCAAAATATTATTACAATATGGCGGTAACGCTTCCCTATGCGAGCAATTCGACTTTAACTATTTCGAATGCTGTCGTAACGATACTAAAAAAATTACTTCAAGGAAGCGAAGGTGTCCGATTTAAAAAAGCAGGTGTAATCGTAACCGAACTTATCGACGAAAACAAAAAACAATTGCACTTATTTGAAGAAGAAAATCCAAAACATTTGGCTTTAATGAAAGCTATGGACAGGCTGAATAACAAAATTGGCGACACAAAAGTAAAATTGGGCAGCCAAAATCTAACGCTTACTTGGAATATGAACCAAAATCATCTTTCACCAAAATATACCACTAGTTTTAAAGATATATTGGAAATACAATGTCTATAAAAAAAGAACAAAAACTAACTTTCTTTCGCCCAGACTTTGAAAGCGAATTCCGAATTCCGTACATCAATGAAGGCGTTTCGGCGGGATTCCCCTCGCCTGCTGCTGATTTTATGGAAACCAATATTGATTTGAATAAAGAGCTTAGCGAAAATCCTTTGGCCACTTTTTACATCAAAGTCAAAGGCAATTCTATGATTGATGCGGGTATCAATGACAAAGATGTCTTAGTCGTTGATCGAAGTCTGGAACCACAAAATAATAAAATTGCAATTTGCTGCATCGATGGCGAATTTACCGTAAAGCGTATTCAAGTTGAAAAAGACTGCTTGTATCTCATGCCTGAAAACCCAACTTACGAACCCATAAAAGTTACCGAAGAAAATCAACTGATTATTTGGGGCATGGTTACTTATGTCATAAAAAAAGTGTGAAGCTAAACGAATTTAACTCCACACTTTGGATAAATAAAATATAGTATTTTCTACCAGAACTTAACGTATAAAGCTGCAATAACTAACAAAGTAATTATTACCATTACGGTAGTTTGTGGTTTTAATTTGAACATTTCTGTATCCAATTCGAATGCTTTTGGATTTACTTTTGGTCCAAACATACTGATAGCAATCATCAAAATCATTGTAAATAAGAATGATAATCCCATACAAATGTGGAAAGGAATTTCGTAAGTTCCTTTTGCAGTTTGATACGCTGTGTATAAAATTGTTTGGTTTCCAAATAATGCCGGAGCAAATTCATTGAATAATACAGATAGTAAGAAACCTGCAATTACACCAACAATAGCAGCTGCTCCAGTAGTTCTTTTCCAGAACATACCAAGGAAGAACATCGCGAATACCCCAGGACTAATGAATCCTGTATATTTTTGAATGTAAGTGAAACCACCCACACCACCAATTCCTAATACGTCATCCCAAGTGAATAGAACAGCTAAAAGCATAGCAGCAAAAACGGTATATCTACCAATGTTTACCTGAGCATTATCTGAAGCATTTTTTTGGATGTATTTTTTGTGAACGTCTAAAGTATAAATTGTAGAAATACTGTTTACTTTACCTGCCAAAGAAGCCACAATCGCAGCAGTCAAGGCCGCTACTGATAATCCTTTTATACCTGTAGGCAAGAAAGTTAACATTGCTGAATAAGCTCCATCTTTTCCACCAACTAATTGAGGTAAATGTCCGTTTTGGTATAAAACGTAAGCTGCAATACCTGGCAACATTACGATAAGAGGCATTAATAATTTTAAGAAACCAGCGAATAAAATACCTGTACGTGCAGTTTGCAAATCAGCACCCAAAGCTCTTTGAGTGATGTATTGATTACAACCCCAATAGTTCAGGTTAATAATCCAGATACCAGCCGCATACGACATTAAACCTGGGAAAGTAAGATACTTATCGATGTCATTTTGAGTAAATGCCGCAGAAACTTGTTGAGTAGGTTCTGGGATAATCATTTTAAAATGTTCTGGTGCTTTTTCCATTAATACTTGGAAACCTGCAATAGCATCATGACCAAAACCAAAATATTCTCCAACTGTTGTCAAAGCGATATAAGAAGTAACCAAACCTCCGATAATCAAAACTGCCACCTGAATTACGTCTGTATAAGCAACTACTTTCATACCTCCTAAAGAGATAATTAAAGCAAAAATAGCAAGACCAATCATAATATAATGTAGGTATTCACCTCCAGCTAATCCGTTAATAGCAACAGCTCCTAAATATAAAATAGAAGTCAAGTTCACGAAAACATATAAAAACAACCAAAAAACAGCCATAATCAATGCTGTTGATTCGTTATATCTTTGTTTCAAAAATTGTGGCATGGTATAAATCTTGTTTTTCAAATAAACAGGAATAAACCAAACAGCAACGATAATCAAAGCGATTGCGGCAAGCCACTCATAAGCAGCAACGGCGATTCCTAAGAAGAATCCCTCTCCACTCATTCCAATAAATTGTTCTGCTGATATGTTTGAAGCGATTAATGAAGCACCGATTGCCCACCATGTCAAACTTCCTTCTGCAAGGAAATAAGCTTTGGCATCGTGTTCGTTTCTTTCTCGCTTGCGATATACCGTATAGCCATAGCCGGCTACTACGATAAAATAAATAATAAATACTGCGTAATCCGCAAAAGCAAGGTTCTGACTCATGAGTAATTAGTTTTTTTTAAGTTAATAATAAAAGGTTATTTGTTTTTAATGGTTTTTTTTCAATTGATTTTTTAGAACGCCAATGTAATACTTATTTTCAATAAAATCGAGCGTTTTATTACGCAATTAAAACATAAAATACAATATATGTTTTAATTCTACCCTTTTTTTATGAATTATAAAGCCAAATGTAAAATAAATATACCTATTAACAATGTTTACAAATGTATTTTTTACATTTATTTTTATCATTTTAGCAATATACACCGTATGATTAGCGTTTTAGCTACGCCTATTTAGACATAAATTCGGGATTTTTCCTGATTTTTTGCTCCCATTTCCAAGCACTTTCCATTGCTTCTTCTAAAGTTGAGACCGTTTTCCAACCCAAAACGTTATTTGCTTTATCAGTATTAGCATACGCTTCTGTGATATCTCCCTCTCTACGATCTACGATTTTATAAGGTAGTTTTTGACCACTTACCTTTTCAAATGCAGTTATTACTTCTAACACGGTGCTTCCTTTTCCAGTTCCTAAATTGAATACCTCTAATTGTTCCGCATTCTTTTTATTCAGTAATCTTTGCAATGCTATCACGTGCGCTTTCGCTAAATCAACAACATGAATATAATCGCGCACACAAGTTCCGTCAACAGTCGGGTAATCGTTTCCATAAACGGATAATTCAGCGCGTAAACCCATTCCTGTTTGTGTAATAAAAGGCACTAAATTTTGAGGGACTCCAATTGGTAATTCTCCAATTTCGGCAGAAGGATGTGCTCCAATAGGATTGAAATAACGAAGCAAAATGGCGTTGATATTGCTTACTTTCACCACATCAGAAATAATTTCTTCGCCTATTTGTTTGGTATTTCCATAAGGAGACAAAGCCGGTTGAACTGCAGTCGATTCAGCAATAGGCATTACTTCGGCTTGACCGTAAACCGTACAAGAAGAACTAAAAATAAAGTTCGCATTATTCTTTTTCTCTAATTCTTGCAAAATATAAACCAAAGCTCCCAGATTGTTTTCGTAATACAACAACGGATTTTGCACACTTTCGCCAACCGCTTTGGAAGCTGCGAAATGAATCACACCAGCCACATCTTCATGTTCTTTGAAAAAATCCTGCACCGCTTTTTTCTCTCTTAAATCAATTGCAGAGAAAATAGGTTTTTTGCCAGTAATGCGTTCTATACCATCCATAACTTCGATAGAAGAATTCGAAAGATTATCAATCACTACAACCTCAAAACCTTGGTTTTGCAATTCAACAACGGTATGAGATCCTATAAAACCCAAACCTCCTGTAACGACTATTTTACTCATTTTATTTGTTTTTATAATGTATTTCAGATAGCGCTTTCAATACGGATGCACTTTTCTCTGGTGTAATATCTCTTTGTGCTTCACCCATCATTTCATAACCCACCATAAATTTCTTCACAGAAGCGGAACGCAACAACGGTGGATAAAAATGCATGTGAAATTGCCATTCTGGATGCTCTTCTCCATCTGTAGGCGCTTGATGAATTCCTGAAGAATACGGGAAAGAGGTTTCAAAAAGATTATCGTATTTTGTCGTTAATCCCTTAAGAATGCTAGCATAAGCAGCAACTTCTTCTGAAGTAAATTCAGTTATTTTTGTAATATGGCGTTTGCTGATAATCATTGTTTCAAATGGCCAAATCGCCCAAAAAGGAACCAAAGCCACAAAGTGATCGTTCTCGATTACGATACGCTCATTCAATTTTAGCTCTTCTTGTAAATAATCTAATAAAAGATTGCTGTTATTTTTTTCAAAATACGCTTTTAAACTATTTTGAGTTTTTTCTACTTGCGTAGGCAAAGAAGATTGTGCCCAAATTTGTCCGTGTGGATGCGGATTACTACATCCCATAACAGCACCTTTGTTCTCAAAAATCTGAACGTGGTTGATGTAATCTACATTTCCTAAATCAGTATATTCTTTTTGCCAAGTTTTAATAATGTTTTCAATATCTGGCAAATCCATTTCTGGCAAAGTCAAATTGTGTTTTGGCGAAAAACAAACTACTCTGGCAATACCGCGCTCTGGTTGCGCTTTAAAAAATGTTGCTTTAGTATCTTCTTCAAAAGCAATCGGTTCTTGTTTTACAGCTGCGAAATCATTTTCAAATACAAAACTGGAATCGTATTTTGGATTGATTTCTCCATTGGCACGAACATTTCCAGGGCATAAGTAACACGTATGATCGTATTCTGGAAGTTCATCCGAATGAATTTTCTCGTTTTGCCCTTGCCAAGGTCTTTTGGCTCTGTGCGGAGAAACTAAAACCCATTCGTTAATCAATGGATTGAAACGTCTGTGCGGATCTTCGTTTATATCAAATTTTCTCATTCTAATTCATTTTATATAATGATGTACCATTGCTGATTTTTACATCATAAATTTTCAAATCTATATCAAAAGCTTCTTTGTACAACTTCGTTAACTTTGTTTTGATAGCTTCTTCTTCTCCTTTTTTAATCAAATTGATGGTGCACCCCCCAAAACCGCCACCCATTAATCGGGAGCCAATTACTGCTTTCTCTTTTTTCAAAGTATCTACAATAAAATCTAGCTCGTCACAACTTACCAAATACTCTTTTGATAAACCTTCGTGAGTTTCAAAAAGCAATTTCCCAAGTGCTTCAATATTTCCGCTATCCAAAGCTTCACAAGCCAAAGCTACACGGTTAATTTCTTTTACCACAAAATGACATCTTACAAATACGTTAGGAGACATTTTATCTTTCAATTGAAGAACATGACTCTCGTTACAATCTCTAAAACTAGTAATCTCTGGAAAATTACTTTTAATGATTCCAAGTCCTTCCTCACATTCTTTTCTTCGAACATTATATTCTGATGTCATCAACGAATGTTTTACATTAGAATCAAACAATATCAAAGAATAATCACTAAAATTAGCATCATGATAAGTATAATCCAAAGTTTTGCAGTCAATTTTTATTACTTTATTTTCCAAGCCCATCACGCTTGAAAACTGATCCATAATTCCGCAATTGATTCCAACCCAATGCTCGGCTTTTTGTCCCATTAATGCGATATCCACTTTTGGAATTGTTAAATCAAAAAGCTCTTTAATACCAAAAATAGCTCCACATTCCAACGCTGCCGAAGAAGACAGTCCTGAACCTGTTGGAATATTGCTGCTGAATACACAATTGAAACCATCGAATAAAAACCCTTTGTCTTTCAATTGTTTGACAACTCCCAAAATATAATTTGTCCAAACCACTTTGCTCAACTCAATCTCTTGATCCACATCGAATTCAAATTCCTCATTCAAATCAATTGCAACAATTTTAGATGTTTTCGAATTGCTTTTGGAGAAAGCAAAACAAATGATCTTGTCGATTGCAGCTGGCAAAACATAGCCATCATTATAATCAATATGTTCTCCAATAATGTTAATTCTACCTGGAGAAAGCACTACTTTTTCAGGAGCATTTCCAAATTTCTCTTGAAAAAAAGCAGTCGTTTGTTTTATTAATAAATCGTTCATTATCTAAAAATTACTATTATTTTGAAATTATTAAAGTGTTTGGTTTGGAAGTTTATATCCTTAAAGCGTCTCAAATTTATAAACTGTTTTCTGAACATATTCCTCACCTACTTTTAGAATTGCACTCGGAAAATGAGCATGATTTGGCGCATCTGGAAAATTTTGAGTTTCAAAACAAATACCACTTAACGGATGATAATCGGCATTTTCTTTCCCTTTGATTTTATTAAAACAGTTACCTCCAACGTAAATATGAACACTAGGCTGATCGGTAAATACTGTCATTTTCAAATTATTGTTTTTGCTAAACAACGTAGCTGCAAACTCCTCTTTTTTGGTCAAAACAAATGAATTATCAATTTTTGAAGGACATTTTTTTGGAGTTAAAAAATCAAATTCGGTGTTGTTTACATCTAAAAATTTACCTGTTGGAATACAATCAGCAGTTACCTCCAACACTTGACTTGCGTTTACAATTAAATCCTGGTCTTTTATATCGGAAGAATGACCATCTAAATTAAAGTAACTATGATTGGTTAAATTAATTACCGTATCCTCATCTGTCTTGGCATTATAATCTATAATCAATTCATTGTCTTCAGACAAAGTGTAAGTAACCTCAACATTTAAATTTCCAGGATAATTTTCTTCATTTGCGGGACTAGAATAACTCAAAGTTATAGCCGAATTATCATCGTGGGTAACTTTTTCAACAGTCCAAACCTTTTGGCTAAAGCTAACAAGACCACCATGCAAAGAATTATCACCATTGTTTTTATTCAAAAGTATTTTTTTACCATTCAAAGTAAAGGTACAATTGTGAATTCTTCCAGCATAACGACCAACAGTTGTTCCCATATAAGGAGAACCTTCTAATTGAAACGATTTCAAATACCCATCCAAAGTATCAAATCCCAAAACAACATCAACAAGTTTTCCGTCACTCACAGGAACTTTCAATTCGGTAACAGTAGCTCCGTAAGTAACTACTTTTACACTCATTCCTTTTTTATTAGATAATTTATAAGAATAAATCTCCTCTCCATTTGGTAATAAACCGAATAATTCCTTAGTTGAAGCAGCCATAATTTATGAATTGTGTTTTATTTCTATTATTTAATTATGAAAATTGGAAATCCAAAAGTAAAATAAATTTTCAATTATACATACCAGTACCTACCAGTTTTGTATATTTGTCCAAAACTACTCATAAAATGAAAATTATTTCTATCCAAAACAACCTTGGTATTCCAAAATACAAACAAATTATTAATTCGATCGAAAAGGCAATTGAAGAGGAAAAACTGACAAAAGGTGACAAACTTCCATCAGTAAATAAAGTATGTTTAGAATTTTCATTATCCCGTGACACAGTTTTATTAGGCTATGACGAACTTAAAAAAAGAGGCATTATTTATGCAATTCCAGGCAAAGGATATTATATCAAAAGCGTTGAAATCACTATAAAACAAAAGATATTTTTACTCTTTGACGAGCTTAATATTTTCAAAGAAGACATTTACAATTCGTTTTTAAAAAATATCGGAAAGAATGTTCAAGTGGATATTTTTTTCCATCATTTCAATGTTCAGGTTTTTCAAAAATTGATAAATGACTGCAATGGAAATTACACCAAATACATTATCATGCCTACCAATTTAATTGAAGTAGCTCCTTTTATAAAAACCCTACCTGTAAATGATGTGATCATCCTGGACCAAACCAATGAAGAGCTAAAATCGTATCCAGCGATATATCAAAATCACAAAAAAGATATTTTTGAAGGACTCCATAAAGGAAAAGCAAAATTGAGCAAGTATAAAAAATTCATTATGATTTTCCCTGGTTTTAGAGAGCCTCCAGGAATGAAATCGGGTTTCGAGAACTATTGCACTCAAAATAAAATAGATTATGAAATCATTCAAGAATTTACAGACAATACCATAACCATCGGAAGTGTTTATATTATTCCAAATGACAGGGATCTTGTTAGTGTAATCGAGAAAGCACGAGAACAAAATCTAAAGTTGGGCACTGATTTTGGTATTATTTCCTATAATGAAACTCCACTGAAAAAAGTAGTATCGAATGGAATCACCACTATTTCGACCGATTTTACCGCCATGGGAAAATTATTAGCCCAAATGGTACTTACTGGAAAAAAAGAACAGATTGAAAACCAAAGTGCTTTGATCATTAGAAACTCATTGTAACATTCAACAAGGCTATTTTTAAAAGTACCTTTACACTTTTACTTCAAAAGCAATTATGCATGAAAAATGATATTTGCTTTTTTTGTTTTTATAAAACTAATTTAGCTATATTTGCAAATGTATTTTTTACACTTATTATTTTTTACTACCCTATTACTCCACAAATAACTAGTTATTTTAAAGAGAGAAATTGGCATTCGAAGAATAATAAAAATGTCAAAATTGCTAACATCTGCTATTAAATCAAATATCATTTGATCCAAAATGATTGATCATAAAACCATTAAACCACTATTAAAAAACAATTTAAATTATGAACCAACAAATTGACCAATTAGCCGCCGACAACATTAGAGCACTGGCTATTTCTATGGTAGAAAAAGCAAATTCAGGACACCCGGGAGGTGCTATGGGAGGCGCTGATTTTATGCACATTTTATACACTGAATATTTAAACTACGATCCATCTCAGATGGATTGGCCTTTTAGAGACCGTTTCTTTATGGATGCGGGACATTTATCAGCCTTGATGTATGCTCAATATTCTTTATTAGGCAATTATAAAAAAGAAGATCTTCAACAATTCAGACAATGGGGTTCGGTAACTCCAGGTCATCCAGAAGTTGATGTTTTAAGAGGAATCGAAAACACTTCGGGTCCATTAGGACAAGGACACACTATGGGAGTTGGAGCTGCTATTGCTGCAAAATTCCTAGACGCTCGTTTCAAAGGATTATTCGATCATAAAATTTACGGTTTTATTACGGATGGTGGTGTTCAGGAAGAAATTTCACAAGGAGCAGGAAGAATTGCAGGGCATTTGGGACTGAACAATTTTATCATGTTTTATGATTCTAATGACGTGCAGCTTTCTTCAATGACTGATGAAGTTACCTCTGAAGATACCGCTTTGAAATACCAAGCTTGGGGATGGAATGTAATCACTATAGACGGTCATGACCATTCAGCAATTAGAAAAGCATTAGATGCAGCAAACAACGAAACCGAAAAACCAACCTTAATCATTGGAAAAACCATTATGGGGAAAGGTTGCGTTACAGCTGATGGAAGTATGTACGAGGGCGAATGCGAATTGCACGGAAAACCGATTGGAGACACTAAAGCAGATTACACCAAAACGCTTCTGAACCTTAAAGCAAATCCAGAAGATCCTTTCGCCATTTTCGAAGAAGTGGCTTCTCATTATAAAGAAGTTATTGCCAAGAAAACAAAAAATGCAGCTTCTAAGAAACAAAAAATCAGCCAATGGGAAAATGAAAATCCAGAGTTGGCAAAAAAATTACAATTGTTTTTATCAGGTGAATTACCAAACTTAGATTTAAGCAGTGTTGTTCAGAAACCAAATGCTGCAACCAGAGACGCATCTTCTGCTGTGTTGGCTTATTTGGCTGAAAATGTAGAAAATATTATTGTTTCTTCAGCGGATTTATCCAATAGTGATAAGACTGATGGATTCTTAAAAAAATCATCTGTTTTGCAAAAAAATAATTTCAACGGAGCCTTTTTACAAGCCGGTGTAGCCGAATTGACTATGACCGCAATCGCTAACGGAATTGCTTTACATGGCGGTGTCATTCCAGTCGTAGCTACGTTTTTTGTATTTTCTGATTATATGAAACCAGCGATTCGATTAGCTGCAATTCAGGAATTACCGGTGAAATATGTCTTGACTCACGACTCCTTCAGAGTTGGAGAAGATGGACCAACGCATCAGCCAATTGAGCAAGAGGCACAAATGCGTTTGTTAGAAAAAGTTAAAAACCATAAAGGACACAACAGTTTATTGGCTTTACGTCCAGCCGATGCAATCGAAACGTCAGTAGCTTGGGATATTGCTTTGAAAAACACTAAAACGCCAACCGCTTTAATTCTTTCAAGACAAGGAATTAAAGATATTCCAGCTGCAAATTCCAGATATCAGGAAGCTTCTGCAGCTGCAAAAGGTGGTTATTTGGTTAAAGAAACTTCAAATCCAGACATCACTTTGATTGCTAACGGATCGGAAGTATCGACATTAGTTGAAGCAGCGGCGATTTTAGAAAAAGAACATAATTTGAAAATAAATATTGCTTCAATCATATCCGAAGGTTTATTCAAATCACAATCAAAATCGTACCAGGAAAGTATTATTCCAAAAGGAAAATTAGTATTCGGACTTACAGCCGGACTTCCTGTAAACCTAGAAGGATTAATTGGCGACAGTGGAAAAATTATCGGTTTAGACCACTTCGGCTATTCAGCACCTGCGGGCGTTTTGGATGAAAAATTTGGATTCACACCGCAAAGCGCTAGTGCCGAAATCCTAAAATATATTGAAGAAAGTAAAAAATAATAACTGAGTTATTGATTAACAAAAAAAGGGAAGTTTCTTCATTTGAAACTTCCCTTTTTTATTTCGAAATTTAAAACAATTTTATTTTAAAAATTTAAAGCAAAATTATTTAAAGTCGTTTTAGCATCGTATTTTTCTTTGTCAAAAGTATAGAGATACGAACCTTTTCTAGAAGAAGTCATGTCTTTCTCGTCTAATTTTATCAAAATATCAAGTGAATTTATTTTACTAATAAAATTTCTTTTATCAATTTCTTTATCCAAAATAGATTCATACAATTTAAGCAATTGACTCATTTTGAATTTTTCAGGTAAAAGTTCAAAACCAACAGGTCTCTTAGATGTTCGGTAACGCAATCTTCTGATCGCATGATCCAACATTTTATCGTGGTCAAAAATCAATTTCGGCACTTCAGAAACACTAAACCATTTAGCATCATAATTTTGAATCAGCTCAGCATTATGATTTTCAATATTAATCAATGCGTAATAAGCTACCGAAATGGTTCTCTCAACAGGATCACGATCAACATCACTATAAGTATAGAGTTGTTCCATATAGATATCCTGCAAACCAGTATAGGTATTCAAAATTCTAATAGCAGCAGTGTCTAATACTTCCTCCTTTTTCAAAAATCCTCCCATCAAAGACCACTTCCCTCTTTCGGGTTCAAAATCCCTTTTGATCAAAAGAATTTTCAAACCTCCCTCATCAAATCCAAAAATAATACAATCTACCGCAAGAAGGACTTTGTCCACAGAACTATAACTATTTAACATACTTTTATATATCTATTTTGCTGTAAATATAAGAACTTCCATAAAACCACCAAATCCATCTAGTGTAATTTACACACTACTAATTAAAACAACACCAATTTCAAATCATTGACAATATTTCATTTATAATAAAAAATTATGAACTTTTAAAAATATTATAGATAATTTCTTTAAATCAAAAAACAATTATGAATTCCCTTTAGGTTTTTATCAAATTAATTTGTTTTTGTCTTACATTTTTATTTACATTTACAAATGTATAATACACACTTATAGTAAGTTCACTAAACCATACAAAATCTTAAAAAATTCATAATCCAACTTTTAAAACTTAAATTAAACAAATTAGAGCGCATACCATTTAAAAACTTAAACCACAAAAACTATTATTATAACCATGAAAAAAACCACTTCTCTTTTATTACTTCTTCTCTTATGTTGTCAAATTAATTTTGCACAAAAAGAAACCACGGTACTTACTATAAAAAAAACTGCAGATGCTCCAATAATTAACAAAAACATCTATGGTCATTTTGCTGAACATTTAGGAAGATGCATCTATGGAGGCTTTTTTGTAGGTGATACGTCTAAAATACCAAATACAGCAGGTGTCCGTAACGATATTATTGATGCCTTAAAAAAATTAAAAATTCCAAATCTGCGTTGGCCTGGAGGATGTTTTGCTGACACCTACCACTGGAAAGACGGAATTGGACCGAAAGAAAACAGACCTACAATTGTAAACCAATGGTGGGGAGGAGTTACAGAAGACAATAGTTTTGGAACACACGACTTTTTGAATCTTTGCGAAGTGCTGGGCGCAGAGCCTTATCTTGCTGGAAACGTAGGTAGCGGAACCGTACAAGAGTTGGCTGACTGGGTTCAATACACCAACTTTAGTGGCAAAAGTCCAATGAGTGATTTACGTAAAAAGAATGGAAGAAACGAACCTTGGAAAGTTAAATTCTGGGGAGTAGGAAATGAAGCTTGGGGATGTGGCGGAAATATGACTGCTGATTATTACGCTGGCGAATATCGCAAATATGCTACATTCATGTCGGATTGGGAAAACACAGGTGGCTTGATGCGTATAGCTTCAGGCTCTAACGGTGACGATTATAATTGGACAGAAGTGTTAATGAAAAACATTCCTATAAATATGTTAGGAGGACTTGGTGTACACCATTACGCTGTAATTGATTGGAATAAAAAAGGATCTGCAGTGGCTTTTACTGAAGAACAATATTTTCAAACCATGAAATCCGCTTTAAAAATGGAAGAATTGGTTACCAAACATGCCGCTATTATGGACAAATATGATCCTAAGAAAAAAGTAGCCATGGCTGTTGATGAATGGGGAGGATGGTATGAAGTAGAAAAAGGGACAAACCCTGGATTTTTATACCAACAAAATACGATGAGAGATGCTGTTTTAGCAGGAGCAACTCTTAATATATTTAACAACCATGCCGACAGAGTTCGTATGGCTAACTTAGCGCAATGTGTCAATGTTTTACAGGCTGTTATCCTAACTGACAAAGCCAAAATGATTTTAACACCAACGTATCATGTCATGCAATTATATAGTGTGCATCAAGATGCCCAACAATTGCCTATTGATATAAAATCTCCTCTTTATACCTTCAATGGAGAAACACTTCCTGCCTTATCCGCTTCGGCATCAAAAGATAAAAATGGACTAACTCACATTTCTCTTGTAAATGTTGACTCTAAAAAAGAAAATACCGTAGAGATTGACCTTACTGAACTAGGTGTCAAAACCGTTTCAGGACAAATAATCACTTCATCTAAACTACAAGATTACAATTCATTTGATAATCCTGGCAAAATTAAACCAGCTCCTTTCAAAGGTTATGAAGTAAAAAAAGGGAAACTAGTGGTTAACATCCCTCCTTTTTCAGTTATCGTGTTAGAGGCAAAATAATCCTCTACCGATAAGCTAAAAAACATTTAAAAACAATCCAAACCCTTTTTTAAATTTTAGAAAAGGGTTTTCCCTTTCAATAAATTACGCCTTAAAAAATTAAATTATAATGAAAAGAATATACTTGCCGTTCCTATCCATTATCTTAATAACCTCTGCTAAAACAATGGCACAGGATACTAGTTTGGCCTCCGCCAAAGCAAAAAAGACGAATCCGAAAGAGATCATCAATAATCCAATTATTACTGATAAATACACTGCCGATCCTGCCGCATTAGTTTATAAAGACAAAGTATATCTTTATACAGGCCATGACGTTCCTGAAAAAGGAGTTCAATCCTACAGAATGAGCGATTGGTTAGTCTATTCTACTTCGGATATGATTCATTGGCAAGGGCATCCTATTCCGCTAAAAGTAACTGATTTTTCTTGGGCAAAAGGCGATGCCTGGGCTTCACAAGTGATTGAAAGAAATGGAAAGTTTTATTGGTACGTAGCCGTAGAGCACGGAACTGTTCATGGTAAAGCAATAGGAATTGCAGTATCTGATAGTCCAACAGGTCCTTTTAAAGACGCGTTGGGAAAAGCTTTAATTACTAACGACATGACTACTAAAACCAAAATCAGTTGGGATGATATTGATCCATCAGTAATCATTGACGATGATGGTCAGGCCTATCTTTTTTGGGGAAATACCGTTTGCAATTATGTAAAACTCAAAGAAAACATGATTGAAATGGATGGCCCGATACAAACCATAGATTTGCCAAATTTTACCGAAGCTCCTTGGATACATAAAAGAAAAGACTGGTACTATTTGTCATACGCTTATCAATTTCCAGAAAAAATTGCTTATGCCATGAGCAAATCCATCAATGGCCCTTGGGAATACAAAGGAATTCTGAATGAAGTTGCTGGTAATTCAAACACCAATCATCAATCTATAATTGATTTCAAAGGCAAGTCCTATTTTATTTATCACAACGGTTCAATCCCAACTGAAGGAGGAAGTTTCAGAAGATCGGTTTGTGTGGATCGTTTGTATTATAACAAAGATGGTACTATGAAACGTGTGATAATGACATCCGAAGGAATAATTGAATAATTACAGTATTCAGAAGTCAGGAAACGAATTTTTACACAATAAAACACTTAACATTTTAAAGTATGTATTCCTCCATTTTAAAGGCGAATTTGATAAAAAAAATCAACCCAACTAAAAAAATATTTTTTTTAATTGGAATGCTATTAGCTACTTTCTCTTCATTTGCTCAGATGAAAGAGTTTAAATTACAAGAAGTACAATTAACGGGTGGACCTTTCAAAAATGCTCAAAATGTTGACCTCAAATATATATTAGACCTAAATCCAGACCGACTATTAGCACCTTATTTAATAGCTGCTGGTCTTCCTACAAAAGCGGACCGATATGGCAACTGGGAAAACATAGGTCTTGATGGGCATATAGGCGGACATTATTTATCAGCCTTATCAATGATGTATGCTTCTACAGGAAATAAAGAAGTTAAAAATCGATTAGATTATATGCTTTCGGAATTGGCTCGTTGTCAGGAAAAGGATGGGACTGGTTATGTTGGAGGTATTCCTGAAGGAAAAGTTTTTTGGGATCGCATTCATAAAGGAGACATCGACGGTAGTGGTTTTGGATTAAATAATACTTGGGTACCCATTTATAATATTCACAAACTCTTTGCCGGCTTAATTGACACCTACAATTATACGGGTAATAAAAAGGCAAAAGAGATTGTAATAAAATTAGGAGATTGGTTTATTGAATTAATTAGACCTCTATCTGATGAACAAATTCAAAAAATTTTAAAAACAGAACATGGTGGTATAAATGAGTCTTTTGCCGATTTATATTTCATCACAAAAGACAAGAAATATCTTCAAACAGCTGAAAGACTTTCGCAAAAAGCCATTCTTAACCCATTAATTAAAAAAGAAGATAAGCTAACGGGCTTACATGCTAATACACAAATACCAAAGGTTATTGGTTTTGAAAAAATTGCAACATTATCAGGTGATAAAGATTGGTCGGATGCTGCTCAATTTTTCTGGAAAGACGTTACTGAAAAAAGAACTGTCGCTTTTGGCGGAAATAGTGTTGCCGAACATTTCAATCCAACAGATGATTTCAGCGGCATGTTGAAATCAAATCAAGGCCCTGAAACTTGTAATTCCTATAATATGGAACGTTTGAGTAAAGCTTTATTCTTGGACAAAAACGATGTAAGTTATCTTGATTTTTACGAACGTACCCTTTACAATCATATCCTTTCTAGTCAGGAACCTAACAAAGGAGGTTTTGTGTACTTCACTCCTATCCGACCTAATCATTATCGCGTATATTCTCAGCCAGAAACAAGCATGTGGTGCTGTGTGGGTACAGGACTTGAAAACCATTCTAAATATGGTGAATTAATTTATAGCCATACCGATAATGACATTTATGTAAATCTTTTTATTCCTTCCACTTTAAACTGGAAAGAAAAAGAAATAGAGTTGATACAAACCACAAAATTCCCTTTTGAAAATAGCTCAGAGATTGCTTTAAAACTTAAAAATTCTAAAACTTTTGCTTTGAATATTCGTTATCCGAAATGGGCAGAAAACTTTGAAATTTTAGTCAATGAAAAAGTACAAAAAATGGAAGCAAAGCCCTCTAGTTATGCTACTCTTACAAGAAAATGGAAGTCAGGAGATAGAATAACCATTACATTCAAGACTTCAACACACTTAGAAAATTTACCTGATGGTTCTAATTGGGTAGCCTTTGTTAATGGTCCTATTGTATTAGCCGCCAAAACATCTACCGAAGATTTAGATGGATTATTTGCTGATGACAGCCGAATGGGGCACGTTGCCAAAGGAAAATATATTCCGCTTGATAAAGCGTATGCATTGGTAGGAGAAAAAGGAAGTTATGTTTCAAAACTTAAAGATTTAGGTAATATGCGTTTTAAACTAGATTCATTAGAATTAGAACCATTTTTTCAAGTACACGACACCCGTTATCAAATGTATTTTCAGACCTATACAAAAGAAGATTACAAAGAAAAACAAGCAGTGTTAAAGCAACAAGAAATAGAAGCTATGGCCATTGAAGCCAAAACTGTCGATAAAATAAATTGTGGAGAACAGCAACCTGAAGTAGATCATCATTACAAAGGAGAAAAAAGTGATTCTGGTTATGACGATGGCCATTTTTGGAGAAATACCCGATCTTATATTTCGTATCAGATGGTAAATAAAAAGGGGGCTGGTAAATTTATTGAAATTAGTTTTTTGGACAACTTCAAACTTGATAATCTTGATGTTTTAATAAATGAAAAGACAGTTGAAATTATCTCAAAAAACGACAAATTAATTCGATTCAATGTGGATGCTAACGAAGTATTTAATTTAAAAATTAAGTCAAAAGATGGTCGTCCAACTTCTAAACTTTATCAAATTAGAATTATAAAATAAAAACTAATCATGATAAAATTACATACCAAAATACGACCGTTATTCTTATTCCTTTATCTTTTAACAGGGGCAATAGCATTAGCACAAGACATTACAGTACATGATCCTGTGATGATTAAACAAAAAGACACTTATTATATATATTGTACTGGAAAGGGTATTAGTGTTTTTAGCTCTAAAGACATGAAAAACTGGAAAAAAGAACCAGCTGTTTTCAAAGAAAAGCCTATTTGGGCAGATGATATAGCTATTGATTTTAAAAATCATATTTGGGCTCCGGATATCTCTTTTCATAACAATCAATATTACTTATACTATTCGATTTCCAATTTTGGAAAAAACAAATCAGCTATTGGTGTTGCTACAAATTCAACTTTAAATTCGGAGGATAAGAATTACAAATGGATAGATCATGGAATTGTAATTCAATCACATCCAAACCGAGATGAGTGGAATGCAATCGACCCAAATTTAATAATTGATGAAAACAATACGGCTTGGCTTTCGTTTGGTTCTTTTTGGGATGGAATAAAATTGGTGAAATTAAATCCCGATTTAAAATCAATTGCCGAACCACAAGAATGGTACTCTATTGCAAAACGCAAGAACACTCCTTTATCAGCTGGAAGTTCGGCTATAGAAGCTCCTTTTATCTTTAGAAAAAATGACTATTATTATTTATTTACTTCTTGGGATTTATGTTGCAAAGGAAAAGATAGCACTTATAAAATTGCAGTTGGGAGATCTAAAAAAGTAACCGGCCCCTATGAAGACAAAAATGGAAATTTACTAAGTCAAGGCGGTGGAACCATATTGTTAAAAGGTGATGAGAACTTTTTTGGTGTAGGTCACAATGCCGTTTATCAATCAGACAGTAAGGATTATATTATTTATCATGGCTATGATGCTAAACAAAATGGTAAATCAATATTACAATTAAAACAATTGCAATGGGACAACGATTTATGGCCATCAATGTAAAAAAGATATTTATTTTAAAAATGTGTCTTTTACACTTACTTTATTTATCTTGCAGCTCCTTAAAAAAAACAGCTATAAAAGTACTCTAAAAAGCGTGTGATTTACTGCTATGATTTTCAGTCTTTTAAAATTATAATAAATTAGTTTAAAGCGTATTACAGCAAGTCTTTAAACTTTGAACCTTAAACTAATACAAAAAATGAAAACAAATTTAATTACCAAAATAACTCTTAGTGGTCTTCTGCTAACAGGATTATATGGGCAAGCTCAGACCAATCTCGAAGTTGATTTGACAAAATCAATTACCAAAATTCAGCCGACAATGTATGGTATCTTTTTCGAAGACATCAATTTTGCTGCCGATGGAGGTTTGTATGCCGAAATGATTAAAAACAGGTCTTTCGAATTTAATGCACCGCTTATGGGTTGGTCACAGCCAAATAGTAAAAGTGGTTCGTTAAACAAAGAATCAGGATTTGCATTACCAATGCGAACTGCAGAAAACACAAATAATCCTGATTATTGTAGAATTACCATCAACAATGATAAGGGCTATCAAATTATAAACGAAGGATTTCGCGGAATGGGAATTAAGAAAGATGCGAAATATAATCTTTCCTTGAAAGCAGCCAATCACAACAATGCGATTAAAAAAATAATTATTCAATTTATTGATAAAGACAAAAAGGTTTTAGGAGAAACCACCATTGTTCCAACTTCAACTAGTTGGAAAGATTATACTACTCAAATTATTGCAACAGCAACCGAAGGTAAAGCGCAACTAAAAATTTCTTTTGAAGGAACAGGAACCATCGATTTGGATATGATTTCTTTATTTCCAGAAGAAACTTGGAACAATAGAAAAAATGGTTTGCGTAAAGACATCGTACAATTATTATATGATTTGAAACCTGGATTTATACGATTCCCCGGCGGTTGTATCGTAGAAGGGATGACTCTAGACAACAGGTACCAATGGAAAAAAACCGTTGGCCCAGTGGAAAACAGAGAAACCATGATCAACCGATGGAATGTGGAATTCAAACACAAACTAGCTCCCGATTATTTTCAATCATTTGGTTTAGGCTTTTTTGAATATTTTCAACTTTCAGAGGATTTGGGAGCAGAACCACTTCCAATTTTGAGTTGCGGAATTGCGTGCCAATATAATTCAGGAGAATTAGTTCCAATGGAAGAATTAGATCCTTACATACAAGATGCTTTAGATTTAGTTGAGTTTGCTAATGGAGCTGTAACCACCAAATGGGGAAAAGTAAGAGCCGATATGGGGCATCCAAAACCATTCAACCTAAAATATATTGGAGTTGGAAACGAACAATGGGGACCACAATACATCGAAAGATACAAAGTATTTGCAAAAGCAATAAAAGACAAATATCCAACAATGACAATTGTTTCAGGCTCTGGCCCTTCTCCTGATGGTGCACTTTTCGATTACGGAATGCAGGAACTTAAAAAGTTAGATGCCCAAATTATTGATGAGCATTATTATAAAGACCCAGAATGGTTTAAAGGAAATGCCACAAGATATGATAATTATGATCGAAAAGGTCCTAAGATTTTTGCAGGAGAATATGCAGCACATCCTAAAGGAGTAGAAGATGGTTTCAAAGAAAATAACTGGTTGGCTGCTCTTTCTGAATCGGCATTTATGACTGGTTTAGAGCGCAATGCTGATGTGGTTCATTTAACTTCTTATGCTCCATTAATGGCACATGTTGATGCGTATCAATGGGCTCCTGATATGATTTGGTTTGACAATTTAAACGCCTTTGGTTCTGCTAATTATTATGTACAAAAACTTTTTTCTACCAATAAAGGAACAGATGTATTAGCAATAACTAAAGACGGAAAACCATTAACAGGACAAAATGATTTGTACGCTACAGCAGCAAAAGATGTCAATCAGAACGAACTTATTTTGAAACTGGTAAATACTTCAGGAAAAGCTCAGGATATCGAGATTAATTTATCGGGGAAAAGCGTTGAATCTAAAGGAAAAATGATTGTTCTGACACACCAAAATTTAGAAGATTATAACACTTTAGCAGAACCAAAAAAGATAAACCCAACTGAAAAAGAGTATAAAGTAAGTGGAAAAAAGGCATCGCTGAATTTACCAGCATATTCGGTAATTATTTTAAAATTGAAAATCAAATAGTTACAAAATAAAAAAAGAGTATTAAATAATTTATTTTTTAACTTTAATCAAAGTATCAAATAGACATTTATACCAAAATTTACTGTAATAAAAAATAAGTGTTTTTTACACACTTATTAAATAATAATATATATCTTTGTACCACATTAAAAAATTTGTGATGAAAAATTATGTAATAGGATTAGATTATGGCTCAGATTCAGTTCGCGCTGTATTGATTGACACTGAAAATGGACAGGAATTATCATCTAGCGTTTGTAATTACAAGCGATGGGCCGCTAAAGAATATTGTAATGCGTCAATAAATCAGTTTCGTCAACATCCATTGGATCATATCGAAGGATTGGAAACTACTATAAAATATGTTGTTGAAAACAGCAAAGTAGATCCTTCGCTTATTCGAAGCATTTGTATCGACACTACAGGTTCATCACCAATTCCAGTTGCCGAAGATGGTACTCCATTGGCATTGGTAAAAGGTTTTGAGCACAATCCAAATGCGATGATGGTTTTATGGAAAGACCACACTGCTATTAATGAAGCTAATGAAATTAATGAATTAGCGGCCAACTGGGGTGGAGAAGATTTCACTAAATACGAAGGTGGAATTTATTCATCAGAATGGTTTTGGGCTAAAATTTTACACGTTGCCAGAGAAGACGAAGCAGTTAAAAAAGCGGCTCACACCTGGATGGAACATTGCGATTTGATGACGTATTTATTAATCGATAATAAAGATTTAAAAACGTTCAAAAGAAGCCGTTGTGCTGCAGGTCACAAAGCCATGTGGCACGAAGACTGGAACGGATTACCACCAGTTGAATTTTTAGAAAAACTGGATCCTTATCTAGCTACTTTGCGTGGAAATTTATACGACGAAACCTATACTTCTGACTTGGTTGCGGGTAACTTAAACCAAGAATGGGCAACTAAATTAGGACTTTCAACTGATACAGTTATTGCGGTAGGAACCTTTGATGCACATTCAGGTGCTGTGGGAGCTAAAATCGACGAACACACTTTAGTTCGCGTGATGGGAACCTCAACTTGTGATATTATTGTTGATACTAAAGAATCTATCGGAAGCAAAACCGTTCGCGGAATTTGCGGACAAGTAGATGGTTCAGTAATTCCAGGTTATATCGGATTAGAAGCTGGGCAATCTGCTTTTGGAGATGTATTAGCTTGGTACAAAGAATTATTAATGTGGCCAACCGAGAATTTATTAACTACCTCTACCCTTTTAACTGCAGAACAAAAAGAGCAACTTAAAGCGGAAATCGGTGATAACCTTATCAAAGAATTAACTGCCGAAGCAGAAAAAATTCCATTGTCTGAAAGTATTCCAGTTGCTTTAGATTGGATTAACGGACGACGAACTCCAGATGCTAATCAAGAACTTAAAAGTGCAATTGCCAACTTATCATTAGGTACAAAAGCGCCGCATGTATTCAAATCATTGGTAAATGCAATCTGTTTTGGATCTAAAAAAATTGTAGATCGTTTTGAAGAAGAAGGCGTTCGTATTGATACCGTAATTGGAATTGGTGGCGTTGCTAGAAAATCACCATTTATCATGCAAACTTTGGCGAATGTGTTGAACAAACCAATCAAAGTCGCTTTATCTGATCAGGCACCTGCTTTAGGAGCTGCGATTTATGCTGCAGTTGCCGCTGGAATTTATCCAAACGTAATTGAAGCTAGTCAAAAAATGGGAAGCCCTTTTGAAAGCGAATATACTCCAGAGCTTGACAAAGTAGCTGCTTATAACAAATTACTTTTGGCATACGAAGAACTAAGCGCTTATGCCGATCCATCAATAAAAAAACAACAAAATGTCGCAGTATAAAGATTTAAAACAAGAATGCTACGAAGCCAACATGCAATTGAATGCATTGAATTTGGTAGTATATACATTTGGCAACGTAAGTGCCGTTGACCGTGAAAAAGGAGTTTTCGCCATCAAACCAAGTGGTGTTCCTTATGAAGACTTAAAACCTGAAGATATCGTAATTGTTGACTTTGACAACAATGTCGTTGAAGGAAATTTACGCCCATCATCAGATACTAAAACACACGCTTATTTATACAAAAACTGGCCAAATATTGGTGGTGTAGCTCATACTCACGCCACGTATTCTGTGGCTTGGGCACAATCGCAAAGAGACATTCCTATTTTTGGAACCACTCATGCCGATCACTTAACTTCAGATATTCCTTGTGCTCCACCAATGGCTGACCACTTAATCGAAGGAAATTATGAGCATAATACAGGGATTCAAATTTTGGATTGCTTCAAAGAAAAAAATCTGAATTACGAAGAAACAGAAATGGTGCTGATCGGAAATCACGGTCCATTTGCCTGGGGAAAAAATGCAGCCAAAGCCGTTTATAACTCAAAAGTTTTAGAAGTTGTTGCCGAAATGGCGTATTTGACTTTGCAAATCAATCCAAATGCTCCTCGATTGAAAGATTCTTTAATCAAAAAGCATTATTTAAGAAAACACGGAAAAGATTCGTATTACGGACAATAATTTTTAGTTTAAAGTTTTCATTGTTTAAAGTTGTTTAAAACTTGAACAAGAAACTTTAAACAATTTTAAACATTAAACAATTTAACAAAATATAAAATGATAGATATATCTCAAAAAGAAGTTTGGTTTGTGGTTGGAAGCCAAGAGTTATACGGACCAGAAACATTGAAAACAGTAGCAGAACATGCTGCTATTATGGCAAAAGGATTTGATGAAGCTTCACAAATTCCAGTAAAAGTAGTTTGCAAAGACACTTTAAAATCTCCAAAACAAGTATTGGATTTATGTTTGGAAGCTAATTCAGCTAAAAACTGTATCGGAATCATCACTTGGATGCATACATTCTCTCCTGCGAAAATGTGGATTGGTGGTTTGAGTATTTTAAACAAACCATTATGTCACTTACACACACAATACAATGCTGAAATTCCATGGGCTACTATCGATATGGATTTTATGAATCTTAATCAATCTGCTCACGGAGATAGAGAATTTGGTTTCATGATGTCTAGAATGCGTAAAAAACGTAAAGTGATCGTTGGACACTGGCAAGAAGAGCGCGTTTTGACTAAACTAGGAAACTGGACAAGAGTAGCTTTGGGTTGGAATGAATTGCAAAACTTAAAAGTAGCTCGTATTGGAGACAATATGCGTGAAGTTGCCGTTACTGAAGGAGATAAAGTAGAAGCGCAATTGCGTTTTGGAATGTCTGTAAATGGATACGATTCATCAGACGTGACTAAACACATGGAAAAAGTGACTGATAAACAATTGGCTGATTTATTAGCGGTTTATGAGGCTTCTTATAATTTGACCCCACAACTTTTAGAAGGTGGTGCGCAAAGACAATCTCTTGTTGATGCTGCAAAAATTGAATTAGGTTTAAGAGCTTTCCTTGAAGAAGGAGGATTTGGGGCTTTTACAGATACTTTTGAAAACTTAGGAGTTTGGAAACAGCTTCCTGGAATCGCAACACAACGTTTGATGGCTGACGGCTATGGATTTGGTGGTGAAGGAGACTGGAAAACAGCTGCAATGGTTCGTGCTTTGAAAGTAATGAACATTGGTCTTGAAGGAGGAACTTCTTTCATGGAAGATTACACTTATCATTTCTCTCCACAAAAATCATACGTTTTAGGTTCTCACATGTTGGAAATTTGTCCTTCTATAGCTGACGGAAAACCTTCTTGTGAGGTACACCCATTAGGAATTGGAGGTAAAGAGGATCCAGTTCGTTTGGTATTCAACTCACCAGCTGGAGAAGCAATCAACGTATCATTAGTAGATATGGGAACTCGTTTCAGATTAATTGTAAACGAAGTAACTGCTGTAAAACCTTTGGCTGATTTACCAAAATTACCTGTTGCTCGCGTATTATGGGATTGTAAACCAAACTTGGATGTAGCTGCTACAGCTTGGATTTTGGCTGGTGGAGCACACCACACTGTTTACAGCCAAGCAGTGACTACTGAGTTTATGGAAGATTTCGCTGATATTGCCGGAATTGAATTAGTGGTAATTGACAAAGACACTACTATAAGAAACTTTAAAGATACGCTTAACGCTAATGAAGCTTATTTTCATTTGTTTCAACATAAATTGTAATTAAAATTTGACTGACCTAAGTCATTTTAAACGGCTTAGGTCTTAAATTTATATATCCTGCAAGGTCTTTTTTGACCTTGTAGGTATTTGTTTTTAAGGCGTTCTTTCTAAAAGTGATAAGTTTTTTTTTTAGAAACTTTAATGAATCTCGACTGCGCTCGATTTTAAAAACTGAATTTGTAAATTGAAACGAGAATTGCGTGAGGGATTACTCCACTTAGCATTTATTTTCATAGGTGTTCAGTGAACTTCGTTTGTAGTGGAGCTCTTTTTTTACACCTTTTTTTAAGGTATAAAAAAAAGCGGGAACGGAAAGCCCGACCCGGAGGGGCACGCCCAAAAGAATTTTAACAGACTCAAAAACTAGATTAAAATGTTTTTATTAATTAACCAAAAAAAATAAATAATATGAATATCGTAAAACGTTGTGTTTTTGGAATTTCCATTTTAGGTTTAGCGAGTATGAATGTACAGTGCAAAGGAGAGAAAAAGGATGATGCATCCCAAACTACTCAAGAAGCTACTGCTACGGACTCCGTTTCGATAGCTAAAAAAGAATATGGTAAAACTGAAAAAGGGGTACAAATTGACCAATACACCTTAAAAAATCAAAAAGGAATGGAAGTAAACATCATTACTTATGGTGGTATTATTACTTCTCTAAAAGTACCTAACAAAGCCGGAAAATCAGAAGATGTAGTTATTGGTTTCAATTCGTTGGCACAATACGAAAAAGCTAATCCGTTTTTTGGAGCGCTAATTGGAAGATTTGGTAATCGAATTGCGAAAGGTAAATTTACTTTGGATGGCAAACAATATTCTTTAGCAATTAACAACGAACCAAATGCTTTACATGGCGGACCAGAAGGTTTCCACAGAGTAGTTTGGACTGCTGAAGAAGCAAAAGGTGGCGACGCAGCTACATTAAAATTGAAGTATGTAGCCAAAGATATGGAAGAAGGTTACCCAGGAAATCTGACTGTTTTTGTGACTTACACTTTGAACAAAGACAATTCTTTAGACGTGCTTTATGAAGCGACTACAGATAAGAAAACGGTTGTAAACTTAACGCAACACTCCTATTTCAACTTATCAGGTGATTTTTCAAAACCTATTTTGGATGAAGAAATCACTATTGATGCTGACAAATTGGTTCCTGTAGATGCAACTCTTATTCCAACAGGTCAATTGACTGACGTGACCAATACTCCTTTTGATTTTAGAAAACCAAAAGCAATTGGTGCAGCAATCAATACTAAAGACGAACAATTGAAAAGAGGATTGGGTTACGACCACTGCTGGGTGTTGAATAACCAAGGTAAAGGTGATCGTTTCGCAGCTTCGGCTTATGACCCAACAAGCGGAAGATTATTGGAAGTATATACGGATCAACCGGGGATTCAATTTTATTCTGGAAACTTCTTAGACGGTACTTTACCAATGAGAAATGGCGGAACTTATGCACACAGAACTGGTTTTTGTTTAGAAACGCAACATTATCCAGATTCACCAAATCAAAAAGATTTCCCTACGACTGTTTTGAGTCCTGGAGAAAATTATAAAACAAAAACTACTTTTAAGTTTTCGGTGAAGTAGTTTAAAAAAGACTGGTTTATATTAGTTTTAAATTCCTCGGGAGATTTTCTTTCGAGGTTTTTTTATTTTTAAAAGGCACATTCAGAAGTAAACGCACTTTTGAGTAAAAGATATCAAAAAGTATTTTTCCGGTTTTGCATAGTGCAAGTTGTGAAGTAAAATAAATAAACCATATAAGTTACGCACCTGAACTTTTATATATTTTATATGATTATAAAGATCCCCTTATAACCTGAACTCTATTAATAAAAGACCGATGATTGATTAGTTTCAATTGTTACGTATTTAATTGTGATTACTTCCGATTTTGATATAATTGAAGGAGGTTTGGAAGATTTTCCCAACAGAAAATATGGTTTGGCGTTGTCAATATCTTTACCAAAATTCATCAAAAATAAAAAAAATATTCTTAATTTTATGGATTCAAATTCCAAAACTACCCCAACTTAGATGTTTAATTGTCAATTGTTTACAACTCTATAAGATTTGCCTTTTTCTGTTATGTTTTCAACCTAATTTATTAATTCAATTCAGGTTTATATGAAACATAAAATCTTTTTCTCGCTATTATTAACTGCCACGCTCGCATTCTCACAAAAGGAAGCAAGTTATTGGTATTTTGGAGATCATGCCGGACTAAAGTTTCAGCCTGATGGCAGCGTTACTGCCTTAACAGATAGTCAAATGATTACACAGGGAGTTTCTGCTGTTTTGACGGACAGAGACGGTAATTTATTGTTTTATACTGATGGTATTACTGTCTGGAATAAAAACCATCAAGTGATGCAAAACGGAACAGGATTATTTGCTGATTGGACTGGGGTAGATGCTGTAACTATAGTGCCAAAACCTGGGACCACAAACTTATTTTATGTTTTTGTGGCAGGTTGTAGTGCAGCCTTTTCAGAAGGTATAGATGATTTTAGGTATTCTGTTGTTGATATGAGTCTTGATGGAGGTCTTGGAGCAGTTACATCCGAAAAAAATATATTGGTTTATACTCCTTATGAACATACTATGGCTGTAGTAAAACATGCTAATAATACTGATTATTGGGTGGTTATGCATGATAAGAATAGTAATATTTTTTATAGCTATTTACTGACTTCTTCGGATTTGAGTTCGATTCCTATACAATCGAATGCAGGTACTATCGATAATAGAATACTAAATATGAAAATTTCTCCTGATGGTTCTAAATTAGCAATTTGTGGTAGCCTCAATTTGGAATTATGTAATTTTGATACTAGAACAGGATTGGTTTCAAGTGCCAAAGTTTTATCGAATGGTACCGTTTTTGGGTGTGAATTTTCACCTAATAGTGAAGTTTTATATATTTCTACAGGTAGTTATCAAGATTATAAAGTAATTCAATATGATTTAAATGCAGTGGATATTGTTGGGACTGCTTATACAACAGTAGTTCCAAATTCAATATTACCGGGTAATTTTCAGCTTGGTCCCAATGGTAAAATTTATATAGCTCAACCAAATGATCCAAAAATAGGTGTCATTAACAATCCAAATCTTTTAGGTGCGGCATGTGACTTTAATTGGGATGCTGTTGATTTAGCGGGACGTAATAACTTTGGGTGTTTACCTACTTTTGTATCATCTCTTATCTTCAATTTTGAAATAGGATGCAAAAATATGTGTCTTTCCCAAACGACAGAATTTACCCTAAATACCGGTCAAACCGTAACATCCGCCAGTTGGGATTTTGGAGACGGGACTACCTCCAATGAATTAAATCCATTGCATATCTACACAACTGCGGGGACTTATACTGTATCTGTCGTGGTGACTGCTGGTGCTGGTACAAATACAAAAACTAGGGATATCACTATTTCTCCAACCCCCATAGCGACAAAACCTCAGGATATCTTGGCTTGCGATACGAATAATGATGGACTGTACAACTTTGATTTGACCACACAAAGCACAGTCATTCTTAACGGACAGGAACCTAATGCTTACACTTTAAAGTATTTTGCCAATGCTACTGATTATGCCAATAAAACAACTATTGCGTATCCAAGTAATTATACCAATAAAGTTCCTTATCAACAAGAAACAATCATTGCAGAGGTCTCCAACAAAGCAAATGGAGAATGCAAAAGCACGACAACATTCAATATTGATGTTTTTGATACTCCAAAACCGAATACAATAATTTCCAATCTGACAATATGTGATAACACCAGTGTTGGAAGTGACAACGATGGTAAGGCTGTGTTCGATTTAACCCAAAAAGCCGCCAATATCCTGAACGGCCAATCGGCCTCCCAATTTTTGATTACCTATTACAAAGACACAGCCCTAACGCAAGCTATTTCAAGTCCGACAGTCTATCAGAACACCAATCCAACAGAAACAATTTACTCAAAAGTGTCTAACAAAGACAATCCAAATTGCATGGCGACCACTTCATTCAAAATTGAAGTTTTGGCCTTGCCAGTTATCATTAATGCAGTTGACCTAAAGCAATGTGATGACGATATTGATGGATTTAGTATTTTTAATCTGGAAGAAGCAAATACTAAAATAACGACAAATGCGTCTGTTGAAACAATTGCTTTTTTTAAGACAGCTTTGGATGCCAATAACAATACCAACCCCATTCTAAATCCAACAAGTTATACCAATCAAACTGTCAGTATCGATAAGGTATTTGTTAGAGTGACTAATGCTAATAACTGCTTTAGAATTTCTCAAGTTAATCTAATGGTCTCAACCACCCAAATTCCGCTGACCTTTAAAAGAAGCTTTATCCAATGCGACGATACAGTTTCCGGTAACAATACGGATGGAATTGCTTCTTTTGATTTTAGCGGGGTAACGAATGAAATTCAGAATATATTTCCGGCTGGACAACAACTGGACATATCCTATTATAGAAATTTAGCCGATGCTCTCGCTGAAAAAAACAGCATTTCGAATATTTCAAACTACAGAAACATTGGATATCCAAACACCCAAAATATTTATATCCGTGTCGATAGCCGATTAAACAACGATTGTTTGGGATTGGGAAGCCATATTACACTCATCGTTGAACCAATTCCGAAAATTCAATTGACCGGTGATGAATTAGTGTGCAGTGATTTACCCACTTTTACCAAAATAATCAATGCCGGATTATTGGATGATTCCCAAAAAGCCAATTTCACCTATGGCTGGACATTGGATGGAAATCTAATAGCAAACGAAACGAATTACAATTTGACCGTCAATAAGAAAGGGATTTACGAAGTTGAAACAACCAGTAGTCAAGGTTGTTCGGCTACAAGAACCATTACTGTTAACACATCCGAAAAAGCGACTGTGAAAGTAGATATTGTTGATTTGTCTTTGGAAAACAGCATAACGGTTTTAGCCACTGGAACTGGTAATTATGTTTTTTCTCTGGACAATGAAAATGGCGATTATCAAAACGACAATGTCTTTAACGATGTTCCAGCAGGAATACACACTGTTTTTGTCAAAGATACAAATGGTTGTGGTATTGTACTACAAGAAGTCGCCCTATTGGGCATTCCAAAATATTTCACTCCCAATCATGATGGATACAATGACACTTGGAACATGAAAGGAGTAAACAATGTTTTCAACTCAAAAACTACAGTCCGAATTTTTGATCGTTACGGAAAATTGATAAAAGAAATAAAGCCTACAGGTGAAGGCTGGGATGGCACTTACATTGGTCAGCAAATGCCGGCTACTGATTATTGGTACTCTATTCAATTGGAAGACGGCAGGAGTTTTAAAGGACATTTTGCCTTAAAAAGATAGCACTTTATTTAATATTTTTTTTAAACAAACTAATAAAAACAAAAAAACCTCTTCAAATTGAAGAGGTTTTGTACCCGGAGCCGGAGTCGAACCGGCACGGTTTCCCACAGGTGTTTGAGACCAGCGCGTCTACCAATTCCGCCATCCGGGCCTTAGCAGGACATGAAATGACAACAGTCATTCCAACGCAATAAAGAGACAATATATATTAACAATTATCTTTTCCTTTAACACGGTGCAAATGTAAAAAATAATTTTAAACATTCAACAAAAAATACTTTATTTTTTCCTTTCAGACTGGAATTTATTTTATAAATTTGCACCTCGTTAAAAACGATACACACAACTAACTACACCCGAGGCTTTTATACACATATTGATCTTTAGATAAAATTTCTAAGCCGAATTGTATGGAGCGGAGCGGAATAAAAACAACAAATTAAATGTCACACCTAGAACCAGAAGCTAAAATTTTTGCTTGTTCAAAAAGTGAATATCTTGCAGAGAAAATTGCAAAGGAATACGGTATCCCGTTGGGAAAAGTAACGATGTCAACTTATAGCGATGGGGAATTCCAACCATCTTATGAAGAGTCAATCAGAGGGTTACGAGTATTTATAGTATGCTCAACGTTTCCAACTGCGGATAATTTAATGGAATTATTATTGATGATTGATGCTGCAAAAAGAGCATCAGCAAGACATATTACTGCTGTAATACCTTACTTCGGTTGGGCAAGACAAGACAGAAAAGACAAACCAAGAGTGCCGATAGGAGCAAAACTAGTAGCAAAATTATTAGAAACTGCTGGAGCAACCAGAATAATGACGATGGATTTGCACGCAGATCAAATACAAGGATTCTTCGAGAAACCGGTAGATCATCTATTTGCATCGACTATCTTTTTACCATACGTAGAAAGTCTTGAATTAGAAAATCTAACAATTGCTTCGCCAGACATGGGAGGATCGAAAAGAGCTTATGCTTATTCGAAATTCTTAAATTCTGAAGTAGTAATCTGTTACAAACAAAGAAAAGCAGCCAACGTTATCGAAACAATGGAGCTTATCGGAGAAGTAAAAGGCAAAAATGTAATCTTAGTAGATGACATGATTGACACTGGAGGAACTTTAGCGAAAGCTGCCGATTTAATGATCGAAAAAGGAGCCTTAAGCGTAAGAGCAATTTGCACACACGCGATTTTATCAGGTGCTGCTTACGAAAAAATAGAAGATTCAAAATTATTGGAATTAATCGTAACCGATTCTATTCCGTTAAAAAAACAATCAAACAAAATAAGAGTAGTGAGTTGTGCACCTCTTTTTGCAGAAGTAATGCACATGGTGCACCACAACAATTCCATTAGCGGGAAGTTCTTAATGTAAGAATGGCCTTTAGCTATTGGCTTTTAGCCTTTAGCATCGACCAAATCAACAACAGAACTAAGCTAATAGCCAAAAGCTAACAGCCAATGGCTCAAAAAAAGAGTTTAATTAATAACTATATAAATTTTTACAATGAAATCGATTACAATTAAAGGATCAGAAAGAGAAAGCGTGGGCAAATCAGCTACTAAAGCCTTACGTAATGCTGGATTGGTTCCTTGCGTATTATACGGAGGAAGTCAAGCAGTTCATTTTTCAGCGGAAGTTATAGCTTTCAAGAACTTAGTTTACACTCCAAACGCGCACACAGTTGTGATTGAACTTGGAAATGGTAAAACTTACAACGCTGTTTTGCAAGATATTCAGGTTCACCCGGTATCTGACAAAATTTTACACATTGACTTCTTTCAAATCCATGATGACAAAGAAATCACTATTGAAGTTCCAGTAAAAATCGTTGGTAACTCTAAAGGAGTTATGGCAGGTGGAGATTTACGTTTGAACAACCGTAAATTAAAAGTGAAAGCTTTACCAGCTAACCTTCCTGATTTTGTTGAGGCAGATATTACTCCTCTTGACATGGGTAACAAATTATACGTTACTAAAGTGCCAACTCCAAACTTCAAAATCATGCACCCAGACAATACAGTAATTTGTCAAGTGAAGATTTCTCGTGCGGCTATGAAAGCAGCTCAAGAAGCAGCAAAAGCAGCAAAAGCTCCTGCAAAAAAGAAAAAATAATATTTTTTCAATCTATATCAAAAGCATCAGTTTCAAAACTGGTGCTTTTTTTTTGATTTATATTGTAAGCTCCAAGATAAAATTTACATTCTAAATCTGGGCGTGACCCCGTTGAGCAAAGGGGCTTACTTATAGAAACGCTTACAAAGCCCCTTTACTCAACGCGGTCGGGCTATCCGCGTTACTTCGGTAACTTGCTCCTATCCCTCACGCACAATGTCCTTAATTTAAGAGATTTGCCTATTTTAGCACAAACATTCAACGCTAGTTTGTCATTCTGACGAAGAAGAATCTTCTCAATGTATATCCATAAAGTATTTCCACAATTTATACTACCATTTAGAGCAAGCAGTACAAATCAGATTGCATTGTCGATTTAGATTGTCGAGCTACTTGCGGGGATTCTTCCTTCGTCAGAATGACAACCTAACGGAGTATTTTCTATTAAACATCTTTTTCTATTCTCTTTATTCTATTTTCTTAGTTCTTTACACTCTCCCCTTTATACTTTTTACACTTTTTACACTATTTTTGCACCATGATAAAATGGATGCAAAACCTGTTTTCATCACCAAAAACAGAAGAGAACACAGATAACATGAAGAAATTTTTAATCGTTGGCCTTGGCAACATCGGCTCCGAATACGTAAACACACGACACAATATAGGTTTCAAAGTCTTAGATTTTTTAGCCAAAAAAGAAGGACTCAATTTCGAAACCGTAAAATTGGGCGCTTTAGCCGAATACAAATTTAAAGGCAGAACGTTTTTATTACTCAAACCAAATACCTACATGAATTTAAGCGGTAAAGCGGTAAAATACTGGATGGACAAAGAAAACATTCCGTTGGAAAACATTTTGGTAATCACAGACGATCTAAATCTTTCATTCGGAACCATTCGCATCCGCAAAAAAGGCAGCGACGGCGGTCATAACGGACTCAAAAACATCAATCTTGTCCTAAACACTCAAGAATATACGCGCTTCCGTTTTGGAATCAGTGATGAGTTCAAAAAAGGGCAACAAGTAGATTATGTATTAGGAGATTGGGACGATAACGAAAAAACCAAACTTCCAGAAAGATTAGAAGTCGCTTCCGAAATTATAAAATCATTTGGAACAGCAGGAATTGAAAACACCATGACCACTTTCAATGGAAAATAAATAGCTGTTTTATAAAGTTATTTATTCCGTAAAGCAACACCAAACAAAAACAGAGATTCACAAAGCTCAAAAGCCCTTTGTGAATCTCTGTTTTTTCATGGTATGTCTCTGTAAAACCAAAAAAATATTCAATTATTCTACAATAATCTTCGAAACTCCCTTACGACCTCCATCTTTAACAGTAACAATGTAAACTCCCTTCCCAACATTACCCAATTGAACAATCTCATTAAAACTACCATTGTTTTTAAACATTTTATCATACACTTTTTTCCCGGACAAATCATTCACTATAACCTGAACATCCATTTTGTCTGGGCTTGTAAATAAAATAGTAAAACTTCCTTTATTGGGATTGGGATAGTACATAAAATTACTGATTTCATACTTAGGAATATCCAAAGCAGAATAAGTAGTTGTACAAATCTGTATTGATGCTGAATTTATCGTTCCAGTATCTTTAAGACCTGTATCTCTAAATCGTAATTTCCAAATTCCTTGAGGATCCTCACCATTAAAAGCTGCTAAAACCTCAGCCGGAACAACTGTTTGGCTAGCAGTTATGCCACAGTTTAAACTTCCTCCCAAATCATCATAAGTCAAATTTAAACTAGTATTACTCGCTCCACAAGATTTATCAAACAACTTTACCGTTGTTCCTTTTGGACTTACAACCTCAATTTGTACATCTGAAATATAAGCATGAGTAAAATTTACATTAAAATTTACATCAGCAATCTCAGCCGTAGATGCCGGAACCTCAATGGTTTGTTCAGTATATGATACAGTGTTATCTGGTATCGCAACAGAGCCCGAAAAAGCATAGGAATTACAAGCTGTTTTTAATTGATACCCCAAAGCAAAAGGAATGCTATTGAGTGCATAAAAAATATTATCTGTAGGCTCTATCAAAATTCTACAATTTTTAGCTGCTGTATCAGGTGCCGCGACAACTTCGGAACCATCATTAGGAGTATTTGCTGCCAATATTATTGGAAACGTTAGCCCCCCATCTATCGAAAGTTTAATATTAACATTGGACGCCCCAGACAATGCATTTGAACCATTCACATTCCAAGTAATATTTTGAGAAGAACCTAAAATCCAACTCGTGTCAGCTGTATTTTGTGATGTCACTGCAAAAGGCCCTTTATTTCCATCCACTGTAACAACCATAGCATCCGAATTGGTTTGCGCCAAACCATCAGCTGCATTATTCCTAGCTGTAAAAACAAAATTTAAATCTCTCCCAATAGTAGAAACTGATTCCCAAGTAGAACTCAATTGTCCAACCAAAACTTTGTTATAAGCAGGAAAATAACGATTAGTAACACTAACAGGAGGAAAAGACCTGAAATTTGGTCCATTCGCTTTTGTTCCATAAGTAATACTTTTGGCTGCACTTTCATTATTGGTAGCAGAATCATTTTGTTCCCAACAATAACTCATGACATTCCCATTAGGATCGGAAGCAGTCCCGTTGAGAACAAAAGCAGTTCCTATTGGAATAGTATAATCCGAACCAGCACTAACTGTTGGAGTTTGGCCACTTAACTGCGTAGTTATTGGACAACTCTTTGTAGCCAAATTATCTTGAATCGTTTTAATGCTTATATAAGCAAAATAATCATCCGATTGATTTTGAACATTATAATCCGTTATTCCGGCATACCCCATAATAGTAGATCCGCTCCCTGGCTCAACACTAGTTCCTGTACCTTCTACATCAGATGAAAAAATATGAGTCGCTCCTAATTGATGCCCCATTTCATGAGACACGTAATCGATATCAAATGCATCTCCAGTTGGCCTGCCATTCGCTGGTGACGTAAAACCACTTCCTTTTCCATTGGGCAGAGAAGCTGTTGGATCAACACAAACACAACCAATACAACCAGCATCCCCACCTCCTCCTGACGCTCCAAACAAATGGCCTATATCATATTTATCATTCCCTATTACCGAAGTCAAAGTCGATTGCAATTCTGCATGCCACTTCCCATCAACATTGTCAGTACCAACTCCCTCTGCTGGATCAGAATATGGATCGGTCGTAGCATTAGTAAATATTATGCTTGCTTCATTGTCAATAAGCAATAATTTTAAAGCAAGATCTTTATTAAAAACACCATTGACTCTAGTCATTGTTGCATTCATCCCCGCCAAAGCAGCTGCAGTTGTCCCACCAAAAAACTGCGCATATTCACCCGTACAAGACAACGCCAAACGCATGGTTTTAAAAACACTGTTATTGGATTTTACCTGTGTTACTTTTTGTGCTAAATCTTTATTCAAAACAATATCAACCGTTCTACAAGTCAAACCTAACTCTCCTTTTGCTCTACTTTTAGAAGTTGAAACTGCATAAATTGATGTATCATCAGGCAACGGATCTATAAATTCTGAAACTTTATCTCCTCTTAAAATCATAGTTTGAATACCACTTGGAGAAATACTGAAATTAATAGACGCTTTAGGATCTGAAATTCCGTTTCCAGAATAAGCACGTATATCAGGATATTGTGTTTGTAATTCAGGAACAAAATTAGAAGATTCTACTACCGAAAATTGCTCCAATTTTCCGTCAGCATTAGGAATTACAACAGTAACGCCATGACTAATTGAAGGTTGCGAATGCAATGTTTCTAAAGATTGTTTAAATTCATTAAGTTCAAAAGTATATAGCCGCTTGTTATCTAAAGATAAATTGCCTCTCCCTTTTTGAGCTATTATTTTTTGAGAATTACTCAATTCTTTCCAAGAAGATTTGACTTGTGAAAATCCAGTAAAACTAATGGCAAAAATCCCTAAACAAAAAAATAGTTTATTCATGTAGTAGCTATTATGTTAAAACAATTGACGGCTGTTTATATTCTCTAACAAAATTAGTCCATTTGCAACGGAATATACAATGATTTAAAACAATTTCGACAAAAGGGGTTTAAATACAAATCAAACCCTTATTAGTATAGACTGAAATCGAGTTTAAAAAACCAATTTATAAAATTTGAAAGTTCTTCGTCTAGTTTTAAAATAGATAGTCTAAATTTGCAAAAAATTTAAAACAGGCGCTTTGAATATTTTTCATTCTATAAACGATTTCCATGTTACTACAGGAAAAACGATAAAAAAGACGATTCTTACCTTAGGAACCTTTGATGGCGTTCATTTTGGTCATAAAAAAATTCTGGAAAGAGTCACTCAAAATACTGAAAACGAAAAATACGAAAGTTTAGTCCTTACTTTTTTTCCACATCCTCGAATGGTTTTACAAGAGGATTCGGGTATAAAAATGCTCAACACAATTGATGAAAAAATAGCTTTATTAGATCAAATTGGAATTCAAAACTTAGTAATTCACCCTTTTGATGAAAGTTTTTCGAGATTAACAGCCGAAGAATTTGTAAAAACCGTTTTGGTTGATCAATTTCATATTCATAAAATAATAATTGGTCATGATCATCGATTTGGCCGAAACAGAACTGCTAATATTGATGATTTAAAGGCTTTTGGAGAACAATATGATTTTGAAGTTGAAGAAATTTCAGCTCAAGAAATCAAAGAAGTTTCGGTAAGTTCTACCAAAATAAGAAATGCACTCAACGAAGGCAATGTGACTTTGGCCAATGAATATTTAGGCTACAATTATTCCTTGACCGGAATTGTTTCCAAAGGCAGACAGTTGGGCAGAACTATTGGATTCCCGACTGCCAATTTGAAATTAGAAGAAAATTTCAAACTGATTCCAAAAAACGGCGTTTACATTGTTCAGAGTGTAATCGATTCTAAAACTGTTTTTGGGATGATGAATATCGGTTTTAACCCAACGGTTGACGGAAAAATTCAAACTATTGAAGTCAATTATTTTGATTTTGACCAAGATTTATACGATCAGAAAATTACAGTTTCGATATTGAAAAGAATCCGAGACGAAGAAAAATTTGAATCGCTTGATCATTTAAAAACTCAAATAGCAAAAGACAAAAACACCGCTTTAGAGTATTTTAAAAACCTTTAACACATACTATGTACATTCATTTAGTTCAATGTGACAATAGGACTAATTTATAAATAAGTAATGGCATAAAAAGACAACTCTCTTTTTATCGACAGAACAATTAATGCTGCAAAATTCTAGCAGATTAAAAACATACAAATCATTAATTACTAAAATTTTCATTTCTCGCGTGAGGGATAGGAACAATCCGCCACAGCGGAGTAGATAGTCCGACCTCGTTAAGGAAATGGGCAAATAAGCGGTGCTATAAGTAAGCCCATTTCCTTAACGAGGTCACGCCAAAATTCTAATTTTATTTTTCTTTTTATGTAAAAATAAAACTACAGATTGCTAATTTTCAGCAGTTTAAATATTTGTATTTGTTTTTTTTGTAAATTTATAAGACCTATTGGATTTACCAAAAATAAACTTTACTAACTTTTTAAAACTGTGTGTCATGAAAATAAGAAGAGAAATTAAAAACGGGTATTTTATTTTTATAGCTATTGGGACTTTCTTCCTTTTGATGGAATTATTAGGCTTGTCGCATCTTTTTTACTTAAGACTTTTCAATACTGTATTTGTTATCTACGCTGTAAACAACACTTTACAATCTAGAATTGCTCAGGGTAAAATAAATTTTGTTTCTAATGCAAGAGCCGCTTTAATCACTTGCTTAGTTGGTGTATTTCTATCAGTAATTGGATTGATGGCTTATAGCTATATGAGAGGTGGTCAGCAATATATTAATCGTTTATCAGAATCTTTCCTATTTGGCGGACATCCTTCTATTAATGAGTATTGTATTTCATTATTTTTTGAAGGGGTTGCATCTTCGGTTGTGGTTACTTTGTTTATGATGTTATATTACAACAGTAAATTTGTAACAGATTAGGCTATTTATAAAACACGTTTTAGCAAGTCATTTTAAGCGCTGTTCGTTGCTAGTTTATAACAATTTGTTTACTTTTGAGCCATCAAAATAAAGGATCAATGAGTATCACAAAACACAACTGGACGAAAGAAGAAATTATTGCTATTTATAACAAACCTATGATGGATCTGCTTTTTGAAGCATCCACTATCCATAGGCAGCATCATGATCCTAATGTTGTTCAGGTTTCTACTTTGGTTTCTATCAAAACAGGTGGATGTTCAGAAGATTGTGGGTATTGTCCGCAAGCTGCTCGATACAATACTGGAGTTGAAGGAAACGATTTAATGTCTGTAAGCCAAGTAAAAGCTCAGGCTCTTAGAGCAAAATCAGGAGGTTCCTCTCGTGTATGCATGGGAGCTGCTTGGAGAAACGTAAAAGATGGCGAGGAATTTGACCAAGTTTTGGAAATGGTACGTACCATCAACAAAATGGACATGGAGGTTTGTTGCACATTGGGAATGATTACCGAAAATCAAGCACAACGATTGGCAGAAGCTGGTCTTTATGCTTACAATCACAACTTAGACACATCTGAAGATTATTATAAAGAAGTTATTTCTACCAGAGGATTTGAAGATCGTTTGCAAACCATAGAAAATGTTCGTAAAACCAGCGTTACGGTTTGTAGCGGAGGAATTATTGGAATGGGAGAAAGTGTAGAAGACAGAGCGGGCATGCTCGTAGCTCTTTCTACATTGAATCCTCAACCAGAATCAGTGCCAATTAATGCTTTGGTTGCTGTAGAAGGCACTCCGATGCAAGACGAAAAACCTGTTGAAATCTGGGAAATGATTCGAATGGTTGCCACAACTAGAATCGTAATGCCACATACTCAAGTTCGCTTGTCTGCCGGAAGAACGAATATGAGTCGCGAAGGACAAGCTATGTGTTTCTTTGCTGGAGCTAATTCTATTTTTGCTGGAGATAAGTTATTGACTACTCCAAATCCAGATGTAAACGAAGACATGAAAATGTTTGAATTATTAGGTTTAAAACCTCAAAAACCATTTAAAAAAGCACCACAACGCCCATCTGTTGAAGCAGCTGATTCGCAGTTTGAATCGTTAGGCGAAAAACCAAAATGGACTCGACCAAGTCATACTATTGAGAAAAACTTAGAAGCATCTATAAAAGGAAAATAATTCCGTCTTACAAAAAACGAATAAAGCCCATTTTTACTATGAAAAATGGGCTTTTTGTTTTGATTGGAATATCTCCCTTAAAATAAGCTCATACAAAATCAACCTTATTTTACTAAACATGATTAAAAAAAGCTTCACAAATTGTGAAGCTTTCCCCATTATAAATAAAATAATACTAGTAAACTAATACGTCATCAATTTAACTGATTTCTGACCATCTTCAGCTGTTACAAGTACAATCCAAGTTCCTGCTTTAATTTCAAAAGTAGTATCTGAATTGGTTTCAAATGATTTTACTAAAGAACCATTTAAACCATACACTAAAACTTTAGTTTTGGATTTCACATTCGAAACAGCAATTTTATTTTTAGATCCAAAAACATTCACTGAAGATTGTGGTTGGTATTTTTTTATTCCAAGAGAAGGATCAGTAGCGATTAATTGTGGAATTGGATTCCAACCGTCTGTTCTATTTATAAAATTATCTATAGTAATTGCAGTTCCGTCTAACAAAGTTGGTTCTGCTGCTATTTTTGCAGTTTGGCTATCTTTTAATGTAGTTGCCCATGAGGCACGGCTTGCTTGATTATTTATTCCTGAATTTTCAATCGTTCCGTATTCATACATTTTAGGAGATTCACCAGACAAAGAACTACTCCACCCTACTGGAGTAATTAACGAAAGACCATTAAAACTAGGATTATTTGAAGTTTCGATAGTTGTTTTATAGAAAACAACCTCACTGGTAGCTACTGCCCAAGGACGCCCAAAATAACCTGGTTTAGAACGATAGGTAGAGGCTGTTTCGGTACCAGGAGTAGCAGAAGTAACTGTACATTCATACATCAAATAACCTCTTCCAGCACCTTGCTGTGCCGCTGTTATATAACTTACATCATTAGAGTCTTCACTAGTATTCATCGCTAAAGCCGTTTTATAAAATACTGCATTCATCCCGCCAAAAAGATAATCAGTACCTCCCATCATCACGCCTTTATAGACTACTACTCTAGCACTAGTTCCTCCAAAGAAAGAGTCCTGACGGCCTACCACTCTGCAGTTATTCAACACTACTTTATCGGTATAATTGGCAATCCCAATTGCAGCGGCTCTTTCTACAAAAGATTTAGCCTGTACAGCAGTACTTCCGATAGTTTTTGAACGAACCCCTTTATTGCCAGTTACTAATACTAGAACATCATTTGCTTCTTTTTTAGAAATATATTGATTGTAAGAATTTTCAAAAATAATATCATTTGCTTCAAATCCATATGCTTTAATTACTGCTGTGGCATTCCAATAAGACTCTTTTGTAGTTCCGCTTACATTATCATTAGTAGTATATCCATTTTCTTTATTTACAGCCAAAGCATCTGCACTCCATTTATTATCTGTTCCTTGACTATAATAGTTGTATCCAACACCATAATAAGAAGTGATTCTAACAGCATTTGCATCTATGTCAACTCCTTTATTCAAAAGAGCAATACTTGGTGTACTAGAAGCGTTTTTCAATGTTATATTAGGACTATTAATTACAATCATCTCTTCGTAATTCCCTGGATCAACCATTATTGTTACTCGTTCAGGACTAGTACTGTCACGTGTCATTCTTGCAACAGCATCAAGAGCACCATTTATAGTTTGATAATCTTTACCAGTACCAACTGTGATTGTTGAAGTATAAGCTATTGGGCTTGTATCAGCAGTTGCTCTAAAATCAAGATTTTTTGTAGCGGCTGTACCATTAACTGTCAAATTAGAAATTAATTTCAGTTCGACTGGCTCTCCAGATAAACCACTATATGAAACAGTATAAGTCCCATCTCTCAAAACAATTCCTGATGTTGATGAAAAATTATATACATAACCTGCTTCATTCAAATTCGTAAAAGTCAAACTTAACTTAGCCAATTGTGCTGCAGTTAATCCTGTAGTATTGATGGTAATTGGATAAACTGGTTTAGCTGTAAAAGCAACATCTGTAACCGTGGCATTAGTAATTGTTAATTTATTAGAAGGAATACTGTAATCATTAACTCCTTGTCCAGAAATCGTATATTCAACATTAGGCTCTAATTCAACTGTATAAGTAGAATTAGTAATAACTGGCTTTGGAACATAAATTTTATTTGCTGCTGGATCTGGCGTATAAGTCAAAGATGATAGTTTCGAAATATCTCCTAGCCCTGTAATAGCACCACTCACACTAAACAAAGGAACTTTCTGAACCGTAATATTATAGTTTGTAGCTGTATTTAAAACATTCAAAGTGCTACCATTTGAAATAACATAAGCATTTGCATTAACCAAACTCATTTTATAGGTAAAACCAGAAGGAACATTTACACTATAAGCACCTGACACTACTGGAGCTGTATAGGTTTTTCCAGTAAAAGTATTCGTAAAAAGAATTGAATAATCACTAGGAATTCCTGCAGCTGCAGTTACATCCAAATTACCACTTACAGTTACAGGAGTGACAGGTTTACGATATATTCTATAATAATTTCCTTTTCCTACCAAAGAAACTATTTTAAAATTACCTGCTTCTTTAGCAACAAATTTAACCAAAGTTACTCCAGTACCAGAAATGGTTACTGGAAAACTTTCATTCTGCGTACCAGTAGTCAAATTAGAAACCGATATTGAATTTCCTGCAGATTCAGTACTTGATACCACCGTTACCTCATCATCAGCATTTAATTTAAAGGTAAAAAAACGTGATGTAGCTGCCGCAACCGAAGTACCATTATTAGCCGCACCATTGCAATAGTATCTTGCGGTATAATTGGTATCAGTAGTTCCTATACTCCCTGTTGCATAACGTGTAATATTATTTACATTAGCATTACTTGCGGCAACATACAAACGATCTGAACCTCCAGTTGTAAGTGTCAACACTCCTGCTGTAAGAGTTAACGTTCCAGTAGGCAATAAAGTTGCAGTTGTTCCTGCTGCTATACTCCCATACCAACTATTAATAGTAGCTACCGTTAAATTGTTATTATACAAATTGGAGTCTAATTCAACAGCTCCAAAATCCCAGACATCCGTCTTTACAGTTTGAGAATGTATTAACGATATTGAGCACAACATCGTAAAGAAGAATAATTGTAGTTTTTTTTTCATGGGTTTATAATTAATTGGGTTTATAATACAATTTTGAAATTTTGGTATTTAATTTCCCCACAAATCATATTGCACAAACAATCCATTTTTAAATACCAATACCAGAATAACCTATCGCTTCTTGTTCTGAGATTCAAAGAAATGATCCCGATTAAAAAAAGATCACCCAAGAACATGTAATCGATTACACAAAAATAGTTTTTATTTTTATATATGTAATTAATACACATATTTTTTTTCAATAAAAGAAAAAATATCGTAATTTTTTAAAACATCAATAGATTGACCTGGATAACAAAGAAAAATACCTTATTCAATTATCAAATAAATTATAAAATTAAAAAGCCACAAATCAAATCTTCCGATTCAATTTGCGGCTACACAATATTTACAATTATTACAATAGCTTATGGACTAATCATGAAAAATAATCTCTTCGGTTATCCATTTACCATTTTCTAATTGTACCATAACGATCAAAAACTGTTCGCTTGATGCTAGATGATCTATGGTAAATTCATTTTTGTTTACTTTGTTTTTTTCATAAAGCGAGCTTCCTTTCAAATCATACACTTTTATAGCAGCAATGTTTTCATCAAAAGAATTGACTTTGATTTGGCTATTTTTTACTGATACTACAACCCCTTTTCCAGTAACATCAAAATCTTTTGTGCCCAATTTAGAAGTATCAGTATAACGCAATACAAAACGGTCTTTGAATGTTCCGATTGCGGTTGTGAAAGAATAATCGCCACTTTTTAAATCCTGTGTTTTACCTGTTAATTTATCTTCTAAATAAATGGGTTGATCGACCATACTACCATCAAGGTCATCAATACTAATTTGGAATGTTCCTGCAATTGTTGTTTTATAACCCAAAGGCACTACATCAGCTGGATCAAATGGCAATCTTCGTCCTTGTATGGTCAAATTCTTACCACTATTCAAACTATAAAAATCGACATAAGAATTTCCATTATACGATGCTCCATCATACAAATTGTCATAATCATTGGTTGCTCCAGTGATATAACCTACTAGTAATTGTTTAAAGGCACCACCATCATTGGTTAAATTCAACCAAATTCTGCTTTTCTCGACAGTTGCCGATTTCTTAGTACTTGATTGTCTGAAAAACTGACTGTTATCCGTAGAACCAGTACTACGCATCACATTTGTAAACTTGAATTGTCCATTTGAATTATTTCCTATAAAAAATGCCTGTCCCGCAGCTATTTGTCCTGATGGAGCTTTCCCCGGATTACTTTTATCACTTATTGCTTTTACACCGCGAATTTGCCCTGTCAAATTATAAGCCGCATAATCATTTGAAGAATAAACAAGCTGATTACCAGACTGAAATCTAGCCGTATTATGCGTCCAAAAATACAAGGTCCCTCCTGTTGTACCATTTGGATTAGCATTAGTTGTTAAAAATTTATCTGCACTTACCGCTGATGGATAAGGATTACCAATCAAACAATATGCTGCAGTTGACGACGGAGAATTATAGAAAACATCACCATTGTTTGGCACTCCTACAAATGTCCCTGTTGTTTGTGTAACCGCTGCATTGGATCGGATGATATATCCTGTGCCTGGAGTCATTATGCCAGATTCAGCATGCCAAGCACTTCCGGTCCAACTATAATACAAATCGGTATTTGGGAATGTCGTAGTAGTCAAAGCTTGACTAACAACTGGCGAACCCCAATATACATAATCGAATTTATTAAGTGCAGTGGTGTTGCGTTTGTAAATGATATCTCCCGAATTAATACTTTTATCATTATTTGATTGAATCAAACTAGCACCATCTTCAAAAGTTAAAGTTGCTTTTGGAATACTACCATCTGCAGGTTGTAATATCAAACCGTTTACAAGATTTAAAACTACTCCTGAATTTATGGTAACATTTGCACCAGCATTAACCTGACAAGAACACCCATTAACTGTCCCTGAGATAGAACCACTATTTTTAAAGATAATTTTCTTTGAAGCATCTGGATCACCGTTATCCCATAAATATTTAGTACCATCCCAAGTACCAATTGTAGTTGGCATATCTGGAATATTTATTGTTGCTGAAGCTAATGAAACACCATGAATATTAGTAACTGTAAAAGTATAATCTCCAGCGCTTAAATTATTAACTGTATAACTACCTCCAGAATTGTTAGCAATAACAAGACTAGTAGTTCCATCCTTTATTTTATTGACAGTCCAAACTCCAGAAACAGGCAAACCATTGAGCGAAATACTACCTAAAGCTCCACAAGTAACAGGAATTTTTGAACCCAGCGTTGGCGCTGATGGTGGAATTGAAGTTAAAGTTACCTTCGCAGAACTTGGGCAAAACAAATTACTGGCAGTTACCACAACATTTTCAGCTTGAGGATAAATTCCAGTGATTACTTTTAATACTGGAGTATTAGTAACAACAGGATTAGTAAGAGCCACTCCATTCTCATCTTTCCATCCTGCTGGCACAGTCCAAATATAATTTGCAGCACCTGAGATAGGACTGATGCTAAAAGTCGCTGGAGACGTTTCAGAATAGGTAATAGTACCAGAAGTAATAGGTGTGCCATTTAGATAAATAATCCCAGAATCAGATTTGACCGTAATTGTTCCAGTAGCATTACCAGTCCCACAACCTCCTGTTAACTGAATACTATAAAGAAACGATCCTGAAACTGTCGGAGTCCCACTAATCGTGATGGTATTATTTGCAAATGTTGCAGAAACTCCAGTTGGCAATCCATTCGCTCCAGAGACACCACTATTAGATATTCCTGTAAAACCACTTGTTACATGAGTAATTGTTGGTATTGCGGTATTAACACAGACGGTTGGTGTAGATGAAGAGGCAGATACAGAACTGGTAACTGTCACTGAAATTGGAGTAGAAGAATTACTCAAACATCTTTGATATTGAGTAACTTTTACCCAATAACTTCCAGAAGAATTTACGATTATACTTTGTGTGGTTGCTCCTGTTGACCATAAGTATGTCTCACCTGAACTAGATGTTAAAGTAACACTACTACCTGAACAAAAAGTTGTTGAACCTGATGGATTAACTGTTGGTGTAGTTGCTTGACCCGTTCCAACGTGGGTATAAAAATATTTTGATATTGTTCTTCCTCCACAAGCATCACTAGCATAAACTTCTACATTTCCCTCTGCTGCATTATTTGCTAACGACACAGTAATTGAATTTGTATTTGCCCCTGAAATAATAGACCAACCATTCGGTAAAATCCAAGTATAAGCAGTAGCATTAACAACTGGACTTACTGAATAGACATTGCCATTACTACTAGAACAAGGAGTATTTACCCCTGAAATATTATCTATTGAGCCAACTCCATTCGCAACTGTTATTGTTTTTTTTGAAATTTTATCAACGCATCCACTTTGTTTAACAGTATAAATTACATCAGCCTTTCCTGGAGCAATCCCAGTTGCCACACCATTACCACTAGTCCCTGACTTAAAATCTATTGTCAAAACACTAGGATTAGAAGATGACCAAGAACCACCAGTTGACCAACCATTTGAAGAAAAATCCATAGTATTTCCAACACACAAAGTCGAAAAATTACTAGAAACTGATCCTGCTGAAGCATTACAGTTTGTCCCACCATATATCACTTCATTCATCAAATCAATTAATGCTCCATCTGTAGGTGTGGTCCCTGCTGACTGTGAATTTGAAGTTCCTGAAACCGAAACTGTCGCATAAGGATTTACGGGATAAATAAATCCATTACCTCCTCCACTAATAGAAGCCGTCACATTACCTCCGACTATTATATTACCATTATTTTGTAAAATCGTACTTGTAGTACTCAAATTACCGGCAATTATAACATTACTTTTCCAAAAATTAGCAGTACCTGTATTTGTAAAATCACCAAAAACCTTTATCGTTGTTGTATCATTATTTCCTGTTCCTGCGTTAAACTGTCCTCCATTTGCGACATCAACATTCCCTCTGACAGTTAACACTTTTCCATTATTAATAGTTAGAATTCCTTGAATAGAAATACTTTTTGCAAATGCATCTGCAGTGACCGTCACTGTTTTTCCAGAGGTAATAACAACATCATCTGTAGCTGTTGGAAAAACTCCAGCTCCAACTGCTGGACCACCATTTGTTAATGACCATGTGGTATTTAGATTCCAATCACCTGAAGCTATAGAATAATATGTTGTTGCAAAACCAGCAGTTTGTATAACAACTACCAATAAAAACGTATAAAGAAATTTTAATTTCATAAAGTAGAAAATATGTTTTTGGATATTTTTTAAATCAAATTTTCATCAAAATCCAACAAAGAGTAACCCATTTTATAAAAAACAGGTCATTGCTAAATTTTAAAGATTGGTTTTAATATAGTTTATTCAATAGCGGAGTTGCCGAATAAACAATCGGAAGAAGTAAAATTCTATTCATAGTAGAGGGGTTTTAGAATCAAATTTGTTTGTATTTTATTTTTAATAAACCTGAACTGAATCAGTTGGCATTGTCATTAAAAATTTTATGCAAATATAGGACTAAAAACCAAAGTTTTACAAACCAAATAAAAATTTTAACTGAAAACGAATTTGAACTAAACTTAACATCTACATAAGCTTAAACTTATCACAATAGAATATTTAATTTTCTATCAATTTTCGCGCTACTAAATTGTTTTACGAGAGATACAGCACCTCTTCCCCATTCAATTTGACAGATCTAATACTGCAAATTCAAAGAAAAATAAAACCATAAAAAAACCACAAATTAAATTTTTACCATTCAATTTGTGGTTTTCAATATTTAAAACCGATATAATAACCTAATCGTTAATCATGAAAAATTATTTCTTCCGTTACCCATTTGCCATTTTCCAATTGTATCATAACAATCAAAAACTGGTCACTTGATGTTAAATGATCTATTATAAATTCATTTTTATCTACTTTGTCTTTTTCATAAACCAAACTTCCTTTCAAATCATATACTTTTACAGCAACAATATTCTCATCAAAAGAGTTGACTTTGATTTGGCTATTTTTTACTGATACTATTACACCTGTATCATTAGCCTCAATATCTTTGGTATCCAATTTTGCAGTATAAGTGTAACGCAATACAAAACGATCTTTAAAAGTTCCTATCGCAGTTGTAAAGGAATAATCTCCGCTCTTTAAATCTTGAGTTTTACCAGTCAATTTATCTTCTAAATAAATAGGTTGATCCTTCAATACACCATCAACTGCATCAATACCAATGGTAAACTTTCCTGCAATAGTCGTTTTGTAACCCAATGGTACCTGATCAGTTGGATCAAAAGGCAATCCTCTTCCTTGAATAGTCAAACTCTTGGCATTATTCAAACTATAAAAATCCACAAAAGAATTTCCATTGTAAGATACACCATCATAGAAATTGTCATAATCATTGGTTGCACCGTCAATATAGCCTACTAACAATTGCTTGAAAGCACCACCTTCATTGCTTAGATCCAACCAAATTCTGCTTTTTTCAACAATTGCAGATTTCTTAGTGCTCGCTTGTCTGAAAAATTGGCTATTGTTTCCTTGCGATGAGATTCGCATCTGATTATTAAAGTTAAAATCACCTGTCGTATTTCTAGCTACAAAAAAAGCTTGCCCCGCAGCTATTTGACCCGTTGGCACTTTACCGGGAGTATTCAAATCACTTACTGCTTTTTTAGCCGTAACTGTTCCTCCTGTTAAATTATAACTCGCATAATCATTTGAGGAATATACCAATTGATTACCCGCAGTATTTAAGGCTCTAGCTGTGTTATGTGTCCAAAAATACAAAGTCGCTCCCCCAGTTGTGGCCGTTACAGTAAAATTAGCTTTTATAAACTCATCTGCACTTATCGCTGATGGATAAGGGTTACTTACCAAACTATACGCACCAGCAGGAGCTGTATATACAACATTACCATTATTTGGTATTCCTGTAAATGTACCTGTTTGTGAAGTCAAGTTAGCATTCACTCTAATGATATATCCTTTTCCTGGAGTCATTGTTGAAGATTCAGCATACCAAGCGCTTCCAGTCCAACTATAATACAAATCGGTATTGGAAGCCAAAGTAGTTAATGACTGACTAGCCACTGGCGAACCCCAATACACATAATCGTAAGTTTTAAGTGCTGGAGTATTGCGTTTGTAAATAATATTACCGCTATTAACAGCCGCATTATTCACTTGAACCAAACTCGCATTATTCTCGAAGGTTAAAGCACCATTAACTGTCAAACCATTCACAATTTTTAAAATAGCATTTCCACTAGCAATTCCATCAATTGCATCACCCACGACAACATTTACCCCCGAATTAATAGTACAAGAACACGCATTAAGTAGTGATGTAACAGTATACGGAGCAGCAAAAAATACTGCCTCATCCGAAGTAGGAGTATGACCTGCAGACCACCCCAAAGTTGTGCCATTCCATGTATTAGTAATAGTCGGTTTAATTTCTACATTTTCAGTGGCCGGAGAAGTACAAGCACCTACAGATTCCGAAAAATTATATGTTCCTGCAGTTAATCCTGTAAAAGTCATACTTGTTCCATTAACTGCATAGCTAGTAACCCCAGGTCCATTTGTTTCATTAACAGTACCTCCAACGATTAATCCTCTCAACTCTACACTTCCCGTTGGCGTTATACAATTTGGCTGTATTATTTCGTAAAGTATTGGAGTAGGAGGAGCAGGATTAACAGTAACTGTTACTGTAAAAGTTGCCCCAGTACAGCTTCCCGATGTTGGTGTAACGGTATAAGTCGCTGTTTGTGCAGTATTAGTTGGATTGATTAATACTCCAGTTATACTAGAACCTGATCCTGATACACCTCCTGTCAAACCTCCAGTTACTGTTGGAGCTGACCAACTATAAGTCGTACCTGAAGGCACAACTCCATTAGTGCTATTCACTGGAGTGGAAGTAAAACTGACTCCACTACAAGCCGAATTCGTCATAGCAGTAATTGAGGGAGTTATTGGTTGAGAATTAATTTCTGCACTTGCAGCTGGAGAAATACATCCAGAACTATTTTTAACAGTAACATTATAAGTACCAGACGACACAGGATTAAAAATGCCAGATATATTAGTATAATTTAATCCGTTAATACTATATTTTAAAACACCATCAGGCACTGGACTTGTAATGGTAATTGATCCTGTTGCAACTGTACATGTTGGTTGTACTAGTGATAAAGTAGGTTCAGAAGGAAATGTTCCAGAATTAACAACAACTGATACATAAGCATCTATAGATTTACCATCCGATGTTCTTTTCATAGTCACAGTATAAATTCCAGCGGCGGCAGCTGTTGCTACAAATGGTGCTGGATTCTGAAGTGTACTTGTAAAAGAATTTGGACCAACCCATTTGTAAGTGAATGCCCCATTTGGAGGAGGTGTAGCTGATAGGATAATATTATTACCGAGACAAACTGGAGAATTTGACGCAGCACTCCCAGTTCCTCCAAAGCTTAAAAGATCTTCAAAACTTAAATCAGCTCCAGCTGATCCATTACAAGAAGCAAGCAAATTAGTCCCAATATACAAACGTTCTGAAGCGTTACAAGATCCTCCAATTAAACTTGATCCTGTCTCAAAAAACACAGAAGACCCCTCTGCAAGTATCAAATAATCATTCCCGGCTGAAAAATCTAAACCACCTCCGTTTCTGACAATTAACTGAATAGGTCCTAAACAAGTAAGATTTAAAGACGCATTCATATATAAAGAAGTCGAAGTTGTCCCGTCACCAATATACAACACCCCATTACAAGCACTAAGTGGTGAAGTTCCACATGTTAAAGTATTTGCATTAACTGTACCAGTAATTGTACATTGGGCAATTATAGCGCCATTAATCACAAATAAAAAAGATATAACGTAAAAAAGCTTTGATTTAGGTAAAAGTATATTCATTAACAAAGTCGCAGAATAAACTACCGAAGAAAGTAGAATTTTATTCATAGTAGGATAGAAATTAGGATTAAATTTGTTGCTGTTTTAATAAACCTGAAAATAAATCAGTTGGTATTGTTACTAAAACTCTCGTAAAATTATGAATATCAAACCATAACTAGTAATAAATTAGGTGTTTAGCAGTTTAAAAGGTTAAAGTCGATTTTTGTTGTTTTTTAGTATGAAAAATCTTGTGATAAATGTAATGTCATGAACTCTAGATAGTTTTTCAACTATTCGTTTCTAAAATTTAGCCCTTTAAGTATAATGTCTAAACAAAAAACCACAAATCAAATCTCACGATTCAATTTGTGGTTTCGGCATCTTTATTCTCAGTTAATCCTAAAAGGCAATCTCTTTACTTACCCATTTGCTATTTCCTAATTGTACACTAACAATCAAAAACTGATGGGGTGATGATAAATGTTCGATTATAAATTCATTTTTATTCACTTTTCCCTTTTCATAAATTAAGCTTCCTTTCAAATCAAACACTTTTATAGCGACAATGTTTTCATCAAAAGAATTGACTTTGATTTGGCTATTTTTTACTGATACAACAACCCCTTTGACATTGGCTTCAAAATCATTTGTCCCTAATTTAGAAGTAGTGGTGTAACGCAATACAAAACGATCCTTGAAAGTTCCTATTGCTGTGGTAAAGGAATATTCTCCACTTTTTAAATCATGTATTTTATTCGTCAATTTATCTTCTAAATAAATGGGTTGATTAGTCAAAACACCATCAACTGCATCAATACCAATGGCAAAAGTTCCTGTAATTGTAGTCTTGTATCCCAAAGGCACCTCATCTGTTGAATCAAATGGCAATCCTCTTCCTTGAATAGTCAAACTCTTAGTATTATTCAAACTATAAAAATCGACAAAAGCATTTCCATTGTAAGAAACACCGTCATATAAATTGTCAAAATCGTTTGTAGCTCCATCAATATAACCTACCAATAATTGCTTGAAGGCACCACCTTCATTAGTCAGATTTAGCCAAATTCTGCTCTTTTCGACAATTGTAGATTTCTTTGTATTTGATTGTCTGAAAAATTGACTGTTATCAGTAGAACCTGTACTACGCATAGTATTTCTAAAAGCAAATACTCCTGTGGCATTGTTTCCAATAAAAAATGCCTGTCCTGCTGCTATTTTTCCTGATGGAACTTTCTCTGGGTTATTTGGATCACTAGCTGCCTTTAAAGCAGTTCTAACTTCTCCTGTCAAATTATAACTGGCATAATCATTGGAAGAATACACAAGCTGATTACCTGATTGAAATCTAGCCGTATTATGCGTCCAAAAATACAAAGTCCCACCACTTGTACCATTTATAGTAGCATTAGCCGTTAAAAAAGCATCAGCACTTATCGCTGATGGATAGGGATTTCCGACCAAAGCATACGCTGCCTCTATTGGAATAGTATAAGTAATATCTCCATTGTTTGGTACTCCGGTAAATGAACCTGCTTGTGAAGCCAAATTAGTATTCACTCGAATAATATATCCTTTACCTGGAATCATTGTGCCAGATTCAGGAACCCAACCGCTACCTCCCCAACTATAATACAGATCAGTATTGGCAGCCAAAGTAGTCAATTGTTGACTAGCTATTGGCGAACTCCAATACACATAATCGTAAGTTTTAAGTGCAGGAGTATTGCGTCCGTAAACAATATTTGTTGTATTTATAACATCACTCTTCTGAACCAAACTAGCTGTGTCCAAAAAGATTAAAGTACCTTGTACATTTAATTCATCTTGAAGATTCAAAACCACTCCTGGTTCCATTGTAACAATTTTACCTGAGTTAACCTGACAAGAACAACCTTCTAAACTTTCGGATGCTGAAAAATTCCCATTAAAAATAATTTTTCTATTGCTATTAGCGCCATTGGGAATTCCGTTATCCCATGTTGACCCATTCCAAGTTGTCGCTATAATAGGTTTTATAACAACAGGTAAGACATTAGAAGTACAAGTCCCAACAGAAACAGTAAAATTATACGTAACATCTAAAGAACCTGTTGCTGGTAGCACAGGATCCGTATAAGACCCAGTTCCTCCAGTAGCAGAATAAATAATAACACCGTCTCTTTTTAACGTCCATAAACCAGAAGTCGGCAAATTATTTAAAACCACGCTTCCTGTTTGAATAGCACAAGTGGGTTGTGTTATTGTTCCAAGAGTTGGTGTATTGGGTAAATTATTTACCACTACTGATTGGTGTTTAGATATCGGAGAACCACCGCATCCTCCTGTAATGGTATAAATTATATCAGATATTCCTCCAGTAATTCCCGTCACATCACCTGTCACAGGATTGACAGTTGCAATTCCAGTATTGCTGCTACTCCATACTCCTGTACCTCCTCCTAAAACGACTGTGTTTGCTAAATAAGTGGTCGTAGAATTCACACACAAAGGACTTGTTCCCGAAACCGATGCAATACTAGCATTAGGATTAACTGTTATTATCGCAGTTGAACTAGCACTACTAACTATGGTTGCTGGACAAAACCCAAGAGATTCCAACTTGGTTATTCTAATAGTTGTATTTCCGATAATTGATAATGCAGCAGTCGCAAATGTGCCAATCCCTGCCGTAGTCACCGTCATTGTCGCGGTCTTGGCAGTAGCAACATTAGAGTCACTAAGATCGTATGTTACTGTATAAGTGCCAACAGGGAGAAAATTGGTATTTGTTGTATTTTTAAGAGTTACCAATGCATCACTATCAACACAAATTGGAGATGCAACTTCAGTACTTGAAATATTATATGTTGGACAAGTCCAAGTAAGTATAACTTGACCATTGCCACCACTTTTGTTTGTAATACTATTACCATATCCCTTTGCACCCCCGCCGCCTCCAGGCACATCTCCATTAGCGCTATCCTCTGAAGGTGCTATTACTTTAGCCCCCTTACCGCCATTACCTCCACCAGCACCAGCTATTCCTCCAGTTCCTCCTGCTCCTCCGAAAGCAGCTGTTACTCCTGTACCGCCAGCACCGCCGGCACCAGTTGTACCTCCAGCACCGCCGCCGCCGCCGCCGCCAGCATTAGCAAAAAGACCACCAGCACCACCGTTTCCTCCTGCAAAAGAAGCTGTAACAGATCCTCCTGTGACAGCAGTTCCTCCTGCTCCACCAAAACTAATAAGGGTACCAATTACATAATCTCCACTGTTTCCGCCATTTGCAACTATTCCCTTAACGGATGAACTGGTTCCAGATACTGGTCCTGATCCATAAACACCCCCAGCACCCACAGTAATCCCCACTATTTCTCCCTGTGTCACAGAAAGTGTACCAGCGGTAAACGCGCCACCGCCACCGCCACCTCCTGAATTTAGGGTCAATCCTGGGTTTCCACTGGACGAACCACCACCTCCCCAGGCTTGTACATTCAAACTAGTTACTCCAGCAGGAACAACAAAATTTTGTAATGCTCCTGTGTAATTAAATGTTTGCGTTTGTCCAAATCCGCTGATTTGAAGAAAAATAAGTGACAAAAAAGTATATAGTAATTTTAGTTTCATAATATCGCATAATTAAATTAGAAACTTTCTTAAAAAGGAAATTTCACCTTTATTCAACGAAAGGCAAAATCGTTATACTGAAACAAACAATTGTTAAGGGTCGGTAATTGCGCAAGTTTTGTTTTAATTTACTTGTACAATATTGAAAAATAAACAGAAGGGAAGATTAAATTTATACTAATTTGATTTTGTGGTATTTACAATCAAATCTATTTTCTAACGAAACTGAAATAAATCAATTCGTATTATCATTAAATCTACTCAAATGTAAAAAATATAAATCTAAAATTTTCCGATTATTTGTTAATTTTATAGACGAATGGATGAAAAAATATATTTTTGTAAGTTTTTTCAATAAAAATTAATCATTAAATTAAGAGGCTTCTAATTATTTTCTTTAAAATATATCTAATCGTTTCTCCAAAAACAAAAGCACAAAAAAGCCACAAATCAAATTTTACAATTCAATTTGTGGCTACACTATTTTTTAAACAATTAATGATTTATCAGTTAATCATGAAAAACGATCTCTTTACTTACCTTCTTACCCTTTTCCAATTGTAAAGTAACAATCAAAAACTGATCGATTGCTATCAAATGATCTATTATAAACTCTTTTTTGTTCACTTTATTTTTTTCGTAAACCAAGCTCCCTTTTAAATCATACACATTTATAGAGGAAATATTTTCATCAAAAGAATTGACTTTGATTTGGCTATTTTTTACCAACACTACTACACTATTGGCTTTAGCATTTAAATCATTTGTCTCCAATTTTAAATTATTGACATAACGCAATACAAACCGATCTTTGAAAGTTCCTATTTCGGTTGTAAAAGAATACTTGCCACTTTTTAAATCATGAGTTTTTCCAGTCAATTTGTCTTCTAAATAAATCGACTGATTAGTCAATACACCATCAACTTCATCAATCCCAATAGCAAATGTTCCTGCAATTGTAGTTTTATAGCCCAATGGCACTTCATCAGCTGTATTAAAAGGCAATCCTCTCCCTTGAATCGTCAAATTTTTAGCATTATTCAAACTATAAAAATCGACAAAAGAATTCCCATTATAAGACACACCATCATACAAATTATCATAATCGTTTGTAGCTCCATCAATATACGCCACCAATAATTGCTTGAAGGCACCACCATCATTGGTCAGATTAAGCCAAACTCTACTTTTCTCAACTGTTTCCGCTTTCTTAGTGTTTGATTGTCTAAAAAATTGACTGTTATCAGCTGGGACAGTACTACGCATCGAATTTTTGAAGACAAATTTCCCAGATGTATTTCTAGCAACAAAAAAAGCTTGTCCAGTACCAATTTGTCCAGAAGGCTTATCGCCAATTTCAATAGTACCTGTTTTATCTTTTGCTTTAGCCGCAGTGCTGGTTGAACCCGACAAATTATAACTTGCATAATCATTAGAGGAATATACAAGTTGATTTCCGTTTTGAAACCTAGCTATATTGTGTGTCCAAAAATACAACGTTGCTCCTCCTGATGCAGTTGTTACTGAAAAATTAGCCTTTATAAATTCATCAGCACTTATTGCTGATGGGTATGGATTACTTACCAGACTATAAGCGCCTATTGGCGTTGTATATTCAATGTCGCCGTTATTTGGCACTCCTATAAATGTTCCCACTTGTGCAACCGCAGTATTGGTTCGAATAATATATCCTTTACCTGGAATCATTGTGGATGATTCAGGAGTCCACCCACTTCCTCCCCAACTATAATACAAATCGGTATTGGATGTCAAAGTAGTTAATGGCTGACTAGCTACTGGCGAACCCCAATATACATAATCATATATTTTGAGCGTAGTAGTATTTCGGTTGTAAATAATAGTGCCTGTATTGACTGAATTTTTATCTGTTTGTAACAAGGAAGCAGCTTCTTTAAATTCTATACTTCCATTTTTTGTTGATGTGTCACCAAAAAAATCTAATTCAAGTGTGAGGTTTACACCTGTATTAACAGTTAACTTATTGCCTGTACTTACGGAACAATTGCAGAAATTTGTATTAGTATTCAAAGTCAAATTATCATCAATGGCTACTTCAAATTTCTTGTCAGGTTCTCCTTTTGTCCATGTTGCGTTGCTGTAGGCAGTATTATTTACGCAAGCAAGAATTCGTGCAACTCTATACTTTGCAATCCCATTAATGGAGTTAAAAGCTCCACCGATCATAATTCTGCCCTCAGTATCAATTGCCGAAGTATAACAACTGTTGTTCAACATTGATTTGAAACTTGAATTATAACTTCCATCACTATTTAATCGAACAATTCGGCTTACTGGATAGGCAATAGCATCAGCGCCGGTGAAAGTGCCTTTAAACTGCCCACCCAAAATAATTCGATCATCTGGTTGCACAGTGATCGTTCTAACATCTGAACTACTGAAAGCAATTCCCGAATTAAAACTAGTATCCATTAAACCATTATTAGTCAAACGCAAAAATCTTTTTTTAGAAATGCCTCCAAAAGTTGTAAAACTTCCACCAATTAATAACTCCCCATCTGATTGCCATCCTAATGTATAAACAGTATTATTTGGACCAGCAATATTATTGAAAGTACCGTCTAAGGAACCGTCATTATTAATTCGAACGAGATGTGTAACAGCAGTGCCATTATAACTGCTAAAACTTCCACCAACCACAATTCTCCCTCCTGAACTCTCAACAGAAATAGCCTGAACAATACCATCAACATCTGCGACAAATGTTGCGTCTAGACTACCATCGCTATTAAGCCTTATTAGTCTATTTCTAGTAACTCCTCCTACACTTGTAAAACTTCCGCCTATTAACAATTTATTATTGGCATCAACCGCAAGAGCATAAACACCTCCATTGACAATAGCAACAGGTACAAAATTAGTATCAACTGTGCCATCTGTTTTTATTTTTAAAATACTGTTTCTTAGAATGCCATTGTAGGTAGAAAAATCTCCACCAACAATAAAACTACCTTCAGCCAATTCAACTGCAGTTCTTATAGTACTAGAAGCGCCCACTCCTCCCATATTGAAGGTTGCATCTAATGAACCATCTTCATTCAAGCGAGCAATTCGATTTACTGTCACTCCATTAAAACTAGTAAACGAACCAAAAATCATAACTTTTTTAGAACTCAATGGTATTACTTTTAAAACATTACCACTCGCTCCAACACCTCCAGCAGACATATAATTCGTGTCTAAACTCCCCTGTTTATCAACTTTAGCCAATCGCCCACGAGATGTAGCATCATAAGTGGTAAATGAACCGCCAATATATATTTGACCATCTGTAGCTTTTTCTAAAGCATAAAAGGTACAACTAGGAAGCGCCGTTGTATTATCAAATCCAACAGTTAAATCACCATTATTTTGTAATAGCGTCAAGCGATTCAATCCTGCTGCAACACCATTATAATCACCTGTAAAAGAACCACCCACATAAATACCGTCAGTAGTAAATCGAACTGCTTGAACATATCCATTAACGAATCCTGATTTAGCGTTATTAAAAGTAGTATCAATTGTGCCATCAGAATTCAATCGAATAATTCTTCCCACAGCAGTTCCATTAAAAGAAGTAAAAGCACCTCCCAAAACAATTTTACCATCAGCTTGTAAATCCATTGCTAAAATAGTATTATCAGCTCCAGCACCTAAATTAGTATTAAAAGTAGCGTCAATCGTACCATCTGTATTAAGGCGAGCCAAACCTCTTGTGGTAATTCCATTAAAACTAGTAAATGACCCACATAATAGTATTTTTCCATCTTGCTGAATACAAACTCTACTAATTGAGCCAAGAGTCCCAGCCGTTATATTGGTATTAAAGGCAGTATCCAAAACTCCATTTGCATCAATCTTAAAGACATCATTAACAACATTAGTTCCATTATATCTGCTTATCCCATCGCCAGCAACAAGAATGCTGCCATCACTAAATTGTGCCAAAGCTTGAACAGCATTATTAGGCCCCGCATTCCCACTATTAAAACTTGTATCTAATGTTCCATCCAAATTTAACCTCGCCAATCTACTTTTTAAAACTCCATTATAATTTAAAAACGCTCCACCATAAAGCAACTTATTTCCTATCGTTTTAAAACCAGCAGTCACCGAATTATCAAATCCTACTCCAGAAGCAAATCCTGTGTCTTTATCTCCAGACGAATCTAATTTTATAATTCTAGTAGCGGTTCCTCCATTAAAATTTAAAAAGTCACCTGCTATAAAAGTTGTCTGGTCTGCATTTTCAATTACAAGCCGAACAGTTCCGTCAAAACCTTCTCCTGCTGTTCCGTCATCAAAAGTGTTAAACAAAACATCAACTTTTCCTTGTTGTGCTTGTAATGAAGAGAGCATTAAAAAAAAGAAAATCGCAATTACACTTAATTTCTTATTCATGTTTTTAAATTAAAATTTGACTCCAATCAAAGCGAACTTAATTGATTTAAAAAAATCAAAAAAACATACTTATTCTAATACAAATAAGATTATTCCTGTTTTATATTATAAAAAAAGAAATAAATTCTTAACAAATATAAATTTTTATTTATTAAATCATTATTTTGTAAGAATAAAATTAACCTATAAGTAATTAAATTTGTGCCGATTAGCTTTTAGAAACTCAATCTGATGAAAAAATATCCAATTTTGATACATTCAAAACACGAAAAGTATATGCTCAACATTTCTGTTTAACAGAATCAACTCTATTTACTATTTTTACCTCATGAAAGAAGTCTATTCCATCAAAGAAGCTATCCAAAAAATAGAACATTTTTGTGCTTATCAAGAGCGATGTCACGAGGAAGTGGTCTCCAAATTATGGAGTATGAAACTGAATTCATCAGAGATTGATGAAGTCATAGTGCATCTTATACAAGAAAATTTCCTTAATGAATCTCGATTTGCCTGTAGTTTTGCCCGCGGAAAACACCGCATCAAACATTGGGGGAAAATTAGAATTACCAATGAATTAAAGATGCGCAACATCAATCAAACGCTGATTAATTTAGCTTTAAAAGAAATAACCCCCGAAGAATACACAGCTACGTTTGAAGATTTAGCCGAAAGAAATTGGAATTCTATTACGGAAAAAAACGTGCTTAAAAAACGTAAAAAATTTTGTGATTATATGCTCCGCCGAGGCTTTGAAAGCAACTTGGTTTACGACAAAGTGAAGGAGTTAGAAAACAGTAAGCAGTAAACAGATTTTAGTATTCAGTCGGGTAACAAGACTCTTTAACCATATAAGTGATATAAGGTCATGTAAGTTTTGCTGGATAATTTAACTCAATTGATGTTAAATTTAACTTTGCGAATCTCTGTAAGTTCTTTGCTTTTCTTTGCGAATATCTTTTTACAAACTCAATAAAACACTCACCGCATTTCCTCCAAAACCGACAGCATTAACCAAAACTTTACGGATTTGCTTTCTTGGTATTTGTGTTTCCGCAAAAGGAACTCCGATGAACTGATTGTGTTGCATCATCAAAATTGCCATTTCAACACTCAAAATTCCTGAGGCTCCAAAAGTGTGTCCAATTTTCCATTTATTAGTGGTAAGCATCGGAAAATCAGTATTCTTAAATACTTTTTGAATCGCTTTGTATTCTGTTAAATCACCTGCTTTTGTTCCTGGGGCATGCATTACGATAGCATCAACTTCGGACAAATTTATATTTTCCAAAGCCATTTTCATTGATTTTTGAAAGCAAATCGCTTCGGCTGAAATAGATATATTATGTTCCAAAATTTCAGTAGCATAACCAATACTTTCAATATACGCTAAAGCATTTTCTTTTTTACCAATTTCCAAACAACAGACTGCGGCACCTTCGCCCAAAATCATTCCGTTTTGTGTTTTTTCTAAGTCAAAAGCTCTATTTGGAAACTGTTCTTCACTATTAGAATAAATTTTCAAAGCCCGCATTTGTCCAACTGTGAAATCGGTTAAGGGCGCTTCGCTTCCACCTACCAAAAACTTATCAGCCATACCGGAACGAAGCCAAGCCACCCCATTTAACATTGCATGCAAAGCCGTCGAACAAGTAATAGAATGTGAGATTTCCGGACCCGTACTTTGCAAATCATGAGCTACCCAAGAAGAAATATTTCCCAAAGTAGTTGTGGGCGAAGCCAAAGTTTGTGCCTTACCAGTTTCTAAATATTCTTTATAATGTTTTTCGAATAAATCAGTAGCACCACGTGAAGAACCAATATTAATACCAAAAACATCATCTTGATTCCAACCGGCGTTTTCAATAGCTTTTCGTGAAGCCGCCATTGCATATAAAACCGAATTATCTAAGGATTTGTATTTATTATCAGACTGTTTTAGCTCCTCAACTTTTGCTTTCGACTCGTCATCCAATTGCGCAACAAGTGTTTCTTTATGATCTAAAAAACGGCTAGTAAAACAATGATTGATGTTTTTGTAGTTTTCCCAAATTACTTCAGGATCATTACCCAATGGAGAAATAGATGAGAGTGCTGTTATGGAGATAATTTTTGACAATTGATTTGTTTTAATTTTCACAAAGTTTCGCGAAGCCTTTTCGCAGAGATACACAAAGATGTTAAATTCAAAAACTCAGCGAATCTCTGAGTTACTTAGTACGTCTTTGTGAAATATTTTTAGCAAATTTAAACTATTTCCAATGCTTTTTCGACCACTTGATATACTTTTTGTAATTGTTCGTCCGTAATCACATAAGGAGGCAAAATGTAAACAATATTCCCAACAGGACGTAGAATTATTCCATTTTCAATAAAAAAGTCATAGAGCCTATTGCGCAACGTTCCATAATAACTTGCTGAAGTTTCTGTTTTTATTTCTAAAGCAAAAATAACTCCTAAAACCCGGCATGTAGTTACCATTGGATGATTCTCAATTCGCTTTTTAAATTCTAAATGGCTTTTATTAATACGAATTAAATTTTGCTGCATTTCATCGGTTTCAAGCAAAGTTAAACTAGCCAAAGCAGCCGCACATCCAGTTGGATTAGCTGTAAAGGTATGTCCGTGAAATAACGCCTTATTAATATCTTCGTCATAAAACGCATCAAAAAGTTCTTGCGTAAAAGTCGTAATTGCCATCGGAATTGTACCTCCTGTCAAAGCTTTAGACAAACACATCATATCAGGTTTTTGGTTCAGATAATCACAGGCAAATGTTTTACCAGTTTTACCAAAACCAGTCATCACTTCATCTGCAATCGTGAGCACATTATTTTCCTGACAGATTTCAAGCAATTTATCAAGAGATTCTGGTTCATACATTACCATTCCTGCAGCTCCTTGCACCAAAGGTTCAAATATAAAACCTGCGCAATTGTGATTTTTTATTACTTCTCGCAAAGCATCGAAACTACTTTGTTCCTGATCTTTAACAGGCACAGGAATCCGAACTACGTCAATAAACATCCCCTGAAAAGCTTGTGTATAAAATGAAATTCCACTGGCTGCCATAGCGGCAAAAGTATCGCCATGAAAAGCGTTCTCAAAAGCAATAATCGTAGTTCTCTTCTCGCCTTTGTTATAAAAATTCTGCAAAGCCACTTTAATCGCCACTTCTACAGAAGTCGATCCATTGTCTGAAAAAAAGACTTTCTTTTGATTTTTGGGTAAAATTGCTAACACTTTTTCTGCCAAAACAATCGCAGGTTCATGTGTAAATCCACCAAACAAAACATGTTCTAAAGTCGTTAACTGCTTATAAATAGCATCAGCAATGAACTTATTCGAATGCCCGTATGGATTCACCCACCAAGAAGCAATGGCATCTATATATTCTTTTTTATTTTCATCCCAAAGCAATGCTCCTTCACCTCTAGTTATGGCAATTGGAAGCGCTGCCGTTTTGTGTTGTGTATAAGGATGCCAAAGATGTTGGCTGTCTCTTTCTATTAAAGTCATCAGATTACTGATTTTAGATTATTCAATTTAGTTTTATAATTGCAAAAGCGAGTCCCGAAATCGATCTGCATATTCTTTGATTACATTTTGATCAAAATAAGGCTCTTGTTCTATTCTTCCGATGCATTTTATGCCAGTTTTGTTTAAAATAATGGATTCTGTCGAAGCGTTTTCATCTCCTGAAAAAATAATGCCACCAATTGCGATTTTTCGATTCTGCAAAGACTCAATAGTTAGCAGAGTATGATTGATGCTACCCAAATAATGCCTGGAAACAACTATAACTTTATAATCGGGTTGAATTAAGTCAATTACACAATCTGTATCATTTAAAGGCACAAAAATACCACCAGCCCCTTCAATTACCAGATGGTTATCCGTTTTGGGTTCTTTAATTTTTTTTAAATCAATATAAACATTATCAATTTCAGCAGCAAGGTGTGGACTTGCAGGAGTATTTAACGCATAAGCATTTGGATGAAATTGGGAATTGGAATTGGAGATATACGCTTTGACTTTATGACTATCTGAATGATCTAAATCACCCGCTTGAACTGGTTTCCAGTAATCTGCCTCTAAAGCTTCGACAATAATAGCCGATGTGATGGTTTTACCAACATCAGTAGAAATTCCTGTTATAAATAGTTTCATATTTTTTTATTACGCAAAGATTCGCAAAGTTAAAAAGAAGATTCACAAAGTTTTCAAATTCTCTTAGCGAAGCTCTGTATTTTTGCTTTGCGAATCTCTGTGAAATTAAACAAAAACAAAGTTACTCAACAAAGTCAACAATCTGGTAATTTCCTCTTTACTATTATAGCTGTGCAAACAAAACCGTAATCGTTCTTGCCCTTCGGGAACTGTCGGGGAAAGAATTGCTTTGACATCAAAACCTTCTTTTTGCAAGGAATTAGCAATACTTTTTACTTTTTCGTTGCCTGGAATAATAACACTTTGAATGGCTGATTTACTGCGAATAAAAAGCGGACTCAGATTCAACATCTTTTTTACCTGATTGAAAAAAATAATATTCTCCCGAAGCAACTCAATGGCGTTCTTATCCTTTTCCAAATAATGATAACCTGTCAAAATAGTAGCCACCGAATGTGGTGACAAACCAGTGGTATAAATAAAGCTTCGGGCAAAATTAACGAGATACGATTTCAATTCATTTGATCCTAAAACAACCGCTCCATGACAACCCAAGCCTTTGCCAAAAGTCATAATTCGGGCAAATATTTTATCTTGCAATTTTAAATCTTGCATCAATCCTTCTCCTTTTTCTCCAAAAACACCCAAAGCATGTGCTTCGTCGATGACTAAATAACAATTATACTTTTCTGAAACAGCAATCAATTCTTCCAGATTAGGACAATCACCATCCATAGAAAACACAGATTCAGTTACAATATAAATAGTCGAATTTTGACTTTGTTTTAAAAGAAGTCTTTCTAAATCTTCAAAATCATTATGCTGAAATTTATACGATTTTGCATTGCTCATTTGAATGCCATCACGAATAGAAGCGTGACATAATTCATCAAATAAAACGACGTCATTTCGTTGCGGTACAGCGCTAAAAAAACCAACATTGGCATCGTAACCCGAATTAAACAATAAAGCCGATTCTGCTTCGTGAAATTGAGCAATATGCTTTTCCGTTTCGGTATATAAAAGATGATTTCCCGAGATTAATCTTGATCCTGTAGCACCGTTGTTTTTTATATTATGATCCAATAAAAACTGATGAGTAGTATCAAAAATTGCTTCCGATTTTGAAAACCCTATATAATCATTTGAAGCAAAATCGATTAAATCATTTGATTGTGGAAGAACTCTCAAAGATTTATTTTGCTTACGACTTTCAAGCTTGGCGGTTAAGTTTTTTGGGAAATTCATGACAACAAAGGTATCAAAACGAACTTATTTTTCAGGCAAAGTTTCCTTTTCTTCTAAGTTCTTCTTTTCGGCGGCTCGTTTTGCTGCTTTAGCCTTTCCAATAGGCAGGCAAGTTGTTACATATAATGAACGATTGTATTGAGTCGGGCTATCATCACCTTTTAAAAGTGGCACTAAACCATAATAATATTGCAAACCAATATTCATACCATGACCAACCTTCAAACGATAACCAACTCCTAATATTAAACCAGCATCTACTACATGAATTTTGTCCCGAATATTATTTTTATATTCTAAATCATCTCCATTATATTCCTGATGAAAAATATCAGTCGATTTAGATAACAATCCCAATTGGGTTCCAGCTTTGACAAAGATGTTATTTTCAAATTTATATTTAATAGCTAAAGGCACATTAAAATAATTAATTTTTCTATCAACAGAACCTTCAGAGAAGGCAGCATCTAATTCTGGATTATCTAATGAATAAACGGGCAATCCTTCAGCGCCAAGTGTAGATTTTACAATAACGCCCGTATTAAAAATCCAAGAGGGATTATTTAAATTAAAATCAAAATAAAAGCCCAAATTAAAATCAGTTCTGTTATCAGCACCAGGTTGATTAGTAATGGTAGAGAAATTGGCACCACCTTCCAAACCAAATTCAATGTTGGGGGAATTCAGTTTATCTCCAAAAATAAGAGACATTAAAACCTGAGATTGAGCCTTATGAAAACCAAAACATAATACTAGTAAGAATAGAATCTTTTTCATCTGTTATACATATCTATTTTCATAAGGTACAATCTATTAATCTACAATCCAAAACGATACTGAAGACTAGTCATAAACTGTGTTCGTGTACCTAGAAAACCAACTTCTGCACGTAACATTAAATGTCTGTTATATTGATACTGTGATCCTACTATGAAATTCCAAGCATTGGCTTGTCTTTTATCTAATGAATATTGTACAGTAGAATTTTCTACAGTACTTAATGCGCCATCAAGTCCGTTTAAAAGATTTCCGGCTGTATCTAATGCTTTGTTCGCTGTTTCATATTTTGCCTTATTCGAAGGTTTTGCTTGCTCAGCAGGAGGTAACGCATTCCACCAAGCATCTACTTGGGCTTGTTTACCATTAACGCTTTCGATAGCTTTATCGACTTTTTGTTGAGCATCACCACCAGGCAACACATCTTTTATAGCCAAAGACCCTTTGGTCTCGCTTTTTATATGTACTCTAAAAGCACCTGTCCAAATAGCAATATTCCTTTCTGGATTTGCAAATTTAAATGTTTTACCTAGTCTTGGACCAAATATAAATGACATAGCAGGCTTTTCAAGAGCCTCAATATCGGTCCAAGCCACATTCATATCAAGCGCTAACCATCCGCCTCCAACGCCAATAGTCGGTGTCAGACCAAGACCTGCTGTAGTCCCATTAAAATCAGCCTTACTACCAAAAGTCAATACTTGTTCCCAATTATTATCAGGACCAGGAACCCAAAGTCCAGCATTTATCTTAGTTGATGATTGCACTTTTCCAAAAATACCATACACATTCAAAAAAGGGAATAACCAAATATCAGGTCTAACATTTAATGCGCTGGCTGTAGATTTTGCTCCATCAAAACGTATCACTTGATCCAAATTCAGCATTGGATTGTTATTGAATCCAACTTGAAGATTATCAATAATAAGATCCGATTCTTGCCAAAAATAATTCACGGAAACACCCGCAGAATATGGCAAATGAAATCCTTTCTTTGTCGCCTTATCTCCCCAAATTGGCAATGCATAAGGATAAGGTTGCTCCTTGATACTATCCAATAGAGCAGCATTCTTCTTCCCTACAATCTTATCACTATAAACCTGTGAGTAACCAATGGCTCCACTTAACAAAAAGAGAAGAATTAAAAAGTTTCTATTTCTCATTGACAAAAAATTAAATTAACTATAAGTTGTGAAATTCAGTTAAGTAAAGTTAAAAAAAAATATGTCTTAACCATTGTTATGACTGCATTTAATTAATTTTTTAATACTATTCATAAAAAAAGCCCGACTTTATTTAGTCAGGCTTTTCAATATTAAATCTTAATTGTCTTAATCTGCTAAAACAATAACTTTATTATCTTTTAACTCAAGAGTACCAGAGGCAATTTCTAAAGTATAATTTTGATCATTTACTTTGGTAAATAAATTTGCCGTTTCTGGGTTTAAATCAAAACTATTAGCAGTAATATTAACTGTTCCTTTTTGTAATAAAGAAACAATCGGTGCGTGGTTATTCAACATTTGAAAACGACCATCTACTCCAGGTACAGAGATAGAAGTGATTTCTCCTGAAAATAATTTCGCTTCTGGTGATACTATTTCTAAAATCATTTTTTTAGTGATTAGTAATTAGTAATTAGTAATTAGCATCATCTGAAGACTGCCAACCGCTAACTGCTAACTGGTTTATGCTTCTGCCAACATTTTCTCTCCAGCTTCAATAGCTTCTTCGATAGTTCCTTTAAGGTTGAAAGCTGATTCTGGTAAGTGATCTAATTCACCATCAATAATCATATTAAATCCTTTGATAGTATCTTTAATATCAACCAAAACTCCAGGAATACCTGTAAATTGCTCAGCAACGTGGAAAGGTTGAGACAAGAAACGTTGTACACGTCTAGCTCTAGCTACAGCTAATTTATCATCTTCAGAAAGTTCTTCCATACCAAGAATCGCGATAATATCTTGCAATTGTTTGTATTTTTGAAGAATTTCTTTTACTCTTTGTGCACAGTCATAGTGCTCATTTCCGATGATGTGAGGTGCTAAAATTCTTGAAGTAGAATCCAATGGATCTACCGCAGGATAAATACCTAGCTCAGCAATTTTACGAGACAATACAGTAGTAGCATCTAAGTGAGCAAACGTAGTTGCTGGTGCAGGGTCAGTTAAGTCATCCGCAGGTACGTAAACCGCTTGTACAGATGTAATAGATCCTTTAGTTGTAGAAGTAATACGCTCTTGCATAGCTCCCATCTCAGTTGCCAATGTTGGTTGGTAACCTACCGCAGATGGCATACGACCTAAAAGTGCCGATACCTCAGAACCTGCTTGTGTAAAACGGAAGATATTATCAACGAAGAACAATACGTCTTTTCCTTGATCAGAACCTGCTCCATCACGGAAGTACTCAGCGATAGACAATCCAGAAAGTGCCACACGAGCACGAGCTCCTGGAGGCTCATTCATTTGTCCGAAAACGAAAGTAGCTTTAGACTCTCTCATTCCTTTCAAATCTACTTTAGATAAATCCCATCCTCCATTTTCCATAGAGTGCATGAAATCTTCTCCGTATTTTATAATTCCTGACTCCAACATCTCACGAAGTAAGTCATTCCCTTCACGTGTTCTTTCTCCTACTCCTGCGAATACTGAAAGTCCACCGTGACCTTTTGCAATATTGTTAATCAACTCCTGAATCAATACTGTTTTACCTACTCCTGCACCACCAAACAATCCAATTTTACCTCCTTTTGCATAAGGCTCAATCAAATCGATTACTTTAATACCTGTAAATAAAACTTCAGAAGAAGTAGATAAATTTTCGAATTTTGGAGCTTCTTTGTGAATTGGAGTTCCATTTTCACCTGTTTTTGCTAAAGCTGGCAAACCATCAATAGCATCTCCAATTACGTTAAACAAACGACCATAAACATCTGCTCCGATTGGCATTTGGATAGGATTTCCTGTTCCAACTACTTCATAACCTCTGCTCAAACCATCTGTTGAGTCCATCGAAATGGTACGAACAGTGTTTTCACCAATGTGAGATTGTACTTCAAGTACTAATAATGTACCGTCTTTTTTTGTGATTTCTAATGAATCATAAATTTTTGGAAGTTCAACATCTTTTCCGTTGAAAACCACATCGACTACTGGTCCAATGATTTGGGCAACTTTTCCTATTACTTTTGACATTACTTATGTATTTATTAAATAGCTATTTAGGTTTATGAAATACAGCCCATCGAAAATCATCGAATGGATACTTTTTTCAGAGTGCAAAGATAATTTTTTAAAATATAAAATCAATATTTTTTTTTACAAAAAAACCTAAATTTTTATTAGATTGACTATTAAGACTTTTCAAACTGACAAAACACCTTATTTTGTATTAAAATCAAAAAAACCACCACGTAGAAAACGGGTGGTTTTTAGCATCATAAGAAATTATAGTTTACTTTATTACAGCAGGGAACAAAGTTTGATATTGAGCCAAATCAACAGTCCTCAATGTTGAACCATATTTCGCATTAATCGCATCAACAAAAAGATTGGTAATAAATGCATATCCTCTAGGTGTTGGATGGATTCCATCGAGTGAAAAAGCACCACCAACTACATAAGAAGCAGTCATTTGAAAGTTCCCGAATCGAACCCCTGTTGACGACAATTGTTCCATCGCTAATTTTGAATCTACAAAAGCTAACCCTTTAGCTTCGGCTGTTGCTGCGATTATAGTATTATATGCATTGGTAGCCACTTTTACCTCATCAACTTCTGATGCTGTTAAAACATGTTTGTCTAAAAAAGGAAAAGTAACTCCAAATTTATCAAGCGGCGCAGGATACCCACTCGCTTCGGCAATATCTGCTTTCGATGTTAACAACACCAAATCTGCCTTGGTTGCTTGTCTTGCCTGACCAAAAACCTGTCCATAAGCCGCCGCTTTATCCGCACCCAACATTGGTGTAAATGCCACTGTTAATTGAGCGGATAGATTAGTCAATTTCTCATCTTTAATCAATAATGGATTAGGAACATCAACCGCTCCGGCTGTTGTAGCAGTAGGAACCAACAAATTAATTCTATCTCCTGCACCTAAAGCTGTTAAAACCTGTTTTAAAGGTCCGTATAATTGCGCATTTAAATCCGCAATAGCTGCATTACCCGCCGCAACATTCCCCTTACCTAATGCTTTTGCGGTAAGTGGATTAAACGGAACTGTAGTAAAAAATGGCAAAGTTGTTACATAAGGCAAATTGGCAACTACTCCTTTTGCTCCCTTTTCTGTCAAACCTGCCACGAGTGCCTTATAAGCTGAATCAAAAGTCGCAGTTGGCGTTATATCATCACCCAAATTAGAATCTTGAGAGGTTGGAACTCCACCATTTGTTGCGTAACCCAAAACATCGTTTCCACCTATCCATAACGAGAAAAATGTTGGATTTTGACTCACAGCATCAGCCAAAACAGTTGAAGTAGCTGAACTAGCAAAACGAGCATAATAAGGACTTGCTTTTTTAGTTGGCACACCTGCAACATTCCCGTATCCTGCAGCTAACAAATGAAAACTTTTAGCACCAGGAATTCCTAAATTATTAAACGTGCCCGTTAGATGATTTGTTACTTCTGTAGTTGGCCTACCCGGTAGTGAACCAATAATCGGAGTTTTATCAGTGTTAAATCCAAGAATAACTTTTCTATTTTCTGTAATTACATTTCCAGCAAACAAAAGACCTCCAAGATCATCTGCCATATAAGGAATGGTAATAGCCGAACCTCCAGCTGGAACAAATTGTTGCGCCAATATATTCACATAAGATGTTTCCTGAGATGTTTTAAAAAGCGCACCATTACTATAACCAGCCGCAAATGAATCCCCTACAGCCACATATTTTGAAAAAGATGCTGAACCAGACGTGATCGGCACTTCTGCTGAAGCCGAATCATCATCATTATTATCACATGCTACAAAGCTTAAAGAAGCCAACAATAGCCATTTGAAATTTTTTATCATACTAAAATATCTTTAAAGTTTTTGTTTTGTCTTTTTAAAATCAAGGATTAATTGTTAATGAAGCAAACCATTGTTGCCCTATAGCTCCAGAACCAATTACCTGAATATAATCTTTACCTCCAATATTAGTCGCTCCTACTTTAAACAATAATTTACATTGAGGAACTGCATAATTGATTTGTGCATCAAACACTGTAGTCGATGCTATCATTCCATCACCGAAAGAAGATTGCCATAAATATTCAGAATTCCATCTAACATTAGTGTTAAAACCAAAATTTTTAAACAATTTGGCATTTCCCAAAGAGGCTTTTACTCTATGTTTTGGCGTATTGAAACCCGTAACAAAACCTGGATCTTCTGATTGATCAAAATCCAATTGAGAATAATTATAATTAGCACCTACTTCAAAATCTTTATACACTTTTTTAGACAATCCAACACCAAAACCTAAAGATGCAACATCAGCAGACGTATTAGAATACACTTGATAAATTCTTCTATCACTTCTCACCAAAGCATATACAGGACTTAATGGATCTGATAAATTTACAGGAGCATTAACATCTCCATAGTAAACTCCAGCCACTCTTGATGTATTTAAAAAATGATTGTACTGATTGTAATACCCATTAATATCAATTGAAAGATCATTATTAATGACAGATCTATAACCCAACTCGAAAGCCTTCACTTCTTCTGGGCGAACCAAGTTTACATTTGCAGTTTGCAACAAAGCCGCTGCACCAGCTACATCAGAAGGTTTAGCTGCTAAAGCCGCACCAAACGCCTGCACTGACGGTAAAGTATAAGAATTACCATAAGCGTTATTTCCATCCATATATACAGTTGGTTTAGCTCCTGCTGCCTGACCTGCCACACTCACATTTAAAGTTTCATAAAAACGAGCCAAATTTTCTGGCGCAGAACCAATTAAAGCAAACGGCCCTAAATCAAGTCCGATGTATTGGTCTTGGGTAGTTGGATTTCTAAAACCAGTTTGGTAGGAAGCCCTAAAGTTGTGTTCTTTTTTAGCTCCAGCAGAATACACCACAGAAACCCTTGGAGAAAAATTTCCGTCAAAGTTTTGACTTTTATCATAACGAACTGAAGCCACCAATTTCAAACGATCGTCCATGAACATTTTAGATCCTTGAGTATAAATTCCGTATTCATTGTAGCGAATTGGACCATCATAATCTGTAAAAATAGAACCACTAGAATTCATTTCATATTGACGAGCCGATCCTCCAACTTGAATTTCTGCAAATTTGATTAGGTCTCTAAAATTATAATTCACATCAGAATGATATATTTTTGATTGATCAGTAAACTTAGCTCCCTGAGTCAGATCAGGATTGCTTTTTACAGTATTTAAAGCCGAATTAAACTCAGCAGATCCCGGTTCAAATCGAACGCCACGAGGAGCCGATGGATTATTAGGATCTGTATTGGGCACTAAATTCAACCCTGGAGAAACATTCGTATCAGCAAAAGTTCTGGCATAATTAGCAGCTTCATTGGAATCAAGTCCCAAAGCAGCAGAAGACAACTGAAACGCCGTTCCATAATCAGTAAACCAGTTGGTGTCTGATTTAGCCAGCCTTTGCACATTCCAACCAGCAAAACGCATATCATAAGAGTTTCCTGCATCTTCTGAAGTACGGTAAGCTCTTGCAAAAAAGTTTTTCCCTTTCACTTCAATTTTTGTTTGACTCATTAAGAAATCATTCAAAGCATACCTATTGGCTCCTTGATAAATAGTATTTCCTAAACCCAATTTGTATTGAAGTATGATCTCAGTATCATTTGCCCAAGGTCTAAAATGCAAAGAAAAATCTGCCTTTACACTATTTACTTTATTATCATTTAAATCTTTCTCGCGATACCCAGTTCTACTTACTTGTCCAACATTTGGAATAAAAAAAGTCACCTCGTCACCATAAATATTCAAACCATCATAATTTTGATTTCCATCATGACCAACAGTTCCTCCAGACATACTTCTTCTGTCATCAGCTATCCATTCAGTCGCTTTCATATAATTGAAATTAGCCTTTACTGCAAAATGCTTACTAAAAGCAGTAGCAGCTCTAATTCCCATATCAAAATAATCATTTGTTCCAGCAACATCTTGTGAAGTCTGTCCATATTTTACATAAGAACTAATTCCTTGATATATAAATGGGTTTTTACTATTCATAAACAAAATACCATTAAATGCATTAGCTCCATACAAAGCAGAAGAAGCCCCAGGCAAAAGCTCTACACTAGCTACATCAATATCAGAAAGACCAACCAAATTCCCCAGCACAAAGTTTAAGGCTGGAGAAGAATTATCCATCCCATCTACTAATTGCATAAAACGAGTATTCCCAACAGCTGCAAATCCTCTGGTGTTAACTGTTTTAAAAGAAATACTACTGGTATTAAATTGTACTTCTTTTAAATTTTCTAAACCATCATAGAAAGTTGGCGCAGTAGTACTTTTTACTTGTTGAATACCCATTCTCTCAATTGTAACTGGCGATTGCAACACTTTTTCTGGCGCCCTTGAAGCAGAAACAACAATTTCGTTTAGTTTTGTCTCTTCAGCTTTAATTTTTACCACAACTTTCTGAGATAATGATTCTACGGTAACTGTTGATGAAGTATAACCAACAGCAGTAATTTCGATCGAAAAAGGAGGCGTTTTTTTGGTAATCAAAACGAATGAACCATCATAATCAGAAACAGCTCCTTCTTTAGTTCCAGACAGTTGAATACTGACTCCTGGAATTGGTTGATTGTTTTCATCTGTAACAACACCTTCTACAGAATTTTGAGCAAAAGACAAGCCACAAAAGAACAATGTCAAGAAAATTAAATACAATCTCATTTGGTTAAGTTTTTCAGGGTTAATACTGCCAAATTACATATATTTTTTAATTATCAATAAAAAAAATAAAAAAAAATACAGTTATTATCACAAAAATACATATATAAATAAGAATTATATATTTTTATATTTTGCAGAAATATCAACAAAACAATGCATTAATCAAACAATTTACTATGCATACATAATAATTTAATAATTTCATTAAATTAATCTCAAAATTTACATCAATTTCGAAAAAAGTATAGAACAAAAAAAAGCGAGAAATATTTCTCGCTTTTTTTTTTAAAATTATAATGATTCAATTACTCCACTGTAACCGATTTTGCTAAATTTCGAGGCTGATCAACATTACAACCTCTCATAACCGCAATGTGGTATGATAAAAGTTGTAGCGGAATCGTCGTAATAAGAGGTGATAACGCATCTGAAGTTTCAGGAATTTCGATTACAAAATCAGCCAATTCACGAACTTGTGTATCTCCTTTAGTTACAACTGCAATAATCTTACCGCTTCTAGACTTAATTTCTTGAATGTTACTTACAATTTTATCGTAATGCCCTTGTTTTGGAGCAATTATAATAACAGGCATCAATTCATCAATAAGAGCAATCGGCCCGTGTTTCATTTCAGCAGCAGGATAACCCTCAGCATGGATGTATGAAATCTCTTTGAGTTTTAGAGCTCCTTCCAATGCTACAGGAAAATTATAACCACGACCTAGATACAAGCAATTAGGTGAATTTTTAAAAACAGTAGCAATTTCCAAAGCTTTTGCATTCGTTTCCAATGCTTCTTTTACTTTTTCTGGGATAATTTCTAATTCTTGAAGGTAGGTATGATATTCAGTATGTGTCAAAGTCCCTTTAGCCTTAGCTAAGCGCAAAGCCAACATAGTCAAAACAGTAATCTGAGTTGTAAATGCCTTTGTAGAAGCTACACCAATTTCAGGCCCAGCATGAGTATAGGCACCTGCATGAGATTCTCTTGAAATAGAAGAACCAACCACATTACAAACACCAAAAACAAACGCTCCTTGTTCTTTAGCTAATTTTATAGCCGCCATTGTATCAGCAGTCTCTCCAGATTGTGAAATTGCAATGACAACATCTTTACTGTTTATAATTGGATTTCTATATCTAAATTCAGATGCATATTCAACTTCAACAGGAATTCTTGCAAACTCTTCAATAATATATTCAGCAACCAAACCTGCATGCCATGAAGTACCGCAAGCCACAATAATAATTCGGTTTGCATTCAAAAATTTCTCAATATTATCTTCTATTCCAGCTAACTGAATAATTCCTTCATTAGCATGTAATCTTCCACGATAAGTATCTTTAATTACATTTGGTTGCTCGTAAATCTCTTTTAACATGAAATGATCGTAACCCCCTTTTTCAATTTGCTCCAAATTCATCTGAAGCTCTTGAATATAAGGATCTACCACAGAATCATCTTTAATTTTACGAATCTTCATCGCTTTGTGCAATCTAATGTTAGCCATTTCGCCATCTTCTAGATACACAGCATTTGAAGTATATTCAATAAAAGGAGAAGCATCTGAAGCAATAAAATATTCCCCTTCTCCAATTCCGATTGCCAATGGACTACCTAATCTCGCCGCAACAATTTCATCTGGATTCTTTTTATCAAAAACCGCAATTGCATAAGCACCAACAACCTGATTTAACGCAACCTGTACTGCTTTACCTAATTTTAGCTTCTCATTTTTTTGTACTTCCTCAATAAGATTAACTAAAACCTCAGAATCTGTATCAGATTTAAAAACATAACCTCTTTTAATTAACTCCACTTTTAAAGGAGCATAATTTTCAATAATTCCGTTATGAATAATCACTAAATCACCAGAATTAGACACATGTGGGTGTGAATTCACATCATTAGGCACACCATGTGTTGCCCAACGAGTATGACCAATTCCGATAGTACCGTTTGTTGTTATCTCATTTTTAGCTTTCTCCTCAAGATCAGAGACCTTACCTTTGGTCTTAGACAATTTTACAGAATCCCCATCATACAACATTACTCCAGCACTGTCATATCCTCTATATTCCAATCTCTTAAGTCCTTTTATAACAATAGGATAAGCCTCTCTATGACCAATATAACCAACAATTCCACACATAGTTTTTCTTAATTAGCTTTAGTATAATAAATTTCAAATTTTAATCTCTTTTTATAATTTTTATCATCAAATGGTATGTTATTACCAAAGATAATTGCTCCTAAAGGATTCATTACTGAAGCCAGAGGTGCTTTATACGGGAATATTGTTTTATCTCTAAATACATTAAAACTATTTCTATTGATATCTTCTGTTACAACCAAACCTAAATCCACGTTTGTCGAATCAACATTTTTGATAAGATTTCTAATATGATTCGTTATTCTAACTTTATAAAAAGGTCCTCCTCCATTTGTGGCTGTTTTTTTATCAAGAATACCACCAAAAACATACTTATCATATTTAGAATTACCTGCAGTTGAACCATCTGCACTATAATCATAAAGTACTTTACTATTTGTAAAATCATACAAATAAATTCTTTGTGGCACAGAACTTTCTCCCATAGCATCAGAATTTAGATAAAACACTAAGTTCGCTTCGTTAACAAGATATTTATTTCTTCTCATATCGTCTAACTCATCCGGAACTCCATTTGGAGCATCAGTCAATTGCAATCCATGATTATCCGTTGTACTGAATAATTTCAAAATAGACATTGAGCCTTCTCCCCCTTTGATATACAAATTAGCATCGCCACTTACCTTATTGATATTACTAGGATTTATTGCATCTGCATAATTAACGTTAGTATTACTTTGATCTAACAAACTAACAGTATTTCCAGTTAAATTTAATACAAAAGTTTTGTCTGTATCAACAGAATTAACAGTCTCTGTATAAGTAATAGTAATGGTTCCTTTTGCGAAATTGATCATAGCCAAATTGGTCGGATCACTACCATTTCTTTCAATATTAAAAAACAACCCTCTGAAATACTCTTTAAAAGCATCATTATTAGCCAACTTTGAAGCAGGAGCACCCATTATCTTGCTTTGAAAAAAATCGACATTCAAATTTAATTTCATTGCGGGTGCAGACCTAGCTGTTACTACACCATTAGCATCTTTGGTTACAATTTCAGCAGGATCAAAAAAGAATTGACTATTTTCAGCTGTATTAATAGTACTATTATTTAAAAGAACACTTCCCTTTTTTGCATTAAATTCAGAGTACTGATTGGTATAAAATTTTTGCGGTTGTGTATATTGTTCTTCCGGATCAAGATCACTCATATAATACCCAGACTCATAAATACTAAGCTTCATTTTAGCTAAAGCTGGACCGTGAATAGAGTCTAAAACATAAGTACTATTTCCTGTGCCTGTATCCAATACAGTTTTAGAACTATCAACAAAATAAGGAATTGACAATACTACACTTTTAACTTTAGTAACATCTGCAAAGGTAGTCCCCAAACTTGTCAAAGAAACCTGAGTGACAAAATTTGCCGTAGTAGTTCCAAAGGACGGATTATCATAGATTCCCAAAGCATTAACAGGCATATTATTAGACTGAATTGGAGCCAACTGTTGATTATATGCCACAACTTGAAACTCTTCCTTTTTTATATCAAAAGAACTATCACCAATTATATCTTCACCGATAACATTAAATTCTTTATCACAGGAATTAAACAGAATTATTAAAAAAAGGAAAGGGATTGTTTTAAAAATAAAATTTCTAGGCATATTTAAATCGTAAAAGATTGATTATAACAACATATTTTTATAAAACTCGGTATAAGCAGCACCAAATTCATCCTTAAATTTCAAAGGTAGAAAAGGTTTGTCCGAAGATTCTATAAATTTTGTTAAACTTGAGGACAGACCATCAGAAGCGATGATCACAGCATCTGAATTACGGACAGTAGTTTTTATGATATTTTCATAATTTGGAACTTCCAATTCAGCAATGGCCTCATCTGGAATTCCATCAAAACGAACTTTATTAATCATTTCAGCATCAAGTGTCCCATCAAAAGATTGGCTATACACTGAAGTTACTATTTTTGTATCTGAAAATAATGCTTCATTTTTATAATAATGTTTCATATATACTGGAAGCATAGCCGCCATCCAACCATGTACATGGATGATATCTGGAACCCAATTTAATTTTTTTACAGTCTCTACCACTCCTTTTGCAAAAAAGATGGCACGCTCATCATTATCAGGATACATTACCCCTTCTTCATCAGCAAAAGTAGCTTTTCTCTTAAAATATTCTTCGTTATCTATAAAATAAACTTGAATCCTTTCTTTAGGAATCGAAGCTACTTTTATAATAAGAGGCATGTCTAAATCATTTACCACCAAATTCATTCCCGAAAGTCTTATTACTTCATGTAATTGGTGTCTTCTCTCGTTAATATTTCCATACCTCGGCATAAAAATTCTAATTTGCCCTCCTTGATCATTAATCATTTTTGGAACGTCATAAGACATTAATGAAACCTCATTTTCAGCGAGATAAGGAACAACTTCAGATGATACATATAATATCCTCTTATCTTTCATAATATAAATTGATTAATTATTGGCAACAAAAAACATGCAAAATTACAAAATTTTATGCAGTTATGTAGTAAAATATTAAGTTTGCACCTAATTTAAACAAAATTGCCATGCAAATTTTTGATGGAAAAACGGCTTTAATAGATTATTTACGTTCTAAAAAGACTACAAATTCTTCGATTGGATTTGTTCCAACTATGGGAGCTTTGCATAAGGGACATCAGTCGCTAATGATTCAATCTACTAAGGAAAATGATATAACTGTAGTCAGTATTTTCGTAAATCCGACGCAATTTAACAATGCTGAAGACCTAGAAAAGTATCCTCGAACGCTAGACGAAGACATCAATAAAATTTCTCAAATTAATCCAAATATAATTGTTTTTGCCCCATCCGTTGAAGATATGTATGAAGGAAAAACCTTATCACAATCTTTTGATTTTGATGGATTGGAAAATAAAATGGAAGGAAAGTTTAGACCAGGCCATTTTGATGGTGTAGGCACCATTGTAAAACTTCTTTTCGAAATTGTACAACCTACAAGAGCCTATTTTGGGGAAAAAGATTTCCAACAAGTACAAATTGTTAAAAAAATGGTCGAAAAAAACCATCTTCCTGTAACCATAGTTGTATGTCCAATTTTTAGAGAAACAAACGACTTAGCTATGAGTTCTCGAAATGAACGCTTACCTTTGCAAGATCGAAACGAAGCAAGCATAATTTATAAAACACTTAAAGCTGCTAAAGAGCGTTTCAAAAACAATAGCGCTAAAAAAACTACCCAATGGGTTCAAAATGAGTTTAATAAAAATAAAAAATTCACTTTAGAATACTTTGAAATTGCAGACGAAGAAACACTTTCGACCTGTATAAGAAAAAATAAAAATAAAAAATACCGAGCGTTTATTGCCGTATTTGTTAACAATGTACGTTTAATAGACACTCTTTCATTAAATTAAATACCATGTATATTCAAGTTGTTAAATCAAAGATTCACCGTGTAAAAGTTACTGGAGCTGACTTAAATTATATTGGGAGCATCACTATAGATGAAGCATTATTAGAAGCAGCAAATATAATTGAGGGTGAAAAAGTATCCATTGTGAATGTCAATAATGGAGAACGTTTTGATACTTATGCCATTGTTGGAGAAAAAAATTCGGGAATAATTACACTAAACGGTCCTGCCGCAAGAAAAGTTCAAAAAGACGACATCATCATCATTATTTCGTATGCGTCATTAGAATTTGAAGAAGCCAAAACATTCAAACCTTGGATTGTTTTTCCTAATGAAACAGACAATTCTTTAACATAATAATTTTCTTATTTTCTATTTGCCGATACAAGGATTAATTGTTTATATTGCTACACTATTTTTATAAATAATAACCCCCATCATATGAAACATATAGCAATTGTATTAGCTACATTTTTTTCTATTACTTGTTTAGGACAAATAAAAACAATCAGTTTTACTTCTGAAAAATTACAAGAAAAAAGAGAAGTTTCCATCTCTTTACCTAGTTCTTATGAAAAAAATCAAACAAAAAACTATCCTCTTTTAATTTTATTGGACGGGGACTATTTGATAAATCCTTTTGCTAGCGCCTTAAATTATGGCTCTTACTGGGATGAATTACCAGAAGCAATTATAGTAGGAATTAATCAAGGCAAAAATGATCAACGAAATTTAGATTGCGGAGTAGATCAAGTAACGGGAATGCCTAATAAAAAAAGTGCCGCATTTTTTGACTTCATTTCTTTGGAACTTATTCCGAATATCCAAAAACAATACAGAACAACCAATTTTAAAATCATTGCAGGACATGATGTTACTGCTGCATTTTTAAATTTCTTTTTATATCAGGACAAACCTTTGTTTAATGCTTACATTTCTTTAAGTCCTGAATTACCTGTAAACATGGAAGAAAAATTACCAGAAATACTAGCTTCTTCTAAATTACCCGTTTATTATTATTTATCAGATGCCGAAGGGGATGATCCTGAAATGAAGGAAAGAATTAAAAATCTTGATTCAGGTTTAAGCTCGATTAAAAACCCTGATGTAAACTATAAATTTGATTACATCAAAGATGCTTCTCATTACTCACTCGTTTTGAATTCAATTCCATCAGCGTTGTATCAAATTTTTACTGTAACACAACCCATATCTGTTCAAGAATACAATACTAAAATAGTTACGCTTAAAGAAGGTTATACCGATTATTTAAAAAAGAAATATGAAATCATTGAAAATTCATTTGGTATAAAAACCCCAATTAGAATCAATGATTTCAAAGCTATTGAAGCTGCTATTTTAGCAAATAATGACTATAACGAGTTAGATGCTTTGGCTATTCTTGCTGAAAAAAATTACCCAAAAAGTATGCTTGGAGATTATGAATTAGCGTTAATGTTTGAGAAAAAAGGAGACAATCCAAGAGCTGCTCGTTATTATATGTCAGGCTTCAATAAAGACGAAATCGCCGATTTGACTAAAGATATGATGTTTGCCAAAGCAGAAGAATTGAAAAAGACTTTTGCTAAAAAACCAAAAATAAAAGGAAAAGTTGGCCAAGACACTACTGCAGAGACTCCTGCAACGGATGCTCCTGCAACTGAAACTCCAGTTACTGAACAAAAACAATAATAATGGCCAAAGTAAAAACAACTTTTTTTTGCCAGAATTGTGGTGCTCAATATGCCAAATGGCAAGGACAGTGCAATTCCTGTAAAGAATGGAATACTATTGCCGAAGAAATTATACAAAAACAAGAAAAAGTTGCCTGGAAAAGCGAACCTTCATCGATTGGTAAAGCGCCAAAACCTTTGCGAATTAATGAAATTGACAGCGCAGAAGAAATTCGGCTTGACACCACCGACAACGAACTCAACAGAGTGCTGGGCGGCGGAATTGTTCCTGGATCGTTAATTCTTCTAGGCGGAGAACCAGGAATAGGAAAAAGCACCCTTTTGTTACAAATTTCTTTAAAATTACCATATAAAACCCTTTACGTTTCGGGCGAAGAAAGTCAAAAGCAAATTAAAATGCGCGCTGAACGCATTACTCCAAATGGAGACAATTGTTTTGTCCTTACTGAAACCAAAACGCAAAATATCTTCAAACAAATTGAAGCTATTCAACCCGAAATTGTCATTATTGACTCAATTCAGACACTCCACACGGATTATATCGAATCTACTGCTGGAAGTATTTCACAAATTCGAGAAACCACGGCTGAATTGATCAAATTCGCAAAAGAAACTAATATTCCAGTAATCTTAATTGGTCATATTACCAAAGACGGAACCATTGCAGGTCCAAAAATATTGGAACACATGGTTGATACCGTTTTGCAATTTGAAGGCGATAGAAATCATGTTTATAGAATTTTGCGTTCGCTAAAAAACCGTTTTGGTTCTACCGCCGAAATTGGAATTTATGAAATGCTAGGCAGTGGTTTACGAGAAGTTTCGAATCCATCAGAGATATTGATTTCGCACAAAGACGAAGAATTATCAGGAACAGCCATCGCAACGACTCTCGAAGGAATGCGCCCATTGATGATTGAAATACAATCTTTGGTAAGCACTGCCGTTTATGGGACACCTCAACGCAGCACCACTGGATATAATGCCAAAAGACTCAATATGATTTTGGCCGTTTTAGAAAAAAGAGCCGGCTTCCGTTTAGGAGCCAAAGACGTTTTCCTGAATGTAACCGGCGGAATTTCTGTTGATGATCCAGCCATCGATTTGGCTGTTGTTGCCGCTATTTTATCGTCCAATGAAGATATTCCAGTCGAAAAAGGTTTTTGTTTTGCTGGTGAAGTTGGACTTTCGGGTGAAATTCGTCCAGTAAACAGAGTGGATCAGCGCATTCAAGAAGCCGAAAAATTAGGTTTTTCTACTATTTTTGTATCTAAGTATAATAAAATCGCCTTGAAAAACCCTGGCATCAAAATTCAGTTAGTTGCAAAAATTGAAGATGTTGCCAGTCAATTATTTGGGTAAAAACATTAGGTAGCAAGCAGAAAGCTAAAGATAGTCGCTCATTTAAACTTTTTAAAACTTTAAACTTTTAAACAAAAATCTAAAACTCAAAAGCTTAGAAACTTAAATCCATGAGAACAAACAAACAAAAGTGGGTACTGGCTTCCAAAATATTTGGAGTCGTTATTGTTATACTCCTAATTGGATTTCTGTTCTTTAGAAATGAACTTTTAGACCAAGCCATTGACAAAGCAGCTGTTACAATGAAATTGGAATACAATAGTGAATTTCATGTAAAAAAATCCTCTTTTGATGGTCTCTCGGGAATTGAATTAAGAGAAATAACTCTTGCTCCTCATGGCTTAGACACTATTTTTAAAATTCAAAGAATAAAAACAAGTGTCAATTTATGGAAATTACTAATTGGAGATGTTCAATTGGGCACTCTTGAAATAAAAAATGGTTATGTCCAACTGACCAAAAAAGGAAAAGTCAAAAATTTTGGTGCTTTCTTAAAAAAAGATAAAAACGAACCGAAAACTGACAAAAAAAGAGATTATGCTGAATTTGCTTATCGCATTATTTCCAAAGTGCTCAACTTAGTACCAACAGATATGGCGCTAGAAAATTTAGTATTCAAAATTGATGATAACGGCAAAAAAGCGACCATAAATATCAAAAAATTAACCTTATTTGAAAGCAAATTAGAATCGGCTATCGAGGTTAAAACCAATACTTTTTCTCAAAGATGGAGAATTAACGGAATGGCTGATCCTAGAAACAAAAAAGGTGATTTGCGCTTTTTCAACATTGATACTGGAGCGATAAAAGTTCCCTATTTTGACGAACGCTATAATCTAAAAATGAGTTTTGATTCTATCCGATTCAATATTCAAAACATTGACATGAGCGGTGGAGAATTGCATCTGGACGGCTACAGCTCTATCTCAAATTTAAACATCAATCACAGAAGAATTGCCAATAAAGATGTTACTATCAAAAATGCAAGATTTGACTATCGTTTCTTATTGGGTTCCGACTTTATTTCTATCGACAGCAGCTCAACTTTTCAGTTTAATAAAATCAAAATACATCCTTACATTTCCTATAATACTGAAGAAGACACCATTTATAAATTAAAAATCACAACTCCAAAAATGAAGACTCAGGACTTCATTACCTCTTTACCAGATGGATTATTCACTCATTTTCAAGGCATGGAAGCTACTGGAGATTTTGATTATAAATTGGACTTCATGTACAATAAAAACAAACCTAATACTATTGTTTTCAATAGTAATGTCAATAAACGAAATGTAAAAATCACGAAATACGGGAATATTAACCTCACTAAATTAAACGGAGAATTCACGTATCGTGCAATTGACAAGGGAGTGCCTCAACGACCAATTTTTGTTGGCGCGAGCAATCCCTATTACACTCCTTTGGATCAAATTTCTCCATATTTGCAAAAATGTGTCTTAACTTCGGAAGATCCTTCGTTTATGTCGCATCGTGGTTTTATCAACGAAGCATTCAAACAGTCGATTGTAAAAAATATTCGTACCAAAAAATTTGCAAGAGGAGCCAGTACCATTAGCATGCAATTGGTTAAAAATGTATTCCTTACCAGAGAGAAAACCTTGTCCAGAAAACTGGAAGAAATTCTTTTGGTGTATATTATAGAAAGTAACAGAATTACTAGTAAACAACGAATGTTGGAAGTGTATTTCAATATTATCGAATGGGGTCCAAATGTTTATGGTATTGGAGAAGCAGCCGAATTTTACTTCCAGAAAACACCCGCAGATTTGAATGTCCGCGAATGTTTATTTTTGGCAACCATCATACCAAAACCTAAGAAATTCATGTGGCAATTTGACCAAGAAGGTTTACAAAAATCCTATGCCACAAAACATCAGGCTTTCCTAAGAAATCTAATGTTCCGCCGTGGCTTATTAGTTCCTGAAGACACTATAGGATTATCAGCTCCAATTGTACTCACAGGACGTGCTCATTCATTATTGAATATCAAAGTAAAAGACACAACAGTTGTTGATTCTTTGGATGTAAAAGAAGAATTTGATTTTTAATACTTACCAATCATATATATCTAATAAACAGGAATTTAAATGAATTTTAAATGCTTTTTATTTGTAAATTTGAATTTATTAATCAAATCTGAAGGCTATGAAAAATAACCTACTCTTTTTGGCTTTGCTTTGCATTAATTATTCCAATTCACAAACTATAGATTTGACAACTTTTGCAACTGGTTTTACGAGTCCTCTTGAAATTACAAATGCAGGAGACAGCAGATTGTTTGTTGTAGAAAAAGGAGGAAGCATCAAAATTTTAAATTCAAATGGAACTACCAATGCAACGCCTTTTTTAAATATTTCCGGACTAGTAAGCACCGATTCAGAGCGAGGATTGTTAGGTTTGGCTTTTCATCCTAATTATGCTTCCAACGGACAATTTTTCATCAATTATACCAATATAGCTGGAAACACTGTAATTGCAAAATACACTGTTGATAGCGGAACTCCTGATGTTGCCAATGCAGCTAGTTCAAGTATCCTTTTAACTATTCCTCAGCCTTACAGCAATCATAACGGCGGAACTTTAAAATTTGGTCCAGATGGTTACTTGTATATCGGTATGGGCGATGGCGGAAGTGGCGGAGATCCCCAAAACAGAGCTCAAAACATCAATGAGCTGTTAGGAAAAATGCTCCGAATTGATGTAAATTCTGGAAGTCCATACGCAATTCCAAGTGGTAATCCGTATATAGGAATCGATGGCGCTGATGAGATTTGGGCCATTGGACTCAGAAATCCTTGGAAATTTTCTTTTGACAAAGTCCAAAACAATTTATGGATTGCCGATGTCGGTCAAAACAATATTGAAGAAATTAATGTTGCAAGTACTTCGCTAGCAGAATTAAACTACGGTTGGCGTTGTTATGAGGGCAATACGGCATACAATACTGCTGGTTGTGCCTCTTCGAGTACTATGAAATTTCCAATCGCAACTATAAATCATTCATCGGGAGCTTGTTCGGTTACGGGCGGATATGTGTATAATGGAACTGCTTATCCTAATTTCAAAGATTTATATTTCTTTTCAGATTATTGCAGTCCCAGAATCGGAATAATGAATGCTACAGGAGCGATTGCCTATACTGAACCATTTACAGGAAATAATTTTTCAACTTTTGGAGAAGACCATAATGGTGAACTTTATATTACAGCCATAAATAATGGTACCATTTACAAAATTGTTGAAAACCCATTAAGTATTGAAACTAATAGTATCTCACAATTCATCGTTTATCCAAATCCAGCCACATCTGAAATTATCATTCAAAAATCAACCGACTTGTATCCTTCAGAAATTACTCTTTTCGATTTAAGCGGTAAACAATTACTTCAACAAAAAATGGAAAACAAACCTATAAATAAAATCAAAACGAATAATCTATCTCACGGTTATTATCTCTTAACTATTAAAAATGATCAAGGACAACTTTCTACACAGCGATTGATTATTGAATAAATTAGAACTAAATCTCGCCTCTTTTTAAATCAAATTTTATTTACAAACGCCAGTCGCTGCATAATAAATTCCGCCATATAAATGTTCTAAAAACCAATGATTCTTATAAACGTTATTGATGTGTCCAAGTGCTGTATAAAACGATCTCCCACCATCAAATTCATGGTACCAAGAAATTGGGTGGAAATTACCCATTCCCTTAGTGGATCGATCAACTAAATTTCCAGCTGCATCTTTGTCCTTTCCTTTCCAAGTAGTTTCTGGCTTATACGTTTTTTCGTCAACGGTTATAAGATATTTCAATCCCGAAACTTTTTCCGGACCAAACTCATACCATTCGTCTGTCCACAAAAGAGAATTGGGAAAACTTTCCAATCCTGGAAAATCATGATTCAATATTCTAAGTTTTGCTGTTTGTTGTTTTGGATGGACATAAAACATCCTTCCAACAAGTTTGTTGTACCATTCCCAACCAAACTCTGTGTCGGATGCGGCGTGAATTCCAACATATCCTTTGCCCGACTGAATAAACTTTTGAATGGCCAGTTTTTCATTTTCATCAAAAATATCACCAGTTGTACTCAAAAAAATGATTACATCAAACTTATTTAGTTTATCCTCCGTAATTTTTTGTGCAATTTGCTGGCGTTCTACTTCAAAATTGTGTGTTTCAGCTAATTCATTAATCGCTACAACTCCCGCTTCTATTGATTCGTGATACCAGCCTGCTGTTTCTGTTATCAATAAAGCTTTAAATTGCTTTTGGGCTATTATTAAATTTGAAAGCAAAAGAAACCATACACTTAACCCAACTCTTTGAAAACAACTTTTTTTAAAAATCATATTTTTTATGTTTACTATTTAAAAAAATAAATCCCACCATCTTATGACATAGCCAATTCAAATATAATATTTTAATCCATAAATAGAATTTTTGAATTACCAATACTAAAAAACCCTACCAGAGTTTTAAATTCAAGTAGGGTTTCAAGATGCTTATAATTTTTCACTTACGGTGCAGGATCAGGAATAACAGCCTGAATAGCATTAATTTCACTAATAATTTTATCAGACAAAACGACATCAATAGTGGCGATATTTTCTTTGAGTTGTTCCAAAGTTGTAGCGCCAATAATAGAACTCGTTACAAAGGACTGATGTTCTACAAAAGCAAGCGCCATTTGTGTCAATGTCAATCCGTGTTGGTGCGCTACTTCACTGTATAATTTGGTTGCTTCAGTAGATTTTTTGCTACTGTATCTAGCGTATTGAGGAAATAAGCTCAATCTCGCATTAGGATGACTTTCGCCTGTTAAAAATTTACCCGACAAAACACCAAAAGCCAAAGGCGAGTACGCCAATAACCCCACATTTTCGCGAAGACAAACTTCGGCAGAAGCGTTTTCGAAAAGACGATTCAATAATGAATATGGATTTTGAATGGTTTTTATTCTTGGTAAGTTGTTGTATTTACTTTCTTCCAACAAACGCATTACTCCCCAAGGATTTTCATTGGAAACCCCAACGTGTTTTATTTTTCCAGCTTTGATAAGGCCATCCATAGTTTCCAAAACTTCATGGAAATTATCTTCCCAAGCATCGTCTTGCACTTTCAAACCACGTTGTCCAAAACAATTGGTTTTGCGTTCTGGCCAATGCAATTGATAAATATCCAAATAATCCGTTTGTAGGCGTTGCAAACTCTGATCTAAAGCAAATTTAATACTCGCAGGAGAGAAATCCAGTTTCTCACGCATGTACCCAAAATTAGGATTCGGTCCAGAAATTTTGGAAGCCAAAACGACTTCTTCTCTTTTACCTGTTTTTTTGAACCATGTTCCGATGATTTTCTCAGTACTTCCGTAGGTTTCTTGACGGCTTGGAATAGAATACATCTCGGCTGTATCAAAAAAATTGACTCCTTTTTCGAGTGCGTAATCCATTTGAGCATGTCCTTCAGATTCTGTGTTTTGTTGACCAAAAGTCATGGTTCCAAGACATATTTTGCTGATTTTAATATCGGTATTGGGTAAAGTAGTGTATTTCATTTTTTTTTAAGTTGCTAAGATTCTAAGCGGCTAAGTTGCTCAGTCTATTTGCGGACAAAGATAAAAATTAGTTATTCTGATTTGTTTGGTGTGACTGTTTTTTCACGCAGATTTGGCAGATTTAGCAGATTTTTTTACATTAACTGAGTACATAAATCAATAACCACAAATTTTTACAAATTTAGACTCGAAGAAATTAATTACAAATTATTTACTGCTATAAAAAAAAGGTTCAACGTTTCCACGCGAACCTTTTTTAACTTAGTAACTAAGCAACTTAGAATCTTAGCAACTTCCTCTTAAAAATCATTCAACATTTTTGAAATCTCATCCAATTTTGGAGTCAAAATGATTTCGATTCTGCGGTTTTTTGCTTTTCCATCTGCAGATGCATTACTTGCAACAGGCGAATATTCACTTCTTCCAGCTGCGGTAAGGTTTTGTCTATTTACTTTTGAGTTTTCACCTAAAATAGTAACTACAGCAGTAGCTCTTTTGGTTGAAAGATCCCAGTTGTCTGCAATTGGCCCAGAACCCTCATAAGGAACATTATCCGTATGTCCTTCAATCAAAACTGAAATATCTGGGTTGTCACCCAATACTTTTCCAACCTCGACAATGGCTTTTTTTCCTTCTGGTCCTACTGCCCAACTACCTGAATTAAAAAGCAATTTATTTTCCATAGAAACATATACTTTTCCGTTTTTTTGCTCTACAGTCAACCCTTTTCCTTCAAAACCATTTAGCGCTTTAGAAAGCGTTTCTTTTAGTTTTTTCATAGCGGCTTCTTTGGCTGCAATAAGATCTTGAAGTTCTTTTAATTGTTGGGCACTGGCATTCAATTTATCTTGCTCAGCTGCCAATGCTTTAGCTTTGGCATCCAATTGTGCCAGTAAATCACGATTCTTTTTCATGTTAGCTTCCAATGCTTCGTTGCTGTTTTTTTCCAGAGCAGCATACGAATCTTGCATCACTTTCATTTTATTTTTGGCTGCTTCTAAATCCGCTTTAACTTTGGCAAGATTAGCATTTACATCATCCAAATTCTTTTCTAACTTCTCTTTGTCTGATTCCAATTGTTTTTTAGAAGCCGATAAAGCTTCATTTTCGTCTGAAATAGCTCTGTTTTCCTTTTTTAAATCTGCAAGTTTAGTTTCAAGATCATTGTAGATTTTCTTGGAAACACAGGAAGTCATTAGTGCTAACATTAAAAATCCGATGGAAATTTTTTTAATCATGTTGTTTTAAATTTAAATATTTGTATTTGAGGGTAACTAGAAATCAGGGTATGCTAAACCAGCCACGAATTCACTAATTTGCCTTTAATCCTTTCTAAAAATTACCGCAGATTCGCAAATTTCTTTTTTTATTCAATCTCAACCAGAACCGGGCAGTGATCAGAGTGCATGGCATCTGGTAAAATCACGGCTCTTTTGAGTTTATGTTTTAAAGAATCGCTCACTAAATTGTAATCGATACGCCAACCTTTGTTATTACCGCGAGCACCGGCGCGATAACTCCACCACGAATATTGGTGCGGCTCGGAATTGAAATGTCTAAAACTGTCAACAAAACCTGATTTCATGAATTTGTCCAGCCAAGCACGCTCTTCGGGTAGAAAACCGGAAACATTTTTGTTACGAATTGGGTCATGAATATCGATTGCCTCGTGACAAATGTTGTAATCGCCGCAAATAATTAGGTTTGGAATAGTTGTTTTGAGTGCATCAATATAGTTTTGAAAGTCGTCCATGTACATGAATTTATGACTCAAACGATCAATATTGGTGCCCGAAGGCAGGTATAAACTCATAACAGAACAATCATCAAAATCGACACGAAGGTTTCTTCCTTCGAAATCCATGTGTTGAATTCCAGTTCCATAGACTACATTGTTGGGTTTTATTTTAGAAAGTATCGCAACGCCACTATATCCTTTTTTGGTTGCTGGATAATAATATTGATACGGGTAACCAGCTGCAGTAATATCGGCAACAGGAATTTGATCTTCGGTAGCTTTGATTTCTTGTAAACAAATAACATCAGGGTTAGCCTGTTGCAACCATTCTATAAATCCTTTAGTAATAGCTGCTCTGATTCCGTTTACGTTGTATGAGATTATCTTCATTTAATATATTTTTTATTATATCCGAAATGTTTTAACTGTTTTTCATCACTATCCCGAATTATCATTTTACTGCGGATTCCAAAAGTAGTAAAAAGTAAAAAGATTGATTCAAAAAAAACCATAAAAAATGGAGTATTTTGCTATCTTTGTCTCTTGCTCAAAAAAGAAATAATAGATGGGTTTAGTTACCGCGAAAGAAGTTGCAAAAGCAATAAACACAGATAAGTACGGAGTATTCGGTACTTTTTCTGGTTGGTTGTTAATGAAGGTTTTAAAAATTTCTACTTTAAACAAAATATACGATAGGAACAAGCATTTGACAGAAGTGCCTTTCCTAAATGCCATATTGGATGAATTTCAAATTAAATTTGAGATTCCTGAGGAAGATTTCAAACGTTTACCAAAAGACGGTGCTTATATCACTATTTCAAATCATCCGTTGGGAGGAATTGATGGTATTTTGTTATTGAAATTGATGCTTGAAAAAGAGCCAAATTTCAAAATCATAGCCAATTTTTTATTGCATCGTATTGATCCGATGAAGCCGTACATCATGCCTGTGAATCCTTTTGAAAACCACAAAGACGCCAAATCCAGCGTGGTAGGAATTAAGGAAACGCTTCGTCATATCAGAGACGGAAAACCATTGGGAATGTTCCCTGCGGGAGAAGTTTCTACTTATAGAGATGGCAAATTGGTAGTTGATAAAGCTTGGGAAGAAGGCGCTATAAAAGTAATTCGAAAAGCTCAAGTTCCTGTAGTTCCAATTTATTTTCATGCGAAAAACAGTCGCTTATTTTACTTTTTATCTAAAATTAACAGTACCCTTAGAACCGCAAAATTGCCATCGGAATTATTGACGCAAAAAGATCGTATCATCAAAGTGCGTGTGGGTAAACCGATTTCGGTTGCTGAACAAAATGAGTACGAATCGATTGAAGACTACACTGAATTCTTGAGAAAGAAAACGTACATGCTCGCCAATCCATTTGAAAAAGAATCTAAACTTTTGCAAACACCTTCGCTTAAAATTCCAAAAAGCCCAAAAGAAATAGTTAATGCAAGCGATCAAAATAAGATTGAAGCCGAGGTAACTAAACTGCGTGAAAAGGATTGCCGCTTATTACAAAGTAAAAATTACGAAGTCTTTTTTGCTGATGCCAAAGCGATACCAAATATTCTACATGAAATAGGTCGTCTAAGAGAAATCACTTTTAGAGAAGTTGGAGAAGGGACAAACGAATCTATAGATATTGACAGTTACGATCAATATTACCACCACATGTTTTTATGGGATGATGAAACAAAGAAAATAGCAGGAGCTTATCGTATGGGATTGGGTTCTGAGATATTTCCAAAGTATGGTATTGAAGGTTTTTACCTTAATGATTTATTCCGATTTGAACCTGAATTGAATGATATGATGCTAAACTCAATCGAAATGGGTCGTGCCTTTATCATCAAAGATTACCAACAAAAACCAATGCCTTTGTTCTTGCTTTGGAAAGGAATTATTCATACCACATTGCGTTATCCAGAACACAAATATTTAATTGGCGGAGTAAGTATTAGCAATCAATTTTCAGAATTTTCGAAATCGCTAATGATTGAATTCATGAAATCCAATTATTACGATCCGTATATTGCACAATATGTACATCCGAAAAAGGCTTATAAAGTAAAACTGAAAGATGCTGATAAAGATTTTATTTTGGATGAAGCCGAAGCGGATTTAAACAAATTTGATAAAATCATTGATGAGTTAGAACCAGGAAATTTACGTTTGCCTGTTTTAATTAAAAAATACATTAAACAGAATGCGAGAGTAATCGCTTTCAATGTCGATCCTTTATTCAACAATGCTATTGACGGTTTAATGTACATCAGAATTGCAGATATTCCAGAAAGCACCATGAAACCAGTCATTGAAGAATTTCAACTGGAACTAGAACGAAAACTTTCTGAGAAAGAAGAACAGGAATTAGGATAGCATTCTTAATTTATAGCATAAAAAAATCCCGATCCCGTCCTTAAAAAATGAGATCGGGATTTTTTATTTCCAAATAGATTCTTTTAAGATAGAATCGAAAGTATTGTTTTCTACAAAATAAGTAATTCTTACTATTTGATAAAAAATCAAAAAACAAGCCAAAACATACGCCAATTTTTTGTTGTATAAAATCCCGTTGAAATATTCTTCTCCTGTGATTAATTCAGTTACTAAGACAACTATTGTTACCACACAAAAAACAACTACAAATGGCCCCAGAATATGATAACTTAGACTTTTGTGCAAATCTCCTTGATAGAAATAGACCAAAGACTTTGTAATACCACAGCCAGGGCAAGGAAATCCTGTAAGCATCTTAAAAGGACATAAAGACTGATCACTCTCAAGATGATTATTCTGATTGAATAACATTAAAAAAAAAGGAATTACAAGAGTTAGTATAGCTCCTATAATTCCTATTATTTTTCGCTGTTTTTTCATTTTATATTAATACAACTTATTGATTTCGCTTTGCATAATCATCGCAGCAAGCATTGGAAAAAAAATACCTAAAATCAAATAAAGCACTGAATCATCTTTTACCGGCAATCTCATTCTTTTTTGGGCAGCAGGTAAACCATCTTTCCCTGCCAAATAAAAGAAATAACCATTTATCGGATAACAACAACCGGCAAAAACAGCAATTGGAGATGAGATAATTTCTCTTTCGGCAACTGCATTTAATACTTCGGACACTTTTAAATTCCAATAAATCAAATACAATGAGCAGGTTAAAAGACTCAAAATTAGCACTACGACTGGATCAACTTTAAATATTGGAATAGGATTGTTAGGTGTATTCCAAGTTTCTTCTGATTTAATTTCCATAACTTAAAATTTATTTAATGATTAGCTGATAACGGTTCTAATTTATAAAAAAAATATTGCAAAACATTAACAATCACTTAGTTAAATTAAAATATTATTTTTTTCCATACAAAGCTTTAATTTTATCAACGATTACCTGAGCCAAACGCTCATGACTTTCATAAGTCCAACCTGCAATGTGAGGAGTCAAAATCACTTTTCGACCATCTAATAAATACTGAAAAGCATCGGGAGTATTTTTGTCTTTAAAAAGTGTTTCAAAAGATAATTTCTCGTATTCTAAAACATCCAAACCTGCACCGAGCACTTTTCCAGTTTCCATTGCAGTGACCAAATCAGCGGTAACGATATTCTTCCCTCTAGACGTATTGATTATCCAAATATTTTTTGCAAAAGCATTTATAAAATCCAGATTGACCATTTTATCCGTTTCTGGTGTCCACGGAATGTGTAAACTCAATACATCTGTTTTTTGCTGCAATTCTTCAAGCGAAACCTGTCTGGCATTGGCATCTCCTACATTCTCTTTGATATCATAACACAAAACTTCTACATCAAAACCTCTGAGTTTTTTTGCGAATGCTTTTCCCATGTTACCATAACCTATAATTCCAACGGTTTTGCCATCGAGTTCGTGACCACGATTTTTTTCTCGGTTCCATTCCCCAACACGAATTTCGCTATCGGCAATGTTTAACTTATTAAAAAGTGACAAAATCATTCCCAGCGTATGCTCGGCTACGGCATTGCAATTTCCTTCGGGCGCTGCAATCAGAGCAACATTTTTAGTGGCAGCATAATCACAATCTATACTTTCTAGACCTGCTCCAACTCTTGCAATGAACTGTAAATTAGTTGCTTTGTCCAAAAACTGTTTGTCAATTTTGAATCGGCTACGGATGACAATTCCTTGATAATCTTGAATTTTATTTTCGATTTCTTGTTTAGAAGAAGTAAAATCGGCATGATTAATAAAACCTGCTTGTTCCAGTTGATCCCAAAGCAAGGGATGATTGCTGTCTATATGAAGAATTTTGATGTCCATGATACGGATTGGTATATTAAGATCTCAAAATTAATTATTTTTTTTTTAGGATTCGAATCCAAAATAATTAACCTACAAATGCTTAAATTAGCGATTCTTATACACTCACATTCAAATAATGATATTAACAAAAACATTTTCAGACTTCTTTCAGAGTGAAAAAGCTGGAGGTATAATGCTCCTTTTGGTAACTATAGCTTCATTATTCCTAGCAAACTCACCGATCCAAACCGAATATATTGCTTTTTGGAACACCGAAATCGGACACCATTCTATCACCCATTGGATTAACGATGGATTAATGACTATTTTCTTCTTATTGATTGGATTAGAATTAGAGCGCGAAATGTACAACGGCGAATTATCTGATATTAAAAATGCTGCTCTTCCCATTTTTGGTGCTCTGGGTGGAATGATTATACCCGCAGGAATTTTCTTGATATTAAATTACGGCACACATACGCAAAACGGCGCCGGAATCCCAATGGCAACCGATATTGCTTTCGCTATTGGCGTTTTATCTTTGTTAGGCAATCGAATTCCGGCTTCATTAAAAATATTCTTGACTGCTCTTGCCGTTATTGACGATTTGGGCGCCATACTTGTTATTGCAATATTTTATACTGAAAAGATCGTTTTTCATAATTTATTTTTTGCTTTTGTTGTTATGGGTATCTTATTTATCTTGAACAGACGCAAAGTTCACAACATCATTCCGTACTTAATTGGTGGTGCTTTAATGTGGTTTTTCATGTTGAATTCTGGAGTTCACGCTACAATTACAGGTGTTTTGCTTGCTTTTGTAATTCCATTTGGAAACGGAGAAAAAAACACCTCATCGTATCGATTACAACATTTTTTACACAAACCTGTCGCTTTTATAATTCTTCCTTTATTTGCCATAGCCAATACTTGCATTGCAATCAACTCTAATTGGTACGAAGGTTTAAGTCACGAAAATTCCATTGGAATCATTGCTGGACTTGTAGTGGGAAAACCTCTGGGGATATTTTTATTTTCGTTTCTAGCAGTTGCTCTGGGAATTTGTTCTCTCCCAAAAGATTTAAAGTGGAAAAACATTCTAGGTGCTGGAATGTTGGGAGGTATTGGATTTACCATGTCGATTTTTATTACGCTGTTGGCTTTTAAAAATGACGGAGAAGAAGTCATAACTTACTCTAAGATAGCTATTTTGATCGCCTCTTTCCTATCAGGAATATTTGGTTTTATTTGCCTAAAATTAACTTTCAAAAACCTAAAATCCGCTTAAAACAAATATATCAGGATGAAAAGCGCATTCAAAAAACTCCAACCCAAAGATTGGCATTATTTGATTGCCAAAAATAGAAATTTTGCCTTTTTAAGGTCGTTTACAACTTTCCAACTAGACCTTAAACTAGAAAATAATAGTAGTTTTTTAGAAGCTATTTAGAAACCAAGAACAACAAAAGACTTATTGACATCAGATAACACAAACCTAGTTTCCTCGTATTCAGAAAACAAGCCTCGTACGAACATTTTTTAACTTCTAAAGAGTTCTTTTGTTTAAAACAAAAGCTTAAAAAGTATAATAAAACTGTATTTTTGCGTTTGTATTAAAAACTTTTTTTATGAAAAAATTTATTCTAATGATTGCTTTTGGTTTTATATCAAATGGCATATTTGCTCAAAGCCCACTGGGAGAAGGTGGAACACAATTAAATGCTGGTATTGGATTATCTGGCTGGGGAGTTCCAGTTTATGTTGGTCTAGACTACGGAGTTTCAAAAGATTGGACTCTTGGAGGACAACTTTCTTTTCAAACAGATGACGATAATTACAATGGTCACGACTATAATTCATCAGCAATTGGAATCGGATTTAACGGAAACTACCATTTCAATTCTATTATGCATATCCCAAGAGACTGGGATTTCTATGCTGGAGCGAGTCTTACTTACTATATTTGGAATTATGATGATTATCCTAACGACGGACATCCAGACAATACTTCATTGGGTCTTGGATTACAAGTAGGTGGTCGTTATTATTTTAATGACAAATTCGGAATCAATTTAGAATTAGGAGGAAATACAGGAACAAGCGGTGCTAAGCTTGGACTTACTTTCAAATTATAAAAACTAAAACACCAATCTTCAAAAGAGGTTATCTGAAAAGGTAGCCTCTTTTTTTTATCCTTCCATCAGAATTTCATTAACAGCAAAAACCAAAATCATTGATTATATTTGGTTAATATTTTCATGAAATGAAAAAATTCTTCTTGCTAATAGTACAAATTTTGATAGTTTCGGCTTATGCTCAAGAAAACATAAGTCAAACATCAGACATTGCCTTACTTGAAAAGAAACAGGCAAGTATGAAAATGAATTTGACTGTTAATCCCAATACCCAAAACTATGATGTTACTTATCAAAAATTGGAATTTACAGTAGATCCTACCAAATATTTTATTTCAGGAACGGTTAGTACCACTTTCAAAGCCTTAACTGATCTTTCAACAATCACTTTCGATTTAACCAATCAATTAACGGTAAGTATGGTTACTCAAAATGGAGTAGCAATACCTTTTTTGCAAAACAGTAATAACGAATTAGTCATTACTTTAGGAGCCCTTTTAAAATCTGAAGCTTCATCAACTGTTATTATCCGATATTCCGGAACTCCCGCTAAAGGAGAAGACGCTTTTATCACGACTACTCACGATTCGTATCCCATCTTATATACGCTTTCTGAACCTTATGGCGCGCGGGATTGGTGGCCTTGCAAACAAGATTTGAATAACAAAACAGATGCTATTGACGTTTATATAACAACACCCTCCCAGTACATCAGCGTCTCGAACGGGATTGAACCCGAAGCTCCTGTTAGTAATGGCGCTACAAAAACTACTCATTTTCATCATGGCTATCCTATTCCTGCTTATTTGGTTGCCATAGCCGTGACTAATTATAGTGTTTACAATCAAACGGGAGGAACAGCACCCAATCAGTACCCAATCATCAATTATATTTATCCTGAAACCTTATCTTCTGTAAAAACACAATTGGATCAGACGCCTTTAATTTTAAATTTATACGAAAAGCTGTTTGAAATTTACCCTTTTCATACTGAAAAATACGGTCATGCCCAATTTGAATGGGGCGGTGGAATGGAACACACTACCGTTTCTTTTATGAATAGTTTTGGAAGAAGCTTAATTGCTCATGAAATGGCACACCAATGGTTTGGCGACAAAATCACTTGTGGCGCTTGGAACGATATTTGGCTCAATGAGGGTTTTGCTACTTATCTTGCTGCTTTGGTTATTGAAAACTTTGATGGTCAAGGCGCTTTTACTTCCGAGAAAAACAAAATGATCAACAACATTACCTCTCAACCCAATGGAGCGGTGTATGTCACAGATGCTGAATTATCGAATGTGGATAGAATTTTCAGCTCCCGATTAACTTATAACAAAGGAGCAATGGTTCTCAATATGCTTCGATTTAAACTGGGAGACAATTTGTTTTTTCAAGGCATAAAAAATTATTTAAAAGACCTCAACCTCGCCTATAAATACGCCAAAACTACTGACTTACAAGCACATTTAGAAGCAGTTTATGGCAGTAGTTTAGCCGAATTTTTCAATGATTGGATTTATAATCAAGGGTATCCAACTTATACTATATCAGTTCAAAATTTGGGTAATGGTCAAGCCAAATTTACTATCGATCAAAAACAATCTGATGCTTCGGTTTCTTATTTTGAAATGCTTGTACCTATACGTGTTTCTGGTCCAAATGGACAGCAATTAGACTTGGTTTTAAACAATACTTTTAATGGTGAAACTTTTACGGAAAATGTTCCTTTCATAATTACAAATATCGTTTTTGATCCTAATAAAAATATTATTAGCAGAAACAATACTGCCTCTGTAAATACCGAAAATATTGACTTGTCAGCAATACAGCTATTTTTAAACACAAAGAACAACATACTTACACTCGATTTCCCTAGCGGAATACTTATTGGAAAAACAGTATTTTACAATGTGGCAGGTCAAAAAATCAAAGCAACTCATTCGACAACAACCTGGGATATTAACTCTTGGCCATCGGGAGTTTATTTTGTTGATATAAAAACAAATGCTGGAAGCAGACAATTGAAATTTGTGAAGCTTTAAAACTTTAAGCTATTTTGCAGTTTTCTTTCTATAAAAATAAAGCAACTACTCTCTTTTTATTTCGTGCCCCACAAACTCTTCCAAAGCCTCAAACATTTCATCTACCGAAAGGACTTCGACATCAGGGTGTGATTTCAGGAAATCAGCATTCAGTTGAATCAGGTTTTCATCCAATTCGAAAAAAGTATCGTTGTTTACCAAATCTCTTGTTGGGTTTACACCTTCCAGCTTTCCCTTTAAGAATTTATCGATTTTAACACTACTCAACAATCGGACTCTTTTAGCTTGCGCCTGAAACAATTCTAAATGTTTTTCGGCACCAATTAATGCCAAACCTTCTTCGATTAATTCGTTAAGTTCCTTATTCCATCGCGAATTATATACAAATTGGGCAAAGTTCCCTGCGATGTATTGTGAAGCATAATAATCCAAATAATAACTCATTAAAGCGTCTTCATGAATCAAATCGTCATCAATTTTTTCCTCACGCATCAGGTTAATTACCGAAATATTCGAATTAATAACATCTTGAGGATTTTCGCTATTTGCAGCGGTTTCTGAAATAATGATTCTACCGAATTCCATGAGTTTTATATTTAAAAGGATGGCTGCAAATTTCGGAAAAATAATTGATTCTTTTTAACCGTAATTTAGAAGGAAATTTTAAGCCTTATTTGTTTTTGATTATCAAATCGCTTTAGGAATAGTAGTTCTATTTCTTAAAATTATTTCCAACTATTTCAGACAACTCCTCCTTTTTTTGAGTTCCCACTAGTAATTTCTTACCATTTTTTAACTCAATTGCAAGTCCTATATTTCCTTTTGTATTGTAAACAGTTCCGTAAGCCGTTGCTATTCTAATTCCATAACCTACAAATCCATAGTTCAAAACTTGGGCAGATTTTACCTCTTCCCAACTCACGACTCTGTTTACCAAAGGAAAAAACTTAATTCGGATTCCGTTTTGGTCAATTTCAGTCTCTAGTTTCGAAAGCCAAAATAAAATTAAAACTGCAGACGAAATTATTGCTGCAATAATCAATCCTGTGTCCGACATGGGTTTATTACCAAAAACCTCTCCTAAGATAATTTGCTTGTAAATCCCGAAAAAAGGAATAGCCGCTAAGACAATTAATAGTAACCAAAGCCACCATTGTGTAAACTTTTGTTCTTCTTTAAATTCTGTTTTCATTATAAATATTGTTGCTGTTCTTATTTTAAAAGCAAAAAAAAAAGCAACTCAATCGAGTTGCTTTTTATAAGTTTTTTTTCTTATTTAAGGTTGAATCCAATTACGGCTCCTAAACCAAATTGGTAAGAATAAGCATAATCTTGTACGGCAATTGGCCCCCAATATCCCCAATAGGTATCAGTACCAGCTGCAGCAATCGTTGATATAAGATTCGCCTGAAGACTTACAGAAACAGAAGAATTTGTTTTTATTTTAACCCCGCCTTTTAATTCCCATGCAAAGTTAGTATCACTTCCACCATAAGGACCTTCAGTAATTGCCATACCAATTCCTCCTCCTAAATAAGGAACTGCATTATTTCCAGTATCAAAATAATGATTCCCTCCAATTAAGATATAATTGAAAGCTCCATTTCCATTTTTATCTTGGTAACCCGCAACACCATTAGGCACATCAATATTCATAGATGTATCAAGTCTTAAGTATTTAAGTTCTACAGATGAAGATTTTTGAGGAAAAAATTCGAATCCACCACCATAAGTGATACCATCTCCAATTTTAAGATGTCCATAATCAAAGTTCACGTTATTTGAGAAAGTATAACTTCCATAAACATCAAGAACCACTGAACCTCTATCCTGAGCCATCATAGCAGCTGAAAATAGAAATGCTATTAATAATAATCTGTAATTTTTCATAATTTTGTCTGTTTGTTTGTTTATAACAAATATAGATAAAAATTTAAAAATATTACAAATAATGTGTTAAATACTGGGGTTGCACCGATAAAGCTGTTCCTCGACAGAAGGTTAGCCCTGTTTTCTTTTTGAAGTTTTGCTAATAAAAAAACAATTCCTATGAATTGTTTTTTTTTGAAATTAAATGCTCATTTCTGGAATATCTCCTTCGATAATTAAGTCGGCTTCGGTAGATGCTATAATATATTCAACTGTAATTCCAGGAGCTCTCTCTAATAGTTTAAAGCCTTTTGAGGTAATTTCAAGAACGGCTAATTCAGTAACTACTTTTTTCACACAACCAACACCAGTTAATGGTAAGGTACATTTTTTTAATATTTTAGACTCTCCTGCTTTATTCACATGCATCATGGCAACAATGATATTCTCCGCCGAAGCTACTAAATCCATTGCTCCACCCATTCCTTTGACCATTTTTCCGGGTATTTTCCAGTTGGCAATATCTCCGTTTTCTGAAACTTCCATAGCCCCAAGAACAGTCAAATCGACATGTTGTCCGCGAATCATCCCGAAGCTGGTTGCGGAATCAAAAAAAGAAGCTCCTGCTAAGGTTGTAATGGTTTGTTTACCCGCATTGATAATATCAGCATCTTCTTCTCCTTCGAAAGGGAAAGGCCCCATACCCAAAACACCATTTTCGCTTTGTATTTCGATATTTATTCCTTCTGGAATATAATTGGCCACCAAAGTCGGAATTCCGATACCTAAATTGACAAAATAACCGTCTTTGAGTTCTTGTGCAATTCGCTTAGCGATTCCTATTTTATCTAATGTCATAATTTTATTTTTTTGAAACAGATGAGTCAAATAAATTTTCTTTTAAAGCCAAATATTAAATGTTTTCCTTAACCATATAAGGCATATAATTTTTCTTTCCAAACTGAATACTTAAAAACTGATCACTGAATACTATTTTTCCTCACCGTTCTTTGTTCAATTCTCTTTTCGTACACTTCTCCTTGAAAAATACGTTGCACCAAAATTCCAGGTACATGAACTTGATTTGGGTCTAATATTCCGGCTTCGACTAATTCTTCGACTTCGGCAACGGTAATTTTGGCTGCACCAGCCATACAAGCATTGAAGTTTCTAGCCGTTCCTTTGAAGATAAGATTTCCAGCTGTATCGCCTTTCCAGGCTTTTACGATGGCAAAGTCTGCTTTGAAGGCGTGCTCCATAATGTGCATTTTACCATTAAATTCACGAACTTCTTTTCCTTCAGCTACCTCGGTGCCATAACCAGCTGGTGTGAAAAAGGCTGGAATCCCTGCTTGAGCAGCACGACATCTTTCGGCTAAAGTTCCTTGTGGAATTAGTTCTACTTCAAGTTCTCCAGAAAGCATTTGTCGTTCAAATTCGGCATTTTCTCCTACGTAAGAAGAGATCATTTTTTTGATTTGTTTTTTTTGCAAAAGCAAACCTAGTCCAAAGTCATCTACACCTGCATTATTGGAAATACAAGTCAAATTGTGAGTTTCTTTTTGAACTAATTCAGCAATAGAGTTTTCGGGTATGCCACACAATCCAAAACCACCAAACATAATTGTCATTCCGTTTTCGATTCCTTGAAGTGCTTCCTGAACAGTATTTACTTTTTTGTTAATCATATGGATTTACGAATTACGATAGACAATATAAAATGACAATTTTCTAATTACTACTACCGCGTGAGGGATAGAAATAAGCTACCGAAGTAGCATGGATAGCCCGACAGCAATAGAAAAAGGAGCCGAATAAGCGTTTGCTACATTGGGCTCCTTTTTCTAGTGGTGTCACGCCCTAATGATTTTTATTAGGATATGTGTATTATAACGAAAATTCTTCCGTGTCTTGTTCTGGAGTAGCAGTACTATCTTTGACTACTGCAGGTCTCGGAGTATAACAATCTACTTTGATTGAAAGATTCTTCGGTCTTTCAAAAGATTCTTTGGATATGGTGAGACCTTTGTCATCATAACATTTTTTCATGAAATAACCCCAAATTGGTAAAGCCATTGCTGCTCCTTGTCCATAAGTAAGACTTTTGAAATGTGCCGAACGGTCTTCGCAACCTACCCAAACACCTGTTACCAAGTTTGGCACCATTCCCATGAACCAACCATCCGATTGATTTTGTGAAGTTCCTGTTTTACCTGCAATTGGATTTTTGAACATGTATGGATAACCTGTCCAGCGTTTGTCTCCGTTTCCTCCTCCTGATGTTCTCAATCTTGCTCCAGAACCACTTTCGGTTACTCCTTCTAACAATTTGATGATAGCAAAAGCAATGTCTTTATTTAAAACATCATGCGACTCGGGGATAGGTTCGTAAATGACTTCTCCACTTTTGTTCTCTATTTTGCTTAAGAATTGTGGTTTGGTGTAAACTCCTTGGTTGGCGAATGTACTGAAAGCTGCCACCATATCTTCAACGGTAATTTCTACAGCTCCTAAAGCGATCGATGGTTGAGTAACAATATCTGATTTCACACCAAGTTTATGAGTCAGTTCAATTACAGCTTCAGGACTTACTTTGTCTATTAATTTGGCCGATACTGTATTTATTGAGTATGCTAACGCCTGCTTTAAAGTTACCATTCCGCGATATTTATTATCGGAGTTTCTTGGTTCCCAGTCTTCGGTAACGTGGTGACGCCCTTTGTGAATCATAAACGGACCATCTAATATTGAATCACAAGGAGACATATTCAATTGTTCGATTGCTGTGGCGTACACAAAAGGTTTGAAAGTAGAACCTACTTGTCTTGCTCCTTGTCCTACGTGATCGTATTGGAAATATTTATAATTAATACCTCCAACCCAAACTTTAATATTCCCAGTTTGTGGTTCCATAGACATTACACCAGCCTGTAAAAAGTGTTTGTAATATCGGATAGAATCCAATGGTGTCATGATGGTATCTCTTTCTCCTTTCCAGGTGAAAACCGTCATTTTGGTTTTCTCACTAAATGATTTTATGATCTCATCGTCGCTTTTGTCCTGATCTTTTAAAACAGCCCATCTATGCGATGATTTCATCGCTTGATTGATGATACGTTGGGTTTCAGCTTCAGAAATATTTATAAAAGGAGCATTTTTATTGTTTTTATTTTGAATAAAAAACTCTTCCTGCATATTGGCCATGTGTGCTGCAACGGCTTCTTCAGCATAAGCTTGCATTCTGGAATCTATAGTAGTGTAGATTTTTAGACCGTCTTTGTAAATATCATAATCCGATCCGTCTGGCTTTTTGTTTTCTTCAACCCATTTTTTCATGTAATCACGAAGGTATTCTCTAAAATAAGTAGCAGTACCTTCTCTATGACTTTCTAATTTGAAATGCAATGTAATTGGTAAACTTTGCAATTGAAGCTTTTGCGCTTCAGAAATAATATGTGCCTTTTCCATTTGATGAAGCACTACATTTCTTCTGTTTTTTACACCAACTGGATTTTTAACTGGGTTATAAAGTCCAGAGTTTTTGAACATACCAACCAAAATAGCTGACTCATCAATGGTTAAATCTTTTGGAGCTTTAGAAAAATAAGTTTGTGCTGCCGAACTAACTCCTACTGAATAATTTCCAAAATCATAGACATTACAGTACATGGCGATGATTTCGTTTTTCGTGTATTGTCTTTCCAAGCGAATGGCAATAATCCATTCTTTCATTTTTTGAACTATACGGAAAGGTAAAAATTTAGACCCTTCACCATGGAATAACTGTTTTGCCAATTGTTGCGTCAAAGTACTGGCTCCCCCACTCGTTCCTAAACTGGCGATGGCTCTTAATGTTCCTCTTCCGTCAATTCCTGAATGTTCATAAAAACGAGCATCCTCGGTAGCAACTAAAGCGTCAACCAAATTTTTTGGCAGGTCGGAATATTTCAACTGAGAACGATTCTGTTTGAAATATTTACCTATAACAACACCATCAGAAGAAATAATTTCAGTGGCTAAATTAGAATCTGGATTTTCTAAGTCTTCAAAGGAAGGCATTGATCCAAAAAGCCCCCAAGAAGCAAACAGGAAGAATAATGCAATAATTCCCAATCCATAAAAATAGATTTTCCAAAATTTTCTGGAATAATATTTTACATCTTTATCGACATTTTTTGTCTGAGTGTTGTTTTTTTTGACAGCCATAATCGTGTTCTATTCTTTTTTTTCTATTCTAAAACCTACTTCGGTAATTCCATCCAAGAGAGTAACTCCAGGGACTTTTCCGTTTTCTCTTACCGCCTGTTTAATATGTACTTTGTATTTTCCTCTAAAGCGAACATTCTCTTTATAATAGAGTTTGCTTTCTTTAATATCTGTAAAACCATCTCCTAACAAAGTGCCGTCTGGTTCTGCCATTTGGTATTCTAAAGTATCCACTTTGGTATAACCATTTGGACTTTCAAGCGACACAATCAAAAACAAATTACTGTATTTATAATTGTTGTTGTCTCTCAAATTTACAAATAAATTATATCTTTTTGTAGAGTCCAAAACAGGTAAGTCAAAAGTTACTATACTGTCTTTGTTCCAAGCACTTCCAACAGATTTATATTCGTCAAAAACCCTTTTTTTATCACACGAAAAAAGGAGCAGTGTTACAAAAACCAGTAATAGACTATTCTTTATTCTCATTTTTTTTAATAATTATTGGTTTTCTAGGCTGTTCCGTTTTATTCTCAGTAGCAGCGGAACGATTGTTATTATTCTTATTGCGATTTTTATTTTTATTGCGGTTTTTGTTACCCGTATTAGCGTTCGGATTTTCTTTTACAGGATTTTCCTTGTTCGCATTATTGGCACTTGGTGTACTCGGCGCATTGTTCTTTTGAATGGCTGGTTGTTTATTTCCATTATTTGGCGCAATCACTTTTTCTCCAGCTGATTTAGGCTTTTTGTTTGGTCTTTTTTTCTTTTTAGGTTGATCGAAACGTGTTAAACTTTCTTGTCCCATCGCATTATTGAAGTTTTGCTCTGGTTCAGTAACCACTTCAATAGCGTAGTCTTCTAACGACGAAACTTTATTTTTTAGTTTATTCTCAGCAATAATTTCTTTAACCTGATCAATCTTCAACACGTGCCAATTGGCAAAATTATTAGTGTAAGCAAACCACATCAGCCCTTTGAAAATATCTTGTTTTTGACAAATAGCATCTCCTTTTTCAGTAACCAATTTGGTTTCAAACTCAGGAAAATCTTTTAGAGCATCCATGTAAGTATCCAGCTCGTAGTTCAAACAACATTTCAATTTTCCGCATTGTCCAGCCAATTTTTGTGGGTTCAAAGACAATTGTTGGTAACGTGCTGCCGATGTATTTACACTTCTGAAATCCGTTAACCAAGTCGAACAACATAATTCTCTACCACAAGAACCAATTCCTCCTAAACGAGCTGCTTCCTGACGGAAACCGACTTGTTTCATTTCAACTCTGGTGCTAAATTCTTTAGCAAAATCTTTGATTAAAAGTCTGAAATCGACTCTGTCATTCGCTGTATAATAAAAAGTAGCTTTAGAACCATCGCCTTGAAATTCGATATCCGAAATTTTCATTTCTAATTTTTGAGCAATAGCCAATTCACGAGCACGAACTTTCATAGGCTCTTCTTTATTTCGGGCTGCTGTCCAAATATCGATGTCTTTTTGAGATGCTTTTCGGTAGATTTTGGCAACATCAGAACTAGTTGGATTCACACCTTTTTTCTTCATTTGAATTTTAACTAATTCACCTGTAAGGGTTACTATTCCGATGTCATGACCTGGAGAAGCTACGGTTGCAACAATATCTCCAATGCTCAGAGTTAAGTTTTCGGTATTGCGGTAAAATTCCTTTCTACCGTTTTTAAAACGGACTTCCACACAATCAAAAGGAGCTTCTCCATTAGGCAAACTCATGTTCGAAAGCCAATCAAAAACCGTTAATTTGTTGCAGCTATCGGTGCCGCAAGTCCCATTATTTTTACAACCCTTTGGTGCACCACCATCAGAAGTTGAACAACTTGTACATGCCATAATGATATATGTAGTATTGCTATAAAAGCAATTTAAGTTCTTAAAAGATTTAATGGGTAAAGATAGTATTTTTTTGGTTTATGTCGCAAGAGGTGGAATCTTGTAAAAATTGAAAAGTTTAAAACAAAGAGAACCTGTGATTTAAGGATTGAAATTCAAATATTTTTTCCAATTTAAGTAAAAATTGAAAACATCAGTTTACTCAGTGGCATTTTTTAAAAAGGATTTTTTACCACAGATTTATTTTTGTAACAAAAAGAAACCTCACTTTAAACTGATAAAATGAGGTTTCTTTTTTCTAAAAAATTATTTTCTTCTAAGTTTCTTTCACCGAAATAATCTTCACAGGACAAGCTTTTGCAGCAAGTTCACAGCTTTCGGTTATAGTGTGATCTGGAGATTTCAAAGTATAAAAACCTTTGGCATTTACGCTTTTAATCAACACCGATTTTCCGTCTTTTTTGGACATTTGAAATTGAACGGGTGCCATTTCCACACAATAATTGCATCCAATGCATTTGTCTCTTTGGAGCGTTACAATGACCATTAGGCTTCAACGATTTTGTATAATTTGTCAGACATTCGAATTCTGAAAGGCAATTTTAAAGTACAATCATCTCCTTTTGTTGCTTTTTCTGCGACAGCATCATTAACATACATTTCGTCGATTACCATTTCCTGTGCTCCCGTGCTAGGTCCTGTTACTAATATTTTGTCTCCAATTTTAATATCGTAAGCTTCAATTTTGAATTGTCCAATTTCTGCTTTTGGAAAAAAGTGAGTTCCTTTTCCAACATATACTTTCTTTTGTGTCGCCACTGACCCCGAAACATCACTCCATTCACCCAATTCCTGACCCAAATAATAACCAGCCCAAAAACCACGATTATAAACTGTGTTTAAAGCTTCCATCCAAACGGCGATTTTTTCTTTAGAAAAAGTACCATCATAGTAGCTATCGATTGCTTCACGGTACGTTTTGATTACAGTCGCCACATATTCCGGAGCGCGGCCTCTACCTTCAATTTTCAATACCTGAATTCCAGAATCAATTACCTGATCCAGGAAATCTAGTGTACACAAATCTTTTGGCGACATCATGTATTCGTTATCCAATTCGATTTCGAAACCTGTTTCTTGGTCGATAACGGTGTATTTTTTACGGCAATTTTGTTTGCAGGCACCACGATTTGCTGAAGAGTTATGAGAATGTAAACTCAAATAACATTTGCCAGAAACCGCCATACACAAAGCACCATGACCAAAAATTTCAATTTCTACCAAATTGCCATTTGGTCCTTTGATTTGTTCTTTTTCAATTTGCTCAGTGATTTTCTTTACTTGGCGTAAGCTTAATTCGCGACTCAAAACCATCGTGTCAGCAAATAGGCTGTAGAATTTGATGGTTTCGATATTGGTAACATTCAATTGAGTTGAAATATGAACCTCCATTCCAATTCCTCTTGCCATCGCGATAACAGCTTGGTCTGACGCAATAACGGCAGTAATATTGGCTTCTTTGGCTTTGTTCAACAATGTTTTTACAACCGATAAATCGTGATCGTAAATAATAGTATTCAAAGTCAAGTAACTTCTAACGTTTTTGGCTTCGCAACGACGGGCAATTTCTGGTAAATCATCCATTGTAAAATTGACCGTAGCGCGAGCGCGCATGTTCAATTGCTCTACTCCAAAATATACGGAATCAGCTCCGTTATCTAAACCAGCCTGAAGTGACTCAAAGTTCCCAGCGGGAGCCATGAGTTCTATTTTATTATTAAATGTCATGATAAACTATTCTAAAATCCTGTATATTTTATCCGACAATCTAATTCTGAAAGGAACTTCAAAAGTAACTTTATCTCCAATTTTTGCTGTAGCAGTTTCGGTACCATCGACAATTATTTTATCCAAAACCAATTCCTGATTACCAGTTGTTGGCCCTGAGATTAAAATCTTGTCTCCGCTATTTAATTCCTGATTTTCCAATGTAAATTGTCCAACCTGAGCTTTCACATAATAATGTTCTGCTTTGCCCAGAAGTACTTTTTTCACTTTTATTTTCTGACGAATATCCGCTGGCTTTTGCTTCGCCTGTTCGCTTACGCTCGAGTGAGCTTCAGCCAAAGCGCTATTTGGTAACTCTCCTGAATGTTTGAATTTCAGATTTTCGGACTTTCCTTTTCTGAAAACTTTGTTACCCACTTGTTTTCCAGTTCTCAATCGCACTTGATCAACCAAAGGCATGTGAATGATGTCAAGACATTCTGTAGAACAGCAGTTTTCCATTGCGGCTTTACATTCGTCACATTGAATAAACAGCAAATGACAACCGTCGTTTTCACAATTGGTATGGTTATCGCAAGGTTTTCCGCATTGGTGGCATTGCGAAACGATATCATCGGTAATTCTTTCGCCTAGACGATTATCAAACACAAAGTTTTTTCCAATAAATTTACTTTCTAAACCTTCCTCTTTAAGCTGTTTAGCGTAATTGATGATTCCGCCTTCCAATTGGAAAACATTTTTAAAACCTTGGTGTTTAAAATAAGCACTAGCTTTTTCACAACGAATACCCCCAGTACAATACATTACCAGATTTTTGTCTTCTTTATGGTTTTGAAGTTGCTCGTTGATTATCGGCAAACTCTCTCTGAAAGTTTCCACATCCGGAGTAATCGCATTTTTAAAATGCCCCACTTCACTTTCGTAGTGATTTCTAAAATCCACTACAATTGTGTTAGGATCATCAAGGATTTCATTAAACTCTTTGGCTTTCAGGTGAACGCCTATGTTGGTTACGTCAAAAGTATCGTCGTTCAAACCATCGGCAACAATTTTATGACGCACTTTAATGGTCAATTTCAAAAAGGAATGATCATCATGCTCAACAGCTTCATTCAAACGTATGCCTCTCATGAAGTCATAAACTTCCAAAGTTTCTCTAAAAGCTTCCAAATTTTCGGCAGGAATACTCATTTGAGCATTTATACCTTCGTGAGCAACGTAAATTCGGCCTAAAGCATCGAGTGCATTCCAGGCAATAAATAAATCGTCGCGAAATTTTTTGGGATCTTGAATTTTGGCATACGCATAGAAAGACAACGTAAGTCGTTGTTTACCGGCATCATCAATTAGAATGGCTCTTTCTTCTGCGCTTAAAGTGT